>SWCF01002177.1_pt1 | contig 14485 bp, 13 predicted proteins | sample 4690081 | NCBI WGS metagenome assembly SWCF01 (sample SAMN10267280, study PRJNA491770) | bioreactor metagenome | isolation source: DHS bioreactor inoculated with | place: Japan: off Shimokita Peninsula
AAAAGTCGATACCATGCAGAAGCGAGCTCTGCATTGCGACACGCAGACCGGAAAGGGGGTCGCCGTGGGTATCGCGCAGCGATTCGAACGCAAGCTGCAGGCTGCCGTCAGCGACGTGTTCGCGCGCGTCTTCGGTGGCGGCGTCGTTCCGCAGGAAGTGGAGGCCGCGCTCCAGCGCGAGGCCACGGACGGCGTCCAGCAGCTCGACCGGGGCCACATGCTGGCTCCCAACCGGTACGTGATCACGATCAGCGAATCCGATCACGAAGCCCTCGCTGCGGATCGGGACTTGACGGTGAAGGCGTTCGCGCGTCACCTTGAGGACTTCATCCGCGAGCAGGGGTGGCAGACCTACGGTCAGATCCAGGTCGGATTCGAGTCGTCGGCGGCGCTGCACACCGGGCAGTTCCGCACGCACGGGTCGGTCGACCCCGACGTCGGGCGCGCCCCGGCCTCACGGACACCGCACCACCGTTCAACCGTGACCCCCGACCCAGGAGTTGGCTCGATGACGCAGAACCCAGGCTACGACCCAAGCCGTGACCCCGCCGAGAGCGCCGAGCCGCAGTACGCGCGGAACGGTCACGCGCACGTAGGCCAGGATCAGCGCTACCAGCAGGGCCAGCGGAACGGCGGGGCGTATCCCTCCGCGCAGGCACCGTACGGCAGTGAGCAGGGCGGCTACGACGCCGGCGGATACGACCAGCAGGGCTACGGCGCGCCCGGCGGGCACGAGGAGCGGGGCTACGGCGAAGACCGAGGTTACGGCGGCTACTCCGGACAGGCGTACAGCCAGGACTACGGGCGCGACTACTCCCCGCAGTACCCGTCCCAGCAGGCCTACGGCGACGACCGCTACCAGGGCGGATACGCCCAGCCCGGTGGTTACGACCAGGGCTACCCGGATCAGGGGTACGGCCAGCAGGGCTATGCCGGACAGGGCTACCCCGACCAGGGGTATGCGGATCCGGGTTACGGCCAGCAGGGCTACCCCGAGCAGGGGTACGCAGACCAGGGCTACGGTGCCGGCGCGTACCAGCCCCCGCAGGCCGGCCGGGTGCTGACCGCGACGCTCCAGCTCGAGGACGGCAGCGGACGCTACTACCAGCTCCGGGAGGGCAGCAACATCGTCGGACGTGGGCAGGACGCCCAGTTCCGGCTGCCGGACACCGGCGTCTCCCGCCGCCACATCGACATCCGCTGGGACGGGCAGGTGGCCATGCTCTCGGATCTCGGCTCGACCAACGGCACCACCGTCAACGGTGCATCCGTGCAGGACTGGCAGCTCGCCGACGGCGACGTGATCCGGGCGGGTCACTCGGAGATCCTGGTGCGCATTCTCTGAGCGCCGAGGACCGAGACCCGATCGGAACCGGCCCGAGACCCATCCGACGCGTCGGCAACGCGCCGGACGATGCGTCTCGTCGCCCGGGGTCCGTATTGTGGGTGACCGCAGCGCACCGGACGACACCGCACCGGGCCGATACGCAGAAGGAGGGCGAGCCGTGCAGGGGCTGATTCTGCAGCTGACCCGGGCGGGGTTCCTGCTCCTGCTGTGGTTGTTCATCTGGGCGATCCTGCGCACGCTGCGGTCGGACATCTACGCCGGTGCCGCACGTCCGGTCCCGCGCTACTCGCCGCGCAACCAGTCGGTGCTGCCGTCGCTGGGCCGGGGCAAGTCGGCGAAGTACCTGGTGGTGACCCAGGGCGCGCTCGCAGGCACCCGCATCACGCTCGGTTCCCAACCGGTCCTGATCGGCCGGGCCGACGACTCGACCCTCGTCCTCACCGACGACTACGCCTCCACCCGGCACGCCCGCCTGTCGCCCCGCGGGTCGGACTGGTACGTCGAGGATCTGGGCTCGACCAACGGCACGTATCTGGACCGCGCCAAGGTCACCACCGCCGTCCGCGTACCCCTGGGCACTCCTGTCCGGGTCGGGAAGACCGTGATCGAGCTCCGCCCGTGACCCTTGTACTGCGATACGCCGCCCGGAGCGACCGTGGCCTGGTTCGTTCCAACAACGAAGATTCCGTGTACGCGGGGGCCCGCCTGCTCGCCCTCGCCGACGGCATGGGCGGTCACGCCGCCGGAGAAGTCGCCTCGCAGCTGATGATCGCGGCGCTCGCCCACCTCGACGACGACGAACCCGGCGGGGACCTGCTCGGCAAGCTCGCCGCCGCCGTGCGCGAGGGCAACGCCGCCATCGCGGATCAGGTCGAGGAGGAACCCGAACTCGACGGCATGGGCACCACGCTCACCGCCATCCTCTTCGCCGGCAGCAAACTCGGCCTCGCCCACATCGGCGATTCGCGCGCCTACCTGCTGCGCGACGGCCAGCTGACCCAGATCACCCGCGACGACACCTTCGTGCAGTCCCTCGTCGACGAGGGGCGCATCACGCCCGAGCAGGCGCACAGCCACCCACAGCGCTCGCTCATCATGCGTGCCCTCACCGGCAGCGAGGTCGAACCGACCCTCACCGTGCGCGAGGCACGCGCCGGCGACCGCTACCTCATCTGCTCCGACGGCCTGTCCGACGTCGTCAGCGACGAGACCATCGCCGACACCATGAGCGAAGGCACGCACGACGAGTGCGCCGATCGGCCAATGAACTCGCCCTGCGCAGCGGCGGCCCCGACAACGTCACCGTCGTCGTCGCCGACGTCATCGATCTCGACTACGGCCAGAGCCATCCGATCGTCGCCGGCGCCGCGTCGGGGGACGACGAGGACACCCCGCCGCCGAACACCGCCGCGGGCCGCGCCGCCGCGATGCGTCCGCCGCGCGCCACGCCCAAGCGTGTCGTCGCGCAGAAGGATCCCGAGCCCGCGCGCAGACGCAGCCGGATGTGGTGGCCGCTCGTCTCGATCGTGGTGCTCGGGCTGCTCGTCGCGGGTGCGGCCGTGGGCCGGACGATGATCCGCAGCTACTACTACGTCGGCGACGACGACGGCCGCGTCACGGTGCTGCGCGGCGTGCCCGGCAGCGTCCTCGGCTACTCCCTGCAGGAACAGTCCCTCGTCGGCTGTCTCGCGGACGACGGAACCTTGACCCTGACCTCCCCGCAGGAGGCGGACTGCCGCGTCATGCTGGTCGACGATCTGCAGCCGGCGGCCCGCGAACAGGTGCGGGCGGGCCTGCCGTCGGGGTCTCTCGACGACGCGCGCACGCAGATGAACCGGCTCGCGGAGAACGACCTGCTCCCGGTGTGCGTCGAGGAACAGCCGGCTCCCGAGCCCGCACCGGCGCCGGCGCCCCCACCGGCTCCCGCGCCGGCCCCGACGGCCGCTCCCGCGTCGGAACCCGCACCCCCCGCCGAGACAACCGCCCCGGCCCCGGCGCCCGAGCCGACGGTCCCGCAGGTGCCGGGCCAGAACTGCCGGGTGGGCGCCTGATGTCGGTGTCCCACGCACCCGGAGCCTCCTTCCCCAGTCCCCCCGGAGGCTTCGCCCCGGCTCCCGCCGTGTCCACGCGGCGGAACACGGAGCTGCTGCTCATCGTCGCCGCCATCGCGATCACCACGGTGTCGCTGATGCTGGTCGAAGCCAGCCAGGAACAGACCCTGACCATGGACCTGGCCAAGTACGGGCTGACGTACGCGGTGCTGTTCCTCGCCGCGCACCTGGCGGTGCGCCGGTTCGCGCCCTACGCCGACCCGCTGCTGCTGCCGATCGTCGCGCTGCTCAACGGCCTGGGACTGGTCCTGATCCACCGACTCGACCTCGCCGACGAGGAGAACGCGCGCTACCTCGGTCAGCCGATCCCCTCCCCCGACGCCAACCAGCAGGTGCTGTGGACGGCGCTCGCCATCGCCGGCTTCGTCGCGGTGCTGGCGCTGCTGAACGACTACCGGCTCCTCGCCCGGTTCAGCTACACCCTGGGCCTGATCGGTCTCGTCGCGCTCGCCGTCCCGGCCCTGCTGCCGTCCCGCTTCTCCGAGGTCAACGGCGCCAAGATCTGGATCAAGCTGCCCGGATTCAGCATCCAGCCCGGCGAGTTCGCCAAGATCCTGCTCATCATCTTCTTCGCGTCCGTGCTGGTGGCCAAGCGCGACCTGTTCACCACCGCCGGCAAACACGTGCTCGGCATGGACTTCCCCCGCGCCCGCGACCTGGGCCCGATCCTCGCGGCGTGGATCCTCTCGATCGGCGTCATGGTGTTCGAGAAGGACCTCGGCACGTCGCTGCTGCTGTTCGGCACGGTGCTGGTGATGCTGTACATCGCGACCGAACGGGTGGGCTGGCTGCTCATCGGGGGCGCCCTGCTCGTCGTCGGCTTCTACTTCGCGTACCAGATGTTCGGGCACGTGCGGGTGCGCGTGGAGACCTGGCTCGACCCGCTGGCCGACTACAACAACACCGGCTACCAGATCTCGCAGTCGTTGTTCGGTCTCGCCACCGGGGGCGTCGCCGGCACCGGGCTCGGCAGCGGACGTCCCGCGCAGGTGCCGTTCGCCAAGACCGACTTCATCGTCGCCACGATCGGTGAGGAACTCGGGCTCATCGGCCTCAGCGCCATTCTCGTCCTCTTCCTGATCCTCATCACGCGGGGATTGCGCACCGCGCTCGCCGTCCGCGACAGTTTCGGCAAGCTGCTGGCCGCCGGACTGTCGTTCACCATCGCGATCCAGTTGTTCGTCGTCGTCGGCGGCGTCACCAAGCTGATCCCGCTCACCGGTCTCACCACACCGTTCATGTCCTACGGCGGCTCGTCGCTGCTGGCGAACTACCTCCTGCTGGCGCTGCTGGTGAAGATCTCCAACGCGGCCCGCGAGCCCGCCGCCCCACGCAAGAAGGCACCGCCACCGATCGCGGACGCGCCGACGGAAATGCTGGGGCGCGGATGAACACACCGCTCCGCAAAGTCGCGATGGCGGTGATGTTCATGGTCGTCGCGCTGCTTGCCAACGCCACCTACGTCCAGGTCATCAAAGCCGACGACCTGCGCACCGACCCGCGCAACTCGCGGGTGCTCATCGACGAGTACTCGCGTCAGCGCGGCCAGATCTCCGCGAGCGGACAGGTCCTGGCGGTGTCGGTCCCCACCGACAGCCGCTACAAGTACCTGCGCACGTACCCGGCCGCCCCCGAGCAGCCGATGAGTCCGCTCGCCTACGCACCGGTGACCGGGTTCTACTCGATGCAGTACGGCAGCACCGGGCTCGAGCGCACCGAGGACGAGGTGCTCAACGGGTCCGACAACCGGCTGTTCGGCCGGCGCTTCTTCGATCTGGTCTCCGGACGGGATCCTCGCGGCGGCAACGTGGTCACCACCATCGACCCTGTCATGCAGCAGGTGGCGTACGACGAACTCACCGCCAAGGGCTACACCGGCTCGGTCGTCGCCATCGAGCCCAGCACCGGTCGCATCCTGGCGATGGTGAGCACCCCGAGCTACGACCCCAACCGGCTCTCCGGCCACGACGGCGCCGCCACCTCGCAGGCGTGGGAGGAACTCAACGCCGACCCCGACAAACCGATGCTCAATCGCGCCATCTCGCAGACCTACCCGCCGGGCTCGACCTTCAAGGTCGTGGTGACCGCCGCGGCCCTCGCTGCGGGCACCACCCCCGACGACCAGTTCACCGCCGCGCCCAACATCACGCTGCCCGACACCGCGACCACCCTGGAGAACTACGGCGGCGCGACGTGCGGTGGCGGCCCTACGGCCTCCCTGCGCGAAGCCTTCGCCCGCTCCTGCAACACCGCCTTCGTCGAGATGGGCATCGAGACCGGCAAGGAGGCCCTCGCCGAGCAGGCGGAGGCCCTCGGTGTCGGGGAGTCCGTGGAGATCCCCGTCCCCGTCGCGGCGAGCACGATCGGGCCGATCCCCGACGGCGCCGCGCTGGGCCAGTCCAGCATCGGCCAGCGTGACGTCGCACTCACCCCGCTGCAGAACGCCGTGATCGCCGCCACCATCGCCAACGGCGGCGTCCGGATGCAGCCGCACCTGGTGTCCCAGCTGCAGTCGCCGGACCTGTCGGTGCTGGCGGAGACCTCACCGGTCTCGGCCGGGCAGGCCATGTCACCGCAGGTCGCGGCCACCCTGACCGACCTGATGATCGGATCCGAGAACTTCTCCGGCGGCGAGGGCAAGATTCCGGGGGTCCAGATCGCGTCGAAGACCGGCACCGCCGAGCACGGCGACGATCCCCGTAACACTCCCCCGCACACGTGGTATATCGCCTTTGCGCCTGCCCAGCAGCCCACTGTTGCCGTGGCGGTCATCGTGGAGGACGGCGGCGATCGCGCTCTCGCCGCCACGGGAGGCTCGGTTGCCGCGCCGATCGGACGTGCCGTGATCGCGGCGGGAATGCAGAGAGGCTGATTATGGCTTTGCACAGCGGCGCCATGATCGCCGACCGTTACCGGCTGCAACGGCTCATCGCCACCGGTGGCATGGGACAGGTGTGGGAAGGGCTCGACACCCGCCTCGACCGCCGGGTGGCGGTGAAGGTCCTCAAGGCCGAACTCTCCGGCGACGCGGACTTCCTGACCCGATTCCGGTTCGAGGCGCGCACCACCGCCCAGCTCAACCACCCCGGCATCGCGGGCGTGTTCGACTACGGCGAGACCACCGACGCCGAGGGACAGTCCATTGCGTACCTGGTGATGGAACTGGTGCACGGCGAACCCCTCAATGCCGTGCTCGCCCGGGTGGGCCGCCTGTCGCTGCCGCACACCCTGGACATGCTCGAACAGACCGGCCGGGCGCTGCAGGCGGCGCACGACGCCGGAGTCGTGCACCGCGACGTCAAGCCCGGGAACATCCTCATCACCCCCACCGGCCAGGTCAAGATCACCGACTTCGGCATCGCCAAGGCCGTCGACGCGTCACCGGTGACGCGCACCGGGATGGTCATGGGCACCGCCCAGTACATCGCCCCCGAGCAGGCCCTCGGCCAGGAGGCGACGTCGGCAAGCGACGTGTATTCGCTCGGCGTCGTCGGATACGAGGCCCTCGCCGGCCGGCGGCCGTTCCTCGGCGACAGCGTCGTCACCGTCGCGATGAAGCACGTGCAGGAGACCCCCGCTCCGCTGCCCACCGACCTGCCGGCGGGGGTGCGTGAGCTCATCGAGATCGCCATGACGAAGGACCCCGCGCACCGGTACACGAGTGGCGGCGAGTTCGCCGACGCCGTCGCCGCGGTGCGTTCCGGGCGATCGGTGCCGCCGCCGGGCAACGTGCCGCCGGTCACCGGTGCCACGCGGATCCTGCCGCCGGGGGTGCCGGGCACGACGTCCCCGGCTGCGACCCGCGCGCTCGGTCCGACCCCGCCGCCGCCGCCGTCGCGGCCGTACTACGCCCCGGCGTTCGCGAACGGCGGGGACCAGCCACCCACCGGCCCCGCCCCGTCCGGCGACAAACGCTCACCGAGCCCGAAGGCCATCGCCTGGGCGGCCGGGGCGGCCGTGGCGCTCGCACTCGTTGCGCTGGCGCTGGTGCTGCTGGGCGGCGACAATTCCGGGGACGCGGGCCCCGCACGGTCCACGACCACGCAGGCACCGACGACCACCACCCGTGCCACGACGACGACCACGCGGCCGCCGCGGACCACCACCACGACGGTGGAGCCGACGACGACGGCGCCCCCGACCACGACGCAGGCACCCACGACCACCCCCGAGCCGACGACGACCACCCCGCCGCCGACGACGACGACGGAGGCGCCGACCACCACCACGGCGCCCACCACCACCACGGCCGCCACCACGACGACAGCCGCCACCACGACGACGGCCGAGACGACCACGACCACCGTCTCCCTGCCGGACGACGGTGACGGCGGTCTCGAACCCGGAGCCATCGACAACCCGTTCACCCCGCTCGAGCCAGTCACCCGAGGACAGTCATGACCACACCCCGCAAGCTCTCTTCCCGCTACGAATTGGGTGAGATCCTCGGCTTCGGTGGCATGTCGGAGGTACACCTGGCCCGGGATCTGCGGCTCGACCGCGACGTGGCGATCAAGGTGCTGCGCGCCGATCTCGCCCGCGACCCCACGTTCTATCTCCGGTTCCGCCGCGAAGCCCAGAACGCCGCGGCGTTGAACCATCCGGCGATCGTCGCCGTGTACGACACCGGTGAGGCGGAGACCGAGTCCGGCCCGCTGCCGTACATCGTCATGGAGTTCGTCGAGGGCGACACGCTGCGCGACATCGTGCGCTCCCAGGGGCCGATGACCCCGAAGCGGGCCATGGAGGTCGTGGCGGACGTGTGCGCCGCCCTCGACTTCAGCCACCGCAACATGATCGTCCACCGCGACGTCAAACCCGCCAACGTCATGATCACCCGTTCCGGCGCGGTGAAGGTGATGGACTTCGGCATCGCCCGGGCCATCTCCGACGCCGCGAGCCCGATGACGCAGACCGCCGCGGTGATCGGCACCGCCCAGTACCTGTCGCCGGAACAGGCCCGCGGCGAGCAGGTCGACGCCCGTTCCGACGTGTACTCGGTCGGCTGCGTCCTGTTCGAGATCCTCACCGGCAAGCCGCCGTTCCAGGGTGATTCCCCCGTGGCCGTCGCGTACCAGCACGTCCGCGAGGACCCGCCGCTGCCGTCGTCGGTGAACTCCGCCGTCCCGCCGGAGCTGGACTCGGTGATCCTCAAGGCGATGGCGAAGAACCCCGCCAACCGGTACCAGAGTGCCGCCGAGATGCGCAGCGACCTGATCCGCGTGCTGAGCGGCCAGAAGCCCAGCGCACCGATGGTGATGACCGACGAGGACCGCACCACCATCCTCGGGGCCGTCGACGGTGCCGGGACACCCCGCAACGGCGCGGACCGCGGTCCCGCCGGAGCCGCTGCCGGCGGGACCGTGGCGACGCCTCAGCGCTCCCGGGTCCTGCGCAACACCCTGCTGGGCCTGGCGGCGGTCGTGATCGTCGGCATCGTCGGGGTGTTCCTGTGGACGTCGGGCCCGGGATCGAGCGCCGCGCAGATCCCCGTCCCCGACGTGCGCAACCTTGCCGCGGAGATCGCGGAGAGCAGGCTGCAGGATGCCGGGTTCGAGGTCTCGGTGCAGATGAAACCCGACGCCGTGGTCGCCTCCGGGAACGTCGTCAACACCCGGCCGGTCGCCGGAGTCCAGGCCGAGGAGGGCAGCACCGTCACCCTCGAGGTCTCGAGCGGCCCCGAACAGGTGCAGATCCCGCGGCTGGCGGGCATGAACCAGCAGGAGGCGCTGCAGGCCCTGACCGACGCCGGACTGCGCCTCGATCCGAACGTGGCCCGCGCACCGTCGTCGTCGGCCGAACGCGACACCGTCGTCGACCAGAGCCCCGCCCCGGGAGCCGACGCCGACCGCGACAGCGCGGTGCGGGTGACGCTCGGCAGCGGACCCGAGCAGATCCGCGTGCCCAACGTCGTGGGTCAGGCCACCGAGGTGGCGCGCGACAACATCGAGGCCGCCGGTTTCACCGTCGTGGTCGACGAGATCGACTCGAGCCAGCCGGCCGGGACGGTGGTGTCGAGCAGCCCGGCGGGCGGCACCAGCGCGACGGAGGGCGACACGGTCACCATCCAGGTGTCCAACGGCAACCGCATCGAGATGCCCGCGTTGACGAACAGGACGGTGTCCGAGGCACTGGCGGAACTGCGGGCGGCCGGCTGGACGGGCTCGCCGGCCCAGCTCGTGCAGAACCGCGAGGCCACCCTCGACCCGGAGCTGGTGGGTAAGGTCATCGCGCAGCAGCAGCCGCCGGGGTCGGAGATCTCCAAGTCGGAGACCCTCACCGTGGGTGTGGGCGTGCTGGGTATCCGCTGAGCTGCGGCTCGGGTGCCGTGCGGACGGCTCAGGCGACGCCCCCGGCGAGCGCCTGAGCCACTTCCGCCTCGAGACGGGCGACCAGCTGTTCGTCCGGCGCCTCGCCGCACACGCCGAGCCAGTTCGCGAGCATCCGGTGGCCGCCCTGCGTGAGGACCGATTCCGGGTGGAACTGGACGCCGTGGATGGGCAGCTCGCGATGCCGGAGGGCCATGACGATGCCGCTCTCGGTGAATCCGGTGGGGACGAGCTCGTCCGGCAGCGTGTTGGGCAGCACCGTGAGCGAGTGGTAGCGCGTCGCGGTGAACGGATCCGGCAGGCCGGCCAGCACACCGGTGCCGTCGTGCCAGACCGAGCTGGTCTTGCCGTGCAGCAGCTCGGGGGCCCGGTCCACGGTCGCACCGAAGGCGGCACCGATCGCCTGATGGCCGAGGCAGACCCCGAGCAGCGGCGTGCCCGCGTCGGCGCAGGCCCGCACGAGGTCCATGCTCGCACCGGCGCGCTGCGGCGTGCCCGGCCCGGGGCTCAGGAGGATGCCGTCGAACTCGGCCGCGATCCGGTCCGCGGCACCGGTGAGTCGCTCGTCGTCGTTGCGCCAGACTTCGGCCCGCGTCCCGAGCTGCCCCAGGTACTGCACGAGATTGAAGACGAAGCTGTCGTAGTTGTCGACGACGAGGATGCGCATGCGGAAAGGGTACCGACCCGTCAACGCAGCGTTGCTCCGCCCGTGTAGGCCGGTACCGACAACGACTCCGACGACTGCTGCGTGTAGCCCAGCCCGTAGCGCGCCGCGTACTGCTTGTACACGCGGATGCCCGGCTCGGCCGCCAGGGCGGCCTCGAGTCGCGCCGGGTCGCCCAGCGCGGTGATCACGTACGGCGGAGAGTAGGTACGGCCGTGCAGCAACAGGGTGTTGCCGATGCAGCGCGGTGCCGACGTCGCCACGAGCCGCTGATCCTGCATCGCGATCGCCTCGGCCCCGCCGGCCCACATCGCGTTGAGCACGCTCTGCACGTCCTGCTGGTGCACCACGAGATCGTCGGGCGACGCATCCGTCGGATACCTGCCGTCGGCGCCGCGCGGCGCATCGGTGAGGCTCACGGTGACCCCGGGGCCACGCCGTGCGGTCAGGCCGGCCGGATCCTCGAGAGCGACGGTGTCGGCGAGCACCGCGGCGACGTCGTCGTCGGTGGCCGCGGCCTGCGCCTGCAACTCGGTGACGCGTCCCGCGAGGTCGTCGCGGGTGGCGGCGAGCTCGTCCGACTTGGCCTGCGCTGCCCGCACGAGGTCGGACAGCCGCGCGGAGTCGCTCACGCGCAGTTCCTCGCCGTCGGAGACCCCGCGGGTGGTGCCGAGCAGCAAACCGGCGAGCAGGCACACGGCCAGCGCGGCGGCAGTCCACCCGAGCGCGCGGGCCCGGCCGTCCGACACGTGGACCCTCCGTTCCGGATTCTGCGTTAGCGTGTACTCACACTGGTAGTACACGCACTGGTAGTACACGCCAGGTAGCTGCCCAACCTACCTGTCCGCCCCGCGCGGTACCGCACGAACGAGGACGTCATGCCCAAGTCGAAGGTCCGGAAGAAGACCGACTACACGATCAACCCGGTGAGCCGCACCCCCGTGAAGGTGAAGGCGGGACCGTCGAGCACCTGGTACGTCGCGGTGATGCTCGGCTTCATGCTGATCGGCCTGGCCTGGCTGGTGGTCTACTACCTCGCGGCCGAGCAGATCTCGTGGATGAACGACCTCGGCGCGTACAACTTCCTCATCGGTTTCGGGTTCATGATCGTCGGCCTGATCATGACCATGAGGTGGCGGTGAGGTTACAGGAGTGTAGTTCATCCCCACCTGTGGACAAACCTGTGGACGAACTGGGGAAAGCTCCCCGTGTCCGGTGAACAACCCCTGCGCTGGTCCACGCCCCCGCTCGCGATCGTCGCGCTGGCGGTGGGCGGCGTCGTGCTCGCGGTGGCCGCGGCGACGACTCCCGATCCTGCCGGCCGCACCCTCGTCGGGCTCGCGGCCGCGGTCGCACTCGTCGTCGCGGCACTCGCGGCCCGGCAGCGCCCGCGGCTCGAGGTGCTTCCCGAAGGCGCCGGACTGGCCGTCACCCGCCTGACGGGACGACGCGAGCTGCCCCGCGCAGCCCTGACGCGGGTACGGATCGTCGCGTATCCGCGGCTCGGCCGGCGGGTCCCCATGCTGGAGATCGACGTGCGCGACACCCAGGGCGACGAGCAACTGCTCATCTTCGGGCGCTGGGACCTGGGTACCGATCCCCGCACGGTGTACGACGCACTCGCGGTGCGGGGACTGGCGCCGGATCAGACGCCGAGCTGAGCCCGCAGGCGCAGGACGGCCAGGGCGAGGACCAGCACGGTGACCACCGTGACGCCCCCCAGCGCGAGCCATCCCGTCCGGACGAAGCGGGCGCGGTCGTCGCCCGCGCCCAGTGCGCGCGGGGCGAACAACAGTGCCGCCGTCGCCGCCGCACCCGCGGCCAGGCCGCCGAGGTGTCCCCACAGGGAGATGCCGGGGATGGTGATGCTGATGACGACGTTGAGGACGACGATCGCCAGCACCGGCGCGGGGCTGCGCCGCAGCCGCATCAGGATCACCGCCTGCGCTCCCAGCAGGCCGAACACGGCGCCGGAGGCGCCGGCAGTGACGGCGCCGGTCTCGAGCAGCATCACTGCCGCGGATCCGCCGAGGATCGACACGAGGTAGACGGCCAGGTACCGGAGCCGGCCGAGGACGAGTTCGGTGTCCCGTCCGATCACGTACAGCGCGAACATGTTGACCGCGAGGTGCAGCACCCCGAAGTGCAGGAATCCGCTGCCCAGCACCCGGATGTACTCGTCGCGAGCGGCGATCATCGGCGGCCACAGCGCCCACTCGAAGAACAGGCTCGACGAGCGCTCGTTGTTCATCACGCTGCCGGACTGGGCCGCGGTGATCGCGAAGATTGCGGTGTTCAGCGCGATCAGGATGTACGTCACGAGCGGGGTGTTCGCCTGCGACCGGACGGGCGCGCCCGCGACGGTGCGGGCCTGCGGGACATCACGTCGAGCGGCCCCGACGCAATCGACGCACTGCTGACCCACCGCGGCGGACCGCAGGCAGTCGGGGCAGGCCGGTCGTCCGCATCGGCTGCACGAGAGCAGGGTCGGGCGATCGGGATGCCGGACGCACCGCGGCTGGGGCGGGTGGCCGCCCCCGCCGGCCGCGTGGCCCCAGCCGGGGTTCGTCATGTTCGGTCTCTCTCAGGAAATGGTGATGCTGTCGATGACGACCGGCTCGACCGGACGGTCCGCACGGTCCGTCGCCGTCGTGGCGATCGCGTCGACGACCTTCCTCGACGCGTCGTCGGTGACCTCACCGAAGATCGTGTGGCGCCGGTTCAGGTGCGGGGTCGGTCCGACGGTGATGAAGAACTGCGAACCGTTGGTGCCCGGTCCGGCGTTGGCCATCGCGAGCAGGTAGCCGCGGTCGAACTGCAGCTCGGGGTGGAACTCGTCGCCGAACTGGTAACCCGGGCCGCCGCGGCCGGTGCCGGTCGGGTCGCCGCCCTGGATCATGAAGCCGTCGATGACGCGGTGGAAGACCGCACCGTCGTAGAACGGGCCGCTGGTCTCGCCCTTGGCGTTCTCGGTCTTGTACTCCTTGGTGCCGTTCGCGAGGCCGACGAAGTTCTCGACGGTCTTCGGGGCATGGTTGCCGAAGAGCTCGATCACGATGTCGCCGCGGTTGGTGTGCAGAGTCGCGGTTGCAGTCTTTTGAGGTGAAGTCACTCCTCCATCGTGCCATCCGGGTCCGCGACACCGGAGCGGTCCGTCTCTCATACCCCAGGAGTGAGGTTTCGCTGTGCAAAAGTGGGTACATGACGAGTGTGAGCGAGTCCAGAACCAAGAGCGGGTCCGGCACCGGAAGCGAACTCGTGTGCCCCCCGAAGGAATCCAAGGGGGCCGGCGGCTACCTGAAGCTGGCAGGTCAAGGCGCGACGGCCCTGGCGCGGGGGCCGCTTGTCACCGGACTGTTCGTCGCCCGGAAGGGTCTCGACGTCGCCCGGAACATGGCTGGAAACCGGGAGTGCCGCCGCGCACAGGCCGCAGCGACGATCGAGTCCGGTTCCCGAGGCCGGGGCCGCAGGCTCCTGGTGACGGTCGGCGCGCTCGGCGTCGTCGCCGCGGGTGGAGTGGTGTTCTACCGCAGCCGGCTCGGTGATCACCCGCCCGTCGCGCCGGAGCCGCCGCGGATCGAGTCGGTTCCGCCCGTGCCGGTCGCAGCGCCCGAGGCCGTCGCCCCGAAGACCGAAGCACCGAAGACCGAAGCGCCCGCCCCGAAGCCGGCGGAAACACCGAAGACGACGCCCCAGCCGGCTGCGACGCCCGAAGCCGCCGCACCGAAGACCGACGCACCGAAGACCGAAGCGCCGAAGACCGACGCCGCCACACCGAAGCCGGCGTCACCGGCAAAGGCGAAGCCCGAACCGGCCGCGACGCCCGAGGCGGTGGCTCCGAAGCCCACGCCGGCCCCGAAGCCCACGCCGGCGGCCGACACGGCGCCGAAGAGCACAGACGCGGCACCGAAGGGCACGGCCGATGCGGCCCCGACCGGAAAGCATGCGGCCAAGGAGGAACCGGCTCGCAAGCCGGCCCCCGAGCCGAAGAACGCGGCTGCCGGTGGCAAGGGAACCTCCGCGAAGCCGCAGC
>SWCF01003513.1_pt1 | contig 14415 bp, 16 predicted proteins | sample 4690081 | NCBI WGS metagenome assembly SWCF01 (sample SAMN10267280, study PRJNA491770) | bioreactor metagenome | isolation source: DHS bioreactor inoculated with | place: Japan: off Shimokita Peninsula
TTCATAATTCCAAGTTATGTGCATTCCGCCCCCAGCTTCCCCAACGGATCGGCCGCCGCCAACGCGCTGATCAGGGAGGCATCCGAGACCCGGGTGTAGATTTCCGTCGTGGCGATGCTGCTGTGGCCCAGAAGCCGCTGGACGACGCGGATGTCGACGCCCTCTTCGATCAGGAAGGTTGCCGCCGAGTGGCGGAACTGGTGGGGGGTGATGGCCTTGGGCAGGCCGAGGGTGTTTGAGAGCTTCTTCAGGCGGGTGCGGATCGCCTGTTCCGACAGGCGCTTCATGTTCCGGTTCACGAACAGGAAGTCGTGGTCCAGGCCGAGGTCGCGTCTTGCGGACTGGAAGCCGGACAGGTCCTGGGCGAGGCTCCTGTTGCCGATAAAGACGTTGCGCTCCTTGTTGCCCTTGCCGCGGATGCGGATGCGGGTCGACTGGTCGGTCACGTCCTGGATGCGGATATTGGCAAGCTCGCCGACCCGGACACCCGTCGCCACCATCAGCCTGACCGCAAGCAGGGTGACGGTGCCGGGGGCAAACGGCGTTGATGCCATCCCCGGCACGGGGCCCTCGGTTAGCAAGAGTTCGGACACCACATGGCGTTCGACCGGCCGGGGGAGCCGTTTGGGGAGTTTCAGTTCCAGCTCCAGATCCTGAAACGGCCACGCCGGAATTATCTCATTGGCCGCCAGCCATTTGGTGAAGGCGCGGACGGTCAGAATCCGCCGCCGGACCGAAGCCGGCCTGAGTTCCTTGCCCGTCCGCAGATGGCGCAGATAGGCCAGGATCAGTTGATCGTCGAACGCCTCACCCGGACGGGCCTTCAGGAACGTGCCGAAACAGGTCAGGTCCTGCTCATAAGCCAGCAGGCTGTTGGTGCTGAGCGTGCGCTCCTCCGCGCACATGCGCAGGTAACGGGATGTCCATGTGTTGAAGTCGGGAAACGCCATAAATACCTCCGTGGTGTCGGAGGCTTTCTAGGCGGCGACTATTAATAGATATCCGTATTTATTGCGATGAATGTAAAAACCTCCGCCCCGATCACCGGAAACGCTCCTTTGCTCCCGGTAAAAAGCCGGACCGCCCCCCCTAAAGCCCCATCCCCTTCAGTTCCTGAAGCGGGGGGATGGTTTCGTACATGTGCGGGTCGAGCCGGTCCCAGAGGATGCCGCAGGTGGGTTTGTGGGGGGTGTCGACCGTCAGGGTCCGGGTGGGCGTGAAGATCACGTCGACGACCGTGTCGTAGACATCCGGGGTGAGGTCTTCCTCCAGAACCTGGCAGTCATGCACCACCGCGGCCGACGGGGTTTCGGTGGTGACCCGGCCGAGTTGGTAGAGCATGCCCCATTCGGCGTCGAAGAAGCCGTGGCCCTTGCCGAAGCGGATGCCCTTGGTGTTGATGGCCCCGGTCCCGGTCACCATGTAGTCGACCGTCGGCATGGCGGCGATGTCCTTGAGGTTCAGCGGCTTTCCCACATGTTCCATGCCGTCCAGCGTGGAGGCATAGAGATAAAGCTCCGGGTCGATTTCCGCAGGGTCGAGCAGCCAGAAGCCGCGCTTGATGGAATAGGTCGTCATCAGCACTTTCTTGCCGTCCTGAAGCGCGCGCAGGCGCAGGCGGTCGAGGCAATTGTCGGGCGTGATGAAGATGTAGCCGGAATTGCGGTAATAGGGGTGATCGATGAGCCTCTGCACGGCCGCTTCGCCGCCTTCGAAATCGGCGATGAATTCGCCGAAGTCGAAGTGAAACCGGCTGTCCGGCACGGCGACCTTGCGCAACTCGCTCCAGACGCGTTCGCGAACCGAGATCTTGTGGTCAACGATATCCATGTTGAAACTCCCTGAATGGCTTATTGCGCGGGCGCCATGCCGCGTCTGGATAGGACGCGCCGTTCGATGACGACGACGCATTGATAGAAGAGGACGGACACCAGCACGGAGATGACGGCAACGGCCCAGATCATGCCGTAGTCGAGATAGCCGCGTGACTGGTTCAACAGGTTGCCGAGGCCGGTCCCGGTGGCGAGCCATTCGGCGATCATGACGCCGAGCAGCGCGCGCGGAACGGCTAGCCGTGTGGCGGCGAAGAGATAGGGCAGCGAGGCCGGGATCGAGACGAAACGCAATTGTTTCAGCGGGCCGGCGCCATAGGCCCTCGGCACGTCGAGAGCGGCGCGGGGCACCAGCGAGAGCCCCTGCGCCAAGGTCACGAAGGCAGGGAAGAAGGTCACCGAGACCGTAATCCACAGGATCACCGACGGACCGCGGCCGAGCATCAGGACAAGCAGCGGGGTGAGCGCCACCAGCGGCATGGTCTGGGTGACCAGGGCCACCGGCATGAAGCCGCGGATGATTGCCGGAATGAGCACGGACCCGAGGGCAAGCGCAAAGGCAAAGGCAAGGCCGAGCGCCATGCCGACAATCGTCATGGGCAGGGTCTGGGCGAGGGCGGTCAGGAGCTTGACCTGGCTGGCCGCGCTGTTGGGCGCAAGGAACAGGTAGTCGAAAAGAGCGGCCGGGGTCTTGGCGATCATGGCCGGCGTGCCCATGGCATAGAGCAGCAGCCACCACAGCAGGAAGGGCAGGGCGAGCGAGGCGAGAACGAGGCCCGCCTCGTGCAGCCGGTTGGCGTCCTTTCCCACCGCCGGCGGGCTCGCCGGAACGGTGACCGCCTTGGATGCGCCCGTCAGCCTTGCCGCGAGCACGGAAAAGAGCGCATAGGCGAGCCCGGCGATCAGGGTGGCGGCAAGGCCGATGCCCCACAGCCGGTCCGGTTCGCCGCGGCCGAGCGAGCCGATCAGGTAGACCCCCAGGCCATAGCGCCCGCCGCCGCCGAATTCGGCCAGGATGGCGCCGAGAACCGCATTGGGCGCGGCAATCCGCAAGCCGGCCAGAATGGACGGCAGGGCGCTTCGGAACTGGGCGTAGCGCAGGATCTGCCAGCGCCCGCCGCCATAGGCTTTGACGATGTCGATTGCCCTGCCGTCTGTCTGGGTGATCCCGGTGACGGTGGCGCTCATGGTGACGAAATAACAGCCGACCGCCGCCAGGATGATGCGCGGCTCCATGCCGGAAAAGGTGATGACGAGGATCGGGGAAATGGCGATCGGCGGCAGGGCGAAAACCGCAACATTGATGCCGCGTGCCAGACGGGCCGTGACGGGATAGAGGGCGAAGAGGACACCGGCGGCAACGGCGACAACGTTGCCGATCAGAAAGCCGGCGCCGGCCGCTTCGACCGTCGCCAGAATATGGGGCGGATAGTCCGCCCGATCGGTCCACAGGCGGAGGAATACACTGGAAGGGGCGGGCAAGGCGCCGTCGGCAACAAGTTTCAGACGCCCGGCAATCTCCCACAGAACGAACAGGATCAGCCAGTTGCGTAAGGTCGCGAGGTGAGCGAACCGGGTTCCGGCGCCCTCCTTTTCGGCTGTTTTGGTCGCGCGGCCGGCCATGGCGTCAGTGGCCATCCAGGGCCTCCGCGATTTCCCTTTCCAGCTGGTGGAAAGGGGGAAGGGAAAAAAGCTCCGGCCTGCGCGGGCGGATAAAGGGGACGTCGATGATCCTGGAAATGCGCCCCGGCCGGCTCTGCATCACGACGACACGGTCGGCCAGGAAAATGGCCTCGTCGATGCCATGGGTCACGAGCAGCGTCGTCGCCCGGCTCTCCATCCAGATGCGCTGCAGTTCGACGTTCATCTGGCGGCGCAGGATCTGGTCGAGCGCGCCGAACGGCTCGTCCAGAAACAGCACCTGCGGCGTCGTGACCAGCGAACGCGCGATCGCGGCGCGCTGGCGCATGCCGCCGGAAAGCTCGCCCGGAAGAGCCTTTTCAAACCCCGAAAGCCCGACCAGGTCGATGAGTTTGGCGACCTTTTCCTGAAATTCCATCCGGTTTCGGTTCAGGACGTCGAGCGGCAGCATGATGTTGTCTTCCACCGAGCGCCAGGGCATCAGCGCGGCATCCTGAAAGGCGACGCCGGTCATGCCGCTCTTGGCCGCCTGGAACGGCTTCATGCCGCCGATCAGGACATCGCCCTCGTTGGGCGTGTCGAGGCCGAGGGCGATCCGCAGCATGGTGGACTTGCCGCAGCCCGAAGGCCCGATCAGGGCGGTGAACGATCCGGCGGGACAGTCGAGGGAAACGTCGTCGAGCGCCTGGACGACAGCGCCGCGGCCCGCAAAGGACCGCGACACGTGATTGATGGAGATGGACGCTTGCGCGCTCATCCGATCTCTTCCAAAACGGTGGTGTCGAAATACTCCCGCTTGGCGGCAATGCCGACTTCGGCGAGTGCCTTGATATTGGCCTCGATCGCTTCCTCGCTCATGGAGAAGATGCCGCCGGGGGCTTCCATCAGTGGCTTCTGCGCGCCGTTGAAATAGATCTCGTTGTCGATCGACCGGCCGGTACCCTTGAACCAGCTGTCGGCGAACATCGGCGGATAGACGGTGGTATCCTTGAAGTTCTCGTCCCAGCCCATGCGCGAGGCCTTGAGGAAGGCGACGAGATCCTTGCGCCTGGTCTTCAGCGTTTCCTCGGTGACGACCACCGTGTCGTTGAAGATGGTGAAGCCGAAATCGTAAAGCAGGAAGGACGTTGCCTCGGCGCCGGCCTGCTCGATTGTGTAGGGAACGTTGGTGGTGAAATCGAGGGACGCATCAATTTCGCCCTTGATCAGCGGCGTCGGGTCATAGGCGTAAGGCACGATGTTGACCTTCGACCGGTCGACACCGGAAATCTTCAGCATGGCCTCCACGGAAATCACGTTGACCGGCGGCACGGCGAGGGTCTTGCCGATGAGGGCCTCAGGCGTCTTGATCGGGTTGGAGGCGAGCGACACGATGCCGATCGGGTTCTTCTGATACTGCGCGCCGATGATCTTGAAGGGCGCGCCCTGTTCGGCGATCGCCTTGATGGTCGTGTCCGGTGTGGTCAGCGTCAGATCCGCCTTGCCGGCGATCAGCGTGCTTTCGGGAATGACGTCCGGGCCTCCGGAAAAATAGGTCAGCTCCAGGCCTGCGTCGGTGTAGTAGCCCTTGTCCGCGGCAATGAAATAACCGGTAAACTCGGCATCGTTGATCCACGAGGCCTGGAAGTTGAACGGGGTGGCGGCGCCGGCATATCGGCTCATGGCGGGCAGGGCCGTGGTGGCGGCCATCAGGGACAGGAAGCGGCGTCTATCGAGGGCAATGTTCATCTGGATCAGTCTCCGTTATTCGGGTAGGCGTCATGCAATGCCCCGCATGCGGGCAAGCTCCTGCAGCGGGGGGATTTCGGAAATCCGGTCTTTTGAAATCAGGTCCCAGCGGATGCCGCGCGGGCGGCGCGTTTGGCGTTCCACATGCACCAGCCGGGTCGGAGTCGCGATCATGTCGATGGCGATATCGGTCTCGCTGACCATGATCTTCTCGTCGACCACCTGAACGTCGTGAACGATGGCGGCCACCGGGGTGGTCTCCTCCATCAGCCCGAGATCGGTGAACATGCCCCATTCCAGGTCGAAAAAGATGTGGCCCTTGCCGAAGCGGATACCCTCTGTCGTGACGGCAGAGGCGCCGGTCGCCGCGAAGTCGAACCGCCCGAGCGCGGCGATGTCCTCCAGGCTGACCGGCCTTGCGAAATGTTCCATACCGTCGAGCCAGGAGGCGTAAAGCGCGGCCCCTTCCGGCACGACGCCCGGTTCCAGATACAGAAATCCGCGGCGGATGTTGTAGGTCGACATCACGAAGGGAATGCCGGCCTCGATCATCCGCCGGCGCAGCCCGGTCATCGAATTATCCGGCGTGACGAACGCCAGCCGGCTGTTCCTGAACGCGTCCTGCGCGACGATGCGGTCGGTCGCCGCGTCGGAACGTTCAAAATCCGGAATGACTTCGGAGAAGTCCAGGTGAAGCCGCGTATCGGCCTCGGCGACGTCTTTCAGTCGGTCCCAGATGCGTTGCCGGATAAGACGTGAACTGGACATCGGTTCCTCGTGTTTCAGCGTTTCATAATCATGAAACTGTTGTTTCATTATTGCAAGTGGGGTGCTAATAATTTTTCATGCGAGTTTCAGAATCGGGTTGGTTTCATGGCGTCGCGCCTCGTGTTGAGAATTCAGGAACGGTATTCGAAGCTCACGGCGGGCGAGCAGAAACTGGCTCAGCTCGTTCTGGACCGGCAGGATGACATCCTCACCCATTCGGCCACCGAAATTGCCGAGATGGCCGGGGTTTCCAAGGCGACCACCGCGCGTTTCTTCCAGCATCTGGGCTATGCGGATTTCAACGAAGTGAAGCTTCAGGCCCGCGAGGAGCGCAACCGCACCGAGCCCTACGAACTGTCGGTGACCAATTCCGAACAGATGGCCCTGGGTCGCACGATCGGGGCCCATCTGGAACTTGAACTGAAAAATCTAACCCGGACCTTCGAGGAATTGCGCTCCGACAAGGTGCGCGAGGCGGCCGAACTGATCGGCGAGGCGCCGAGGGTCTGGGTTCTGGGGCTTGGCTCTGAAGAAGGCTTTGCCCGCTACGCCCGGCTTTTGCTCTCGCGCCTGCGCCACAGCGTGATGATCTTAGGCATTAACCAGGGCTCATGGGCGGAGGATCTCGCCATGACCGGCCCGAAGGACGTGCTCCTGCTGATCACCCTGCCGCCGCAGCCGACGATCCTGAAGGCTATCCTGGGTTACGCGAAAACCAGCCGGCTGAATGTCATCACCATCACCGACCGGACGACCATGCTGGAAATGCAGCGCTCGTCAAAGGTGGTTCTGCCCTGCCATGTCGCCAGTTTTGCCCTGGGGCCCTCGCACACGGCCGTCGGCAGCGCCATCCGGCTCCTGGCCCTGACCTATGCCGCCGTTGCCGGCAAATCCGCCCAGCAACGCGCCGAAATCGTCGGCAGCATTCACGAAGAACTGGATGATCTGAGCTGAGACCCCGTCGTCCGGCATCGTGAAAGGTCTGTATGGTAAGGACATTGCTGGCGGCATGATCAGCGAGGTCGTGCCAGGCGAAGACCTTCAGGAAGACCCTCCGTCCTCGCCGAACATTCAACAGCCCTCCCCAAAGGCCCTCCTCCAGCACCTCCGCCGCATCCTGACGAGATCCCGCGGCGCCAGCCTGGAAATGGAGATGGCGCTGGAGACAGAAGGGACGGTGAGGGGGGTCCTGGATCCGGATACGGCGAGGCGGATCAAAGGATTCGGGTGAGGTATGAAAAATAGTAAAGTAAGTAAGTTAGCACGCCCCATCCAATTAATTCAGGCTATAGCAAATCATAAATACGCACGAAATACAGCTTGAGTCTTACGGTGCATTGCTTTTGGCCTGAACACGTGAAACGGGTGCAATTCAGAATGCTGAGGTGGTAACTGGCGAGATTTCGCCTAGTCGCAACAAATCAGAACATTTTCGTTAACGCAGCTGTTAGCTCAGGTGCAGTGAAATTCCAATCTTCGGGCAGTGGAAAATAGCGTTTCTTTTGAGCGTCAAAATCTCCTGCTAAGATACGTGCCTTCTCAAGTTCTGTCGCTTCCAGCCAAAATTTATCTAGCACCTGATCGCGCTTTACGAGAAGCACGCCAGCAAGTTTGATGCTACCCAACCGCTTTTGAGTGTCTTCCAGGATGAGTATATCACTTTGTTTGGGATCTCTGAGGTTGATTTTCTTAGTGTTGAAATAGGACTCAATAGGATCACTATCGTCTTCAAAGTTAGTTTGAGCCGCATATTTTCCGATAACCTTTTGAATTAGGGTTGTTGCGGCTCCTTTGTCTTTAGATAGAACTAAGACCTCTATAGAATGTTCCAAAGTTATATGGCGCTCTTGGGACCCTACAATCGTCCCAGCAGGAAGTTCGCCAATGCAAAGATAACTGAATGGCATTTTGGTCTCCAATGATTTGAACTGCACGATCGAAATTCAGCGAAGATATGCGGGTCAGAGATCCGGATCTTCTGCAATAAGATCGATGTGCTCATTCAGAAAGTCCGCAATACGTCGAGCTTCGTCGTACGTCGTCCCTTCTTTGAGGCGAAAGTCAGTGTTGTTAGCGAAGAATAAAAGGTCGTCGCCGCTATGAGGGTCGATAAAAATGAATGGTGTGCCGTCGGCAAATTCAGAAACTCTGAAATGCGGGCGAGCAGATCTCAATGCCATTGCTGTTCCTCCCGAAAACAATGAATTCTTACCCTAAAAGGATGCACTCAGAGAGGAAATCGCGCAAGGGTAGGTGATTTGGGTTGGGTCAACCGGATAAATTTGGTGCAGAATCGCGCTTAGGGTTCTGCCTGCAAAAGCCGAACTAGTTGATCAGAGGCCCATCAATTTTTTGGCTGCATCGGTGGCGATCGAAATTGCAATCTCTTTAATCGCACTGCCAACGACCGGCCCGGCATTGGAGATCAGCTTGCTCACTCGTGCAGCAGCAACTGTGGTTTGTGGATTGTCGGACACGAGATCGACGAAACTGCCTTTGGCGCGTTCGCGTTCTGCATCGTCGATATCATCGATTTCGTCTGCCAAATCCTTAGCGGCTTGGATTTGCCGCTGCGTCCAATCGTAAGGAGTGCCGCAATTGGGGCAAAATGCGGGTTTGGCGTCCATTGGAGCAACGCCGCTCCAGCCGATCTCATACACATCGCCCCTGATGGATGCACCACATTCCCCGCACGCGGTTATGGTTTCTGCCCCACACAGTGAGCAGAATTTCGCGGTGTCACCATTTTCAATATTGCCTGTGATGATGTGACCATTCTTGCACACCTGAGCATTCTTGTATTGGTAAACCATGACCTTCCTCTGGAATAGCGATATTGAAAACTTCTCCTAGGCATTGGCGTAGGGCAAGATAACAAAAGAAGAATTCATTCTGGCCGTTTTTCGCGCGAATATTAGGAATATTTAGCAGCTAAAGGTAAATTAGACGTACGACTTCGCGTGGAGGCATATAGGGAAACGAACAGCGACCAATAAAGGCGATTGGACGATCGCGGATCTCCATGCAGAAATAAAACGAACCTCTAATCGCTCTGAGACTGAAAACTTGTTCGTCGTTTTTGCGCGTGATGCTCCATCCTACTCAGGAGCTGGAGCCTCCAGAAATTCTGGACGGCTCACAATCTAATTTTCCATATTAATTAAAGGACGCCCCGATTGTTTAACGTCCTACCGGTCTATGCGTTAGTCCCCGATCAGCCGTGAGGCGGTGAACGGGTAGAGCCGGTTGTCGCCGAGCAGGAAGGCGGAGAAGCGGCGGGGTTCGAAGTAGCTGCAAAACGCCCGGTCCATAACGTTGAGGCCGCCGGTGAGCGCGCCGAAGGCGGGCAGGACGAGGCGGCTGCCGTTGGTCAGGAAGCAGGGGCGGCGGATGGAGCGGCCGAAACGGCGCACGCGGGCGGCCGGATGCAGATGGCCGCAGACCTCGCCCGCGCTTAACGTCGGGCTGATCGTCTCCGTCGGCTCGTGGCGGAAGGTCAGCGGCCCGATGGTGACCTCTTCCGCGGTCTCGCCGCACAGGCGGACAGGCGCGATCGGGTCGTGGTTGCCGGTCACCCAGATCCATTCCCGGTTCAGCTGCAGCGAGGTCAGCATGGCGCGATAGGACGGCGGCAGCCGGTCGGAGCCGTTTTCGTCATGGAAGCTGTCTCCGAGCGAGATCACCCGCGTCGGCTCGAAGGCATCGATCACGGCGGCAAGCTTTTCCAGGGTGACCGCCGTGTCATAGGGCGGCAGCAGGGTGCCGCGCCGGGCATAGGACGAGCCTTTTTCCAGATGCATGTCGGAGACGACGAGGGTGGCTTCCTCCGGCCACCAGAGCGCGCCGCTGTCGTGCAGACCGACCAGTTGCCCGTTGACCTGGATGTCGTGACACACGGGTACGGTGGCGAATTGGCGCGAATGCGAACTCAGCGCGGTCATCCAAGGGCCTCCAGGACAAGATCTTCGGCTGCGTCTTCCAGAATGCTCTCCATGGCTTCGCCGTAAACGGGCTCCCGGCCGATCTCCAGAAGGATCGGGACCGAAAGCGGCGATACCCGGCTAAGGCGAGTATGCGTGATTCGACCCTTGATCCGGGAAAGAAGTTGGCTCAGCCGGGAGATATCCAAAAGTCCTTCGGCCGCGTCGTTCCACGTGGCCTTCAGGAGAATGTGGTCCGGTTCATGGGCGCGCAAAACGTCATAAATAAGGTCGGTGGAGACCGTGACCTGCCGGCCGGATTTTTCCTTTCCCGGATGCCGGCGCTCGATCAGGCCGGCGATCACCGCGCAGTTGCGAAAAGTGCGCTTCATCAGGCTGGATTCCGCCAGCCAAGCATCCAGATCGTCGCCCAGGATGTCTTCCTCGAACAGCCCGTTCAGGTCGATCTTGCCTGTGGAAAAATACAGCGACAGGTCGCCCAGGCCCCAGACGGCAAGCGCATAGTCATTGGCGACGAACCCCAGGGGCCGGGCGCCGAGCCGTTCCAGCCGCCTGGTGAGCAGCATGCCGAGCGTCTGGTGCGCCAGCCGGCCTTCGAACGGGTAGCAGACCATGTAGTGCTTGTCGTTGCGGGGGAAGGTTTCCACCAGCAGGCCGTCGCGCTCCGGCAGCTTCGATTTCAGCTTCTGCAGTTCCAGCCACTCGCGCACCTGCTCCGGCAGATTGGGCCATGTGGCAGGTGTTGCCAGCATGGCGCGCACGCCCTCGGCCAGATAGGTGGACAGCGGAAACTTGCCGCCCATATAGGCGGGAATTTTCGGGTCGTCGGATCGCGCTCGCGACACATAGGCCTCGTTCTCGCGCAGGCCCTCGAAGCGCAGCACCTCTCCGCCGAACAGGAAGGTGTCGCCGTGCTCCAGCAGCTCGATGAAATATTCCTCGATCTCGCCGAGCAGGCGTCCGCCGCGTCCGACCGGCGTGCGCCGCCCGTCGGCCTTCGACCGGACGAGCCGCACCTTCAGCATTGGCGCCTCGACGATGGTGCCCACGTTCAGTCTGTATTGTTGCGCGATCTTGGGATGGGCGATCCGCCACAGCCCATCCTTGCCCTTTCTGAGCTTCGCGTATTGCTCGTAGGTTTTCAGCGCGTAGCCGCCGGTGGCGACGAATTCGAGCACCTTGTCGAAGCTTTCCCGGTCGAGATGCCGGTAGGTCTCCGAGGAGCGGATCTCGTCAAAGGTATCGTCAACGTCAAGCGGTGCCGAACAGGCAAGCCCGAGGATGTGTTGCGCCAGAACGTCGAGCGCGCCTTTCCGGAGCGGCGGCGTGTCCTGGTCGCCCCGTTTGGAGGCCTGCAGGGCGGCCTGGCATTCCAGTACCTCGAACCGGTTGGCGGGAACGAGAACGGCCTTCGACGGTTCGTCCATGCGGTGGTTGGCGCGCCCGATCCGCTGGGCCAGACGGCTCGCGCCCTTCGGTGCGCCGATATTGACCACCAGATCGATGTCGCCCCAGTCGATGCCTAGATCCAGCGAGGAGGTGGCGACGACGGCGCGCAACACGCCCGCCGCCATGGCCGCTTCCACCTTGCGCCGCTGGCCGACGTCGAGCGAGCCGTGGTGCAGCGCGATCGGCAGCGTGTCGTCGTTGATCCGCCACAGGTTCTGGAAGATCGCCTCCGCCTGGCTGCGCGTGTTGACGAACAGCAGCGTCACCCGATGATCCTTGATCAGCCGGTACATGTCGTGGAGCGCATAGCGGGCCGAATGGCCGGACCAGGGTACCCGTTCTTCAGAGGTGAGAATGGAGATATCCGGCTCCGCTCCGCCGGCGACCTCAACCACATCGGACAGGGCGCGCGCCTCCCGGTCGGGCTGGCCGACCAGATAGGCCCTGAGGTCATCGGGCTCGGCCACCGTCGCCGACAGGCCGATGGTTCTGAGGCCCGGTGCGAGACGGCGCAGGCGCGCAAGGCCAAGCGCCAGCAGATCGCCGCGCTTGGAGGTCACCAGCGCATGCAACTCGTCGAGGATGACGGTTTTCAGCGAGGAAAACAGCTGTTCCGCGGCCGGATCCGACAGGAGCAGGGCGATCTGCTCCGGCGTGGTCAGCAGCATATCCGGCGGATTGAGCTTCTGCCGCTGGCGCTTGTGGGACGGCGTGTCGCCGGTGCGGGTTTCGATCCGGATCGGCAGGTCCATTTCGGACACCGGCGCTTCCAGGTTGCGGGCGATGTCGACGGCGAGCGCTTTCAGCGGCGAGATATAAAGCGTATGCACGCCCTGCGATCCGGCCGAGCCCGGTTTCTTCTTGCCCCGCGCCTCCAGCTCCACGAGGCTCGGCAGGAAGCCCGCCAGCGTCTTGCCGGCCCCGGTGGGGGCGATGAGCAGCGTGGAGCGGCCCTGGCCGAGCTTCTCCACCAGCTCCAGCTGATGCGCGCGCGGCGCCCAGCCCCTCGCGGCGAACCAGTCCTGAAAACGCTGAGGGAGAAGACTTGGGGTCATGAAGTGTCTGATAGGTCGTAGAGAAGGCTAACGGGTTCTCGTAAATGCCAGTTTATTATGGAAAAGCATCGAATGTTGAAAACTGGACGGGACAGGTTTCGCTCACCTGATTTGCCAGTTGGAGCATTTCATCAGGCAAACCGCCTTTCTGGTAAGCCTTCGAGGTGATCAACTTTACGTTGGAAAGGGTGATTAGATTCAGGCCGAATTGGCCGAGCCAGTTCTGCGTAAGATCTTGGACTTCATCTAAGTCGCGTGCCAACGCGATAACATTCACGAATGCGCCGGAAGCCCCTTCCAACACTTCAGCGTTGACTTCAAAGGGCGCCACTTCAGCAAACCCGTGCCATTTGTATTTCATCAATTACTCCGGGTGCGCCTGAAATATCGAATAGGGGACTTCGACAGCCATAAGCCTGTTGTAGGCGGGACGAACCGGAAAGGCGAGATGCCGGTGAATGGTTCCTGTCAGCAGTGGCCAGCGCCGGATCACTTCGGGTAAGATCCGGCGGGAATTGCGATCAATGATTTTCGACTCGGAGGATAATGTGAGATCCCGTTTGCTGTTGACCTTTGCCCTTGCGCTCATCGGCGCTGCCGTCGGTTCATCCGCTGCGGCGGCCTCGGAAAACCGCACCTACAAGTGCCGGACCGGCACGGTCGATGCCTTTGTTGAGACGATCCCGGAAGAGGGCCGAGCCCAGTATACCGGGCCCGACGATATCGCCTCGCTCCCGGCGATGCCGAACGGAGCCTACGTCAGCGACAATTCGGGCATCTCGTTCCAGAGGACGGAACAGGGCGGAACCCTGTGGCTTGGCGATGTGTCGTTCCCGTGTGAAGTGACAACCGCCCGCGCGCGGGTGGCGCCGCCACCGCCGACGGTTCTCGGCGGGCCGGAGCAGCTCAACCATGTCGGCCAGTCGCTCGGCGGCCGGCTGCGTTCGGGGCCCGGGACCAACTACCCGCAGATCGGCAACATCGAGGACGGGACCTATCTGACCATTCTGTCCAACACGGGCGTCAGCTTTGATGGCTACGACTGGTTCGAGGTGGCTTTGGACAACGGTCAGCGCGGGTTCCAGTGGGGCGGCATCCTGTGTTCCAACGGCGGACAGCTCGTCGGGCTCTACGCCTCCTGCCAGAACATCCCCCGCTAGGAACGGCGCGGCCCCCTGAAGGCTCATCCTTCTCTGGATACCTGTCGCAGGCGGATGGACGACAGGCTCAACAGGTCAATATGATAGTCTGAGGTGCTGCCGGCGTTTTAAAAGATCCGGCAGGCAGAAGAGGATGGGGGCACGACATGTCCGACGATAACGGGCGCGGGACCAACGGAGCGGGCACCGATCCCGGGGGCGAGGCCATCGAGGCGATCGCGCAGCTCTTCGACGACTATCAGACCGGCTTCAACGATTTCGACGCGGAGCGGATTGCCGACTGTTTCGCTCTGCCGGCGATCATCTGGCAGCACGAAAAGGGCCATGTCTTCTCCGACGAAGACGAACTCCTGGAGAATATCGAGGCGCTGCTGGCCGCCCTTGAAAAGGAAGGCGTCACCTATTCCGACTTCCATGTCTCGTCCAGCCACGTCAGCGGCACGGCCGCCCTCGTCACTCTGGACTGGCACCAGGAAAACGACAACGGCGATGCCGTGCTGGAATTCACCTGCCACTACCACCTCATCCAGGACGGCGACGATTGGGCGATCGCCATGGTGGTGAACGAGTAGGGAGCAGGGATGAAGTTGGCACGGCAGTGCCTTATCCAAAAGCCGTCACCCCGGCCTCGAGCCGGGGCCTAATCCACGTTGCGGCAATTCCCGGATGGCAGGAAGAGGCACATATAAGGCAAAGCCATTGTGCCTGCTCAGGCGCTCTGGAAATGAGTAGGTCCCGGATCTCCGCTTCGCTCCGTCCGGGATTGTTTGTTTTGAGCGATGTTATGATGGGATTGGTCTCCCGGAGCGGAATTCCGGGAGACCAGTGACAGGCGACCGTG
>SWCF01003761.1_pt1 | contig 14314 bp, 7 predicted proteins | sample 4690081 | NCBI WGS metagenome assembly SWCF01 (sample SAMN10267280, study PRJNA491770) | bioreactor metagenome | isolation source: DHS bioreactor inoculated with | place: Japan: off Shimokita Peninsula
GTTCTTGCCATTGAGGCTGGCGAGACCTGCCGTTCGGTTGCCGCCCGTTTTGAGGTTTCTGTGTCTGCTGCAGTGAAGTGGTCACAGCGCTACCGTGCGACGGGTTCGGTGGCGCCGAGCAAGATGGGCGGCCACCGCAAGCGCATTCTGGAACCGCACCGGGCCTTCATCATCGAGCGCGTCAACCAGACATCGCATCTGACGCTGCATGGGTTGAAGGATGAACTGGCTGCGCGTGGCGTAAAGGCCTCACATGATACGATCTGGAAGTTCCTGCGGCGCGAGGGGCTCAGCTTCAAAAAAAACACTGTTCGCCCTTGAGCAGGCGCGCGCCGACATCGCGCGACGGCGTCAACGTTGGCAGTCTTTGCAGGCCGGGCTTGATCCCAGCAGGCTGGTGTTCATTGATGAAACCTGGATCAAGACCAATATGGCTCCGCTCAGGGGATGGGGCAAACGCGGCAAACGCCTTCGAGGATTTGCGCCGCATGGGCATTGGCGAACCCTGACCTTTCTTGGCGCGTTGCGCTGCGACCGGCTGACGGCGCCTTGTGTCTTCGACGGTCCGATCAACGGCCAGTGCTTCAAGGCCTATGTCGAACAGATCCTCGTGCCCGCGCTCAAGCCGGGCGATATCGTCGTCATGGACAATCTCGGCAGCCACAAGTCAGCAGCGATCCGCAAGGCCATCAGGGCGGTTGGCGCAAGGCTCTGGTTCCTGCCGCCCTATTCGCCCGACCTCAACCCGATCGAGCAGGCATTCGCCAAAATCAAGCACTGGATGCGTATCCTCCAGAAGCGAACCGTCGAGGACACATGGCGCGCCATAGGAAGCCTTGTTACGACCATCAAACCGCAAGAGTGCGCAAACTATCTTGCAAATGCTGGATACGCTTCCGTGAAAAACTGAAACGCTCTAGGGTGATCCCGGTCTTCTGAATCATCTCCTGCCGAGATGATGGCCATCCCCGTATGCAGTGCTGTAAATGGAATAAGCGTTACGGTGGCAGTCGGCTCAAAGCATGGAACACTCGAAAGACGTCATATCGGTACGGCTATCGAAATCGGATATCGCGATTATTGAAGGCGCCGCCGAAAAATCCGGTCAGTCGCTTACGGAATTTGTGCGTAGCGCTGTCCTGCGAACCGCTAGCGAAATAGGAGATGGTCGACTGATTGCCATGAGTCCTGAAGGGTTCTCGGATTTCTGCTCGGCTATATACGCGCCGGGCACACCAATTCCGGAAATGATCGAATTGGCAAACCGGCCTGCGCCTTGGGAATCGGGACACACCGCCGATAAGTGACGAAGCCCGATGACCGTGCATCAATGTTCGAGGCGGTTCTTCGTATGCGGTGCTGCTGCTTACCGTCCACCTTGCTTACGCCGCTTCCCAAACCTGGTTCAAAATCCGAGCGGCGAGAGCTGCCTTGTCCTGCGGCAGGAAACGACCGTAGTGGTGCGCGATCATGTCCGGCGTGTCCTGGATGGCATAACTCGCCTGTTCATATGAACCTGTCTGCTTGAGAATATGCGTCGCAAGCACGTCGCGGACATTATGCGGGCCGTGAGGAAGGAGACCGGGAATCGCGCCCCGTCCGGTGTAAGGGTTGTAGATCCCATATCGCTGGATTGTCAGACGCCAAGCCTCATAGAACGTGTTCTGGTCGTAGGAAGCGTCCTTGCTGGTCGTCTTCACTGTCTTGACGAAGAACGTGCCTGGATCCTCGGCACCTCCGAGAAGCACACGTCGATGCCGGTCGATATAGGCCTCGATGTGATCGTAGAGGCCGCCGAGGTTAGGCAGAATCAGTCGAAACGGCTTGCTCCCGAAATAGGATGAATTGGCGTTCTTGAAGGCGACCGATGGGATCAGCACCTCCCAGCCCTTGTCACGTTCGCTCCATCGGATCTCGCCGCGCTTCATGTCGGCGAGCTGGCGCTCGGACCGCGGCAGCCGCCCGCGTTCACAGACCATCAGCTGACGCAGGTTCTTCTGCCGCAATCCAAGGTGCAGCCCAAATCGCAGCATCAGGAACGATCGGACGGCTTCCGCCGCTGGGCGGCGATAGAGCCGCTCGTCCGGCATGAGCCGGAGGATCTCCTCGGTGATCTTGCGATATTCGCCGACCGGACTTTCGGCCTCCAATACCGGCATGATCGGCTCGAACGGGTCACGATGGACCCGCGCGACGCGCTGGATCTCCTTCACGCGGGAGGACGCATGCTTGAAATAGACGTCGCAGGCATCGTCCCAGTCGGCACAGGCGCGGTCGATGTCCGCCCGTGTAACCAGCCCCTCGATCGGCCGGAGCCGTGATCCGAGGCGAGGGTGCTGCCGCAGCCAGCCCGTTTCCCTCCGGGTGAGCGCGAGCGAAATGCGCAGCATATCTACCTCCCAGGCCGTATAGAAACCACGCCGCTTTTCGCGCCATTGCACGTACCAATCCCAGATCGAGGGGAAGACGAGCAGGCCGAAGGTCAGGTGCTGCGGCGGCACTCCGTAGCCGCGGACCGGGCCGCGCGGATGGGCGGCCAATGCGCCGAACATCAGGCCGAGATGCTCGACCTTCTGCGATGCTGTCTCCTCACCCCAGACGCCGTTCCGCTGCAGACCGAATGCGGTGAGCGTCGCGGTCTTGAAACGGATCAGATCGGCCATTTCCATGGCCAGGATGGGTGGAGCGTCAATGACGCCGGATCGCAGGTCCGGATCGGTGACGGAAGTGCTGTCTTCGTCCAGTTCGTCGTATTTGTTTCGGTGATGGTCATCTGCAGCGTCAGACTGACCGTATGTGATCCCTGGAAAGCGGATTGCGTAACGCTGCTTCATCGCGGCCGCCTGGAACCGCCTGTAGTCGGTCGATCCCCTGACGATGACGCGCTGCACCCATTCGAGGATTTCCTCCTGTTCCTGACGCGGACGTGTGTTGAAATCGTCGGGCAGGTGCCAGGCGAGTCGCCGTCGCTCTGCCGGGGCAATATCGTCGAGGACGTGGCCCGAGGCTGACCGCGTCTGATGTGGGAGTTTCGCCTTGAAATAGCCCGCCGGGAGTCGATATCGGCGTTCGATACGGCTGAGAACCTCCATGCTCGCCACGTTTCGGGGCGCCTTCGATCCTTGTAGCCAATGACGGATGGTCGAATGGTCGAGCTTTTCGTCATCGCGAACGACAGCGCGGCGAAGGTGCCAATAGCTGTCGCCATGGCGGCGCATGTGCAGATCCAGCGCCTCCCGGAAGGTTGGCGGGTCGAGCCAGTCATCGAAGAGAGGTGTTGGGAACTCTTCGATCGCGCGCGGCTTGATACCGGGCTTCCGCCGGTTCGTTGTGGGCTGCCGTTCTGATCGATCCGTCGCGCCAATGTGGGCGGTAGCGCTCGACTTTTCCATTGGCTGTCGCGGAGGACGGCCGCGTCGCGGACGCGGCTTTGAATCCTCTTTGGTTCGGATCTTGGCGGAAGGGCGATTGGTTGGGCTTTTCGTGTTCCGCACGATTGCGTCCAGAGCCGGTTCAATCACCGCTCTCGCGCCCCGAAGAGCATCCCTGTCGAGGCCGCATTGAAGGGCGATCTCGTCCCAATCGTAGCCACGCAACTTGCGAGGCGGCGTTTCCGACTGGGCGATCAGACAGAGGAGAAATTCTTTGACCCGTGTGCTTTCCTGCGGGGGCAATGCTGGTTCGACGCGGAGGCGGCAGAAGTCGGAGATCTTGCGGGCAAGCAATTTGGTATGCGGAAGGTCAGGCATGTGGGTAGGCTATGAAGATTCTCTGCGGTGGTTGATGAGGACGGAGGTCCTATCCGATTCGTCGCACCAGATGCTCCATCCACCGTCGATCGGACGGCTTTATCCTTCGGTTGGAGTTGGCCGAGAGCGACGAGCCTATTTAAGCGCGCTTACGTTAGCATCTCCGTTATTTAAGTATCGATGGGATTGTTTAAATAGCGCCATGCTGCGAAGATGGCGCTATGACCGATTCCAACCCAGATCAGCGCCTTGGTCGATATGTCGAAACCCCTGTCGCGGGCGAGATCGTACGCGCCTTCGTTCCGCCGCCTCTGCCGCCGAAGCCGCAGATCGACGTGTTGGCTCTTCTGGACCGACTGAGCCTCGCCGAGCGCGCTCTCGGGCGACTGGACGGCATTACCACGCTGCTGCCGCGCCAGGAACTCTTCCTCTATATGTATGTGCGCAAGGAGGCGGTACTCTCGTCTCAGATCGAGGGGACGCAATCCACACTGACCGATCTTCTGCGCTTCGAGAACCAGGCCCAGACCGGGGAGCCGATCGACGACATCCGCGAAGTGTCGAACTACGTGGATGCGATGATGTACGGGCTGGAGCGGCTCGAGCATCTGCCGCTGTCCTTGCGTCTGATCCGCGAGATGCATGCCCGGCTGCTGCAAAGCGGACGCGGTGATACCAAAAGCCCGGGTGAGTTCCGCCGTTCGCAAAACTGGATCGGCGGCTCGCGCCCCGGCAATGCGCTCTATGTGCCACCGCCCGTCACCGAACTCGATGCCTGCCTCGATGCGCTGGAGCGTTTCATTCACGAAGACGGATCGCAATTGCCGGCGCTGATCAAGGCTGGGCTGCTGCATGTCCAATTCGAGACCATCCACCCGTTCCTTGATGGCAACGGCCGTATCGGTCGCCTTCTGGTGACGCTGTATCTTTGCGTCAACGGGGTGCTCCGCAAGCCGCTGCTCTATCTCAGCCTCTATCTGAAGACGCATCGTGCCGACTATTATCGACTGCTGCAGGAAGTGCGGGAAAACGGAAACTGGGAGGCTTGGCTCGATTTCTTCCTGGTGGGTGTAGCCGAAACGGCGAACCAGGCTTTCGAGGCGGCCACCCAGATTGTCGACCTCTTCAAGGAAGATCGCGAGCGGATCACGAACGAAAGCGACCGTGCAGGTTCGGCACTCCGCATCCACGACCTCTTCCAGCAGAATCCGTTCCTAATCTCCAACCAACTCGTCCAGCAGACGGGCCTGTCGGCACCGACAGTCAATGCGGCATTGGCCGATCTTGAGAAGATGGGCATCGTCGAGGAGATCACCGGGCGCAAGCGGGGGCGAGTGTTCAGCTACCAGCGCTATCTTGCGATCCTCAGCGAGGGAACGGATCCATTGCCTGCCGCCACCTGAAGTCTTCCGTCAGCCGCACCAACTCGGGTCTGTTTCCTACGCTGCTGTGCGAAATAATTCTCCAAGGAGCGCTGTGTCCATCTGGAGCAGCATGGGGTGAAGAGGAGAGGGCGGTCGCAAGTAAAGATGATTGCACGCCCCCGCAACCAATTCCTACATAAATCGCTGATCACGCCGGTCTGATCGATCTTCTCCGCGCGGCATCTTTGCCATTGCCCTGCTTGGAGCAACCGGTGATCCGCCATGACCCCAAACTGGCGAGGAGCGCTGTGATGTCTTCGTCTTTCATCCCTGTGTGAACTGGCAATCGTAACAGGCGGCTCCATGCGTGTTCCGCTGCAGGCAGGTTCGCGGGGCAGTAACCCATCTCCCGTGCGCGGGGAGACAGATGCAATGGAACGTAGTGCTGACGGCTGTCTATGCCAGTGCGCTTCAGATGAAGCTTCAAATGCGTTGCCGCGACCGTGCTCTCGGCCAGTACCGGGATGAAGTGGAAATTGGATTTCGTCTGCCCGTCGGCACCTATGACGGTGAGCGGCAGAGCCGCTTCCTCGATGCCGTGGATCATCCTGGATGCGATGTGCGTCCGGCTGGCGATATTTTCCTGCAGAGCCTCGAACTCGGCCAGCAAAATAGCGGCTTCCAGTTCTCCCAGAAGAAAGCTGGAGCCAGGACCTGTCCACTCGTAGAAGGTTTTCGCGCCCGATTTGACCTGCGCATAGTCGGTGCCACGCTCCACGATGCTGGAGACACGTTCCAGCAGGACGGGGTCATCGGTGTTGACGATTAACGCGCCGCCCTGGCCGCATGAAACGACCTTGGTTTCATGAAAGGAGAGTGCCCCAAACGTTCCGAGAGTGCCAAGTGCCCGCCCATTGCGCATCGACCCGAAACCCTGTGCTGCATCTTCGACGATGTGGATGTTATGCTCATCCGCGATCACACCAATTGCTTCCACGTCCGCGGAGGCACCGCCGTAATGGACCGCCACAATCGCCCTGGTTCGGTCGGATATACGGTGTTCGAGGTCTTCGGGATCCATCATCATTGTCGCCGGGTCGATATCGCAGAAGACGATGCGGGCACCCGTCCGCTCGAAGGCAGTTGCAGTCGCGCAAAATGTGAAGGTGGGCACGATCACTTCGTCGCCTGGGCCCAAGCCAAGCGCAAGGGCTGCAATCTCCATGGCTGCAGTGCAGGATTGTGTGAGCACCACGCTCTCGGCCCCGGTGTGGGCGGTCAGCCATGCCTCCGCCTTGCGAGAGAAGGGACCGCCCGGGCGTAGATGGCCTTGCCGCAGCGCCTGCGCCACATAATCTGCGTGTCCGGGAGCCCGGTGTGGCGTGTGGAACGGGACAGGGGATGGCTCGGCCGGTTTCATCATGGTCGTATCCATGGTTGTGCTGCTGTGACATCTCGCAACATGTCTTCAGGCCGAGGTGACTGCCAAGCCGGTGAGCGTGTGCCGTGATGCAAGGGCGGGTGAGGCGGGTATCGTTTCAGCTCGCCGGCAACAATCTCGTGCACAACCTCATACAAACGTTTTTCGGGCTGAAAACCGAGCGCGGCCAGTCGTGTTCCGTCGAGCATATAGGCGCGATCATTGCTTGGCCGATCGCCGACATGAACGAACTGGCAGCGGCTTTCCAATACTGTGGCAATGAGGCGACCGACATCCATGACATTGAAGGTCTGGGGACCGGCCACGTTGTAGGTAGCGTTTTTTGGCCCTCGCTCCAGTATGAGCCTGACCGCGTTGGCAAGATCCGAGACGGCAAGGAATGTTCGCTTCTGGCGGCCGTCGCCCTCCAGAGGGAAGGGTTTTCCGGCCTGCGCCAGCGCGATGAAGCGTGGCACCAGCTTTTCAGGATGTTGGCGCGGGCCGACGACATTGCTGGGGCGCAGAACGGTCACATCAAGCCCGCGCGCTCTTGCCTTTTCGACTTCACGCTCGGCCTTAGCCTTCGATCGGGCATAGGGGCTGGTGGGGGCGAAGGGAGCCGTTTCGTCGGCCAGCGAAAGCCGGCTGCCATAGACTTCGTCGGTGCTGAAGTGGATGACGCGCCGCGCCTTGGCTGCGAGGGCTACCTCCAGCAATATGCGTGTACCCTCCCGGTTCACCCGGTCGAACAGGGCAGGGTCGGCGAATGAGCGCGGCACATGGCTCTCGGCGGCCAGGTGCAATATCAGCATGTTCGGATGAATCAGACGCTCCAGCGTTTCACGATCTTCCACCGAAGCCTGCACCAGCCGTATTCGCCCAGTTCGCTCGGCTTTCCGAAGGTTGTCCAGATTCGCGGCATAGGTGAGCGCGTCCAGCACCGTGACCTGGCACGATAGGAACCACGAAAGCACTGCGTCTACCAGGTGGGATCCGATAAACCCCGCACCGCCTGTGACCAGAATGCCGGCTGGAGTGTTTTGGGACGAGTTGCCAATCAGATGACGGGTATCTGTTTCGTTTCCGGACATGGATTCCTCATTTGCTCAGCAATGTCATTACACAGATACATTGAAGCAAGGCTGATGCCACACGGAAAAATTGATCGCGCAGTGGTTGTATTGGCGCCGTGAGGTTGTAATAGTTTCGAGGCATCATCGTCGTGGTGGTGAAACGGGGAGGGGCGATGTCGATCAGCGATATTTCCATTGGTATGCATGCCATTAACAATAGTTGGAGTTCCGGATCGCCCGCCCATGAGGGCATCACCAGTCAGATGCTTTTCCAGCTTGCGGCCGATGGCGGCTCCAATATCATCCGCGTGCCGCTGGACCTGTCTGTCGTCGGACCGTCGGGGCCGCCGCAGTGGGTCGTTGACTCAATAGGCACCGTTTTGCAGCAGGCCGCGTCTCTCGGGTTGAAGGTCATCCTGGAGCCGGGACAAACACCGCCCGATCTTCTGCCGGCAGGAGCCCCTCTATCCCAGGCGCCGGACACAGACGCGGGTCTGGAAGAGATGGGTCGCCGCTTTGGCGCGCTGGTGGAGGCTGTTCATACCCATTACGGTCAATATGCAAGCACCATCGCTGCATGGGAAGTGGGCAATGAGCCCAATCTCTCGTTTCAGAATGACGGTGTCTATCATGGCGGAGAAGGAGACCCATCTGCTTCACGCTTTTACGTGGCCGGTCTCGACAATGCGGAGGCTTATGCAAAGTATCTGAGCAGCGCCAGCAACGCCGTCGCACAGGTGGAAGCCAGCCTCGGGCAGTCGATCACATTGGTTGCCGCCGGCGTCGCCCACAATGACTACGCGTATATGGGCAGAATGCTCTCGACTTTGTCGAGCCTGGGCGGCAGCGTCGAGGGATTCTCCATCCACCCCTATACGACCTACGATTACAACTATCAGGATCCGGCTTCCTCGCGCCCCACCGAATGGATAGGCACTGAAGCGAGCGGCGTCGAGCGATGGGACCATTATCACAGCTTCCAGGGCGCGCTTTACCAAACGCAGGGCCTGCTCAACCAGCATGGGTTTTCGCAAGCCGATCTTTGGCTGACCGAATTCGGCGTACCTTCCTATCTGGGCTATCGCAACGCTGGAGACGCAGGCCGCATCGATCAGGCAAACTGGTATGCCGAGGCCTTCGGCGTTCTCGACAGCTGGGGCAATGACAATCTCAAAGGCATCATTGCTCATAGCGTTCTGGATATTCGCTACAAGGAAGAGAACGACTTCTACAACGGCTTCGATCAGAACCCTGGCAATGACGGGTCTTCATTGATTGCCGAAGGATCATTCGGTCTCTACGAGCGTTCGTCCGTCGATGGGACGATTTCGGAAAAACCCGTCGTCGCCCTGTTCGAGGCGATTGCAACCGGCGTCGATTTCGCCTCGCCGGAATACCGCGTCATCAGCCGCGTCTCTACCGACGGCATCGATGTTTCTGGCTGGGGAACGAACGGCGTCGGATTCACCGACGGCTACATCATTCTCACGCATGACGGCGACGATTCGGTCATCGGGTCGGCCTATGACGACAGTCTCTTTGCCGGCGATGGCGACGATACGGTTGATGGCGGCACAGGCGCCGACCGCATCTATGGCGGACGCGGCGACGACGTGTTGTACGGCGGTGATGGCGACGATGACATTTATGGAAATCACGGCGCCGACCGTATCAATGCCGGCGCCAACACCAATCGCGTCGATGGCGGCACCGGGCTCGATACGCTGGTGCTGAGCGGATCCGCCAGCGATTTCACGATCACCGGCGATGGCCGCTCCTTTACGGCCACCGCGGCCACGGGATGGCAGACGACGACGGCCATCAATGTCGAGCAGGTCTATTATACCGTCGCTGGTACCACGGTCGCGCTGGCCAATGGCGACACGTATGCCGGCAATGGCGGCCTGCCGGGCAGCGGCTCGACGCCGGTCTACAACCCGGTCCATGGCACCGTCGGCGACGATGCGCTCAATGGCACGAACGGCAAGGACGTCATTTATGGCTATGAGGGCGCGGATAAGATCTTCGGCTTTGACGAGGATGACCGTATCTTTGGCGGCGATGGCGACGATGTCATCTTCCCGGGGTGGGGCGCCAACGAGATCAATGCAGGCGCGGGCGTCGATACGGTCATCATCGAAGGGCGCGAAAGCGATCACATCGTCTCCGTCGACGGTCTGACAGTGCAGGTGGGTGGCCCCGGCATATGGAACCTCATCACCCATACGGAATGGATCGTTTTCGATGCACCGGAAGGGGAGGCCGACACCAGCATCGATGTCGAGGCGCTGCTCGCCGGCACCTACAACCAGATCACCGGGACAGCGGGCGACGACTACGTCGAGGGCAGCAGCGCCGATGATCGTATCCTCGGCGGCGATGGCGATGACACGCTCTATGGCGGCGCCGGCAATGACGTCCTGCAGGGGCAAGGCGGTGCCTACAACCAGACCGACTACGACGGCGGACCGGGTGACTACACTTTTGTGCGCAACGACAACGACACGGTGACGGTCACCAGCGTCGCATGGGGTGCGGACACGCTGACGGAGATTGACGCCGTCTGGTTCCGCGGGGCCGGGCAATGGTACGCGATCGAGGACTTGTTCGGCTCCAGCGGCCCCGGCGACAGAGTCACGGGCAGTGCGGGCGGCGATTTCCTGCCTGGAACCAGCGGCGGCGATACCATTCTCGGCGGTGACGGTAATGACACGCTTTACGGCTATCTCGGAGACGATCTTCTGGACGGGCAGGGCGGCAGCTACAATCAGGTGGACTATGACGGAGCGGCTGCCGATTATCTCTTTAGTCGAGAAGCCGACGGCAGTGTTACGGTGAGCCACGACGTCTATGGCACCGACACGCTGCGCAACATAGACGGTGTCTGGTTCTATGGCGAAGAGCGGTGGTACGCGCTCAATGCGCTGGCGCCCGAAAATATGCAGCAGGCGAGCGGCTTTAACACAAGCTCGGCGCAAGGGGCCCGCTTCAAGGAAGATTTGAGTGGCGGCAGCGCTGCCCAAAAGTCAGATGGCAGCCGGTCAGAGGCTGCGGCCAACTCTGAGGATGACATGCTCGCCGTCCTGTTCGATCTGTCTGGAATGTATAATTCCGCACCCTATGGGCGTATCAACACCAAGGGTCTATCGTCAGAGGACGAATACATGCGATCTGAAGATACTTCCGATATAATTCAGGTGAATATTATGGAAAATCTGTCCTATGCGCCGAGTGATGCATGGTTTGAGCCCGAGCCGATTGGCGGTTTGATATAACATAGAATGGCGGAGTTTATCCCGCTCGAATTCACCGGAAGTCGTTGGCTTTGCGACAGCTGGCTTCAATAGAAGGGTGCGGTTATGCCAGATGTATTTGTCTACGGTACAGAAGAGAGCGAAACCCTAAACGGAACCAGCCAGAAAGATACGATCTACGGATACGGTGGCAACGATACCATCTACGCCGGAGATCAAGACGATATCATATATGGCGGGTATGGCGATGATCTGATTTATGCGAGCTGGGGTGCCAACAGAATTGACGGAGGCTATGGCACCGACCGCCTCGTCGTCGAAGGGTTGCGTGCAGATCACGATATCTTCGTGGACGGCAACACAATTATGATCGGCGGACCAGGCAAGTGGAACATCGTCCGCAATGTTGAATGGATATTGTTCTCGCCCCCTGGGCAGTCGGTGGAGCATTTCAACGTCAATGCCTATTTGGCGGCGCACTACAATCATCAATGGGACAATTTCGTTTCAGCGACCGAGGGTGAGGACTGGGTGGCCGGGAGCGACGGGAACGACCGCCTTCAGGGCGATGGCGGTGAAGATGTCTTCTATGGCGGCCTTGGCGATGACGCCTATTTCGGTGGGGGCTACATCGATCAGGTCCATTTCGACGGTGTCATTACCGACTATGTGATCAAGGAACATAGCGACGGGTCTGTGACATTCGAGCACGCCACCTATGGCACCGACACGCTGCATGCCATTAGAGGACTTCTGTTTCTTGGGAACCAGCAATGGATTTCCGTTGCCGATGCGGTAAAGAATTACGCCATCAGTGAGCACATCAATGTCATCTTTGCCAGCGACACACATCTTATGAATGATGGTACTTCAGGCGACGATCGCTTCGAAGGCAATAACAATGAAAATCACTTCCGTGGCTGGGGCGGTGACGATGTCTATTACGGCAAGGGCGGCTATGATCAGGTGAATTACGACGGCGCCGCCGCGGACTACCAGATCTTCGAGAATGTCGATGGATCTGTCGTCATCGCCAGCGCTGCAACGGGTACGGATACGCTGTACGGCATCGAGGGTGCCTGGTTTAATGGAGAAGCCAAATGGTACTCCATTGCGGATCTGGTGGCGACCTATGGGAGCAACCCAGACGTCAATGTGATTTACGCCAGCACGACGCAACTCATGAATGACGGCACGTCCGGCGATGACCGCTTTGAAGGCAATGACAATGAAAACCATTTCCGCGGCTGGGGTGGTGACGATGTCTACTATGGCCGGGGCGGTTACGATCAGGTGGACTATGACGGCTCTCCCTGGGATTATGACATATCCGTGGGCGCGGATGGTTCTGTCATCATCACCGGCGCCGCAACCGGTACGGACACGCTGTATGGCATCGAAGGCACCTGGTTCAACGGAGAAGCCAAATGGTATTCAATTCAGGATCTGGTCGATACCTATGGCGGCGGAGGGACGAACCCTGAGCTGTCGCCTTTCGATGCCGCCGATTATGGCCAGGCGCTCAACCTGTCGATGCAGTTTTATTACGCGCAGTATTCTGGCGATCTGCCAACGGATCATCCAATTTCCTGGCGTGGAGATTCCGGGCTCAATGATGGGCAGGATGTCGGTCGCGACCTGGCCGGCGGGTGGTACGATGCCGGTGATCACGTCAAATTCGGCCTGCCGATGGCCTGGTCTGCAACCGTTCTCGCCTGGGGGGCTCTCGACAACGGTTCTGCCTATCAACAGGCCGGTGCAAGCGCTGACATTCTCAACCATCTGGAATGGGTGAGCGACTACTTCCTGCGTGCTTATGATGACAAGGGCACTGCAACCCTTGCTGATGATGTGTTCTATGCCCAGGTGGGTGACCCCTATGCCGATCACGCCTATTGGGGCTCCCCTGAAGACATGACGATGGCGCGCCCCAGCTACGCCGTCACCGCGCTCGAACCTGGCACAGAAGTCACCGCCGAGACTGCAGCGGCCATGGCGGCCATTTCCATGGTGATGCGCGAAGCCGGAAACATCGCCTATGCGGATCTGCTTCTTGGTCAGGCGGAAAAGCTGTACGCATTCTCCGAGACCTATCAGGGATCCTACAACGATTCTGTCCCCAATATCGGAGAGTTCTACCGGTCTTACAGCGGATATAATGATGAACTGGCATGGGCGGCTTCCTGGCTCCACAAGGCAACGGGGGACGCGGCCTATCTTTCGAAAGCCGAGGCGTTGTACTGGGGGCAGACAGACGTGTTCTCCTCGTGGGAAAACAAGTGGATGGGCACCGCGGTTCTGCTGGCGGAGCAGACTGGAGACACGATCTATTTCTCTGATCTTGCAGAGCACTTGGATTGGGCGCAGAATCTACAGCACACACCCGGTACGCCAACCAACAACGGCTTGATTTGGGACGCAGATTGGGGAAGCAACCGGTACGCAGCAAATACTGCTTTCCTGGCCGTTCAGCATGCGCAAACCCTGATGACGAATGGCGCTTCTCCGAATGATGCCCAGGTGAAGGAACTGTTTGACTTCGCGGCAGACCAGATCGACTATACCCTGGGCGATAATCCAGATAGTCAGAGCTACCTGGTGGGATTCGGTGCAAATTACCCGCTCAATTCCCACCACCGCGCAGCATCCGGAATGGATGGATGGGTTGAGTTTGAAAGCGCCATGCAGAACGAGCATATCCTTTATGGCGCTCTGGTTGGAGGACCGGACATCAACGGCAACTGGAACGACGATCGAACCGATCACATCTTCACCGAGGTTTCGACGGATTACAATGCCGCTTACTCGGGTGTTTTGGCAGCATTGATCGACTACGATATGATGGCCTGAAACAACCCAGCCATGAAAGTCTGAGCTTGCTGTGAGAGAAACGAATATTGAGGAGACCTCCCGGTCGGGTTTGGCGTTTGCCGGGACGTCGCGGTCCTCACAGGGCCAGGCCCGGTCTGTGGGTTGGGGCGTTGTCGGAACCGGAACGATCGCAAGGCATTTTGCCGAGGATCTGCAAAATGTCGCGGGAGCACATCTCGCCGCTGTGACCTCGCGCTCCTTTGACAAGGCAACCACTTTCGCTGCCAGTTTCGATGCTGAAGCGCATCGCGACCTCGATGACCTGTTGCGGGCGTCAAATGTCGATGTGGTCTATATCGCATCGCCCAATGATACCCACTTTTCCGCGGCAATGGCCGCGCTGTCGTCGGGAAAAGGGGTTGTCGTGGAAAAGCCGCTGGCCACAAACCGCGCCGAGGCGGAGCAGCTGTCACGTTTCGCCTCCGAGCAGAAGCTCTTCCTCATGGAGGGCATGTGGACGAGGTTCCTGCCCGCCCTAATGTTCGTCAGGGAAACGGTTCGATCGGGGGCTATCGGCGAGGTACGACGCATCGACGGCGAACTGGCGTTTCAGCACCCCTATGACCCCGAAAGCCGCTTTTTT
>SWCF01004268.1_pt2 | contig 14235 bp, 17 predicted proteins | sample 4690081 | NCBI WGS metagenome assembly SWCF01 (sample SAMN10267280, study PRJNA491770) | bioreactor metagenome | isolation source: DHS bioreactor inoculated with | place: Japan: off Shimokita Peninsula
GGTGGGTTCAGGCCGCTTCTACACCCTCAATTCCGATGAGCCCTTTCAGGGCGCACTCGACGCACTCGGGAGGTCCGGAAACACAGGCGAGTCCAGGGGTGAGTGCGTCGATCCGGGCACTCTGAACCCTCCTCTCCCGGCGGCGACGCGGGTTGCGGACCCGCCGGCCGCGCGCTGCGCGGAAACGCGTTGCGTTTCCTTGCGAGCAGCACGCGCCCGCGGGGGTCACGAGAGAGTTCCCCGGTTCGAGCGGGGCATTCATGCGGCGCGAACGAAGGTCCGTGCCTCAAGACCCGGGAACCCTCATGTCGTCGAACGCTGCTTCCAGACCTCCCAAGCCCGGCGAAGCTGGCCGTTGTTCGATTCAGCGGCGGCGATGCCTTCCTTCTCCGTCAGCGGTGTGAACCCCCCGAGTTGCATCGCAGCGGCCTGCGCGCGCGCATTGAGATCGGAGTAGACGGCGCGCGCGACGACCTGAGGCAGCGAGTCGCCGACGACCGCGAACCCGTGCCCGCGCATCAGCACGACCGCCTGATCCCCGAGTGCCGATGCGAGGTCCCTGCCCAGATCGCTGTCGCGAACGAGAAGGTCGCTGCCGCTTCCGACGGAGTCGCGGATCTCGAATACCGGCACAGCCGTGCCCAGGAATCCCGCCATGTGCCATACCGCACGGAGCGGGGTCTCCGACACGCTGAAGGGCACAATGGACGCCGAATGGCTGTGCGCGATCGCATGCACGTCTTCGCGTCGTCGGTAGATCTCCGCATGCAGGAACCGCTCGAGATAGCTGGGGCGGTCGTCATGGGCGGTGCCGTCGAAGGAGATGACCTGGATATCTTCGGCGGTGACGAGGCCGGGTGCCAGGTTCCGCGAGAGGAGGAACGTCTCCGGATCGTCGGGGTTCCGTGCGCTCACATGCCCGAAGGCGTCGAGAATGCCGTGATCGACGAGGATCCTGTTCGCCAACGCGAGTTCGTCGCGGAGCTCGTCGGTGGAGTGTGCTGCTGGTGCTGATTTTCTTGATTCCATAGAAGCATTCTGTCAGTCAGATATTGCCAAGTCATGTCGCTTGGTGCAGAATGTGTGATGTAGAAGAAATTGATTCTGCCTGACAGAGACAACTTGGTAGGTTTACATGAGTACTTCCCCGAGCGCCATCTACGACGAGATCCGACGCGGAATGATCCCCGCATACGTCTACAACGACGCGGAGATCTTCGATCGAGAGCGAACCAACCTCTTCAGCCGTGCGTGGTTGTTCGTCGCGCACGAGTCGGAGATCCCGCAGGCCGGAGACTACGTCGTGCGGCGTGTGCTCGACGACTCCTTCATTATCGTGAGGGATGAGAAGGGCGAGCTTCGAGCGCTGTTCAACATGTGCCTGCACCGCGGCATGCAGGTCTGTCGGGCAGAGGTGGGCAATGCGTCCCACTTCCGCTGCCCGTATCACGGTTGGTCCTACAGAAACGACGGTCGGATCGTGGGACTGCCGTTCCACGAGGAGGCCTACGGTGGTGAAGCGGGCTTCAGCAGGAAGGGCGCTCGGCTGCTCCCCGCTCCCCGGCTCGAGAGCTACAACGGCTTGATCTTCATCAGCATGGATCCGGAGGCGCCGGAACTGCTCGACTACATCGGAGATTTCAAATTCTACCTCGACTACTACACGCGGCAGAGTTCGAGCGGGATCGAGCTGCGGGGCCCGCAGCGATGGCGAGTCAAGGCGAACTGGAAGATCGGGGCGGAGAACTTCGCCGGCGATATGTATCACACGCCGCAGACGCACACCTCGGTCGTCGAGATCGGGCTGTTCCGCGAGCCGAAGGCCGAGAAGCGGAAGGACGGCAACACGTACTGGGCGGGCAACGGCGGCGGCACCACCTACAAGCTCCCGCCCGGATCTCTCGAAGAGCGCTTGCGCTATGTCGGCTATCCCGCCGAGATGATCGAGCGCATGAAGGAGGTCTGGTCCCAGGAGCAACTGGACGTCATCGGACGCGACGGTTTCATGATCTCCGCCGCGTCGATGTTTCCGAACATGAGCCTCGTCCACAACTGGCCGAAGGTCGAAGAGGGATCGGACGACGAAGTGATCCCCTTCATCTCGATCCGCACCTGGATGCCGATCAGCGAGGATGAGACCGAGATCTACTCCTGGTTCGCAGTGGATGCGGAGGCGCCGGAGGAGTTCAAGGAGCTCTCTTACAAGGCCTATCTGATGTGCTTCGGTTCCACCGGCATGTTCGAGCAGGACGACGTGGAGAACTGGGTCTCTCTGACCAACACAGCGAAGGGGTCGATGGCACGCAGGCTGCTGCTCAACGGACGGATGGGCATGCTCAAGGACGGCTCGCCTGTCGTGGATCCGCTCGGACCCGAGGAGTTCGCGGGACCGGGTGTCGCCCACGTCGGGTACGGCGAGTACAACCAGCGCCACCTGCTCGACCGCTGGGCGGACTACATGGAGCCCGACTACGAAGGTGTCGACTTCCGTGCCTTGACCATCGGCGGAGAATTGCCGAAGGACTCAGGAATTCGGCTCACGGGCAAGAAGAAGAATGATCAAGAGGTGGCCAAATGATTGAGGAGACCGGAAAGTCGATTTCTGAGGCGTCGAAGCTTCGTCGAGCATCGACGCTGGCAGACCGGGTCGGAGCTTCGCTTCCGTTCACGAGCGAGTCTCACGCCACGATCCACCGCTGGCTGACCGAAGAGGCCTACCTGCTCGATCAGCAGCGTTACGAGGAGTGGCTCGAGACGCTGACGGATGACATCCACTATGTCATGCCGGTTCGGGTCACCACCGCGCTCGGAACACCGTTCAGCACCTCGCCCGGTATGGCGCACTGGGATGAGAACAAGTATTCGCTGAGCCGACGGGTCGCCCGTTTCCTCACAGAGCACGCCTGGACCGAGGATCCGCCCTCGCGACTGCGGCACTACGTGACGAATGTACGGGTGTTCGAGACGGACGTGCCCGGTGAACTGATCGCCGACTCAGCGGTGATGCTCTTCCGCAGTCGCGGCGATGTGAACGAGCCGGCGATCATCTCGGCGCATCGTGAGGATGTGTTCCGCGAGGCCGACGGGGAATACCGGCTCGCCCGGCGCGTCATCTTCGTGGACGAGTCGGTGCTCCGCACCCAGAACCTGGCGATCTTCCTATGAGCATCGATTGGGAAGGCGCGGATATCGATCACGCCAATGCCATCGCAGCGGCCGAGGAGCGCGCTCGGCTCGTCGCACGCACGGTCGGCGAGCCGCTCAGGATCGCGAATGAGTTCTCCGAGATCGTCGTCACCCGGGTCGAGACCCGTAACGGCACGAGACTGCTCATCGACTCGCCGAAGTCCGGGCAGTGGATCGCCCTCGACCCGCTCGAGCTGGAGTCGCTGACCTGGCAGACCGTGCACACCTTCTCGGCCATGATCGGCTCCCCCTACGAGCCGATGTTCCCGGAAGTCATTGAAAGAGAGGAAACGGCATGAGCACGGTGAAAGCCGACCTGTCACTCTGCCAGGGGTACGCGAACTGCGTCGTAGCTGCGGGCGACTACTTCGACATCGATGACGATGGCAAGGTCGTTCTCCTCAAGATCGACGTCCCCGAATCGGAGCGCACGAGGGTCGAGGAAGCCGCAAGATCCTGCCCGGTTTCGGCGCTGTGGGTCGAGGACTGAGGAAAGAAGAACATGTCGCATGTTGTGATCGTCGGGGCCTCGGTCGCCGGCGGAAAGCTTGCCCTGAATCTCCGCTCGCAGGGGTTCACCGGTGACATCACTCTGGTCGATGCCGAGGATGATCCGTTCTACGACAAGCCGCCGCTCTCCAAGGAATACCTCAGCGGCGCATTCTCCGCCGAGGACATCGCACTGGGGGCGAGAGGCGAGTTCCGGCGGGGCAAGATCGTGACCTGCTTCGGCACCGCGGCCGCTTCGCTCGACCCGGCGACCAAGACCCTCACGCTCGAAGACGGGCGCACGATGCACTACGACGTCATCGTCATCGCGACAGGTGCGCGGGCTCGCCTCACCCCGTGGGCATCACTCGAAGGAGTGTACGTGCTCCGCACGCGCGCCGATGCCGACCGTCTGCGCGAGGCGATCGTGCCGGAGCGTCATCTCGCCGTGATCGGTGCCGGTTTCATCGGCGCCGAAGCGGCTGCGACCGCCGTGAAAGCCGGAATGAGAGTCACGATCATCGAGCCGCTCGAGGCTCCCATGGGGCGGGCCATGAACGCGGAGGTCGGCGAGATATTCGCCGACAAGCACCGACGCGAGGGCGTCGAGTTCCGGTTCGGCGTCTCGGTGGAGAACGTGGAACCCGCCGGGGATCGTCGGCGGCTGCTGCTCACCGACGGCTCGAGCCTGGAGGTCGACGCGGTGCTGCTCGGGATCGGGGCCGTGCCCAACACCGAATGGTTGGAATCCTCCGGGGTCCTGCTCCAGAACGGGATCCTGTGCGATGCGACTCTGGCAGCGGTCGGCGTTCCGGGCGTCTACGCGATCGGCGATGTCGCGAGATTCGCGAACGACCATCATCCCGACACGGTGCGGCACGAGCATTGGACGAGCGCGGCCGATCAGGCTCTGATCGTCGCCCGCAACATCGTCCACCCGGACGAACCCCGAGCCTACGAGGCGGTCGAGTACGTGTGGAGCGACCAGTACGATTGGAAGATCCAGATCGTCGGTCGTACCGGTTCTCGTGACTGGAAAGCAGTGGGCGACCCGGCCGACGACCGTTTCGCAGTGGTCTACGGGACCGAGGCAGAGCGTATCTCGGGTGTCGTCGTGGTGAACTGGCCTCGGGCTCTCGTGGACGCCCGCCGTTCGGTCGCCGCCGGCGTGCCTGCGCAGGAGTTGATCGACCGGCTGAGCGAGCTTCTCTCGCCCTCGGAAGCGGCGGTATGACGGTTCGCGGCACCGCGCTTTCTCACTCATCTGATCTGATCATCTATTGTTTCTGTTATGCAGAGAAAGCGAACGCCCGCCGCGGGTGGAGCCCCACAGTACCCGATCGAGTCAGTCGACAACGCCCTGCGCTTGATCCTGCTCCTCGGGGAACGTCAGGAATTGAGGCTCTCCGATGCGGCGAGCTACCTCGGAGTGGCGACCTCGACAGCCCATCGGATCCTCGCCATGCTCGTGTGGCGAGGATTCGTTCGGCAGAACCCGCAGACCAAGATCTACGAGCCCGGCGCGGCCCTGACGACCGTGGCGTTCTCGGTGCTCCGTCAGATGGATCTGCCCGGTCTTGCGCAGCCCATCCTCGAGGAGGTCTCGTCCTCTGCCCGAGAGACCAGCCACCTGGGAATGCTCGAGGGCGATCAGATCCGCTTCCTGGCGGCTTCGGAGCCCGATATCGCCGTGCGGGTCGCCTCTCGGCTGGGCAAGAACCTTCCGGCGCACTGCACCTCGACCGGCAAGGCGCTGCTGGCGGAATTGACGCAGGAACAGCTCAGAGTCATCTATCCGACGGAGAAGCTCCCGGGGGTGACCGAGTTCTCGATCCGTTCCCGCTCAGAGCTCGAATCCCAGCTCGCCGAGATCCGCGAACGTGGGTTCGCGGTCAATCGCGAGGAGAGCGAGGAGGGCGTCGGGTCCATGGCGATGGCGGTTCCGAGCGACGTGCGGCCGCATGTCGCCATCAACATCGCCGCACCGGTGTTCCGGCTCACGGACGAGAAAGTGGAGGAGTTCAGCAAGACGCTCAGCACGGCTGTGGGAAGACTCGTAGCGCTGATCGGCTGAACATGACGAGGGGGGCGACCCTGCAATGATCCCGGACACGACGACGCTGCCGCTCATCAACGGTCACCGCATACCCCGCCTCGGCATGGGCACGTGGCCGCTGACCGGCAGAACCTGCTCGGAGGCGGTCGAGCGGGCGGTCGGGTTGGGCTACCGCCTGTTCGACACGGCTCACCAGTACTCGAACGAGGACGCGGTGGGTGCTGGCATACGGGCATCGGGGATTCCGCGTGACGAGGTGTTCATCACCAGCAAGTTCAACAAAGAAGACCACAGCGTGGACGGGGTCCGACGCGCCTATGACGCCTCGTTGCGCAGACTCGGCGTCGACCGTCTGGACCTCTTCCTGATCCACTGGCCGGTCCCCGCACTCGGTAGGTATGTCGACGCATGGAAGGGACTGGTGCAACTCCTGGAAGACGGCGGGGTCGATGCCATCGGCGTCTCGAACTTTAAGGATCATCACCTGAGCCGCATCATCTCCGAGACCGGCGTCGTGCCGGATGTCGATCAGATCCAGCTCAGCGTCGACATCGCTCGGGTCGAACAGCGCGCCTATCATCGCCGACTGGGCATTCGGACCGAGGGGTGGAGCCCGCTCGGGCGCGGGGGAGACCTCCTCACCGATCCGGTCATCGCCGCCATGGCGGTGAGGTATGGGAAGTCTCCAGCGCAGATCCTGCTCCGGTGGCACATCGAGAAGGGCATCGTCCCTGTTCCGCGAGCCGACTCAGACGAGCATCTCGCGCAGAACATCGATGTCTTCGACTTCGAGTTGGCCGCCGACGACCTGGCAGTGCTCGGCTCCTATGACCGGGGCGAGGAGGCCGCTCGGGATCCGGACGACCCCTCCAACGGGCACTGACGGGATCGTCGGCGGCTTCGCGCTAGGAGAGCATGACGGTGGTCGTCTTCGTCTCCGTGTAGGAGATCAACTCGTCGAGGGACTCTTCGCGGCCGATGCCGGAGGCCTTGACACCGCCGAACGGAAGGCCCCAGAAATGGCGGCTTCCTCCGTTGATGAGGATGTATCCGGCCTCGACGCGCTTCGCGATGGTTTGGACGCGGCTGTCGAGCGAGCCGAAGGTGAGGCGAGCAAGGCAGATCGCGCCTACGTTCGAGCCATCACCTTCGCCGCCGGTCAGTTGCTTCGCGCAGTCGCCGAAGTCCACCGGGCAAGCCTGGCGAGCCGTATTCGTCGGCGGTCTCGAGGCAGCGGTCGTGTGTGCAGCGCATGATGGCGGAGAGCCGGTCCTGCGTGTAGTCGAATGTCCAGGAGCCGCGCGAGGCGTTCTGCTGCGTCTCCAGAGCGCGCTGAATTTACCAGATCGGTGACGATTTTGGTGTTCTTGGTGGACTAATGACCGTTCTCGGGCAGGTCAGAGTCCCGCGCGGCGGCTTCGCCGTTGTCGAGGGACGCAAGCGTGGCCATCTGGTCGGTGCTAAGGCGGAAGTCGAAGACCGAGAGGTTCTCGACCAGGCGTTTGGGGTCTGACGATCTCGGCACCGGCACGAGGCCCTGCTGCACGTGCCAGCGGAGCACCACCTGTGCCGCCGTTCGTCCGACGTCCGCCGCGATCTGCACGATCGTCGGGTTCTCCCGCAGCTCGGGCCCGCGGCCGAGCGGGCTCCAGCTCTCGGTCACGATACCGAGCACCTCGTGCGCGCGTCGAGGAACGGTACGGGCGATGTCGGGGCTGAGCTGGATCTGGTTCACGTCGGGCACGACCCCGGTCGCGTCGATGATGGAGGCGAGGTGGGCCGGTTTGAAGTTGGAGACGCCGATGGCTTTGACCCGCCCCTCCTCCAACAGCTTGACGAGACCCTTCCAGGCGTCGACGTAACGGCCTTGAGCCGGGACCGGCCAGTGGCAGAGGAAGAGGTCGAGGTGGTCCACCCCGAGCCGCTCGAGACTATCGTCGTAGGCGCGCTGGACGCCGTCGACGCTGTGCGACTCCTTGTTGAACTTGCTGGTGATGAAGATCTCGTGGCGGGGCAGCCCGGAGTCATGGATCCCCCGCCCGACGGCGACCTCGTTGCTGTACTTGAATGAGGTGTCGATGAGCCGATAGCCGCTCTCGATGGCGACGCGCACGACCTCCTGGCATTCATCGCCGACCATCGGCCAGGTGCCGAGGCCGAGTGACGGGATTCGGTGGCCGTGCAGGAGGGGGAGCAGGGGCGCTGGGGGCGCAGGTTCGAGCTCTTCTGTAGTCATCGGTCGGTGGTCCTATCGTTGGTCGCTATCGGATGCCGAGGCCGGCGTGTTCGAGGTCGGCGAGATGGAATCGCCAGACGTGCTGTTCGTTGAAGGCCGGTCCGAGATCGGGCAGATCGTCGAGGTCGGCCGGCGCCACAGCGGCCGGCGTCACACCAGCCTGAAGGACCTGCAGCTGGATGCGAGCGAGGGCGTCGACGTTGATCGCGTTGATGACGGCGGATTCGACACTCGATCCTGTCGCCGTGAGCCCGTGGCCACGGAGTAGGCAGACCGGGCGATCGCCGAGGGCGTCGACCATGGCGCTGCCGAGCGCGTCCGAGCGGATCAAGACCGACCGGGCAAAAGTGGGGATGCCCGCCAGAGCCATTCGCATCGCCGGGATGTTGTAGGCACCCACCACGCCCAGAAGAGGGACACCGATCAGCGTCAATGCGACGACGGCTGGCGGGTGGGCGTGCACGACCGCGCTCACATCCGGGCGTGCGCGGAGGGTGGCGAGATGCAATGGCAGCTCGTTCGGCGCCGAGTATCCGTCGGGCAGCTCGGTACTCCCATCGAGGCGGACCAGGTGGATGTCGTCGGGCTGCGTGAACTTCAGCCCGCGTTCTTCGCGGCCTCTGCAGCGCACGAGCAGGGAGTCTTCGCCCACTCGAAGGCTGATGTGCCCCAGGATGTCGTCCACGAGCCCTCGCAGAGCGAGGATGCGGCATCCCTCGGCGACGAGCAGCCGTTCCTCTGAGTAGTCGGTCACCTGCATTCCGTGCTTCTCCAATCGATCCGGTGGTCGTTCTCCAATTGACCGCTTCCGCACATCAGAGTACATTTCTGCTAGACAGATAACAATCTATACTTCGACGGAGCGTTCAAGATATGACAGACCACACGATCTACGACGATGTCAGACGCGGCATGATCCCTGCCCACATCTACAACGACGAAGAGATCTTCGCGCTCGAGCGGGAGCGCTTGTTCAGTCGCGCGTGGATCTTCGTGGGTCACGAATCAGAGATCCCTCAGCCCGGCGACTACGTGGTGCGGCGAGTGCTCGACGACTCGTTCATCGTGGTGCGCGACGAGAGTGGCTCCGTCAAGGCGATGTTCAACATGTGCCTGCACCGGGGAATGCAGGTGTGCCGGGCGGAAATGGGCAACGCCTCGCACTTCCGCTGCCCGTATCACGGCTGGTCGTACCGCAACGACGGACGAATCGTGGGGCTGCCGTTCCACGAAGAGGCGTACGGTGGCGAGGCTGGCTTCAATCGCAAGGGAGCCCGCCTGCTTCCGGCGCCGAGCCTCGACAGCTACAACGGGTTGATCTTCATCAGCATGGATCCGGATGCGCCACCGCTGATCGACTACCTCGGCGATTTCGCTTTCTATCTCGACTACTACACGAAGCAGAGCTCCTCGGGCATCGAGCTCCGCGGCCCGCAGCGCTGGCGGGTGAAGGCGAACTGGAAGATCGGCGCAGAGAACTTCGCCGGCGACATGTACCACACGCCACAGACCCACACCTCGGTGGTCGAGATCGGCCTCTTCCGCGAACCGAAGGCGGAGAAGCGTAAAGACGGCAACACGTACTGGGCGGGCAACGGCGGAGGCACGACCTACAAGCTTCCGGAGGGAACGCTCGAGGAGCGGCTGCGCTACGTGGGCTACCCCGACGAGATGATCGACCGGATGAAGGAGGTCTGGTCCCAGGACCAGCTCAATGTGATCGGCGAGAACGGCTTCATGATCTCGGCGGCCTCGATCTTCCCGAACATGAGCTTCGTGCACAACTGGCCGAAGGTGGAAGACGGCGACGACGTGCTCCCGTTCATCTCGATCCGTACCTGGCAGCCGATCAGCGAGAACGAGACCGAGGTGCTTTCCTGGTTCGCCGTCGACGCAGCGGCACCGGAGGAGTTCAAGGCTCTGTCGTACAAGGCGTACCTGATGTGCTTCGGCAGCACGGGGATGTTCGAGCAGGACGATGTGGAGAACTGGGTGTCCCTTACGAACACCGCGAAAGGGAATATGGCGCGGCGCTTGCTGCTGAACAGCCGGATGGGCGTGCTGAAAGACGGCAGATTCGTCGTGGAGCCGCTCGGACCGGACGCGTTCTCTGGCCCGGGCGTGGCCCACGTCGGTTACGGAGAGTACAACCAGCGGCATCTGCTCGAGCGCTGGGCGGACTACCTCGAGACGGAGCCGACCGCGCTGATCATCTCGTCGGTGGGGATGCCGGAGGGGCTGTCATGACCGAGGCGCGCTGGGTTCGACTGAAAGAGTCGCCGCTCGGAGCACATACGACCAAAGCCACGCGGGTGGGGAGTTCGTTGTCGTTCTCGGACGGCCTGCATCTGGAGACGCACAGGTGGCTCGTCGAAGAGGCATACATCCTCGACGAGCAGCGGTACGAGGACTGGCTCGACCTCATCGCCGACGATGTGCACTACATCATGCCCGTGCAGGTCACTACCGCGCTCGGCGCCGGGTACTCGACGTCTCCGGGCATGGCGCATTGGGACGAGAACAAGTACTCCCTGAGCCGGCGGGTCGCCCGCTTCCTCACGGAACACGCCTGGACAGAGGATCCGCCCTCCCGGCTCCGTCACTTCGTCACGAACGTGCGCACCTTCGAGAGCGACGTCCCGGGCGAGGTCGTCGTCGATTCTGCGGTGCTTCTTTTCCGCAGTCGCGGCGACGTGCACGAGCCCGCGGTGATCTCGGCCGGCCGCGAAGACGTTCTGCGACGTGTCGGCGGCGGGTTGCAGCTCGCACGCCGAACCATCACGGTCGACGAGTCGGTCTTGCGCACACAGAATCTGGCGATCTTCCTATGAAACTCGAATGGGAAGGCGAAGAGGACGACCGCATCGCGGCCATCGCAGCAGCAGACGAACGTCAGCGGCTCGAAGACCAGCGGGTAGGGGCTCCGATCTCGATCGCCAATGAGTTCTCGGAGATCCGGGTATCTCGCGTGGAGACACGCAACGGCTCCCGGCTCCTGATCGAGTCGCCGCGATCCGGGCAGTGGGTCGCTCTCGATCCGCTCGAGCTCGAGGCGCTGACCTGGCAGACTACGGCGACGTTCTCCGCCATGATCGCCCAACCGTTCGCACCGATGTTCCCTGAGATAACGCCTGAAGAAGCAGGAGAGGAGTGACACATGCCTGTCGTGAAAGCGGATCTCGGGCTCTGTCAGGGCTACGCCAACTGCATCATGGCCGCGGGAGACTATTTCGATCTCGATGACGACGGCGTCGTGATCCTGCTCAGAACAGAGGTCGACGAGGCCGACCGGAAACGGGTCACCGAGGCGGCGAACAGCTGCCCGGTTTCCGCGCTCCGGGTGGAAGACGAATGACGACAGCGATTGTCGGTGCGTCGATCGCGGGGGTACGGGCCGCGCAGGCGCTTCGGGCAGAGGGGTATCGCGGAGACGTTGTGCTCATCGGCTCCGAGCCCGTGCTGCCCTACGACAAGCCGCCGCTGTCGAAGGGATACCTCGTCGGTGCAGGTGCAGCCGAGGTCACGCTCCTCACGGCGGCGGAGGCGCTCGAGCTTAACATCGACCTTCGTCTCGGTGTGCCGGCGGTAGGTCTGGACCGTGCGTTGTCGGAGCTCCGGCTGGCGAATGGACGGCGGGTCGGCTTCGATGACCTCGTGGTGGCGACCGGCGTCCGCGCGCGGCCGTCGCCGTGGGGTGAAGGCGAGGGAATCCATGTGCTGCGGACACTCGACGACGCAGACCGGCTGCGCGCCGAGCTAGTTCCCGATCGCAGGATCATCGTCATCGGAGCGGGCTTCATCGGCGCCGAGGTCGCCGCGACCGCTCTTGGGCTCGGAGTCGATGTCACCCTGGTCTCGGCGACACGCGACCTGATGTCACGCCGGCTCGGTGACGAGATTGGCGCCCTCTTCTCGCAGAAGCACTCCCGGCATGGCGTACATGCGGTTCTCGGACGGACGGTCGCGCAGATCGACGGTGCGAAGGGAGACTTCCGCGTGCTCCTGGATGACGGTTCCGAGCTCCACGGTGATGTCGTCGTCATCGGCATCGGGGCAGTGCCGAACGTCGAATGGCTCGAGGACTCAGGGCTCGAGATCGACGACGGTCTCGTCTGCGACGAATTCCTCACGGCACTCGGCGCCCCGGAAATCCATGCGATCGGCGATGTTGCGCGGTGGCGGCATCCGGTTCGCGGCGATCTCACCCGTCTTGAGCACTGGACGAATGCGGTCGACCAGGCGCGCTGTGTCGCGCACAACATCGCTCATCCCGACGACCGACGCTCATATCTGCCTGTCGAGTATGTCTGGAGTGACCAGTTCAACTGGAAGCTGCACATCGTCGGTCGCACGACGGCAGTCAACCCCGAGATGGTGACGGACCCTCGAACACCCGACCGGATCGCGTCTCTGTACTCTCAGAATGGTCTGTCATTCGACGGGGCAGTGGTACTGAATTGGCCCCGCGCTCTCGTCGAAGTCCGCCGGTCCATCGCAGCAGGATCGTCGCTTTCCGACGTTCGTGTACGACTGGGCCGGCTGCTCGAATCGGCGTCCGGATAGACCTGGACGGGATCGCCTTGCCCTTGATGGCGGCCCTGAGGGCCGGCAGGAACGATACAGTTTCTGTTGTGCAGAGAAATAGAGCAGCCGACGGAGTCGATGCGGCTCCGCAATACCCGATCGAGTCGGTCGACAATGCCCTGAAACTCCTGCTCCTGCTCGGTGAGAAGAACGAACTTCGACTGACGGACGCCAGCAAGCACCTGGGTGTCGCGACCTCAACGGCGCATCGCATCCTCGCGATGCTTCAATGGCGAGGATTCGTGCGGCAAGACCCGCGAACGAAGACATACGGGCCAGGGCCGTCGTTGACCACGATCGCCTTCTCGGTGCTGAGAAAGATGGACATCCCGCAGCTCGTGCAACCGATCCTCGTGGAACTCAGCCACCAAGCCGGCGAGACGGTTCACCTCGGCACGCTCGACGGCAACTCCACTCGCTTTCTCGCAGTCTCGGAACCGACGACGGCGGTGCGAGTCGCTTCACGGTTGGGCAAGGAGATGCCGGCCCATTGCACCTCCACGGGAAAGGTTCTCCTGGCGCAGCTCCCGCGAGAACAATTGGACCGTCTCTACCCCGACGAGCAACTCTCACAGGTGACTCCGCAGTCGATCCGTACCAAGACCGAGCTCCTCGCACAACTGGATCTTGTCGCGAAGCAGGGCTATGCAACGAACCGGGAGGAGAGCGAGGAGGGCGTGGCCTCGGTGGCCGTGGCCGTTCCCTCGGCGAGCGGGCTGCGGTTGGCGATCAACGCATCTGCCCCGGTGTTCCGCTTGCCTCCCCGCAAGGTGAAGACCCTCGTCGCACTCCTCGATGAGGCAGCCGTACGTCTGGCCGACCTGACCTCCTGAAGGCTCGTCGTCTCTTTCCCCTGCGACCTGGTGCAGGGGTCGTTCGGCGCGTTCTGAAGAGAGCTCGAGCCATGCTGGACTGTTGGCGCCGCGCAAGCTATTGTGTCTTCTAGTTAGGAACAAGTTCTGCTCAGCAGATAAATATGAAAAGAGGATGATCAATGCAGATCGTACTGGTGCACGGCGGATGGGTAGGCGGCTGGGCGTGGGACGGCGTCGCCGACGAATTGCGCAGAATGGGGCACGAGGTGATCGCGCCGACGCTGCGCGGTCTCGAAGACGGTGACGTGGACCGCTCCGGCGTCACGATGAGCATGATGGCGCGCGATCTGATCGATCAGGTAAGAGAGCTCACCCAGCTCGACATCGTGCTCGTCGGTCATAGCGGCGGAGGTCCGCTCATCCAACTCGTCGCTGAGGCGATGCCCGAGCGCATCGGCCGGGTCGTCTTCGTCGACGCCTGGGTGCTGCGCGACGGCGAGACCATTAACGACGTGCTCCCCGATCCGTTGGTCGCAGCGATGAAGGCGCTTGCGAGTCAGTCCGACGACAACACCATCGTCATGCCGCCTGAGCTCTGGGCCGCGTCTATGCAGGACATGTCCCCGTTCGAGCAGCAGCAGCTCGCCGCGCTCGAGCCGAGGCTCGTCCCAACGCCGGCAGGCTGGTCCTCTGAGCCGATCCGCCTCGACCAGTTCTGGGCGAGCAGCATCCCGTCAAGTTATGTGTTCCTCGCTCAGGACCAGGCCGTTCCCGCTGAGATCTACCAGGCCGCGGCCGGGCGGCTTGATAGTCCGCGCACGATCGAGATCGACGGAAGCCATTTGGTGATGCTCACGCATCCGGAGAGG
>SWCF01002169.1_pt1 | contig 14117 bp, 9 predicted proteins | sample 4690081 | NCBI WGS metagenome assembly SWCF01 (sample SAMN10267280, study PRJNA491770) | bioreactor metagenome | isolation source: DHS bioreactor inoculated with | place: Japan: off Shimokita Peninsula
GACGTTCGAGCACGTCATGGACGTCAACTTCTGGGGCGTGGTGTACGGGTGCCGGGCGTTCGGGGACCAGATGCTCGAGCGCGGCACCGGCGGGCACATCGTCAACGTCGCCTCGGCGGCCGCGTTCACCCCGCAGAAGAGCCTCGTCGCCTACTCGACGAGCAAGGCCGCGGTCCTGATGTTCACCGAGTGCCTGCGGGCGGAACTGATGGTCCACGGGATCGGGGTGAGCGCGATCTGTCCGGGGCTCGTGGGCACGAACCTGGTTCCCGGTGCCGAGATGGTGGGCCTCGGCGCACCGGAGCAGCGCACGCTCCGCGAGCGGGTCACGGCGCTGTACCGCACGCGCAGCTATCCGCCGTACAAGGTCGGCGAGGCGATCGTCGCCGCGGTGCGGCACAACCGGGCACTGGTGACCGTGACGCCGGAAGCGAAGACCCGGCGGTGGGTGAGCCGCCTCGCCCCGGAGGCGATGCGATTCGGTGCCCGCTTCGAGCCGGACCGCTGAGCGCCGCGCGTCCCCGCCCGTGCGCGGCGAACTCGATCGTTGTCGGCGGCGGCCACGCACCGCTCAGGAGATGACCGTGGACGGGTACCGCCGTGCCCGGAACCGTGGTCACCGGGGAGAGCCGGACCGGGCGGTGGGGCCTCTCCGGGCGGAGTCCCGGCTCGGGCCTGCCCGTAACCTGACCCTGTGCCGGATCGTCCGATTCTCGTCAGTGCCTGCCTGGCCGGCGTGCCGTGCCGGTACAACGCGGAGGCCCGGCCGGACGAGGACGTGGTCGCCGACGTGGCCGCCGGACGCGCGATCGCCGTGTGTGCGGAGGTGCTGGGCGGACTCCCCACGCCGCGCCCACCCGCCGAGATCGTCGGCGGCGACGGCCGAGACGTCCTTGCCGGCCGAGCACGCGTCGTCACCGACACCGGAGCGGACATGACCGATCCGTTCGTCCGTGGGGCCGAGATCGTCGCCGGGATCGCCGCCGAGCACGACGTGCGCGAGGCGGTCCTGCAGGCACGCAGTCCCTCCTGTGGCTGCGGAGCGATCTACGACGGAACGCATTCGGGGACCGTGACCGACGGCGACGGCGTGCTCGCCGCTCTGCTCGCCGCGCGCGGCATCACCGTGCGCGCGCGACGCGGCTCGCGGACCTGACGGCCCGTCAGACCTTGGAAGCCAGCCAGTTCCGCAGCCACGTCGTGGCCGAGGTGCCGTTCGGTTCGACCGCGTAATTGGTGTAGTCCTGGTGGATCTGCGACTCGTAGAACTTCCGGATCTTGATCTCGCGCTCGTCGTTGGCCTGCTCGGTGAGCTGGGACTGCAGGATGGGGAGCCCGCCCGCGCTCATCAGATCCAGGTAGATCGCGTCGGCCTCGGCACGGTACCGGTCGACGGCGGACGGGTCGCCCCCGGAGGCCATCGCGAGGAAACCCGCAGCGCGGGTGACGAAATCGTCCTTGGGTGTCGAGCAGTACAGGTCGCCGACGGCGCAGAAGGTGCGGACGTCGCCGCTGACGAACCCGAACCCGCCGATGCGGGGCCCGCCGGCGCCGTTGCCCGCGACGGGCGGTCCGATCAGGATGTCCGCCTCGGAACGACGGGGGTCGGAGAGCAGGCCGACCGCGGCGAGCCGATGCGGCGGGACCACTCCGAAGCCGGTGCCGATCTCGGCGGCGAGATCGCCGGCCGCGTCGGCGCCCTGGCTGTAGCCGACGAGCGCGAACCGCGCCTCGGGGCACGCGGCCGCCGTCGCGGCGACGATGCCGCGGGCATTGTCGACGGCCTGCTGCCGCGACACACCGTAGACCTCGCCCTCCCACGGGAACGCCGTCGCGGCGTACCGGACGTAGTCGACCCGGGCCCCGGGAGGAAGATTGGAGGTGACCGCCGCGAGCATGCCGTTGCCTCGCTGCGGTGCAGGCGTGTTCGACGTTTCCCACGTGCCCGGCACGGCGACGACCTGGAGCTTCGGGCACCCGGCCGGATCGGCCTGGACCGCGGGAGCCGTCACCGCCGACCCCACTACGGTGGCCGCGGCGACCGCTACCAGCGTCAACACACTTCTCAGCCCCACCGCAGCCCCCTGAGGTCTCCTGCCGATCTCGACGTCGTCACGAAATGATGCACATGCAATATGACACAGAGATGAACGAGACGGGAGACCCCCTTTACTCCCGCAGGACGGTCACCGCTCCCCCGCCGATGTTGGTGACGAACACGTTCCCCGCCCCGTAGTCGACGGCCGTCCCCACGGTGCCGCGGTCGACGACTCGTTGCAGCTGCCCCGGACGGTCCACGACGGTCACCGCCGAGGCGCCGATGTTGGTGACGAAGACGTTGCCGGTCAACGGATCCGTGACCACGACACCGGGAGGCAGCACCTCCGGCGGCAGCGGACCGGCCGCCGCATCGTGGTCCGCGACCGTCACGTGGCCGGCGCCGATGTTCGTCACGTAGACACCGTCCGTGCCGGCGTCGAGCGTGAGTTCAGGGGTGAGATGCGCGAGCGGCGAGGCCGCCGGGCTCGGCGCGGACGGCGGGGGCCCCGCCAGGACCCGATCGCGGTCGACGGTGACCGTACCGACGCCGAGATTGGTGACCGCGACGTTGCCGTTACCGCCGTCCACACGCATCTCCACCGGCGCGCCGGACGGCGCCGCAGCGGCGGCCGGGTGCGGTGGAACGGACACGGACACGGCACCCGGCCCCAGGTTGGTGATGCACGAATTACCCGCTCCCCCATCGACTCCGAGAAGTCGCAGGCCGTCGTACCCGGCCACCGGCGGCGCCTGCGGAACGCCGTCGACGGTCACGGCACCGCCGACGTTGCGCACACATTCGCCGGGGACCTGCGCCCCCGCTGGGGCGGCACTCAGGGCCGCCACGGTCCCGGCGCCGAGGATGCCCGCCGCAAGTGATCGTCTCGTGATGCGGTGACCCCTGCGCATCGTGATGCGGTGACCCATGCGCACGACCATAACGCGCGAACCGTCCCGAACGGACGAAACGGGAAGGGCGCGCCCACCGGATTTCCGGCGGGCGCGCCCCGCGCGCTCAGCGCTGTCGCAATCCAGCGCTCAGCGCTGCCACATTCGAGCGCTCAGCGCTGCCACATTCGAGCGCTCAGCGCTGTCACATTCGAGCGCTCAGCGCTGTCACATTCGAGCGCTCAGCGCTGTCACATTCGAGCGCTCAGCGCTGTCACATTCGAGCGCTCAGCGCTGTCACATTCGAGCGCTCAGCGCTGCGGCATCGTGGTGGTGGTGATCGGCGAAGGGAGCACCGTCGCACCCTCGAGGTATTGATCGACCGCCGCGGCGCAGGAACGACCCTCCGCGATGGCCCACACGATGAGCGACTGGCCGCGGCCCATGTCACCGGCGACGAAGACGCCGTCGACGTTGGTGGCCCATTCCTTGGAGCGGGCGACGTTGCCGCGCTCGTTGAGGTCCACGCCCAGGTCGGTGAGCAGGCCCGGCTTCTCGGGGCCGACGAAGCCCATGGCCAGGAGCACCAGGTCGGCTTCGAGCTCGAAGTCGGTCCCCTCGACCTTCTCGAAGCGGCCGTTCACCATCTTCACCTCGTGCGCCTTCAGGGCGGCGACCTTGCCGTCCTTGCCGACGAACTGCTCGGTGTTGACGGAGAACACGCGCTCGCCGCCCTCCTCGTGCGCGGAGGACACCCGGTACATCAGCGGGTAGGTCGGCCACGGCGTCGATTCGGCGCGCTCCTCCGGGGGGCGCGGCATGATCTCGAACTGGTGCACGCTGGCCGCGCCCTGACGGTGCGAGGTGCCGAGGCAGTCGGCGCCGGTGTCACCGCCACCGATGATGACGACCTTCTTGCCCTTCGCCGTGATGGTCGGCTCCGGCAGGTCGCCGAGCTGCACCCGGTTGGCGATCGGCAGGAACTCCATCGCCTGGTGGATGCCGTCCAGCTCACGCCCGGGAATCGGCAGGTCGCGGGCCTCGGTGGCGCCACCGGCGAGCACGACCGCGTCGAACTGCTCCCGCAGCTGATCGGCAGTGATGTCGACACCGACGTTCACGCCCGTCTCGAAGACGGTGCCCTCGGCCTCCATCTGCGCCAGACGGCGATCGATGACGGCCTTCTCCATCTTGAACTCGGGGATGCCGTAGCGCAGCAGACCACCGATGCGGTCCTCGCGCTCGAACACGGTCACCGAGTGGCCGGCGCGGGTGAGCTGCTGCGCCGCAGCCAGACCCGCCGGGCCGGAGCCCACGACCGCGACCTTGCGGCCCGTCAGCTTCGACGGCATGACCGGTGCGACCCAGCCCTCGTCGAAGGCCTTCTCGATGAGTTCGACCTCGACCTGCTTGATGGTCACCGGGTCCTGGTTGATGCCCAGGACGCAGGAGGCCTCACACGGCGCGGGGCACAGCCGGCCGGTGAACTCCGGGAAGTTGTTGGTGGCGTGCAGGCGTTCGATGCCGTCGTTCCACTTGCCCTTGTAGGCCAGGTCGTTCCACTCGGGAATCAGGTTTCCGAGGGGGCAACCGTTGTGGCAGAACGGGATACCGCAGTCCATGCAGCGGCTGGCCTGGACCTGGAGGGTGTCGAGCGGGAACGGCTCGTACACCTCCTTCCAGTCGAGCAGCCGCAGCGGAACGGGCCGGCGAACCGGCGTCTCCCGCGAGCCGTGCTTGAGGAAGCCGCTTGGATCACCCACGAGCCGCCTCCATGATCGCCTCGTCCACGTTCGCGCCTCGAATCTCGGCGTCCTTGATAGCCATGAGTACCTTCTTGTAATCGCGAGGCATGACCTTCGCGAAGTGGCTGACCTGCTGCGACCAGTCGGCCAGGATGCGGGCTGCAACCTCGGAGCCCGTTTCGTCACGATGGCGCTCGATGGCGCCCTTGAGCCAGAGGAAGTCCTCGCCCTCGAGGTCCTCGAGATCGACCAGCTCGGTGTTCAGGTTCGCCTCGAAGTCGCGGTCCGGGTTGTACACGAACGCGACACCGCCGGACATGCCGGCGCCGAAGTTGCGGCCGGTCTTGCCCAGGATGACGACCTTGCCACCGGTCATGTACTCGCAGCCGTGGTCGCCGACGCCTTCGACGACGGCCGTGGCACCCGAGTTGCGCACCGCGAACCGCTCACCCGCCACGCCGCGGATGAGGGCCTCGCCACTGGTGGCGCCGAACAGGATCACGTTGCCGGCGACGATGTTGTCCTCGGCGACGAAGCCCGGCGCCGCGTTGAGCGGCGGGCGGACGACGATCCGGCCGCCGGACAGGCCCTTGCCGACGAAGTCGTTGGCGTCGCCGAACAGCCGCAGCGTGATGCCCTTGGGCACGAACGCGCCGAAGCTGTTGCCGGCCGAACCGGTGAACGTGATGTCGATCGTGTTGTCCGGCAAGCCTTCCCCGCCGTACACCTTGGTGAGCTCGTGGCCGAGCATGGTGCCGACGGTGCGGTTGACGTTGGCGATCTTGGTCTCGATCGTCACCGGCGTACCCGACTCGAGAGCAGGCCGCGCCTGGGTGATGAGCTCGTTGTCGAGCGCCTTGTCCAGCGCGTGGTCCTGTTCCTTGGTGCAGTGCAGGTCCTGCTCGCAGAAGATCGGCGAACGGGTCTGCTCGAGCAGCGGCGACAGGTCCAGCTTCGAGGCACGGTAGTGGTCGACGGCCTTGGTGGTGTCGAGCATGTCGACGCGCCCGATGGCCTCGTCGAGGGAACGGAAGCCCAGCTCGGCCAGGTATTCGCGCACCTCTTCGGCGATGTAGAGCATGAAGTTCTCGACGAACTCCGGCTTGCCGGTGAAGCGCTTGCGCAGCACCGGATTCTGCGTCGCCACACCCACCGGGCAGGTGTCGAGATGGCACACGCGCATCATGATGCAACCGGACACCACCAGCGGAGCGGTGGCGAAGCCGAACTCCTCACCGCCGAGCAGGGCGGCGACGACGACGTCGCGGCCGGTCTTCATCTGCCCGTCCACCTGCACGACGATGCGGTCGCGCAGACCGTTGAGCAGCAGCGTCTGCTGCGTCTCGGCGAGACCGAGCTCCCACGGCGCACCCGCGTGCTTGAGCGAGGTCAGCGGGGACGCGCCGGTGCCGCCGTCGTGACCGGAGATCAGCACCACATCGGCGTGCGCCTTCGACACACCCGCCGCGACGGTGCCGACACCGATCTCGGAGACCAGCTTCACGTGGATGCGGGCCTGCGGGTTGGCGTTCTTCAGGTCGTGGATCAGCTGCGCGAGATCCTCGATCGAGTAGATGTCGTGGTGCGGCGGGGGCGAGATCAGGCCCACACCCGGCGTCGAGCCACGCACCTCGGCGACCCACGGGTACACCTTGTGCGGCGGCAGCTGCCCGCCCTCACCCGGCTTGGCGCCCTGCGCCATCTTGATCTGGATGTCGGTGCAGTTGGTCAGGTAGTGCGCGGTGACACCGAACCGGCCGGAGGCGACCTGCTTGATCGCCGAGCGCCGCCAGTCGCCGTTCTCGTCCGGGGTGAAGCGGTCCGGATGTTCGCCGCCCTCACCGGAGTTCGAGCGGCCGCCGAGACGGTTCATCGCGATCGCGAGGGTCTCGTGCGCCTCCGCGGAGATCGAGCCGTAGCTCATCGCGCCCGTGGAGAACCGCTTGACGATCTCGCTGGCCGGCTCGACCTCCTCGAGCGGCACCGCCGGGCGCTCTCCCGTGCGGAACTCGAACAGGCCGCGCAGCGACGCGAGCCGCTCCGACTGGTCGTCGACGAGCTGGGTGTACTCCTTGAAGATCGAGTACTGCCCGGTGCGGGTGGCGTGCTGGAGCTTGAACACCGTGTCCGGGTTGAACAGGTGGTACTCGCCCTCGCGGCGCCACTGGTACTCGCCGCCGACCTCGAGCTCGCGGTGGGCGTGCTCGGAGGGACGGTCCATGAAGGCGAGCGAGTGCCGGGCGGCGACGTCCTGCGCGATCTCGTCGAGGCCGATGCCGCCGAGCTGCGACTGCATCCCGGTGAAGTACTCGTCGACGATCTCCTGCGAGAGGCCGATCACCTGGAAGAGCTGGGCACCGGTGTAGGAGGCGAGGGTGGAGATGCCCATCTTGGACATCACCTTGAGCACGCCCTTCGACGCGGCCTTGATGTAGTTCGCGAGGGCCTTGTCGAGGGTGATGCCGTCCGGCAGGTCGCCGTTCTGCAGCAGCTCGTCGATGGTCTCGAAGGCCATGTACGGGTTCACCACGGCCGCACCGAAACCGCACAGCGCGGCGATGTGGTGCACCTCGCGGGCGTCGCCGGCCTCGACCAGCAGCCCCACCTTGGTGCGGGTCTTCTCGCGGACGAGATGGTGGTGCACCGCCGAGGTGAGCAGCAGCGACGGGATCGGCGCGAGGTTCTCGTCGGACTCCCGGTCCGAGAGCACGATCAGGCGAGCGCCCCCGTCGATGGCCTCGGAGACCTGGCCGCGGATGTTCTCGAGCGCGCGGCGCAGGCCCTCGCCGCCCTCGGCGACGGGGTACAGACCGCGGATGATGACGCTGTTGAAGCCGGGGAACTGCCCGTCGTCGTTGACGTGGATCAGCTTCTGCAGGTCGTCGTTGTCGATGACCGGGGCCGAGATCAGGATCTGCCGGCACGATTCGGCGGTGGGGTTCAGCAGGTCGCCCTCGGGGCCGAGCATGCCGCCGAGGCTGGTGACGACCTCTTCCCGGATCGCGTCGAGCGGCGGGTTGGTGACCTGCGCGAACAACTGCGAGAAGTAGTCGAACAGCATGCGCGGACGCGAGGAGAGCACCGCGATGGGAGTGTCGGTGCCCATCGAACCGAGCGCCTCACCGCCCGTCGCCGCCATCGGCTTGACGAGGAGGTGGACCTCTTCGTTCGTGTAGCCGAACACCTGCTGGCGCAGCACGACCCGCTCGTGGGACATGTAGGTGTACTTGCTCTCGGGCAGATCCTCGAGCCGCGCGATGCCCTGGTCGATCCACTCCTGGTAGGGGTGCTCGGCGGCGAGGGCGCTCTTGATCTCCTCGTCGTCGATGATGCGGCCCTGCGAGGTGTCGACGAGGAACATGCGGCCGGGCTGCATGCGCAGCTTGCGCACGACCTTCTGCGGCTCGATGTCGAGCACGCCCACCTCGGAGGCCATGACGACGAGGCCGTCCTCGGTGACCCACACCCGCGACGGGCGCAGGCCGTTGCGGTCGAGGACGGCGCCGACGACGGTGCCGTCGGTGAAGCACACCGACGCCGGGCCGTCCCACGGCTCCATCAGGGCAGCGTGGTACTCGTAGAACGCGCGGCGGGCCGGGTCCATGGACTCGTGCCGCTCCCACGCCTCGGGGATCATCATGAGCACGGCGTGCGGCAGGCTGCGGCCGCCGAGGTGCAGGAGCTCGAGCACCTCGTCGAAGCGGGCGGTGTCGGACGCACCCTCGGTGCAGACCGGGAAGATCTTGTCGAGCTTCTCGCGGCCGCCGAACACGTCGGAATCGATGAGCGCCTCGCGGGCACGCATCCAGTTGGCGTTGCCGGTGACGGTGTTGATCTCGCCGTTGTGGGCGACGCGGCGGAACGGGTGCGCGAGCGGCCACGACGGGAAGGTGTTGGTGGAGAAGCGCGAGTGCACCAGGCCCAGTGCCGACTCGACGCGCTCGTCCTGCAGATCGCGGTAGAAGCCCTCGAGCTGCGGCGTGGTGAGCATGCCCTTGTAGACGAAGGTCGACGCCGACAGGCTGGGGAAGTACACCGTCTCGCTGCCGGGGCCGTCCTGGCCGGCGCCCTCGCTGCCGAGCTCGTGCTCGGTGCGCTTGCGGACCACATAGGCCCGGCGCTCGAGGTCGAGACCGCCGAGGGTGCGGTCGGGCGAGGTGAGGAAGATCTGACGGAAGCTCGGCATGGCCTGCTTCGCCAGCGTGCCCAGGTCGGAGGGGTCGACGGGAACCTCGCGCCAGCCGAGGACCTGCAGGCCCTCCTCGGCGACGATCGCGTCGACGGCGGCGACGGCCTCGTCGGCGGCCTTCTCGTCCTGGGGCAGGAACGCGATACCGGTGGCGTAGAAGCCGGCGGGCGGCAGGTCGAAGTCGACGACCTCACGGAAGTAGCGGTCCGGAACCTGGATGAGGATGCCGGCACCGTCACCGGTGTTGGACTCGGAGCCCGCGGCACCGCGGTGCTCGAGGTTCACCAGCGCGGTGATCGCCTTCTCCACGATGTCCCGGCTGCGGCGACCATGCATGTCGACGACGAATGCGACACCGCAGGCGTCGTGCTCGTTCGCCGGGTGGTAGAGCCCTTGCGGCCCGGGAAGATGCTTCATACCTAGCCTTCGTTGCGTTTGATTGCAGCGACGACCAGCAGCGCTGATGGCCATCTACTTGCGTGAGCAAGTACCGACACGTGGTGGATCGGCACCGATCACCGTTCAGTATCCGCCCTTCCGCGACGATGCGGGTGCCCTTTTTCGGCAGCTCGGGCCGGATCTCCCGGTCGGCTTGGACGTCGTGTGTCCACCGTGTTGCGTACAACGATATGTCAGCCGCCTGGGGACGACGCAACCAAGGCTATCCTATCCATCCCTAACGGCCCGGTGACCGACCGTTAACACGCGGTTGACGTACGACCACGCGGCGCTCCGCGTCACCGCAGCGCGCGCACCAGCCGGCGAAGATCCTCGCGCGGGTCGGAGTCCGCATCCTCCGAGGTCAGACGGTGCAGGATCATCCCGTCGAGGTGGTCGGCGAGCATGCGTGCCCCGCCGACCGGATCCGCGGAGCCGAGAGCGGCGAGCACCGTGAGCCCCGTGCCCTGCAGTTCGTCGCGCCGGCGCTGCACGGACCGTCGCAGCGACGGGGAGGCGCTGGCCTCGACGAACAGTGCGAACCGGGCCCGGGTACGCAGCGCATCGGGACCTGTCGCGAACATCACGTACCCCGCGAGCACGTCGACGAGTTCGTCCTCGGTGCGCGGGAGGTTTCCGCCCCCCAGGACGGCGATGTCGGACCGGTCGCGCTCGACGAGACGGTCGAGGACGCCCTCGAGCAGAGCCCGGCGCGTGCGGAAGTAGTTCGACGTGGAACCGGCCGGCACGCCGGCGGCCGCGTCCACGCCGCGATGGGTGAGCCCGCGCAACCCCTCCCGGCCGAGCAGTTCGATCGCGGCGTCGAGCACCGCGGCGCGTTTGTCGGTCACCCCTCGACACTACAACAGTAGTGACAAGACACTACATACGTAGTAGATTGGCGTCATGACCAGGAGCAACAGCGGCAAGGCCGCGGTCCTCGGCGGCGGAATCGGTGGGCTCACCGCAGCGAACGCACTCGTCCGGCGGGGCTGGCACGTCGACGTCTTCGAGCGTTCCCCCGCGTTGCCGGCGACCGGAACAGCGCTCGGGATGTGGCCGGCCGCGCTCGACGCTCTCGCCTCGGCCGGGCTCGCCGGCGCCGTCGAGCGACTCGGCGTCGCCCTGGACCGCGGCGCGATCGTGCGGCCCGACGGACGTCCGCTGGCGCGGATGCGCACCCGGCGGCCCGCCGTCCTGCTCTCGCGGCCGGCGCTGCTGGGCCTGCTCGCCGCGGGCCTGCCCGACGAGGTGCTGCGGCTCGGCCGGGCCGCCCCGCCACTGACCGAGCTCGGCGCCTACGACGTCGTGATCGGCGCGGACGGTCTGGGCAGTCCGACCCGCGACGCCCTCTTCGGCCCGGGCCACCGGCCCGTCCACGCAGGCCTCGCGGCCTGGCGCGGCTGGGTCGACGGCACCGTGGACACCGCGACCGAAACATGGGGCGCGGGCGCACTCTTCGGGATCACTCCCCGCGAGGGCGGCCTGGTCAACTGGTTCGCCGCGGTCCGCGCGCCCGTCGGCACCACCGGCGGCGCCGACGACCTCGTCGCCCGGTTCGGCGACTGGCATCCGGCCGTGCGCGACGTACTCGACCGCCTCGACCCCGCAACCGTGCTCCACCACGAGATCTACCAGTCCCCGCCGTTGCCGTCGTACGTGCGCGGCAACGTCGCGCTGCTCGGCGACGCCGCCCACGCCATGACGCCCAACCTCGGCCGCGGCGCCTGCGAGGCGATCGTCGACGCGGCCACCCTCGCGGGGCTGCTCGCCCGGTTCGAGGTGCCCGAAGCGCTCGGCCGCTACGACCGGGCGCGGCGTCGGACCACCCGGCTCCTCGTGCGGGCGTCGTACGCGGCGAGCCGGGTGGCGACGGCCGAACGCGGGACAGCCCTGCGCGACGCGGTGCTGCGGCTCGCGCCGCAACGGGCGTGACAGTCCACCGACATTCCGATATCGCTTTGTGACACAATACTTTTCGGAGAATCCTCCCGGTCCGGTGCGGACGGCCGGCTCGGGCAGAGTTCACCGAACCCGCCCCACGGCACTGCCCGCACCCGTACCCTTCGCGCCATGAGCCCGGACCTCGAGGGGCACGGCGGCGACCACGCCGCCGCGGTGGCCCGCGCCCACGGTGTCGAGACGATGTTCACCCTCTCCGGCGCGCACGTGTTCCCGCTGTACGACGCCGCGGTCAAGGGCGCGGCACGCATGCGGCTGATCGACGTGCGGCACGAGCAGACGGCGGTGTTCGCCGCGGAGGCCACGGGCAAGCTCCTCCGGCATCCCGGGCTGGCCGTGCTCACCGCCGGGCCCGGGGTGACGAACGGTGTCAGTGCCGTCACCCAGGCGTACTTCGCGGGGTCACCGCTGGTCGTGCTCGGCGGCCGCGCACCCAACGCCCGCTGGGGCACGGGCAGCCTGCAGGAACTCGACCAGCCGCCGCTGCTGTCCACCGTCACCAAGCTGTCCGAGACGGCGAAGACGCTGGACCGTGTGGGTCCGCTGGTCGACGAGGCGTTCAGGGCGGCCCGCGCGTCGCACCGGGGGCCGGCATTCGTGGACGTGCCGATGGACGAACTGTTCGGACGTGCCACGCTGCCGCTGCCGTCGCCGCCGGTCGCGGTCCGGCTCGAGCCCGACACGGACTCACAGGCGGAGATCGCCACCCTGCTCGCCGGGGCGCAGCGGCCGCTGCTCGTGCTGGGCACCGACGTGTGGGCCGATCACGCCGAGGAGGCGGCGCTGCGATTCGTCGACGAGGTCGGGATCCCGGTGATCACCAACGGCATGGGCCGCGGCGTGGTCCCCGGTGGACACCCGCTGCTCGTCACCAAGGCTCGCGGCACCGCGGTAGGGACCTGCGATCTGGCGATCGTCGTGGGCACGCCGCTGGACTTCCGCCTCGGCTACGGCCGGTTCGGTGGACGCGACGGCGCACCCGCGGCCCGGGTGGTGCACGTGGCCGACGAACCGGCGCAGGTGTCGGCACACGCCGAACTCGCCGCCTCGGTGTCCGGCGATCTCACGGCCTGCCTCGACGGCATCCTCTCGGCGCTGCCCTCACGTCCGGACACGGAGACCTGGGTGCGACGCCTGCGCGAGGAGGCGACGGCCGCGGCCCAGCGCGACGCCGCCCTCCTGGCCGCCGACACCGACCCGATCCACCCGGCCCGGATCTACGGGGAACTGCTGCCGCGACTGGCCGACGACGCCGTGATCATCGGCGACGGCGGCGACTTCGTGTCGTTCGCGGGCAAGTTCGTCGAACCGAGACGGCCCGGCCAGTGGCTCGATCCCGGGCCGTACGGATGCCTCGGCGCCGGGCTCGGCGCGGCCGTCGCGGCGCGCGTGGCACGGCCGGCGAGTCAGGTGGTGCTGTTGCTCGGCGACGGCGCGGCCGGGCTGTCCCTGATGGACCTCGACACCCTGGTGCGGCACGAACTTCCCGTGGTGATCGTGGTGGGGAACAACTCGGCGTGGGGGCTGGAGAAGGGTCCGATGCAGCTGCTGTACGGCTACGACGTGGCCGCCGACCTGGCGCCGGGCACGCGGTACGACCTGGTGGCGACGGCGCTCGGGGCGGGCGGCGAGCTGGTGACGGATCCGCGGGAACTCGGCCCGGCCCTGGACCGGGCGTTCGCGTCCGGGGTGCCGTACCTGGTGAACGTGCTGACGGACGTCACAGCGGCGTACCCGCGGGGGACCACCGGAATCTGAGCGCGGGCGAAACCTGCCGGGCTGTGGACAACTTCGGGGTTGTCCACAACGGCGGTGAGCGGGCGGATTCCGCGTCCAGCGGGAGGTTGCCGTCGAACCCACTCGGCCGATGCCGCGAGATCCTCCCGCTCGGCTCACAGCAGGCTGCGCGGCGTCTCGCGGGTCAGTCGACATCCCCGTCCCACGGGAACGTGACAACCCCACAAATAACAACTGACCGCAGCGAATAAATCAGCTGCGGTCAGCGGTATCGAAAGGGTAACAGGCAGTTGTTAGGGTAAGGAAACAAAAGTTCCGTGAAGTGAGTCACAGCGGGTTTGACTCTGCCCTCCAGCGGGAACCACCGCCGGAAGCGGTTGCGCAGAGACGTCCGTCACGTGGCGACTTGTTGAACACTCAACCGACTGGGAAAACGTCCCGAATCGGGCACAACAGACCATGCATCCTGCATGTAATCCGATCGGGGATGCCAGACTGCTCGCCATGAGCACGACCCGCACTGCACATCGCACGACAACCCCGTCCTCGCCCCACGGCGCGACGAGCCTGACGGATCTCGCGGCCGCCGCCGACGAGCACACCGTCGCCGACGTCCACCAGGGGCAGGTGTTCCTCGGCATCCTCCATCGCGAGAACGACAGCGTCACCGCGGCACTCACGACCGCCGAGACCTGCGCGCGGATCGAACGCGGCAGCGGCTCCGTCGCCGCAGCACAGCGGTACGAGGCGGAGGTCCGGAAGTTGCGCGAGACCCAGCGGGAGCTGCACTGCATGATTGCGAACCTGCGGACGCGCTTCGCGACGGCCGGCTCCTGAGCCGAACGCACCGAGCGACCGGAGAACGACTCGGGCCCCCGATCCGCGAGGATCGGGGGCCCGATGTGGTGGGCGAAGGGGGACTTGAACCCCCACGTCCCGAAGGACACTGGCACCTGAAGCCAGCGCGTCTGCCATTCCGCCACTCGCCCGAGCGACTGGAAAACAGTAACACACCCCCTCGGCGAACAACGATTCGCCTGCACAGAGGCCCTTTCCGGGCGATACGCCGGACCCCGGGGGCGGGGGCGCCCCCTCCACCGGGCCGGATCGGACGAAAA
>SWCF01004320.1_pt1 | contig 14028 bp, 12 predicted proteins | sample 4690081 | NCBI WGS metagenome assembly SWCF01 (sample SAMN10267280, study PRJNA491770) | bioreactor metagenome | isolation source: DHS bioreactor inoculated with | place: Japan: off Shimokita Peninsula
GATCTCAGCCAGGCATTAGCCATTCTGGGACTGGCAGCACACAGGGATCAGATCCCAACTGCCGCCGTGGATTATCTGCTGGCAAAACAACTGGAGGATGGTACCTGGGACAATGGCTTTGGTTCCGACCCGGATACAACCGCGCTGGTGGTGGTAGCCTTGCTTTCCACCGGTCAGGTGGATTCCGACAATGCAGCCATTCAAAAATCTTTCCAATATTTTCGTGATACACAACTGGAAAATGCCGGCTGGCGGCCAGGTTGGGATACTGCTTCACTTAATGTCGATACCACTGGCTGGACCACGCTGGCCCTGGTCAGTGCTGGTGAAGATTTGGACAATTGGCAGGTGGATGGAAATAGCCCGCGGGATGCGTTACAATCAGCTATGCAGGCAGATGGCAGCATTGGGGAAGGCTTTGTGAATGTTTACTCCACCGTGGAAGCCCTGCTGGGTTTTGCCCAACAACCTCTGCTGGAACCACTGCCTCCTGTAGTGGCCACCACTTCTCAGGCCGCTCTGGTGGTTGCACTGCCAGATGGCAGCACCTTGCTGCGTTGTGTGGAATTCTCCGGCGAGACCACGAGCGGTTATGAATTATTGAAAACATCCGGCTTGCAGTTGGAGACCACATTTGACCCGACGAAAGGGAATGCTATTTGTGGCATCGAGGGTCAGGGTTGTGAGCGTGATAATTGTTTTTGCGGAATGCCAGATTACTGGTCTTACTGGCACATTGAGAACAGTGAATGGATCTATTCCAGCGTAGGAGCAGATACCTACCAGGTGTCAGCAGGTTCTGTCGATGGTTGGAGCTGGGGTGATCAATCACCCGTATTGCTGAGTTTTGATGATGTTTGTGGCGAGAATGCTCAGCTCTTTCTGCCGGCTGTTGTCACCGAAGATCAGCAACCAACCAGCTCTGTGCTCCTGCCGCTGGTTGAAAATGCAGGAGAGATGCAGGAAGTACCTGCCGAAATCGTAGAAGGTACGCTACAACCAGAATCAGAAAATAATGCATTGCAATATCTCATTTTTGGCGTCATCGTTATCGGATTGATTGCCGTTCTACTATTGGTGCTGAGAGAAAAACGTAAAGCGTGAAAGAAAAATTGCTGAGCGGGTTAATATATCTCTTAACCACCGGGTTGGGGGTCTTTGCCTACATCTACCCCCTGCTCGGGCTCAGCAAGACGGGAATATTGAGCACAAATCGCCAGAACGAATTGCCCATCATGATGGCTATGCTGCTGGCATTGTGTACGATTGTGTTGATCTATGAAATTCAGCAATACCGTCTCAACACCAAACTGATTGCTTTACTGGGGATTTTGATCGCCATCAATTCCACCCTGCGTTTCATTGACTTGACCCTGCCGGTGTTGGGTGGCTTTAGCCCCATCTTCTTTTTAATTCTGATCACCGGGTATGTTTTCGGGGGCAGGATGGGATTTTTAATGGGTTCTTTAACCATGCTGGTTTCTGCACTGATCACCGGTGGTGTCGGTCCCTGGTTGCCGAATCAGATGCTGACTGCCGGTTGGGTGGGACTATCCGCAGCCCTTGCCAGAAGATTGGTTATCCTCACCCACCAGGAGAAGAAAGCTGGCGAATGGATCATCCTGCTGATATTCGGGTTTGTGTGGGGCTATCTATATGGAGCCATCACGAATTTGTGGTTCTGGCCATTTCTTTCTGGTCCGAGTAACCAGCATTTTACTACAGGTTCATCATTTATAGTGTCTATGCGCAATTACGGAGTTTTTTATCTGGCAACTTCTCTGATTTGGGATACCACCCGGGCAATTGGTAATATTCTTCTCATTTTCTTCTTTGGTAAAGCTTCCATCAGGGTGTTGCGGCGTTTCCAAAAACGTTTCTATTTTGTGCAGTTAGGTGAGGAACAGGAACTTTCATGAAAGTGCATACCTACGCCTGGTTAGCCTGGTTGATTTCTGGACTGGTCGTACTTACCACCACCAGAAATCCACTGATCATTTTGCTGGTTGATCTGGTTTTGGTTGTCATTCAGGTTTGGATCACGCCTCCCTCCAAAAAAATACTGGGCATCACACTTCGTTTTGGGCTTTCTGTGCTGATACTTTCAACTGTGCTGAATATGTTCATCTCGCGTTTTGGTGAAACCATTCTCTTCAGCTTACCTGCTAAAATCCCTCTGCTAGGCGGGAATTTTACGCTCGAAGCGTTCGTATATGGTTTGACCAATGGTTTGATCTTGATCGGGATTTTTACTCTATTTATGATCCTTAACCAGGTTGTCTCCGTCCATTCACTGGTGCGCTTAATTCCACAGGCATTCCATCCGGTGGCGGTGGTCACCACCATCGCTCTGACATTTATCCCTGCGTCACAAAAACAATTCCATGCAATCCGTGAGGCGCAGGCAATTCGCGGTCAGCAGCTCAAAAAATTACGGGATTGGCTGCCGTTGGTCATTCCTTTATTAATTGGTGGTTTGGAGAGAGCCATGCAAATCGCAGAAGCGATGACAGCCCGCGGGTTCACAGCCCAATCGGAGCGCAAAATCTCGCGCCTGGAAAAGGCCCTGCTCCCGCTGGGTTTGATTTTCATCATTTTGGGCTGGATATTGGAATTATCCACACAATTGCCCGTATCTGGTGGGTGGTTAATATTAACGGGTTTATTGTGTCTGTTGAGTTTATTTTTCATCAGCGGGAAAAGAGTGAGAAAGACCACCTATGCACAGGAAGCCTGGACAAAAGTATCAACCTGGATCACGATCTTTGCGCTGCTGCTGTCATTTTCGTTCATACTACCCTTTCCGGGGCAGCAAGCTTTGCTGTATGAGCCTTATCCATTGGTAAAACTACCCGATTTTTCAATTTTGCATGGGTTGCTGACGTTAACATTGCTGGCACCCATCTTTTTCATCGGGGAGGTACAACATGATCAGGATTGAAAAACTGACCTATCGCTACCCGGGCGCTGAAAAAAATGCTCTTCACATCCCCTGGCTGCAGATTCAAGCCGGCACATTCTGCCTCGTCATTGGTGAGTCAGGCTCAGGAAAATCGACGCTGCTGCGCCTGATCAATGGGCTGGTACCGCACTTCACAGGCGGCACCTTGGGAGGGAACATTCAGGTCGCCGGGCTGAACCCGGTCGCAGCAGGCCCACAAGTAATGAGCCGCCAGGTCGGATTTGTTTTCCAGGAAGCGGAGAACCAGTTCGTGGTCGATATTGTGGAAGATGAGATCGCCTTTTCGATGGAACAGGCAGCCATTCCCAGAGCAGAAATGCAGACGCGTGTCCAACAGATTCTGCAAACGTTGAATCTGGAGCATCTCAGAACCCGCAAGGTTGACACTTTATCCGGAGGGGAAACCCAGCGGGTTGCGATTGCCGCCGCGCTGGTGCTGGAACCGAAAATTCTGGTGCTGGATGAACCGACCTCGCAATTGGATCCACTGGCAGCCGAGGAAGTTATGCTGCTGCTGAAACGCTTGCAGCAGGATTTAGGCTTAACCATCGTCTTATCTGAACAGAGACTTGACCGCGTGCTGGGCTTTGCAGATTGTGTAGCAATATTGTCCGCAGATGGGCAGTTAAGTGAATATGGTTTGCCACAGGAGGTTATTCAACACAGTGTCCTCAAACCACCGATTGTTCAACTGGCAGAAATAAACGGCTGGTATCCCATTCCACTGGATGTTGACCAGGCGAAAAAGTTCGTCCAGCCGGAAATTCGCATGCCGGTGAGGGAAACCCCATCCACAGCGATTGCACAACCTCTTCTGGAAGTGCAGCATGTGCATGTGAATTTGGGAAAACGAATGGTGCTGCAGGACATCAACTTCACCTTGAATACCCAGGAAAGACTGGTGATCATGGGCCCGAATGGCGCTGGAAAGTCCACTTTACTGCGCACATTAATGGGTCTGATCGCGCCAGATCAGGGCGAGATCATTTTTAAAGGAAAGAAGGTCGCCTTCCAGGGCACAGCACAATTAAGTCACCAAATTGGTTTTTTGCCTCAGGATCCCAATGCTCTGCTCTTTTCTGAAACCGTGCAGGAGGAATTGGAAACCACGCTGCGCAACCATCACATCCCGCTGCAATCAGAGGTCGTTGAGCGTTTGCTCTCTCAGCTCAACATCCAATCCAAGGCACATGCCTATCCACGCGATTTGAGCACCGGGGAAAAACAGCGGGTAGCCCTGGGGGCTGTGGTGGTTACCCAACCGGAGTTGATCATCCTGGATGAACCCACACGGGGATTAGATCAAATAACCAAAAATGCATTACTGACCCTTTTACTGGATTGGAACCACAACGGAAAAACGATTTTATTGGTCACTCATGATGTCGAATTTGCAGCTGCGTTCGCCTCACGCATCCTGATCATCGAGGGTGGCAAAATGATTGCCCAGGGCGATCCCCGTGCAATAATGCGTATCCATCCACGCTACACACCTCAAATTGCCCGGTTATATCCAGATACCAATTGGCTAACCCTGAACGATCTTCTTGAATAAACCTTAACTTCATATAAAATGGATACAAAGGATCCTGGTTTTATTTCCATGATTTGGGATTAGATGATAGGGACGTTATCAATTTACAGGGAAAGGATATTCTTATGTTGTATCGTCGATTAGGAAAAACAGAATTCTCTGTTTCGGTCGTGGGTGTCGGCACCTGGCAATTGGGTGGTGAATGGGGAAAAGTTTATGAACAGAACGAAGTAAACCAGATGTTAGCACGTGCCAGGGAACTGGGCATCAATCTGGTTGATACCGCTGAATGTTATGGAGATCATACTTCGGAAAAATTGGTCGGAAATGCGCTCAAAGGTCAACGTGCAGATTGGATCATCGCCACCAAATTTGGGCATAAATTCCACAGTAATTTTGAACGCACCAGCCATTACGACCCTGCCAGTGTACAAAAACAACTCGAAGAATCACTCCAGGCCTTGCAAACCGATTACATTGATTTGTATCAATTTCATTCGGGATCTGATGAGGTCTTTGATAACCCCGATCTGTGGGAAATGCTGGCCAGGCAGGTGGAAGCAGGTAAAATTCGTGCGCTGGGATTATCCATCACGACTGCCAATCCCATCCTGCAAATCAAGAAGATGAGCGGCTATGGCATCTCTGCCCTGCAAATCATCTATAACCGGCTCAGCCGCGAACCCGAAAAGACGATCTTTCCCATTTGTATGCAGGAAGATATCGGGGTCTTAACCAGAGTGCCCCTGGCTTCCGGATTTTTAAGCGGAAAATACAAGCCGGATGCACAATTCAGCAACCCCAATGATGTGCGCTCCTTACGGGATCCAGAGACCATTCACCAACAATTATTGCAAGTAGAGCAGATAAAAGCCAATGAGGTCCCACCTGGTGTGGATATGGCACAATGGGCACTGGCCTGGTGCTTGCATCATCCGGCAGTGACCACAGTCATTCCCGGATGCAAGAATGTGGAACAAGTCGAAGCCAATGCCGGGGCAGTGAAATTGATCTAGCGCGTGGGTTCCGAACCCACCACGACTGTGATGGCACATCGCTCATGGCTGAAGCTCGTAGGGTGGGTTCGTAACCCACCACGACTGTGAAGGCACATCGCTCATGGCTGAATGCTCATGGCTGAAGGCGAAAGGTTGAATGCTGGTGGTTCATTTCAACCCTCAGCACTCAACCCTCAACCCTCAACACGATTCATCTGACCACCAACCTGACATTGGTAACGGACTGGAATGGTGCATTGCACTTCTGATGGGTTGGTGGATGGCGGTTTAGGTTCGATCCCGGGTCTGTGTTAATCACCAAGTGCAATGCACCCTACATGAAATCCGGTGTCTCGTAGGGTGGGTTCGTAACCCACAACGACTGTGATGGCACATCGCTCATGGCTGTATGCTCAAGGCTGAAGGCGAAAGGCGAAAGGTTGAATGTTGGTGGTTCATTTCAACCCTCAGCACTCAAACCTCAACCCTCAACACAATTCATCGGATCCCACCACCCTGAGATTGGAAATGACTCGGAATGGTGCATTGCACTTCTGATGGGTTGGTGGATGGCGGTTTTGGTTCAATCCCGGGTCTGTGTTGATCACCAAGTGCAGTCCACCCTACATGAAATCCGGTGTCTCGTAGGGTGGGTTCGTAACCCACCACGACTGTGATGACTCATCGCTCATGGCTGAATGCTCATGGCTGAAGGCTGAAGGCGAAAGGTTGAAAGCTGGTGGTTCATTTCAACCCTCAGCACTCAACACAATTCATCGGATCCCACCACCCTGAGATTGGAAATGGCTCGGAATGGTGCATTGCACTTCTGATGGGTTGGTGGATGGTGGTTTTGGTTCGATCCCGGGTCTGTGTTGATCACTAAGTGCAGTGCACCCTACATGAAATCCGGTGGCTCGTAGGGTGGGTTCGTAACCCACCACGACTGTGATGGCAAATCGCTCATGGCTGAATGCTCAAGGCTGAAGGCGAAAGGTTGAAAGCTGGTGGTTCATTTCAACCCTCAGCACTCAACCCTCAACCCTCAACACGATTCATCTGACCACCAACCTGACATTGGTAACGGACTGGAATGGTGCATTGCACTTCTGATGGGTTGGTGAATGGCGGTTTTGGTTCGATCCCGGGTCTGTGTTAATCACCAAGTGCAATGCACCCTACATGAAATCCGGTGGCTCGTAGGGTGGGTTCGTAACCCACCACGACTGTGATGGCACATCGCTCATGGCTGAATGCTCATGGCTGAAGGCGAAAGGCGAAAGGATGAATGTTGGTGGTTCATTTCAACCCTCAGCACTCAACCCTTAACACGATTCATCTGACCACCACCCTGAGATTGGAAATGACTCGGAATGGTGCATTGCACTTCTGATTGATTGTTGGATGGTGGTTTTGGTTCGATCCCGGGTCTGTGTTGATCACTAAGTGCAGTGCACCCTACATTAAATCCGGTGGCTCATGGCTCATCGTATCGTTGGCAATGCACCCTCAACTTAAGGTTTTTTTAACGCGTCATTATGTGTAGCAACCACACGCAATAAGAGGATATCATCCGGCAATCTTTCATACGTCAATCGATAATTCAGATCTACTCGAGCCTCAAATATTCCATTTGTTCCCCGAATAGGTTTTGTTTGTAATGACGGATGCCGGGGATTTTCTGCTAATAATTGAATCTGGCGTTTTATTTTTTTCCTGATCGATTCAGGCAGGCTTTTGTATAATTCAATGAATCGATCAGACAGCATTATTTTCGGCATTTTCGTCACCAGCAGCATTGTCTAAGAATTTTTGTGCTTCCTCAAATGATTCAAATAAATGTGTTTTGTTAGTATCAAAATCCTGTTGTGCTTCGTTTTCTAAGCGTTGCCAGCGTTTGCTCCAGAACCAGGCTTGTTCAGGAGGAACAATTTGTACCCGTTCGATGATAACCCGTCCATCTTCATCGGTCATGAACACCAATTCGTCCCCTTCTTTCGCACCTAGAATCTCACGGATTTCTGCCGGAATTGTTACCTGTCCTTTAACTCTTAAACGTGATCTTAAGAATTGTCTTTCGCTCAATTTTCCTCCAGAAAATAATATTTTCTTATTGTACTACTTTCTAACTTTCCAATTATATTACAAATTCTATATAAATACAATCACAAATTTGAAAGCACAAGGGTGCGTTGCCTCTGCCCATCATGAATTCGTGGGGACATGAATCCTGAATTTTGAACACTGAACACTATGAGCTTTCAGCTACGAGCCATGAGCCATCAGCCATCAGCCATCAGCTCAACCCTCAACCCTAAACCCTCAACCCTCAACCCTCATTCAACACTTCTTAATAAAATCGGCAATTTTTTCTATCGCCCGCTGCGCTTCCGGGATTGCCGGGCCGGTGGCCGGGTAAACGTGCCCCATATAGGGTTCGATCACCATATCCACCTCCACGCCGTCCTCGGTCATACGCTGCGCCAGCCGGGTGGAATCATCCATCAGAATTTCGCGCCCCCCCACCAGGATCAAGCTATCGGGCAATCCGTGAAAATCAGCAAACAAAGGGGAAATCCAGGGATGTGACAACGGCTCACTACCGGCATAATCCAGCGCACTATCCTGCAAATTTTCCCAGGTTAGCATGACGTCCAGGTCCTGCAGGCGGGTAATCGATTCACCACTGCCGGTCAGATCAGTCCAGGGGGACATCAGAATTGCGCCAACCGGTAATGGTTTGCCCATATCCCGCAGAGCTAGGAGGGTCGCCAGCGTCAGACCACCACCAGCGGAGTCACCGGCAAAGATGATTTTTTGTGAATCCCAACCCTGGTGTAATAACCAATCATACGCCACCAGGGCATCCTCCAGGGCTGCCGGGAAGGGATGCTCGGGAGCCAGGCGATAGTCCACCATTAAAAACTGGGTTTGACTTTCCTGAGCCATACGATATAGAAAATTGCGGTGTAAAACCGGCATTTTGGTTACATACCCCCCTCCATGCAGGTAAAACACGACCTGGGTGGAAATTGCTTTTTCCGGAAGAACCCATTCACAGGGAATTCCATTGGCATCAACCGGATTGGGATCAATCTTCAGTGGCGGCGGCACGAACTTTTGCAAACGAACCAGGTAGCTCCGTAGATCATCCAGCTCGACTGGCATTACAGGCTGGTGGAATAAACCCATTAATCGATACAAAATACGGCTGCGCAAACTGGGACGGAAAACATTGCTCAATTCCAATCCGACCACTACACCTGCTCCAAAAAAAAGAAGCTGCTGAAATTTCTTAAGAATCTTCTTCATTTTCCTTTTACTCCCTGGTGTGCTAATTATACGGTAGAAATGGTCTTCGTATCAATCTGAAGATAAAAACAATTTTTTGCCAGGAAGTTGATAAATTAGTGGCTACACGAAGTTTACAATCGTAGGCTTAAGCATCCCAATACAGTAATGCGGTGCGCATGCCAGACGGCCAGATGTATTCTCCTGCTTGTTCTACCAGATTGGATTTTAACAATTCCAGCAACTTGCTATCCCATACCCGGTCATCAAATAACCCCAGGCGGTTTTTTACTTCACTTAATGCCTCTTCCATCGATGCGTGCGACCAGGGTTTCCAGAGATGGTCTTCCTCCATGATTACATTCGGAAAAATCCCCATCTGCCAGAGGATATTCATGGCAATCTGGTAATTCGGACTGTCAAATGGATGCCCCCAGACCAGTTGGGCCGCCTGTGCCATGAGCCCATCATGACTGGGAGCCCGCAGCAAAAGAATGACCCGTTTTTTGGCTGCCGCGTGCATGGACTGGATAAATGCAGGCAAATTCTCCGCACCATACATGGCATGCGAACAAAAACAGACGTCGTGCTCAGCAACCTGCACTTGTGGCCAAAATCCCGCCACAATTCTGACGTTGTCCAGTTTTTCTTCTGTGACACGCTTTTTTAATTGAGAGAGCATGCTCGGCGATGGATCGATGGCTGTGACTGCTCTGGCCAAAGGAGAGATCAGACTGACCCAGGCACCGCTTCCCGCACCGATATCCAAAACAGATGCTCCTGAAATTTCACGCAATGTTTGCAATACAAAAGCACGGCTGGAATCCTTTTCCTTCCAGCGCGCATTAACTCTTTGATCAAATTCAGCCGCTTTCCCATGCCATTGATCACCAGTAATCATTTCAGTTTTTCGCTGGCGTCGTACTGCGCTTAATCGCACAAGATCGCGCCATAATTCCACATAATTGAGTCCGTTAAATTGTGTCACCATTCACTCCTCATGGTTATGTTTAATCCCTATTGATTATATAGGAAGATCCTGGTTGCCAACCCGTCATCACGTCTATTACCTCTTAAAAATTGTTGGGAAAATTTTGAAATATCTCATTCAGTGTCAAAGCTAAATAGAAATGTCCTATTCAGCAGAATGATTGTGGAAAATCCATTACAATTAACCGAAACGCTTAATGGAAGGAGCAAAATGAATTTCCCACGAAAAATCTTCGGAATCGGTTTGATTTTCCTCGCGGTCATTGGATTACTGATCTCCGTATTTGCACTGGTACAGGTCTGGCGACTACGTTTACCGGTCGCGACGAGAATTTACGATGGATTATTGGTTGCCGAAAAAATTGTGGAAACCACCAGTTCTGGTCTGGATGTCATCGACGATAGTCTCACCAATGTTAAGAAAAGTATCACCACACTGGAAGAATCCACCCTGACCATGGCACAATCGATGCAGGATACCAGCCAATTAATTGACTCATTTTCAGATTTGTTCAAAGGCGATCTTAAGAAGACCCTCGAAAACACCAAGATATCGGTTGTGGCAGCACAAAGTTCAGCACTGATCATCGACAATCTGCTGTACGGTCTCTCCCGAATCCCCATACTAGGCATTGAATACGCACCTCCCAAGCCTTTAAATAAAGCCTTAAAGGAGATCGGGGAAACTCTCACAGATATGCCTGATTCGATGGATGAGATTTCTGGATCCCTATCGGAGAGCAATGTTACTCTCTTATCGCTAAAAACTGGCATTGATGAAATAGCCACCAGTTTTGCCGGATTCCAGGCTGATTTATCGGCTGCCCAAACCGTCGTCAATGATTATCAAAGCAACATGCGCGAAATTAAAAGCTCACTGGATAACGCCCAGGAAAAAATATTTAATTGGAGCATCTGGGTGGCGATTAATCTGACAATTACCATCATCGCCATCGCTGTGGCACAGGTGGCAGCCATTCTGCAGGGTTACGAAATGATGCACTACCAGCAATCACTGGAAAATTTGATCGAAAAGAAGATTAGGGAGCTGGAAGCGCAGAAGCTACAATCTGAAATCGTTTAAAGCATAATCAAAAGGAAATCCAGATCCTCAAATTTCAAGGATTGCCCGGCTCAGGTGAACAGACGTCTGCACCGCTATCCAGCACCTCACCCTCCACATTGATAAATTGCCAGGTATAACCGGTCGGCTGCAATTCGAACTGGATGATGCCGAATTGATTTGTTATCCGCACCTCACTGAAGGGTTGGATCTGGTCGATCCCATAATGGCTGGCACCGCCTGTCCCCACAATAAAGGAGCGGATGCCAAAAAGGTCGTCTAATTCAGCCTGTGGATTAATCCTGGCCATGCGTTCATAATGATGGTCATGACCATTGACCACCACATCGACGCCATACGCATACAAGACATCCCAGAAGGAATACAACCAATCTGCATTTCCGGCGATGCCGGAGTTGAAACGGGGGTGATGCCAGATGGCCAGCGAACATTGCTTTTTATTGGTTTCCAAATCCTGTTTCATCCAGGCAATTTGTTCGGATGAAGGTCCGCAACCCACATACCCGCAATTGGAGTTCAACATCAGAATATGCCAATCACCATGCTCAAACGAATACCAGCCTTTACCTGGTTCCCCGGCGAGACCGTCGAAATAGATCCAATAATTTTCCATGGGATCGCTGTAATAGTCATGATTTCCAGGCACCACACGGATATCCGGCAAAAGCTGTCCCCAGGATGCCCCAAAACACTTCTGGTATTCATACATTGTCCCATTTTCATTGGAGCTGTCACCAGCAGAAAAATATAAACCACTCCCGACCCTGTTCAGCAAGATGGCAGCCGTCTGATCATCGCCCTCCTGCCCACAAATGGAGATATCCCCGGCCCCGGAGAAATACACCGGGGTTGCGGTTGGCAGCTGTGTTGGGATCGCTGGTACCAATGTGGGCGTGAACGTAGGCCTAGATGATGGAATCACTGTAGCGGTAGCGCTCGGCTGCTGAACAATTGTCGTATTCATTGGTTGTACTGTATTGGGCATTTCAGCGGACCCAGAAGTACAACCAGCACCCAGCAACAACAATCCTAAGAAAACAAGGAGTTTCGTAGCAACAAGTTTCATGTTATGCCAATCATAACCGATTTGATATCGAAGTATGATATAATGTATAAAAGGATAAATCCTTGCTAGAGGATAAAATAAACCAAAAACATATTTTTTTGAGGGAGGTCGTTATGACTGAAAAGAAGAAGAAGGGTTTGTTTGACAAGGCACTTGATGCGTTGACCGATCGCGACGAAAAGGCAGAGGCTGCCGCAGCAGAAGAAAAGAAACTTGCCGCAGCAAAAGCACAAGCAGACGCTGCCAGAACACAAGCTGCGAAAGCAGCCGCTGCAAAGGGTGAAGCTGCCGCCAAAGCCAAAGCTGACGCTAAAGCAAAAGCAGACGCAGCCGAAAAAGCAAAAATTGCTGCTGAGCAAAAGAAACAACAGGATAACCTGGCACGCTTGAAAGCAGAACAGGAAGCCAAAATCGCTGCCAAGAAATCAGAAATTGAAAAACAACGGGCAGAAGAAGCTGCCGCGAAAGCAGTCGTTAAGCATGTCTGGACCAACCAGGATACGTATGCAGAATTGGCTTACAAGCACTATGGGTCCATGAAGGAAGCTTATTGGCGTCTGATCTATGAACACAACAAACACATCATTGGTGACCATCCCAATCACATCAAAACCGGAACTGAAATTGAGATCCCACCATTACCAGAAGAATTAAAAAAGAAATAAATGAGCACAGCGCCAATGACAGAACAAAATGTAGATCTTGTTAAGGTTTTTTCCCAGGTCTCCCGAACGTTAAGTAAAAACCAACAAACACTGAACCAGGCAGACACGCATAACCATGACCATGGTGATCATATGGTGGATACATTTAAAACAATCACCAGGGCTATGAAAACAAAACAGGGAAGCGCTGCCAGTGAGATGCTTCAATTTGCTGCGCAGAAGCTAAGCCAAAATGCCAATAATGGATCGGCTCAACTTTATTCCCAGGGGCTACAGAAAGCCGCCGGGCAATTTAAGGGCCAAAATGTTGATACGAAGTCAGCTTTGTCATTATTGCAGACAATTTTAGGTGCCGGCCAGGCCGCTCCGCAACAATCTTCACAACCATCCTCGGGCATAGGTGACCTGTTAGGGTCATTGTTGGGAGAAGCACAAGCAGCTCCTTCCCAGATGAATGGCATGGAGGATTTGTTAGGGTCATTGGTGAATGCTGGTCAAAGCAAACCTCAACAGAATAAGCCCCAGGCAACACAGGGTGGAGATTTGTTAGGGTCGCTTCTGGGCGGGCTGACAGGTTCATCCCAACAACAAACTGGTGCAGGTTTAAGTGATGGTCTGGATGTGGGTGATCTACTCACTGCCGGAATGGCTTTTTTCCAATCCAGGCAACAAGGCAAGACCAGTATGAACGCCCTGGTTGATGCATTTGTAGCTGCCAGTGGGATGGGATCAAGCCCCCACCGGCAACAATCCACCCAACTGGTCGCCAGCACATTTATGAACGCCCTGGGTAAACTGAATAAATAGGATTCGCTGAAGGGTTAAAGCGCAAAGCTGAAAGCTCAACGCTTAAAGTGACTGGTTATAAAAAAATAATGAATGAGGAGTGCGTCGCACATTTCCCAGGTTGTGCGATGCACTTTGTTATTAATAATCCTGATTGTTCCGTCGTGCGGTGCACCAATAAAAATCCTCCCCTTTCAACTCCTGATTACATAAGAGTGCAGTGCACCTTCGGGTAATTGTTGACTGTGAGATGAGGGTTTTCAACCTTAGTGTTCGATTTTGTCGTACCCACCTATTGTTTCAAATCAGCCAAATCGCATGAAATTTTTTGCTGTCTGCCTTGATATTTGAGTTAAGTGACCAGCTAAATTGCCCCCGCATCATGTCTTGTGCTCTATAAATAAACAAATATAATTATGCTTAGTGTTAAAAATCACAACCGTCCATTAAATTTATTCTTGCCAGGAGAGCGTATGCAAGCCATCATTCGTTCAATTTTTCAGCGTTTTTTGGTTGGATTGGTCATTTTCCCATTGATCATTGGAACAGCATGTTCTTTGCCTCAATCCCTGATAGGGCGCAGCCAAGAGAATCCGGGAGCAGTTTCCTCTTCTGATCCAGAACTCAACAATGAGGATCCTGGCGCGGTTCA
>SWCF01000831.1_pt1 | contig 13143 bp, 15 predicted proteins | sample 4690081 | NCBI WGS metagenome assembly SWCF01 (sample SAMN10267280, study PRJNA491770) | bioreactor metagenome | isolation source: DHS bioreactor inoculated with | place: Japan: off Shimokita Peninsula
GCCCGGTGTGGCCGACACCGCCGTGCTCGGGGTCGCGCCCGGCCGCGTCGGGTCGGGCGGACGCGAGGTGGCGGCGGCCCTGTTCGGGGTCGCTCCCGGGTCCTTCGCGGCACCGGCAGGCCTGCGCCCGGCGACGGCGGCCGTCGACGCGCAACTCGCCGCAGACAACGGCTGGTCGCCGGGCACGATCCTGACCGTCGGCGGCCGGGAGGTCACCGTCGCCGCCCTCGTCGAGGACTCCTACTACAGCCATCAGCCCGTCGTGTGGCTCGACCTCGGCACCTGGCGCGACCTGCCCGCGACGGCCGGCGCCGACGGGACGGTGATCGCGCTGCGGACCGGACCCGGGTTCGACGCGCCCACGGTCGCGACCGCGACCGGCACGAGCGTGCTCGACACCTCCGCGACCCTGGACACCATCGGGTCGTACACCTCCGAACGCGGGTCGCTGCTGCTGATGCAGGCCATGCTGCTCGTCGTCGGCGCCCTCGTCGTGGGGGCGTTCTTCACGGTGTGGACCGTCCAGCGCAGCCGGGACATCGCGGTGCTGCGCGCGATCGGTGCCTCCACCTCCTACCTGCTGCGCGACGCCCTCGGACAGGCCGCCGTGGTGCTCGTGCTCGGAACCGGGCTGGGCACCGTCGCCGCCACCGCCGCCGGGGCGGCCGCCGCCACCGTCGTTCCGTTCACGCTGAGCGCGGCCACGACCGTCCTGCCGTTCGTCGCGCTGGTCGGGATCGGCCTCCTCGGTGCCGCGGCGGCCGTCGCCCGCATCGGCTCCGTCGACCCGCTGACCGCGCTCGCCGCGGCCCACTGAGCTGTTCGAGAGATCCGTTCGAGAAAGGCACCACCATGAGCGTGCGGCTCACCGACATCGTCCTCACCTATCCCGACGGAGACGCCACCCTGCGCGTCCTCGACGGCCTGAACTTCCACGCCGAGGCCGGCGAGACGGTCGCCGTCACCGGCCCGTCCGGATCCGGCAAGTCGAGCCTGCTCGCCGTCGCGGGACTGCTCACCGTGCCCGATTCCGGCCGAGTGGTCCTCGACGGCGTGGACACCACGGATCTCGACGCGGCGACGCGGACCCGGCTGCGGCGGGACCGGATCGGCTTCGTGTTCCAGCAGGCGAACCTGCTGCCCTCGCTGACCGCTACGGAGCAGCTCGCGCTGGTCGCGCACCTGAGCGGGCGCCGGATCGACCGGGCCCGCGCCCGCGACCTGCTCGCGGCGGTGGGGCTGACGCAGCAGGCCGACCGCCGTCCCCACCAGCTCTCCGGCGGGCAGCGGCAGCGGGTCGCGATCGCCCGCAGTCTCGTCAACGATCCTGCGGTCCTGCTGGTCGACGAACCGACGTCGGCGCTGGACGCCGACCGCAGCCGCGAGATCGTCGAACTGCTCGAACGCACGGCGCGCGAGCGCGACGTCGCCGTCGTGATGGTCACGCACGATAGGGAAGCGTTGCGGGCGGGAACGCGGTTACGCGAGTTCGCCCTCGACAAGACCTCGGCCTGAGCGTCACCGGCGGGTGCGGACGGCCTCGAGGGTGCGGGAGAAGTAGTTGTTGGCCAGTTGCATCACCACGTTGTACGGCGGGGCGAACTTGCGGGCCCACCAGTAGCCGAAACGCACGTCGAACGACGTGTACACCAGGAAGCGGTTCTTCCGGATCCCGGCGAGGATGCACCCGGCGACCTTCTCCGGCGACGCGGCGTGCCGCTCGAACCGGGCGGTGAGCTTGCGGGCGGCCGGATGGTCGCGGTCCACGCCGACGATCTGCACGGAGTTCACCAGCGGGGTGCGGACCGCACCGGGCACGACGAGCGAGACCCCGATGCGATGCCGGTGCAGGTCGAACCGCAGCACCTCGGACACGCCGCGCAGACCGAACTTGCTCGCGCTGTACGCCGCGTGCCACGGCAGGGCCAGCAGTCCCGCCGCGGAGGAGACGTTGACGAGATGCCCACCGCGGCCGGCCTCGATCATCGGCGGCACGAAGTTCTCGATGACGTGGATCGGGCCCATGAGGTTGACGTCGACCATCTGCTTCCAGTGCCGGTGCTCGAGCGCGTCGACCGTGCCCCACACCGACGTTCCGGCGACGTTGGCGACGACGTCGAGGGCCCCGGCGCGCTCGTGGACGTCGGCGGCGAAGGCGGTGACGGCGTCGTAGTCGGAGACGTCGAGCGCCGCGGCGTGCAGCACCGAGCCCCCACGTTCGCGCACGGTGCGGACCGTGTCGTCGAGACCGTCGGCGGCGAGGTCGGTGAGCACCAGTTCGGCGCCCTCCGCGGCGGCGGCCAGGGCCAGTGCCCGGCCGATACCGCTGGCCGCTCCGGTCACGAGGAACTTCCTGTCCCGCAGGTCCTTGATCGCCATGCCCGCCCCCGCTCTCGTCGTCTGCGGGCCACCTTAGCGCGACGTCGACCGCCGCGGCGCCGCGCAGGTGCCGTGGTGCAAGGAGCGTTCGTCCTCCCGTCCGCGGGGTGAGTCAGAGGCGCTGGGCCATTTCCTCCTGGTACTTGCGGATCGTCTCCTCGATGCCGTCGGCGTCGGCGTCGCGGCCTTCGCTGCGGGCGCTGTCGGCACGTTCGCGGAGCACTCGAATAGCGCGCCGCAACTCGTCGTCACTCATCCTGTGTTCCATGTCACACAGTCTCCCCGACCGCGCGGCTGTTCGGCCCGCAATCGGCGGCACGACATCGACGACGAAAGGCGCCTCCCGGCCCGGGAGACGCCCTTCGGTGGTGGAGGTCATGCGACGACATTCCAGGCAATCCCGGTTTGTCCTCGACCGTTTCTCCCGGATGCACCGGGCAGCAACCGACGCGTGCCCTCGGCGCGACTCCCCGCGCCTGATGAATCGCAAGTTGCACAAGCTGGACCAGCGGGTTCATTCGCTAACCGTCCGCCAGCTCGCGGCCGAGTACGAAGCAGGTGCATCGACGCGTCAGCTCGAAAAGCACTTCGGGATCAGTCGAGCCAGCATCGTCAAGTTACTGCGGGACGCCGGTGTCTCGATTCGCTACCAAGGCATGAGTTCTGCGCAGATCGACGAGGCTGTCCGCCTCTACGGTGACGGCCTGTCTCTGGCGCGGATTGGCGAGGAGCTCGGTGTTGATCCTGGCACCGTTTGGCGACGGCTGCGGGAGCGGGATGTGCCAATGCGAGACATGCATGGGCGAGAGCGCGAATGACTACTCGTCGGAGCCCCCCGGATACCCCTCGGCGAAAAGAGGTGCCTCCAGGGCTTCACGGATATCGACCCCATGCAGGTATTTTGCAAGGTAGCTTAATAGCAAGATGTAGGTAATCACAGTCTTAGGAGGTATATTGTAGCCATGGAACTATACTTCTCAGATCATTTCGAGGTAGATGAAAAAACCCTAACCGACTACGGCGCGTTCAATATCAGTGTAGTTTCGGATCTTCCACTCTTCATCGACCCCTTTCTCTTGTTCAACAGCGAAAAGGAGGAATACACGGCCCTGCACGATGGAATCATCAAGTACCTGATATTTCTACGCGACGAGGCGCAACCGAACCTAAGCCCCGGTCTCATAAAGGCCTGGTATCAGTTCAAGGAAGTCAAACAAAACTGGCTTGGCTACACCCTATTTGGGAACGGCGGGCGAGCACTCGGAGCTGATTTTGCCACGGCGCTCCATCAATCGCTTGGAACGATTCTGTCGAACTTCGGCGAGGAAGATGTCACCAAAGGCAGTCACCTGTAGAAGCTGACACTTATCAAGCCTGGCGTCGGCAAAGACAGTATCAGTGATTTCACGACAAATCTAATCAAAGATTACCTTCTCACGTATACTGAGGCGTTCGCAAAAGAACATCTCAAGCCCGAAAAGTGCGAGATGTTCGCTGTTCCTCATGCCGCATTTAATTACAAGACTAAGACCTGGGAAACACGTCGGTACTACCTGCCGAAACTGGGCCGGGACTTCGTCGTTCTAACTCCTATCGACATGCTCACGCGAGATGACAACTGGATTAACCATGCGGACATGGTCAATCAATTCGACCATCTTCCTGACGCGGTTGATAATGACCAGTTGCGTGCACAGATAGAAGCCTATTTCCGATCGCGCCTAAGTGAGAAACCAACCGCAAGCGAGCGTACGGCGGCGGCACACGCAACCATCATGAAGTTCAAAGAGTTGATCGACCTCTATATCAAACGCAAGGAAGAGACCGGGGATAGAGCGCGGTCAATTAGCCGGGAAAAGACCGAGCGGACCCATGAAGAACTTGTCGAGCAAATTCGCGCACTCATCCCCGACCTGGAGGCGAAAACAGAGTTCTACAAAAAGCCATGGACAAGCTACGAAGAGGCTCGTGAGCGGGTGCTCGAGTTCAAAAGCTATATCGAGAACCAGGATGGCTATCAGCTCATCAATCCAGCCGGTGGAACTCGCGTGTCCAGCGAGAAGGATGTGCAGCTGTACTTTGGCCTCATCTGGTGTCGCACGGAATTCGACGTCAACCGCGAACCGAATAACGGTCGTGGGCCCGTCGACTTCAAAGTCAGCTACGGCGCCCATGACAAATCACTGATCGAATTTAAACTTGCCAAGAGCAGTAGCCTAAAGCGCAACCTTGAAAAACAAGTTGAGATCTACGAGAAGGCAAACGGCACGCGCCAATCAGTGAAGGTGATTGTTTACTACACGGCAGAGGAGCAAGCCAAGTTGGCCCGCGTGCTTACCGAGTTGAACCTCGTAGACGACGAGGCGATCATTGGAATCGACGCACGAAACGACAACAAGCCCTCAGCCTCAAAGGCTTGACTACGGCGATAAAGCCAAAGCCGCGATTGTCCGATGATTCGCCATGGGGACAGGAAAAACAGGAAACTGAGTTCATCGCGCTCTATTATAGAATATGAATTTGCCCTGAAAAGAGGAATACCCCGGCGCTCTACAGGCGCCAGGGATATTCCTCTACTTGAACTTCCCTACTTGATGGGTTCGCCAGTTACGAAGGCGAAGACTAGATGTACCGAGTACTCCGGGGTTGTGACGGCGTGCTCGACATTGCGCGGGAGCAGTAGAACGTCTCCTGTTTGCATCAGCACTTCAGACGGTTCACCGTCCGTTCTCGGCCAGAGGGTCCACTGCTTTTCGCCGCGCATCTGCACGATAACGCCAAGCCACTCATCAACATGCGCGCCCAGGTTGTGATCCCCCACATTCGACTCGTACATGCTGCATACGACGCGGCACCGAGCTAGTCTTGTGAGTTGGACTGCGACAAGGCTGAACCAGCCATCGCTTGCGGCATCCATACCCTCATAGACACGTGTTCGGTGTCGCTCCTCGTAGGCGCTCGTGATCGCATCTCGGGTGACTGGGCGATAAAACCCCACCTCATCGACCAAGGCCACACTTTGCCGCTCTGACCGCTGATCCGCCAATGGCAACGGCAGCTCTTGAAGGACTACCGGATCAAACGCCTGAGGTATGTGCCTGATTCTTTGCCACTCCTCGTGCAACCTGACAGTCGGAAGGACTGCCGACCACAAACGCCCAAGGAACCGGGATGCAACCGCGAACTCGGCGGCGACTGCGCTATTCACGGCCGTCAGTCATAGACGTGAATCGGCTTCTTATCAAGTCCATAGCGCTTGAGACATTTAGCCGCCACCGGTGACGATGCATACTCGTTTAGCTCATGGTCGGACGGATCGAGCACCTGTGTCGCGTGGACTACCTCATCGAGACGAAGGGCGTCGAGCTTGCGGGGATGCAACTCTATGACACCACTCTCGCCGTTGACAACCTGGACCAAGACCTCATCCTCAGCTGTACGTAGCGCTTGGGGTACGTACATGAGTCGGAACGAACTGCCTTCCGGGTGGTTTGCCAGTATGTCGGCGAGCCGGTGCAGCAAATCGTTCTGACTGGATGCCAGCGTTTCCGTGAACTTCACTGTCACGTAATCCTCCCGTGGGGAAGCCTCGAATTCTTGTCTGAATCCTAAACAAGGCGTAATCAAGATCAAACCATATTGATCGTTCTCATGTAAATGGTTTTCTGATTTGTCGTCGTGAGCGGTGGCGGCGACGCCGGCTGGGCGTGCGTCATCGAGAGCGGCGGATGCAAGTGCGCCGCACCCAGCGTCACTAGTCGCTGGGATCATGGGACCAGCACGCGATCCGGCCATCCTACTTGACGATCCGGCTGTCCTGCTCGCGACGTGCGTTCGACAAATCCCTCTCGACAGCTCACACGATGGGTTCAGCCAGGCCCAACAGTGCGGACCAGCGCGACGAGCTCAGGCGCCGAACAGGCGACACAAAGCCTCTCTTCGCTTCACGGCTTACGCTCGCTGAACTGACACCAGCAATTCCTCACCAGCAATCTGCGCCCGGCCTCTTAAGGCATCGTCACGCCATTCCATTAACGTTGCGCCAAGCTTCTTAAAGTCTCCCTCGTGCGCGCTAAGCGCTTGTGCGAGCGGGCCATCCGGGTTCTCGACCAGGAAACCGAGCACGAACGGCTGGTGGTTGAGTCTTGCTTTGAAGCGAGTGTCCTCCACAAGCTCGATCACTCGCCTTAGTATTGATTGTTCTGTTGTGAATTGTGATTGCACCGCGTCCTCCTATCCTTACATACTTGGAATTATAAGGTGGCAGGTGCGCCAGGCATAGATTCAAAATTACAATAACCATGGGACGCCCGCATTTTTTCGCGGCGACACGCCAAGTATTTTCTCGCGAGACGGTCTGGCCTGACTTGCACAAGTTGACGGAGATCCTGGGGGTCTGCCGATGTTTCCGCTGGTAGCGCGCTCGCGGGCTGCCGATTCGGGGCACTAAACAGTCGGTAGGATCTGGCGGGTGGCGGCGTACATTCGCAAGGTCCTGGGACGCCCGCATTTTTTCGCGGCGACACGCCAAGTATTTTCTCGCGAGACGGTCTGGCGACGAGTGCGGGACACCCACGGGACGCGAGCGACAGGCAGGCGCCTTGCATCACGGCAGACATTTAAGAACCTCGCCATATGCCGAAATTCTTAATCCTCATCGGTCGTCGCTCGGGCTTCCCGCAAGCTACGTCAAATGTCAGCCTGGTAGAGAGGCGGCGGAGCGCCAGGACATGAAACCTCCCTCACGACCGCTTTGACCAGGCCCAGCCGGCGACACGCCCGGCGTGCACTACAACACTGTCTGGGGAGGCACACGACCAGCGTCATCGACAGACTGACGCCCTCGGAGCGCCACGAGCCACAAGTCTCGCCTCCCACAAGCACGCGTCAGTCGGCCTGCGACGAACCGTCAGTCAGGACGACATCTGCGTACCTCGTCACACCCCTGAAGCGTGTCCGCGGTACAGGACAGCTGCCCTATACCGCACGCGCGATAGGCTCGACACATTCGAAGCACACGGAGCGATCTGGTATGCAATGATCCCTCCGTTCGATCTGGGAGACAGGAGACTGACTTGAGCGACGGACGTAGGCGCGGGAGCACTTCGCCCCCGAGCCTTTCTACCGTTGTGTCGATGCAGCGATATCGCTCGCATCAGATTCGCGGTGCGCATTCGGTCGACCCCATCCATCTCATCAGCACAACAGTCGCGACAAACTCATGCGCACACTGCAAACCTGCTGTCCGCGGTATTGATTCACGCATCGTTCTGTTGTTAACTATAGTAAATGGAACAACTCAATACAGCACAAAATCCGGACGACGATCAGGTAGTTCGAAGCCAAGACGAGAGCGTGACGTCGGAGCACCTCACATCGACACAAGGTGGCGAAATTATGCCTCAGCCCAAGCGTAGGTACACTCGGATTGGCAACACGATTCTCGTCGCCACAAGTGGATCTTCGGTTCCGACCGACAAAGACGCCTTCATCAAGTATGACGTCGAGCGCAAGACGGCAGGCATTCAGGACCCCAAGGTGAAAAAGCGGCTCGCAGAAGTCGTGATTGCGAACATCGAAGCCGCGAACAAGACCACCTCTACGGGCTCGGTGTAAGTAAATCGGATCCAATCTTCTCCATCGTCTCCCGAAGCGCCTGGAGCGTGTCCGGTCGGTCATAGCTGATTCGAGAACCCTTGATCTCGTTGGTGCCCAGCGTGACTACACCGACCATAACCGATGAGGCGGTATCGGCCGCGATTCGAATAGGCACGCCAAGGTACCGCTTCCAGCGCTCACTGAGTGCTGCAGTTTCAACTATCCGGGACGTGCCAAAACAGAACGCCTTCACGGGCGTATAGACGCTATCGGCATCGATCGGACATTGACGCATCGTCCGCTCGTCCCTCCATGTACCAGTAGACGACGCCCACAGCCGCAGACACCTTGAGTCGGGCTTCCATCGCACCCAAAGCTCAAGCTTCAACCCCTCGTCCGATCTACCGGTGATATCGCGAATCTCCGCAATTCGTTCATTTAAGTAGGCGTGCGCACGCTGTTGATTCTCCTCAAAGCGAACCGAGTTACCCTTACTCCAGGCAGCCCACCAGGTGTCTAACCGACGCTTATAACTCCGCGCCTCCGCCACTTTAAGGTCATCGGGAGCGGTTGACGTTGCATCGTCAAGGAGCCTCGCAATCTCCCGCGGCAACTGACTCGCCTGAGAGAAGAAATCCGGAACGACGATCCTGAGCCCGAGTTGATCGGCTCGTCGTTGCAGGATATTCGCGATATTGGAATCCTCAAGGATGGGGACAGTGTACGGCTCAGAGTTTCGGGGAAGACCCTGCCGAGGAATCACCGCCCATCGCGACCTCTTCGTATCGGCGGAAAGCGCAAGGGATCGAATCAGGGGCGGATCGTCCAGACTTGAGCCGAGGATTAGCACGTTGGAGTCCTTCATCAGCGGCTCCAGAAAGTCTTGTACCACCCCCTCCGAGTCAATGTAGTTTCGCTCGCTAAACACCGCAAACTCCATTTTGCTGTCAAAGCTGTCTTGGGGAATGAAGCCGTGAATATGAATGAGGCTGACAACGGGTACTAATGACGCCTCGCTTGCAGACACCTCAAACTCATCGTCGTCGACCTGCTCCTCAGGGACATCTCGCTCGCGCGATAAGGTGGAAGGCGCGAATTCGAACGGGGCTTTACCGAATTGATTCGCCACGAGACTGTTGTAGGACGCTTCAAGATGCTCGTCATAATTGGTCGTCACTACCGTCACATCGACGCCCGACCTCGCTAACGACGCACAGAGTATGGCGACTGACATCGCATATTGGCCTTCTCGCCAGAGATGATCGTTGTAAAGCTCGCTTCGAATATCGGAAATCAGACGCGCCTCGAAGCGGGAATCTCCCCATTTCTCGTTGTACTTCGCCGCTACAATCGATGCAACTTGAACGGGGGTCAGCCCGCCGAACATGCGGCGAACGGAGTCCTCATCAATCGAGGCACGCTCGGCCAGCTTCCTGACAAGCCCCTCCCACGTGAGCCCGCTGCTGTCGATCGTGACGCCGGCACCAATATAGAGAAGTAATTTGCGAGACTGAGCCACATCGCGGATAAATTCCAGCGTCTCGATCCGATCGAAGAATGGCACGTCGGATCGGCCATACGCGACTCTCATATATTCCATCCTGCAAGTGGGAGTAGAAAGGTGGACATGAACTTGGCCTCGCCAGGCGCCCCGGCGGGACCCCTAGCTAACGCAGGGTAGGGTCCGGGCGCCATGCAACTCCTGAGCGAGGGCGCGCCTAGGGCCGCCGTACGAGATGGACAGCGACCACGCACGAATGCCGCGACGGCGGAGATCCATTCCAACGTCAGAAAGCCTTCACCTGTTGGCTCACCTTTCGGAGCATGTCAGACAACTGGACACAAAGACCCGAACCTATCCCCTTGTATCACTTCTCGGCGTCCTGTGGGGCCGCAAGACAGCGCGTGACGACTATTTCCGCCAGACCCCGCGCGCATCTCGTACCGTCAGCGAGGTGAGAGGTTCGGGCCGGCGAGGGGTCGCTGCCAGCTGGCGCCCCCGCTCCTGGAGACCGTAAGCACGCCAGTACCGCAAGGAAAGGCGTAATCCGAGCAATTGGATAGTGACTCGATTTGGAGAAGATACCGAGCCTCTGCCGTATCCTCAGAATTATCCACCTCCCCGCGATTGGACAGTGGCATGAGCTGCTATCTCTGCGCCTACCTAAGTTCAGAATCGCCCAACCAGCCCCATCCCCTACCAGGGAATAGTCCGGCTGATGCACATGACGCCCTTGCCACGTGCTCGATCTGCTCAATATGGGCGTGTTCCTCGCATGGCACCCGCTACAGCGGTTTCGAATGCGCCATCTGTGTGCCGGCGCTGGCCGTCATCCAGGTCGTCCTACCCGGCGTCGGCCCCACCCCGGCAACAACCAAAGCCCTGCAGGTGGGGAGCCGAGTGGCAGGATCTGTATTGGATCGTGCCTGGACCGCCCTACAGCGAGTCCTAACTGATGGTCGCCGCACCTATGACCACGCCTCTAGACTGCCTCCCTTCCGAGAAAACGAGGCCAACATAGTGACAGATCTCGCCGCGGTCGTACGACACCAGGCCCCAGAGATCGATGAACAGTTTCGGTCTGACGTAGGCTATGACAGCTTCGGGCTGACGATCGACGAAATTGCCGCCACGGTCCGCGCCAGATTCGATGGTCGAGAATTTCGCACTGAAGTGAGCGAACAGGCAGTCCTGACATTTGCAGGGGCGCTTTACCTCGCCTATCGCACGGCCGACGAACGACTCCTGGACCGCGACCAGATGGCTGCCGAACAGGTCCTGATCGAGCCACCCATGGCGCCATGGCACGTCTCACGTCCTGCACTACTTGACCCGATCATGTGGATGGTCGGCACGGCCTACGCGATCCAATGATAATTACTAACGAGCCGGAACCCGTACCCGCCGTTCACCCGGCCCGCAGCGGGGTAAGTACTGGACGGGTGTTGATCGCCGAGCTCAGCCCTGACGGCCGGATCATATCGGCGGTGGCGGGCGACCGGAAAGTGGTCCTGGAGAATCAGCGGGATACTCCCCTGGAGCTCAGAACGATTTCGACGGGACCGCGGGTGACCGCTCCTGGCACCTACCTCGCTCCCGATGATTTTGCCAAGTTCACGTCCCCCTCGGCGAAAATTACCGTACGTGCCTACACTTGGCGCGATACGGTCCGTAAGGTCAAAAGTCGCGCGGGGATCTATACCCTCTGGCCTACCGCCATGGCGATCGTCGGCGCCCTTGGAAGTCTTGGCTTCCTTTTGTTCGTTGTCGCGAGCCCGGCAGCCACTATCAGCACTGAGACGGCGGAAGCCCTCGTGGCGTGGGTGCAGCAGCCGACCGAGCAGTCGGCAGCCAATCCCCCGCCCAACCTAGAAGTGCAGCAGCGCACCGAACTGGCCGCCCAATGTCTCGCGTCACTTCGGGGCGAGCCGGTGCCCAGGGTGGAAATTCCGGGCATCCAATGCGCAGCTAATCCGACCCCTGTGTGGCGCACTCCGCTCGCGGCTGGCACTTTTGCCGCACTCCTCGCCGGTGTGGGCGGAGCCATTGCGGGTCTCCTGCTGCTAGAAAAATCGTTCGGCTTTCAGAAGAGTCCAGAGTGACGGGACGCAGACCGCTGGCTGCGGCTGGCGCCATGAGCGAACGGCATGAGGGAAATCCCGATATCCCCGGCAACGAGTGCCGGAGCCGGGTGCGAATTGACGGAACACACAAGGGCTGTGCGGAGGCGCACGATGTCAACACGCCTGGAGGTTCATACCCTACTGCCGATAATACCGCCCGGGAGTGCAGGCCCAAGACCCTCGTTCGGAAATGATCGACGAACTTCTACGAGGGATGCTAGCTTCTTGAGCGACTGACACCGCCGCACTCATATCCGGAGGAACGATGGGCCTTGGGCGCTGGTTCAACAAACAAGTGGACGAGTATCAGGACGTCTCCTACCTGTTTAAACTGGGCTGCGAGGTAATGGGCAAACCTCGAGGCAACTACGGCATGGGCACCCCACTCGAACGGGCGGATCGGATTAAAGCCGGCCGCAAGGAAGCTGAACGACGCGAACGTGAGCGCCAATTCGGCAATGGTGACGTGTATGGCGACCGCAATTGGTCGGCGCCTGTCCACGCTGCAACGCGTGACGGCCGTCCGGTGACGGTGTCATTTGGTCAAGGGCCGCGCGCCGGTGAAACCCTCATCTGTGACGGGCATGTTGGTGTAACCGAGTTCTATGAACGCAAGCGCGACGGCCAGAAGGGGCATGATCACTATCTTGTCGATGGACGGCCCGCGAACGACATAGATCGGGGTCGGTACTTAGGATAGATGAAGGCTAGAAAATGGTGTCTCGGTAGCGCTGCAGCTCGGTATTAGGCTCGGTCGTCGCGTGGTGTTCGTAGTGGTCGGCGAGCATTATAAGATATTCTCTGATATCGAGCAGCGGCGACTTCCGACTTGGGGGACCCGGTTCCTCCCCGTTCAGCTGCAGTGCCACATCTAGTACATTATCCAGCGCGTCCCATTCTTTTCGTTGACAGTACGCCTCGCCAAGCGCTAGGACTGCGTGGGCTATTCCATTAAAGTCACCACGATATTCGGCTAGAAGTGATTCAGCGAGTAAAATCATATAGCCAGTATGCCGCACTTCCTCATGCGTGTAAATCCGCCAAATATAACCTACCGTCTGGACGTATCCGGTACTTGCTGTGAATAATCTAGCTAGAGTTGCATTGAGACTACTCCTCGACATAGACGGCAATGATATGTCGTGACATACACTGAGCGTGGCACAAAGCACGTATTTCACCAACGACAACCGCTTTTCCGGCAAAGGTCACCGGCACATCGCACCAGAGGTCAGCTGATCACTCGAAAAGGACTGAAATCAAGTACCGGTGGGATCTTGGCACTTCGGAGATTCAAACTATGTAAAAGTGACGAGGCTCAGGGAAAATCCTCAGCTGTGCTCAACGAAAGTCCCCACCTGTGAGCGGTGTTCACTGTAGCGGTTGCCGGGTGCCGGTGGTGGCTTTGCGGAGGTTCTCCGAACGTGCGTGATGGTCTCGCAGCCGGTAGGAATCACCGTCGAGGTTGAGCACCACCGACCGATGCAGGAGCCGATCGAGCATGGCGGCGGCAACGGTCGTGTCGCCGAGGACCTCACCCCA
>SWCF01001126.1_pt1 | contig 13076 bp, 13 predicted proteins | sample 4690081 | NCBI WGS metagenome assembly SWCF01 (sample SAMN10267280, study PRJNA491770) | bioreactor metagenome | isolation source: DHS bioreactor inoculated with | place: Japan: off Shimokita Peninsula
GGTATTCCTAATCCCCTTTTTTCTTTGCTTCCTTCTTTAGGAATGTATGCTCTCCTTATATCTTGAGGTTTGTATGCTTGCCTCTTCATTCTATCCACTAAGTTTTGAAGATTGTCTTCTAGGTTTTCTGAGTACATGTCTTTAGTTACTCCATCTACTCCTGTAGCCTTTTTAGACATAGCTATCTCATGCTTTTCTTTTAGACTATCAATGTTTATATGGTGTACGAGTGTTTGTAATTTATCATGTTTCCTAGCTGTTTCTGTTATCCTCTTCATTTCTGTTTCCATCTTTTCTTCACCTCCAGTGTGATTAATGTATCTTTTGCTGAGGGCAATTTTTGTGTTACCGCCTTTCCTCCACGGTCATTACTCGTTTCATTGGTACTATGCAGTAATCCGACTCCCTATATCCATATCAGCATTCTTGTATTGTTCATACTTGTTTGCTTTACTCTTATTAATGCAAGAGAGGATTAGGGTCTCCCAAGTTTACATACAATATTATTGTATAACATGCCAAGGTCTCTGACCCCGAGGAAGTTCAATAGTTCTCGCTATATCGACCTATCGAATATTGTTTTCTGTTGAATCCAAGACATCAACCTTCCCTATTGTGTTTTCGGGGCTCAACTTCCTTCAGCTTATCGCTTTCGGCCTATTATCTCCCTTATCTACGCTTAACCAAATATGTTGCCACATTTAGCCCAAGACTAGGTACTGGTGGATAGCTAATCCTTTCCAGACGGGATTCACACCCGCTATATTGTATGCACTTCCTTGGCACACAGATTCTTCATTTCCACCGCCAAAATGCTTCCATGTCAATTCTCTACTTTTTAAATTAATTTCTACTTCATAATAACCGCCAAAATATCCACCAACTGAAGCTATAAGCAATTCCATTTGGTTATATGAATAATCAATTGCCTGTTGTTTATCCCACTCATGTTCACAATCTTTACAATAATACTCAGGATCACTATCCGTTATACAGCAACCTCCCAGCTTTATTTCACCTGCTTCCGCCTTTAGAAAGGCATCATGCGTTGGCATTCCATATAAAATGCCAAGAACATTAGTCGAACCACAATTGGAACATTTTTTATAGTTGATTGCCATTCCCCTTCCCCCTTTGCAAAGTTCTAATTGACAACTATTTTGAAACTTTCAACTTCTTCCATACTAAATCAATATAGTTTTGGGCTGTACGAGGATTAATGAACTCTGAACCGTGCGTAAATAATTCCCGATATTGCCCCATATCCTTTTTATTTAACAGTTGCTGGATATAACTTAATCGAAGTCTTTGGTTTGTGCATAACAAAAACTGCTCATCCTCAAATATTAAGGTCTCCAAATCTGATCTCAGCTTTTCTTCAGTTTCTTTGCGTCTTTCAAGCACGTCATCAATGACACTTTCATATGAATCGATCAAATCTAAATATTTTTCTTTTCCCAGTAACAATCCTTCATCAAAATGCCAATAATCACTTTCAAAAAAGCCAACTTTTTGCCCTTGGTATAATGCAAAGTAAGTTATTTGAATAGGTCTAGAAAAATCAATATCATCTATTTGAGTGTTGTAATTATCTATTTCATCTGTCAGTACTTCAAGTAAGTCATCATCTAATCTGCTAATCTCTTCATCCGTTATTTTAAAGATATCAGGATCATAAAATGCCTTGTTGTAAAACACGGTTGTAATATCATGGGATTTAATGAACCGGAGAAATTCTTCAACATTACTATTCTTAAGTGCAATTAGTGTTTCAAGTTGAGAATCTAAAGTATCCACTTCAAAAGCATCAATATCATTTTCTTCTAACTTATCAATCACAATCTTCTCTGAAATCAACTTATCCTTCACTCCTCTCTTGGTTGGATGAATAAATGAATTTACTTGAACAAAAATATCAATAATGCTCTGGATTTATCAATACCCAGGATACTTTTTCCACCAGCTATCATTGTCTTGATATCCTAACAATAAGTCGTTCGCCAATTCAATAATTTCTTCAAAAAGCTCAACTGATTTAAGCCATTCTTGCGGGAGATTTTGAATGCCAAGTAATGCACCAAGCATATTTCCAGTTATCTGTGATTTCTGCCTTGCCACAATCTGACTGAGTAAGCTCAATAATCCCTTTATCACCAAACCTTTTCTTTATTTCATCAAGTTTAAGAAATTCGATAGGCCAGCCTAAAGCATCTCCAACAGCCCCGCCAATAAGGCATCCTTCAAAGCGACTTTTCTTTTCCATATATCATCACCGCCGATCTATTTAACTAATTTTTATAGGTGTTTCATATTCTTCATTACAATAGCCTAAAGTATTTGCCAAATCTCTGGCCAACTAACTTGCCTCAATTTCCAAATCAACCTGTATAAGCTTTATTGACACAACTCGCTCATAGTTTTCTATTTTAAATTCTTGAATCAGTAATTCACATTGCTCATCTGTCAATAATTTGGGATATATCAGAGCTATATTGTCACATGCATACCCAACGCTATAAGCAAGCATTTGATAAATATCAGCTTGTGAAACGCTTAATTCCTGTCCCTCATAAAGCACCTCTTTGTACTTATTTAAGCACACTGTTAACTGAAATTCGGCGTTTTTCTGAGGCTGCTTTTACCTCTATATAGATTGCTTCAGTTAGTCTTCGTTCAGTATGCCTATGGCCTTTTTAAAGATATCAAGTGCATCCTCTCTATCTCTTAATTCTTTTTTTAATCTAGCAATTTCTTTTTCAGTATCAGATGAATGGTTTCCAGAGCCACGATGGTTAACGACTCCATCATTTGATTTAGCACTATTAATCCAGCCTGAAAGGCCCGAAGGGCTAATTCCTAGATCTGATGCAGATTCCTTTATTGATTTTCCTGAGGAATAATAATAATTTACTGCGTCCTGTTTAAATTCTTTAGTATATCTTTTGTTTTTCTTACTCATAATAAATCTCTCCTTATCTGATTATTATATTATATCAGATACAGAATTTACTATGTTTAAGTTCTCCTATTTTTATTCTAGCATCAGATTTTCTCTTCAAATTCAGAAAGTCCATCATCCTTTTTAGGTCGTTCAAGGGAACATATCCCTTCATCAATTGCTTTGCTATTTTAACACTTCTCAATGCCGCCCTTAATAGCAGTAGTACATTTCCATACTGGTTTCTTATTATTTGTATCCGGCTAGTCAGCAAACGCATATGGGAAATGTTGCCCGATTTGAGGTTACCTATTTTCAGTATGGTTACAATTGCAGCTACTATAAATATTCTACAAGTTTACAAGAAAAGATAAGATAAAGCAACTCATTAGGAGAGAGAATATTATAATCAATCTTCCATATTTTAGATATTTTATTTAATCTATAGATAAGTGTATTGCGATGCAAATATAAATCTCTTGATGCTGATGCCAGGTTTCTTCCATTAATTAGATAAGAATATAAGCATTGTATTAATTCATGGCTGCTTTCTTCTTGTTTTTCCCACATTGAAAGAACTGCAGGATGACAAATAGATTTGAGATCCAATGTGTTTTTTAAAAGTTTTATTATTTGTTCTATATGACATTCTTCATAATACTGAATTATTGTACAATCTTCAATAGAGGATTCAAGCGCAATAATACTTTGAATATAATAGTATTTTAAATTCATAAAATTATCAAAACAGGAGCTTATACCACACTTCATTTCGTTATTTATTAATAATTTTATAAAAGGTTCACTTACCGTTTTGTCCTTTATAGTATAATCTTCTCTGCGAAAAATCATTATAATAGAATTATCGTATTTGGTAATATAGGAAAGAGGGAAAAGTTTATTAATCTTATTAATATAAGAGAAAGTTTGAACAGGGTTTTCAAGTGATACAGGGCACATGAAATTAATAAGATAGAAATGGTCGTTAATATTCCATTTGAATTTATTTATATGATATAGAACCAAACTTTCCTTTACAGAAATCCCTTTAAGCATGTTATGAATAAAAGCATCTTGATTTCCTAGCATCAACATTACTGTATCATTACTTTTAATATATAGTTTTAAACATTCTTTAATATGTTGCAAGACAGATATTTGTCCATCGGTAAATTCACTATTAATACCCACTGATCCCAGACTCCCATAAAGTTTACTGTCTATAAAGATTCGAATGGATACATAAGTATGTTCCTTATCTGCAGATAAATTTCCAATGATTGGTTCGTCTGTTTTATATGACATAGCATATTCACGTTGTTCTTCAATAGTAAAAAAATCCGTGTCAACATATCCATTCTTTTCTATATTCTCCCACATAGTACCCTCAGATGATTTTAAAAATTGCCCAGCTCTGGCTATCAAAGACAAACTGTTATCCAGTAAAGCAATTGGATTGGATATCTTCTGAGATGCAATCTCTAAAAACTCTCCAATACTTTTATGTTTAATTATAGCAAGCAATAGTGACTGATGCCAATTCTCATATGAAATAAAAATATCCATAATAATTTGAAATAGCTCGTTTAATTGTATTTTTCCGGTAATCTGTATTAATGTATCAGTATATGCCAATAAAGTCTCAGGCATATCCTCCCCTAAGTAAATAAGATTTTTAGGACATTTATAACCTAAATCAGCAGTAAGAGAAGCTTGTTCTACTATATATAAAGTGGAGTGATTTCGCTCATGGGTATTTAAAAAACTAATTTGTTCAATATCAAACTTCACTAACTTATGCACAAAAATAGGTAACACTGATAATTCTTCTAATAGAATACTTATTGATAATCTCATAACACTATCTCTCCCGTATTGTTATTAATAATTATTAGTTTATATTATATAGACAATCGTATATATAGGCAATAAATATTATATGTATAAAAATAACTAAAATCATTACAATTTTCAATGTAAATGACCGAATACACAAAAATCTCCCTATGATATGATAAATATAGTAAAAAAAATTAAACCAAAAGTTTTTTTACAATACCTAACTAAGGAGGAAGTTTTAATGAAATGTCGTAAATGGATTATTACCAAGCCTTCTCGTGGCCAATATACTCCAGATTGTCTAGAACTTAAGGAATTGGAAGTTCCAACAGTTGGTGAAGGACAAATTCTAATCAAAACACATCTATTATCAATCGATCCCACAACGCGCAATTGGTTGAAACTGGATCCTAAAAAGATTCCTTTCAAGCTTACTGTAGGAGATGTAATGGTCGGTCAAAATGTTGGTGAGGTTATCGAGTCGAAAAATTCGGATTTCAAACCAGGCGATATTGTAAGAGGTCTGTGGGGTTGGGAAGAATATGCTATTATTACACCTCAAGGACTTGACAATCATGGTTCTGAAAGTGATATTCCTAAGGATCTCTTCCTTTCCATTTTTTCACACATTGGTTTAGCTGTAATGACGGGTCTATATGGTGTTGGTAACATTAAATCAGAGGATGTAGTAGTCGTTTCTGGAGCTGCCGGCGCTACTGGCTCTATTGCAGTTCAAGTTGCAAAAGCAGTTGGTTGTCGTGTCATTGGTATCGATAGTGGTGTAAAACAACTTGAATACTTACACGAAATTGGAGCCGATGAAGTCATTGACTATGTTTCCGAAGACCTTAATGTTGCTCTTCAAAAGCATTGCCCGAATGGAATTAATTTGTACTTTGATAACGTTGGAGGAAAAGCATTAGATGCGATATTGTTAAATATGGCTATGGATTGTCGCATTGCAGTTTGTGGAATGATATCCCAATATAATACCTCTAGCATTAGCGAACAAGAAGGAGTTAAAAATTTACAAATGCTTATTTTCCACCGAGCTCGTATGCAAGGATTTCTTGCAGGTCAATTTACTGATCGCAATCAAGAATTTACGGATAAACTCTATAAGCTTTGGAAGTCCGGCAAAATTATCCAACGTTCCAATATTGTTGACGGTTTTGAAAATATGGCTGATGCTGTTAACATAAATTTCCAATCTGGTGGTAAAGGTAAGCTCATGATACGTGTATAGTAAGCAAATTAAAAGCCTTCTCACAGGGAGCATATCAATATCTCGATCCTCCCAGTGGGACTAATAGGGACGGTGACTTTTATCTACTAATATATGGAGTAAAAAGTCATCGTCCCTATATTTCTGAGCCTTTATTATTAGTGCTACATATTAATAATGTAATAATTTCATGATACATTTTTCATCCTCTAATACTGCATTTATTATCCTTGTATATCAGTTAAGAAATTATACTACTATGAATTGCAATCCGCTTTGAAAACTCTAAAAATCAGTCATGAAACCATACTTCCTTTTATCTCTTTAATGCTTTCAGAAAATCAAGCAGATATGTTCCTGCAAACAAAAGCCATTGAATGTCATCTACACACTCAATGGCTTAATCTATTGATATTACTAAGTTCTATTGCATCTCAAGCTTAATGACTATCTCAACGTGCCTTGAGAGGATAATAAATATGTTGTAGGTTAATATTATCCTCTTGGTGGAAAATTATATTTTAATAAATTGTATCTTATAAACCCTATACTTAGACTTTTTTCCCTATGAAAAAGGAGATAAAACCTATAGTTTTATCCCCTTACAGTTTTAAATGCAATACTTCTTGATTCATTAAGTTTCTTTGCAACTAGCTAACACACTTTAGCACAGATTTAATTTACACTACCCAGTTACTATCTGAATCCTCAACTGTTAGCTAATTATCAGCTAAATACGATGTTAGTCCAGTGATGATCACTCGCTGGAAACTGGGATTAAGCAATAAATGAGCTATCTCTACTACCCCCTTAGGATGCAGTAGAGAACTCATTCATCAGCTTTTAATATTTGAGTCTTTTGTGGTTACTTTACATAAAATTTATTACAATCTTTATATTTACTTAATGCTCATTCCTAAATTAAATCCTTCTTTTATTGCAACTAAAGCATTACTCGTCTTTACTGCTCCACCTATAATAATAACATTATCATAATCTTTTTTTAATTCTTCTGCAAACTTATTATTAGGCTTATAACCTAAACCAACCACTACTGTATCTGCAGGAATTGTAAATTGCCCTTCTTTATCTTCAACTATAACACCATCATCTAAAATTTCAACAACTTTAGTTCCTGTATATTTTTTCACATCATATTCATCAAATATCTTCATTATATTATACTTATTAATTCCATTGAGTTCTCTAAATAAAGTATCACACATTTCAACAACTGAAACATCTTTTTGTTGCATAGCTAAATGTACAGCAGTCTCTCCACCAACTTCTCCACCACCAGCTACTACTATTCTATCTGCAGTTGGAATATTACCAAGTAACGCATCTTCTGCTGTAACTACATGTGGTTTATCTATACCTTTTATTGGCGGCATTAGTGGTGTTCCACCTGTAGCTGCTATCATTACATCAGGCTTTATTTCATCCACTAATTCTTTTGTAAGTTCAGTATTTAAATGTATATCAACACCTAATTTATCCAACTCATTCGTTACCCATGCAGTATAAGTACCTAGTTCACCCTTACATGGGGGATAAGATGCTGATTTAAATTGTCCACCTAAGAAGCTTCTCTTTTCATAAAGACTAACCCTATGTCCTTTTATAGCTGCAGTTCTTGCTGCCTCTAATCCTGCTGGACCTCCACCTATAACTAGAACTGACTTTGGTTCAGCAACTTTTGAATAATCTAACTCTCCTTCTCTTCCTAAGCTTGGATTTACTAAGCATGTAATAGAGTCACCAGTTAATAACGCTTCAACACAACCTTGAAGGCAACCAATACAATATCTTATTGAAGTTAAATCTCCTGATTTTGCTTTGTTAGGTAATTCTGGATCTGCAAGTGATCCTCTACCCATTCCAATAAAATCTGCTTTTCCTAATTCTAAAATAGTCTCAGCCATTCTTGGATCATTAATTCTGTTTACTGTGAATACAGGTATATTAACTAGTTTCTTAATTTCTGCTGCTAAATCAACAGTCCAAGCATGCGGATAGTACATTGGTGCTATAACTCCACCTTTGTTATGATCACCATATGCACCATTTGAAACATGTAATGCATCAAAGCCCCACTCTTCAAACAATTTTGCTAATACTCTTGATTCTGATATATCTCTACCACCGTCAACACCTTCATAGGCTGAAAAACGTATTGTTACTGGAAAATTCTCTCCAGCTTTAGAACGAATATTTTCATATACTTCCTTTATAATTCTAAGACGGTTATCTAAACATCCACCATACTTATCAGTTCTTTTGTTTACATAAGTAGACATAAATTCAGCAAGTAAGTATCCATGTCCGGCATGTACTTCTACACCATCAAATCCTGCTTTTTTTGCTCTTAAAGCACAATCACCAAAATCCTCTACAATTTGTTCTATTTCTGCTATTGTAAGTTCACGTGGAAGCTCTCTAAGCCAAGGACAAGGTATTGCTGATGGTGCAACTGGCTGCACTCCTCCATTTACAAAACTGTTACTTTGCCTTCCTGCATGATAAATTTGAGCAAATATTTTACTATCGTATTTATGAATAACATCCGTAAGTTTTTTATGACTTTCAATTTGATCATCATTCCAAAGACCTGCTACGAATTTATACCCCATAGCATTTTTATTAATAGCATAGTCTTCTGTTATGATTAGACCCCAACCACCTTTTGCCTTTGCTTCATGATAAGCTATATATTTATCACTAGCTGTTCCATCCTCATTACAATAATTCGCAACCATAGCTGTAACTGCAAGTCTGTTTGGTATTTCACAATTATTAATTTTGTGTGGTGAAAATAAATTTTCAAACATATTGAACCTCCTATATTATTTTTTTATATCTTATATTCAAATTTTAAACTCTTTAGATACTACAGAGTCAATATGTTTGTTAAAAAAAATACTATTTATTTTTTATTGGAATCCATACTTCAATATATCTGTGATAACCATTAGGCTCGTGAACCCTTGCAAGAAGATTCCCTATAACATCACCAGCAAGCGTATAACCTTTCTCCTCAATAAATTTAAGGGCATCATCAAGTAATTTTAATGAAAAACTGCCCTTATCCCCTGCGCATATTACTGTATAAACACTATCAACACCTTCAATATGCTTAACTTTATCATTAATTGGAATATTTAAAGCTTTTGCATACTCGACTCTTACAGCGAATCCCCATTTATAATCATTATCATTATTTCTATTAATAATGGAATCAAACTTCATTTCAACTATATTTTCTATAATTGGATAATAGTTTAACCAAACCTCAAAAAGTCCTCCAAATTTGTCTTTGGTTTCATATTTATAGTTAAATCTGTGTGTGAAATAATACATATCTGGGTGCTTTGTAAATATATATCTTCCAATATTTTTTTCTATATTGTTTAATGAATTTAAATAGCGATTATTTTTTTTCTTAAGAATATTATAATATTTTATTTTTTCTTCAAAATAGCACTGTCTTTCATTAATTCTTTCAATAAAATCATTCAAATCATCATAGTTCTGTATTTCTTTTACATCAGAAACCGAAAATTCATAACTTCTAAGTTGTTTAAATTCTAATAGAAAATTTATATCCCATGCTTCGTAAGACCTATAATTATTGTTATCATTTCTTTTCGGATTCACAATATTTTTTGTTTCTAAATAACGTATTGTATCAATAGGTATGTTAGTAATCTTTGAAACTTCACTAATCTTATATTTCATATTCTTCATTGTATGATATAGTCGGAAGCCAAAATCATACTCTCCTTTCATTTTAGTTTTCACTGTGACTACAATGAATTAGACCTGTGGACTTTTGGTAATTACCTTGTAGCCTAGACTACTCGAAAGAGTGTATTGCCACTGTTTTATCTAAATCATTTATAGCTGGACATGCGTCTGAATACTCATATCTATCAAGTCTATGATGATAAAACGAGGGGGATCATCACAGTGTCAATAAAATGAAAGGAGATCCCCTAATGATTTACGTTAGCGTTGATATCGCCAAGAAAACTCATTTTGCCTCTCTCATATCCTCAGACGGCGAGATACTCGCTTAGCCCTTTAAATCTTCAAATGACGATGATGGCTTCCGTAAGTTGATCTCTTGTCTCGATTCTTTCGAGGAAGAAACCTCATCATCGGCCTTGAATCAACAGTTCATTATGGCTACAACCCTATTTTTTATCTGTATGCCTTGCAATACAACAAGGTCTGTGTCATCAACCCAATCCAAGTCGCTACTTTACGGAAGAACAACATCCGTAAAACCAAGGCAGACAAGGTTGATACGTTTTCATCACAAAAGCTTTGATGCTTTATGAACATCGATTTGTGACGCAGTTTGACATCGACGTCATGAGACTCTGTGATTTCTGCCGGTACAGACAAAAACTCATTAAGGCACATACTAAATTTTAAATTCAACTGACCACCTATGTGGATCAGGTATTTCCAGAACCACAGTATTTTTTCAAGTCAGGTATCCATGGCAAAGCGTGTTATGCCTTGCTCAAAGAGCTGCTACTCCGCAGGAGATCGCTTCTATGCATATAACTCATCTTGCACATCTTTTTAATGTTGCCTCTCGGTCACTTTAAGAAGGATACAACTCAAGAATTAAGAGTTCTCGCACAGAAGTCCGTAGGTATTCCAGATATCACGATCTCTAATCAAATAGCCCATACGACTGACCAAATCAAACTACTCGATAGACAGTTAAGTCCATGCCAACATCGAATTCATTATGTCATCATTGGAAGCTGTGATTATAATGGTCCCAGGTATCGGCTACCTCAATGTAGTCATGATCCTTGGTGAGATTGGAGATATTCATCGCTTTAGTCACCCGAGTAAGCTTTTAGCTTTTGTCGGACTTAATCCATCGGTATACCAGTCCAGTAACTTCAAAGCTCGAAGAACACGGATGTCTAAGAGAGGATCAAGAGTATTGATCTACGCCCTGGTTAACGCTGCTCATAATTTCGTTCGTAATAACAAAACCTTTAAAGACTACACGGATTATTTACCTTGCATAATCTATCTTTTCAATGAGCTATATGTTTTATCCTTCGACAATTCAGCAAAGATTCCTCCTCCAATGACAAATATTGCCCCAAATATTTGTAGTAATGCCAGCTTTTCATGCAATACGAGTGCCGCAAAAACCAGAGCTGACAGCGGTTCAAAATATCCAAAGACTGCAACTGACCCGGCTGATAGCTGTTGGATTGAGGAAAAATAGAAATAGCAACCTATCCCTGTATTCACTATCCCCAAGATCAGAATTGGAATGATATTGTCCATGATACCGTATATGATTAATCCCTGTTTCATTTGCATAAACATGGCTACGGTTATAAAAGCTGCAACAAGCTGAAACATTGCGTTTTCTATACCTATGATATTTTTAGCTTTTTTGTTGAAAATAACCATGAAAGCATACATGATTGCTGACAAAAAACTATACACTAATCCATATGAAAGCTGGTTTCTCTGTAATACATTCCCATTAAGAAACAACATACCCATCATCACAATTGAAAAACCCAATACTTTAACCTTCGTCATCTGCTCGCCAAAAACAATAGGTGAAAGTGCCATAACAATGACCGGTCCACAATAATATACAAGTGTAGCAATGCTAACACCAATTTCCTTATAAGCTTCATAAAGAAATAACCAACTGATTCCCATGGCCATGCCTGAAACTATAAGAAGTAAGAAATGTTTCTTATTCTTGAAGCTTTGTATTTTGCCTTTTGAAGGGATGAATACAATGATTAAGAATACACTGGCAATAAAAGTCCTTAATAACACAATTTCATAGCTGTTTAGTAAAATATAACTTGCAACTATTCCGTTTAATCCAAACAAAGCCAATGCTAAAAAATATTTGAAATACACCTGGATTGTTTTTCTTTGTCCAATATTTCTCATAACTTCACCCCTGTGAAAAGTGTCCCAACACGATTGCCTTTGATGATTTCATAAAGCACCGATGGGTTATTACCATTAGTAATGATTCAATCTCAGTATAGCTGACAGAATCATTTTCATTAACAATCGGTATAATTCCCAATTCAAGCAACGTATCAATCGTATTTATCAGGTTATCTTTCTTTTCTTCATCCTCCATATCTTCCGCATTCAATAGAATCTGTGCAATCATTTTATCATAGTCACTAAAGAATCGATTGTAAAGATTCATTATACTGAATTGTCCCACTGCTGCTGATGCCTGTTTAAGGCGCATACTCGTAGGTCGAGCGTTCATTTTCATCTTATTGCTTCCTTCAGCAATTGCACCTGAAGAAACCAGAATACCCTCTTGCCCCATGTTTTGGATATCTGACAGCACACAGGTCAGCTGATCAAAAGATTGTAGATTATTTTGCCCTATATCATTGGTTAGTGTTGATGTTCCTACTTTTACTACAATTCTATTTTGATACAATGTCATTTTACACCTCAATAATCGCCGGTATGTGGCCTGTATAAGGAAGAAAATTGTGAAGGAGTTGATGTGTTCTAATTTTCATATAACCGGTTGTCGTTCCGTCACTGCACCCATACCATTCTTCGTTCAAAATATCCTTATCAATTACAATCTGAACGTTATGGTCTTTATCATGTATGGCACTAAATACCGTTGTCGCACCAATGCTTGTGCCCAACATCTTCTCCATCAGTTCAGGTGGCGCAAAAGAAACTCGCGCCACCCCCAGCGCTCTACTGAACGTTTTTGAATTGAAGCTTTTATCTCCTGCTGTGATGAACAGATAGAAGTTGGTTTGCTGCCGATTACAAAGAAACAATGTTTTAACCATTTTCATATCCAGCTTTTTATTAATCCGGATACAATCTTCCATACTAATCGCTTCATCTGTATGCACCCTTTCAAATGGGATAATCAGATTTTCCAATATTTGATAAGTTGCCTTTTGTAACGACGTATCAAATGTATCCGGTGACGTTTTATATATTTCACTGACGAATAACATGCATTTCATCTCCTAGTATAATAATGTCATAGTCAATAATGACTATGCAGTT
>SWCF01002056.1_pt1 | contig 12919 bp, 11 predicted proteins | sample 4690081 | NCBI WGS metagenome assembly SWCF01 (sample SAMN10267280, study PRJNA491770) | bioreactor metagenome | isolation source: DHS bioreactor inoculated with | place: Japan: off Shimokita Peninsula
TTCGCGGTCGCGGACCCTCGGCGATTTCGCAACAGCCCGCGAATCGACCGAATGTGACATTCGGCCACCGGCACCACCCCCCCGCGGGTCTGTCAGGAGAAGGGCTTGCCGCCGGTGACGGCGATGACCTCGCCGGTGATGTAGCTCGACTCCTGCGAGGCGAGGAAGACGTAAGCCGGGGCCAGTTCGGCCGGCTGCCCGGGCCGGCCGAGCGGGACGTCGTCACCGAAGGATTCGAACTTCTCCCGGGGCATCGTGGCCGGGATGAGCGGCGTCCAGATCGGTCCCGGGGCGACGGCATTGACCCGGATCCCCCGCTTCGCGACGTCCGACGCCAGACCCTTGGTGAAGTCGACGATGCCGGCCTTGGTCGTGGCGTAGTCGAGCAGTTCCGGCGACGGGCTCGTCCCCTGGATCGACGACGTGTTGATGATCGTCGAGCCCGGTTCCATCACGTCGATCGCGAACTTGCACAGCCAGAACAACGCGTACAGGTTCGTCTTCAGCACGCGGTCGAACTGCTCGGTGGTGATGTCGGCGATCCCGTTCATCTGCACCATCTGGAACGCCGCGTTGTTCACCAGGATGTCCAGGCCGCCGAGGTCACGCACGGCCGTGTCGATCAGGTGCCGGCAGTGTTCCTCGGAGCGGATGTCGCCCGGCACCGCGACGGCGCGCCGACCCGCCTCCTCGATCCACCGCACGGTTTCGCGGGCGTCGTCCTCCTCGGACTCGAGATAGCTGAGGACGACGTCGGCGCCCTCACGGGCGAACGCGATCGCCACGGCCCGTCCGATCCCCGAGTCGGCACCGGTGATCAGCGCCCGTCGGCCCTCGAGCCTGCCGCTGCCGCGATAGGTCTGCTCGCCGTGGTCGGGTGCCGACACCATGTCGGACGTCAGGCCCGGGTACTCGAGTTCGGGTTGCTGCTCACGATCCGGGGCCGGGTACTGCTCGACCGGATTCCGGGGCCGGTGCTGGTCGGTCATGGGTCCTCCCTCAGCGGTGTGCGGGCGGTTACGGAGCCGCCGTGTCCGCACGGTGCATACCCGGCGCCGGGAGCGGGTACACGAGCGGCACCGGTCGGTGAATCCGAGCGCTGCAGCGCTCTCCCGACCCGACCTCTGGAAAGGATGGGGCTGTGACGGAACACGAGAGTGAGTTTCGGGGAAGCAGTGAATTTCGGAGAAGCGGTGAGTTTCGGCGAAGCAGTGAGTTTCGGCGAAGCGAGGAGACCCGCGCGGGTGCCGATCCGGTGCACAGCAGGCAGGCCCACGACCGGGACCTGACGAACGACAGCGACTTCCCGGCCGACGACGCCCGCACGATGCGCAGCCACGCCGGTGAGGCCCTGACCGATTCCCGGGGCTGGCCGGGCTACTTCTTCCTGGGCCTCGGGCTGCTGCTGCTCGGTCTGACTCTGGTGGCTGCCGGCTACGGCTTCGAGGGCTGGGCCTGGATCGCCGGTCCCGCCTGCATCGTGTCCTTCGGGATCGGTGCCCTGCTGGTCCTGCTCGAGCGCAAGCGGGTCCGCAACGTCGAAGGAACGAGTCTGCGCGAACCGCGCGGTCACTGAGCGGTGCGCCCTTTGGGCGGTCAGGGCAGCCCAAAGGGCACACCGCTGTAGGCTCCTTCGCGTGAATCCACGCCCGCCGACGTCCACGCAGCTGCGTGGCGCGTTCGTGGGCTCGACCTCCGCCGCGGTCGCCGTCGCAGCCCACGGCCTCGCGGGCGGCGAGATTCCGTCTCAGGCGTCGGTGGTGCTGATGGTCGCCGCCTGCGCCGCGTTCGGTGCCGCGGTGTCCGCGCTCCGGTCGCACCGGCCGCTGACCGCACTGGTGCTCGTCCTGGCCGCGGGCCAGACGATCGGTCACACCGTCCTGACCCTCACCGCCGAGCACGCCCACGGCCTCGGGCTCTCGCCCGCGATGCTCGGCGCCCACGCCGCGGCCCTCGTCGTCTCCGCCGCCCTGATCCGGGCGGCCGAGCAGGGTTGCGTCGCGGCACTCGGCGTGTTGCGGCACATCGTCGCCGCGATACTGACCCTGCCCCCGGCGCATGCGCCGCTGTGGGTGGCCACACCCTCGCACCGGGCACGTCTCGTGCTGCGAGTGCTCGTTTCCGCACAGGCCGGCACCCGGGGTCCGCCCCGCACCGCCTGACCCGATCCTGTTCCGCCGCGTCCGTACCCCGCGGCGGCTTTCCCACGTGTGACGACGCTGCCGTCGTCACCGACGATCGAAACGAGCATTCGCATGTCCACGACCGACCTCGGGACGGATCGTTCCGTCCCGCCCCCGACCCGCCGATCCGGCACCTCCTCCCTGCGACCACTCGTGCTGCGGCTGCACTTCTACGCCGGCCTCCTCGTCGCCCCGTTCATCCTGATCGCCGCGGTCAGCGGCGGTCTCTACGCGCTCGCGCCGACGATCGAGCAACTCGTCTACCGCGATCAGCTGCACACCGATGCCACCGGTCCCGCCGTGCCGGTGGCCGAGCAGATCCGGGTGGCCACCGGCCAGCGGCCCGATCTCACCGTCACCGCGGTGCGGCCGGCCGCGGCGCCCGGCGAGACCACCCGGGTCCTGTTCGCCGACCCGAGCCTCGGCGAGTCGCAGCGGCTCGCGGTCTTCGTCGACCCGGTCACCGCGCGGCCGCTCGGTGAGCTGGCCGTCTACGGCAGCAGCAGCGCCCTGCCGGTGCGGACCTGGATCTCGCAGCTGCACCGGCACCTGCACCTCGGCGAGCCGGGCCGCCTCTACAGCGAGCTGGCCGCGTCCTGGATGTGGGTGATCGCGCTCGGCGGCGTGTACCTGTGGGTGCGCCGGTACCGGACGTTGCGGGCCCGCGACGCCGAGGCGCGCCTGCTCACCGTCGACCGCACCGCCACCGGCCGGTCCCGCACCCTCGGCTGGCACGGTGTGGTGGGTGTATGGATCGCGGTCGGCCTGGTGTTCCTGTCCGCGACCGGTCTGACCTGGTCCCGGTTCGCCGGCGACAACATCGCCGAGCTGCGGGCGGCACTGGACTGGAAGACGCCCGCCGTCGACGCGACCCTGACGGGGAGCAGCGCCGCACCCGCGACGGGCCACGAGGGGCACGGCGGCCACGGCGGGCACGCCGCCGACCCGGCGCTGCTCGACACGAACATCGCCCGCATCGACTCGGTGCTGGACGCGGCGGCCGCGGCGGGACTGACCGGGGTCGTCGAGGCCTCGATCCCCGCGAAGACCGGCACCGCCTTCACCGTCGCCGAGACCCGCCAGCCGTGGGTGTACGGCATCGACTCGGTCGCCGTCGACGGCGCGACCGGCGAGGTCGTCGACGTGCTGCGGTTCGCGGACTGGCCGCTCGCCGCGCAGCTGACGTGGTGGTCGATCACCCTGCACATGGGCATCATGTTCGGGCTGATCACGCAGGTCGCCCTGGCGCTGCTGGCGGTGGCGTTGGTCACGGTCGTGGTGCGCGGGTACGTGCTGTGGTGGCGGCGACGGCCCACCCGTGGGTCGGCGTGGGCCGTCGGCCGGGCCCCGTCCCGGGGCGCGCTCCGTCGCGTCGGCGCAGGTCCGGCGGTCGCGATCGGCGTCGCGGCCGCGGTGGTGGGGTGGTTCGCCCCGGTGCTCGGGCTCAGCCTGCTGGCGTTCCTCGTCGTCGACACCGCCGTCGGGTGGCGTAGCCGGGGACGCGCATAATGAACCCTCGTGTGCCTATCGACGAGGAGTGCCGGTGAGCGACGACCTGTCCGCATACCGTAAGGAGTTCGCCCGCATCGAGCGGAAGATCGCCGGGGAGTTCGACGCCGGCCGGCGACACCGCGTCCTCGTCGCCTGTGTCGCCGCGGTGGTGCTGGGTCTGCTTCTGCCGCAATCGGATACCGAATGGTCGTGGACGGTGCTCGGCACGTGGTTCGGGCACGAGGCCACGACGACCGTGCCGATGCGGGTCTTCGTGAGCCTCGCTGTGGTGTTCGGTGTGGTGTCGTCGACCGCGGCGCTGTGCACGCACCGCTGGCGGCTCGCGTCGGCGTCGATGCTCGGTTCCGGCCTGGCGTCCCTGTTCGGGCTGCTCGGCTACTGGTCGCAGAACGGCATGCCGGTGCAGACTCCGCACGCCCCCGGCGCGGGAATGGTGCTCGCCTGGCTCGGCATGGTGGCGCTGACCTCGCAGTGGCTGCCCGTCGTGCTCAGCCGCTCCCCCACCGACCGGCGGCCGCAGCCGGTGACCACGCCGGTGCTCTGACGCCGATGCCCGACCCAGGACATCCGCGCACCGCGCGGATGTCCCGGCGTTCCACTGCGCGACGGGCCGGGCGCGGCGTACATTTCGCCGGTGAAGCGGCCGGATGCGGCTGCCCCGCGAAGGGAGTTGCCGTGCCGACCGCCGTACTCGCCGTCGTCGCCCTCGTCGGCGCCTTCCTGCAGTCCCGCCACCGCCACGGCGCCGCCCGTATCGACACCTACCTCGTGTGGTGGCTCGTGGCGGTGGTCGGCGTCGCCTCGGTGATCGGGGCGGCGTTCCACGTCTTCGACGGTCCCGCGACCGCCGAGATGATCGGATTCACCCGCGGCGACGGAGGTTTCCAATTCGAGAACGCCATGGGCGATCTCGCGATCGGCGTGGCGGGAATCCTGTGCTACCGCTTCCGCGGCGGGTTCTGGCTCGCGACGATCGTCGTGACCACCGTCCAGTACTTCGGCGACGCCGCCGGTCACCTGTACTTCTGGCTCGCGAAGGACAACACCGAGCCGGGCAACGTCGGATTCCCGCTGTGGTTCGACATCGTCCTGCCGATCGTGGCGTGGGTCCTGTACGCGGCGTCGTACCGGCGGGGCGGCGACGCCGTTCCCCTCACCCGGTCAGGAGCCGGCGCCGACGCCGTCCGCGCGACGTAGCAGGTAGGTGTCCATCACCCAGCCGCGCGCCGCCTTCGCGCGGGCGCGGGCCCGCTCGATCTCCGGCAGCACCCGGTGCAGCGGGCCGGCGACGAGTTCCTCGTCGGACGTGCCGAGGTCGGCGCCCCACCAGATGTGCCAGTCGCCGTCGAGCCGGGCGCATTCGAGCGCGCCGTCGAGCATCACCACGAGGTTGTCGCCCCCGGCGGCGACCTCGTGCGCGAGGCACCGGCCCGTCGTGATCGTGATCGGGCCGCCGATCCGGTTGAGCACCAACCGGTGCCGCGCCGCGAGCAGCGACACGGCGCTCACCCCCGGGACCACGTCGTAGTCGACGTCGAGCACGCCCCGGTCGCGGATGCGTTCGACGACGCGAATGGTGCTGTCGTACAGGCTCGGATCGCCCCACACCAGGAATCCGGCGGTCTCGTCCGGCGCGACCTGCTCGCGCAGCACCGACTCGTAGACGGCGGCGCGGGCCGCGTGCCAGTCCCGCACCTCGGCGCCGTAGGCGGACGGGGCCCGGTCGCGCGGCGGGTCCGGCACCGTGATCACCCGGTAGTCGCCGGTGACGTGCCGGCGGCAGATCTCCTCCCGCACGGCGACGAGATCGTCGACGCCGCGCTGCTTGTCGGCGACGAGGAACACGTCCACCTCGTTCAGCGCCCGGACCGCGGCCACGGTGAGGTCGTCGGGACCACCCGGCCCGATCCCGATCAGCCGCAGCCGCCTTCTCATCCGCGGTCCTCGAGGTCGCCCTCCACGTCGAGGTAGGCCTGCTGCAGTTCCGCGAGCGTCGCCGGATCCGGCTCGGCCCACAGCCCGCGGTCGGCGGCCTCGGAGAGCCGTTCGACGATGCCGCGCAGCGCCCACGGGTTGGCCTCGCGCAGGAACTGCTGGTTCTCCGGGTCGAGCGCGTAGGTGCGGGCGAGGGTTTCGTACATCCAGTCGGCGACGACGCCGGCGGTGGCGTCGTAGCCGAACAGGTAGTCGACGGTCGCGGCGAGCTCGAACGCCCCCTTGTAGCCGTGCCGGCGCATCGCGGCGAGCCAGCGCGGATTGACCACCCGGGCCCGGAACACGCGGGCGGTCTCCTCCGCCAGCGAACGGGTGCGGACCTGGTCGGGGGTGGTCGAGTCGCCGATGTACGCCTTCGGGTCCGCGCCGGTGAGCGCGCGGACGGTGGCGACCATGCCGCCGTGGTACTGGAAGTAGTCGTCCGAGTCGGCGATGTCGTGCTCGCGGGTGTCGGTGTTCTTCGCCGCCACCGCGATCCGCCGGTAGTTGGCGCGCATGTCGTCCGCGGCCGCGACACCGTGCAGGTGCCGCCCGTACGCGAAGCCGCCCCACGCGGTGTACACCTCGGCGAGATCGGCGTCGCTGCGCCAGTTCCCGGAGTCGATGAGCGGCAGGATGCCGGCGCCGTAGGAGCCGGGCCGGGAACCGAAGATGCGCCGGACCGCGCGCTCGGGGTCGCCGTGCTCGGCCTCGTCGCGGCGGGCGTGCGCGCGCACGAAGTTCAGGTCGTCGGGCTCGTCGAGGGCGGCGACGGTGCGGATCGCGTCGTCGAGCATCGCGACGACGTGCGGGAAGGCGTCGCGGAAGAACCCGGAGATGCGGACGGTGACGTCGATGCGGGGCCGGCCGAGTTCGTCGAGGGGGATCACGGTCAGTTCGCGCACCCGCCGGGACTCGGCGTCCCATTCGGGGCGCACGCCGATCAGGGCGAGCACCTCGGCGATGTCGTCGCCGGAGGTGCGCATCGCGGAGGTGCCCCACACCGACAGGCCCACCGACGGCGGGTAGTCGCCGGTGTCCGCGCGGTACCGGTCGAGCAGGTTGTTCGCCAGGGCCACGCCGGTGTCGTAGGCGAGCCGGCTCGGCACCGCCTTCGGGTCGACGGTGTAGAAGTTGCGGCCGGTGGGCAGCACGTTGACCAGGCCGCGCAGCGGCGACCCGGACGGACCGGCGGGGACGTAGCCGCCGTCGAGGGCGTGCAGCACCGCGTCGAGTTCGTCGGTGGTGCGGGCCAGACGCGGCACGACCTGCTCGGCGGCGAAGGCGTCCACCCGCTCGACCTCCGGATCCGGCTGTCCCAGCACCTGTTCGACGACGGTGCCGGCGCGCTCGACCCGCCAGCCGGCGTCCTCCATGCCCTGCACCAGGGCCCGGGCCTGGGACTCGACCGCGTCGGTCTCGGCGAGCGGCGCATCCGGCTTCAGCCCGAGCGCGGTGCGCAGCCCGGGCACCGCGTGCGCCCTGCCGCCCCACACCTGCGCAGCCCGCAGCACCGACAGCACCAGGTTCACGCGGGCCTCCCCGACGGGCGCGGTGCCGAGCACATGCAGACCGTCGCGGATCTGCGCGTCCTTGACCTCGCACAGCCAGCCGTCGACGTGCAGCAGGAAGTCGTCGAATTCGGCGTCGTGCGGGCGGTCGTGGAGACCGAGGTCGTGGTCGAGCTTCGCGGCCTGGATCAGCGTCCAGATCTGGGCGCGGATCGCGGGCAGCTTGGCCGGGTCCATCGAGGCGATGTTGGAGTACTCGTCGAGCAGCTGCTCGAGCCGGGCGATGTCGCCGTACGACTCGGCCCGCGCCATCGGCGGGATCAGGTGGTCGACGATGGTCGCGTGGGCGCGGCGTTTCGCCTGGGCGCCCTCCCCCGGATCGTTGACCAGGAACGGGTAGATCAGCGGGAGGTTGCCGACGGCGGCGTCGGTCGCGCAGGCCGCCGACAGCCCGGCGTTCTTGCCGGGCAGCCATTCCATCGAGCCGTGCTTGCCCAGGTGGACGACGGCGTCGGCGCCGAAGCCGTTCTCCACCCACCGGTACGCCGCGAGGTAGTGGTGCGACGGCGCCATGTCCGGATCGTGGTAGATCGCCACCGGGTTCTCGCCGAACCCGCGGGGCGGCTGGATCATCAGCACCACGTTGCCGGCCTGCAGGGTGGCGAGCACGATCTCGCCGTCCGGGTCGGCGCTGCGGTCGACGAACAGTTCGCCCGGGGCCTCGCCCCACGCCTCGGTCATCGCGCCGGTCAGCTCGGACGGCAGGTCCGCCGTCCACTCGCGGTAGCGCGCCGCGCTCACCCGCACCGGGTTGCCCGCCATCTGCTCGGCGCTGAGCCACTCCTCGTCCTGGCCACCCGCGGCGATCAGGGCGTGGATCAGCGCGTTACCTGCCTCGGCGTCGTCGTCGGTGTCGAGGCCGGGAAAGCCGTCGCCGAGGTCGTAGCCGTGCTCGCGCAGCGCGCGCAGCAGCCGGATCGCGGAGACGGGCGTGTCCAGGCCGACGGCGTTGCCGACGCGGGAGTGTTTCGTCGGATACGCCGAGAGCATGATCGCCAGGCGCCGCCGTGCGGGTGGGATGCGCCGCAGACGGGCGTGCGCGACGGCGATACCGGCGACGCGACGGCACCGTTCGGGGTCGGTGACGTAGCGCGGCAGGCCGTCGGCGCCGAATTCCTTGAACGAGAACGGCACCGTGATGATGCGGCCGTCGAATTCGGGGACGGCGATCTGCGTCGCGGAATCGAGCGGGGAAACTCCCTCGTCGGATTCGGCCCACGCGTCGCGTCCCCAGGTCAGGCACAACGCCTGCAGGATCGGAACGTCGAGCGCGGCAAGCGCTGCGACGTCCCAGGCATCGTCGTCGCCGCCGGCGGAGACGGTGGCCGGGCGGGTACCACCGGCGGCCAGGACCGTGACGATCAGGGCGTCGAGGGTGCCGAGTTCGGCGAGCAGGTCCGCGGGGGCCCCGCGCAGGGTGGAGCAGAAGATCGGCACGGCCACGGCGCGGCCGGTGGCGTCGACCGCCCGCGCGAGATCACGGACGAAGCGGGTGTTTCCGCTGGTCTCGTGGGCGCGGTAGTACAGGATGCCCACCCTCGGCAGGTCGGGATCGGCCGCGGCGGGCGCGTGGCTGCCCCACTCGGGCAGCGCGGCCGGCGGATCGAAGCCCTCGCCGGTGAGCAGGACGGTGTCGGACAGGAAGGCGTGCAGCTGGGCGAGGTTCGCGGGCCCGCCCTGCGCGAGGTAGGCGTGCGCCTCGGTGGCGATGCCGACGGGGACGGTGGAGTGGCTCATCAGCTCGGCGTCGGGCAGCTGCTCGCCGCCGAGCACGACGACGGGTGCGCCGTGCGCCAGGACCGCGTCGATGCCGTTCTGCCAGGACCGCACCGACCCGAGGATGCGGACGATCACCAGGTCGGCGCCGTCGAGCAGGCGCGGCAGCTCGGTGCCGACGTCGAGGCGCGACGGATTGCCCAGCGCGTATTCGGCGTCGGAGCTCAGCGCCGACAGCAGGTCGGTGTCGGACGTGGACAGCAGCGCGAGCCGCGTCACGGCCGGGTCCTGCGCAGTTCGATTCCGCGCAGCACGAATTCGGTCATGTTCAGTCTCCAAACCCTCGTGGACTTCCCGTGCCGTGGCCGGTCTCCTGGCTGACGGATCGTCGCTGCTGCGCCGACCTTCCCGGACGTGCGTCCAGTGGTCTCCGGACCGGCGGACCGGTTCGGACGAGGGCGAGCAACTACCCGCTCACAGTGGCGAGGGCCGCGCCGGTCTCACACCGGCTTCCCGAGCACCACGGCAGGTGGAGCTTAGCGCACGTGTGCAACCATGTGCCCCCATGGTCGACCTTCCCCCGGCGCCGGCCCAGGCGGCATCCCCCGTCGCTGCGCTCACCCAGGATCGGTGCCCCGGTCTGCTGCGCCCCCACCTCGCCTCCGACGGCGCGCTGGTGCGGCTGCGCGCGCCCGGCGGCCGGCTCCCGGACGGCGGCCTGCAGGCGCTGTCGGAGGCGTCGGTCGCCTTCGCGGACGGCGACGTGCACCTCACCTCACGCGGAAACCTGCAGATCAGGGGCGTCGCGTTGGACGAGTGCGGCGGGGTGCCCGCCGGCCTGGTCGAGGCGGTGACGGCGGCCGGGTTCCTGCCGGCGCCGTCGCACGAACGGGTCCGCAACCTCGTCGCCTCGCCGCTGTCCGGGATCACCGGCGGCCGCGCCGACATCCGCCCGCTGATCGGCGCGCTCGACGCCGCCCTGTGCGCCGAGCCCGCCCTGGCGCAGCTGCCGGGGCGTTTCCTCTTCGGGCTCGACGACGGCCGCGGCGACGTCACCACCCTGCGCTGCGACCTCGCCGCGGTGGCCGTCGAACCCGGACTGTTCCGCGTCACGATCGGCCGGCGCTCCGGCCCGGTGGTGCCGGCCGAGCGGGCCGTCGGGACCCTGGTCGACCTGGCGCAACGGTTCGCGGCGATCCGCGGCACCAGCTGGCACGTGCACCGACTGCCCGAGGCCGGCGCCGAACTCGGCGGTGGTGCGCCGCTGCCGCCGCCCACCCGGTACACCGCGCCGTACGGCCCCCTGCCCGGAGCCGTCTCGGTCCTGGTCCCGCTGGGCATCCTCTCGCCCGCGATGGTGGCGGCGCTGCCCGTGCCGGACGTGATCGTCACCCCGTGGCGCGGCCTGGTCCTGCCCGGCGAGCACGATCCGCAGCCGCTGCGCGACGCCGGGTTCGTCCTCGACGGCGCGTCGCCGTGGACCCGCACCACCGCATGCACCGGCGCGCCGCGGTGTAGCCTCGCCGGGGGCGACACCCGTGCCACGGCCCGGCGCGTCGTCGCCGATGCGCCGCCACCCGGCCACCTGCACGTCGTGGGATGCGAACGATCCTGCGGCGCACCGAATTTCCCCCACACGCTCCTGCTCGCGAGGAACCCGGCATGACCCTGTCCCCCCCACCCCGGCGCTACGACTACGTCACCGACGGCGCCGACATCTACGTCCGGTCGTTCGCGACGATCCGCGCCGAAACCGACCTGTCCGCGATTCCGGCCGACGCCGAGAAGGTCGCGGTGCGCATGGTGCACGCCTGCGGGCAGACCGACCTGACCCGCGACCTCGCGATCCACCCGGGCCTGGTGTCCGCGGCGCGCACGGCGCTGCGTTCCGGCGCGCCGATCCTCACCGACGCGCACATGGTCGCGTCCGGGGTGACCCGCACCCGGCTGCCGGCGGACAACGAGGTGCTGTGCTTCCTGCGGGACCCGCGGGTACCCGAGCTCGCGGCGGCGTGGGGCACCACCCGCTCGGCCGCGGCGGTGTCGCTGTGGGAGGACCGCCTCGACGGCGCCGTCGTCGCGATCGGCAACGCACCCACCGCGCTGTTCCACCTGCTCGAGCTCATCGACGCCGGCGGCCCCCGGCCCGCCGCGATCGTCGGGGTGCCGGTCGGGTTCATCGGCGCCGCCGAATCCAAGGAGGCGCTCGCCGCGCATCCGCTGCAGCTGCCCTACCTGGTGGTACGGGGACGGCGCGGCGGCTCGGCGATGGCGTCGTCCGCGATCAATGCCCTGGCCCAGGAGGCGGAGTGAACGACACCGGCCGCCTCTACGGCGTGGGCCTCGGCCCCGGTGATCCCGAGCTGATCACCCGCAAGGCGGCCCGGCTGATCGCGCAGGCCGACGTGATCGCCTACCACTCGGGCACCCACGGCCGGTCCATCGCGAGGGGTATCGCGGCCGGGCTGATCCGGGAGGGGGTGCTCGAGGAGGCGCTGGTCTACCCGGTCACCACCGGCACCACCGACCATCCCGGCGGCTACGACGGGGCCATCGCCGACTTCTACGACGAGTGCGCGGCGCGCCTGGCCGCGCACCTCGACGCCGGCCGCACCGTCGTCGTGCTGTGCGAGGGCGACCCGCTGTTCTACGGCTCCTACATGTACCTGCACGACCGGCTCGCGAACCGCTATGCGACCGAGGTGGTTCCGGGCGTGACGTCGGTGTCCGCGGCCGCGGCCGCCGCGGCGGAACCGCTGGTGCGGCGCACCGACGTGCTCACCGTGCTGCCCGGCACGCTGCCCGAGCCGGAACTGGCGCGCCGTCTCGCCGACACCGACGGCGCCGCGATCATGAAGCTGGGCCGCACCTTCCCCGCGGTCCGCGCCGCGCTCGCCCAGGCGGGCCGGCTCGACGACGCGGTGTACGTCGAGCGCGCGTCGATGGGCGGGCAGCGCATCGTCCCCGTCGCCGACGTCGACGCCGATGCGGTGCCGTACTTCTCGGTGATCCTCACCCCCGGCGACCGCGCGCCGCGCAACCGGGACATCACCGACCGGTCCCGGCCCGTCGTCGCCGAGGTTCCCGACGCGGTCGCTGCCCGTGAGCTGCTCGTCGTCGGTCTCGGCCCCGCCGACGAGAAGTGGCTCACCCCCGAGGCCGCCGCCGCGCTGGCGGCCGCCGACCACGTCGTCGGGTACGGGCCCTACGTCGACCGGGTGCCGGTCCGGCCGGGGCAGCGACGGCACGCGTCCGGCAACACCGTCGAGGTGGACCGCGCCCGCGTCGCGCTCGAGCTGGCCCTGTCCGGCGAACGGGTGGCGGTCGTCTCGGGTGGCGACGCCGGAGTGTTCGGGATGGCCTCGGCGGTGTTCGAGGCCGCGCAGGATCCGCGGTTCGCGGAGATCCCGGTGCGGGTGCTGCCCGGCGTGTCGGCGGTCCAGGCCGTCGCCGCGCGGGCGGGCGCCCCGATCGGCGGCGACTTCGCGGTGATGAGCCTGTCGGACCGGCTCAAGCCGTGGGAGGTGATCGAGCAGCGGCTCACCGCCGTCGCACAGGCCGACCTGGTGCTGGGCATCTACAACCCGGCGTCGCGGTCGCGGACCACGCAGGTCGCGCAGGCGCGGGCCGTGCTGCTGCGGCACCGCCCCGCCGACACCGTCGTGGTGGTCGGTCGCGACGTCGGCCGCCCCGGCGAGTCGCTCGAGGTGACCACCCTCGAGAAGCTCGACCCGGACGCGATCGACATGAAGTGCCTGATCCTCGTGGGCTCGTCCGGCACCGCGGTCACCGCGACCGGCGCGGTGTGGACGTCGCGCTCGGTGCGTCCCTGAACATTCGCCCGGAACACCGGGATCCGCGCCCGTCACGGCGCGCGCGGATTCCGGTTCACCGTGTGAAGCCGCTGCGGTCCCGCGCCGGGTCGTAGAGGTGCGAGCACGCGACGTCCGCCGACCGCACGCC
>SWCF01004125.1_pt1 | contig 12817 bp, 11 predicted proteins | sample 4690081 | NCBI WGS metagenome assembly SWCF01 (sample SAMN10267280, study PRJNA491770) | bioreactor metagenome | isolation source: DHS bioreactor inoculated with | place: Japan: off Shimokita Peninsula
AAATCATCTCACCTAAATCTATTTATCATGAAAAACCAGTCAAAGAGCGGCTCCTTCCGCACCAAAGGTGAAACCATTATTGCTAAGGCAATCCGAACGGTACCCGGATTCGGTGATACGTACCAGAAGTTTGAGCAGCAACTCACGCTTCTACAACGTAGTCCAAGTACCTTGCAAAATTATGGTCGCAGCTTAGCAAAGTTAGTAATTCATTTTCAGATTGACCCACTTCATCTGGGAATTGAGCAAATTAATGATTTTCTTTACAACCTGCTCAAAACCAGCTCGCCCAGTAAAAGCTATTTTCGCCATACAGTGTATGGGCTCAAAAGTCTTTACAGAATTTTCGGCAAAGATGTAAAAGCCTTACAAATGCCACCAGTGAAAGACCCCGATACGCTTCCGGTGGTGCTGTCAAAAGCTGAAGTTAAGCGATTGCTTGCCTGTACCACCAACATTAAACACAAAGTGCTGTTGGCATTGCTTTATAGCTCCGGATTAAGGATGAATGAAGCCCGCATGCTTAAAATTACGGACATTGATTCAGACCGTATGCAAATCCACGTGCGTATGGGCAAAGGGCGCAAAGACCGGTATGTGGTACTTTCGTCCCTTCTGCTTAAAGGTTTAAGGGCTTATTATTGCAAAGACCGACCACAGATTTATCTGTTTAATGGACACACTTCCGGCCAGCCAATGGGGCAAAGGAGCATTCAGTGGATTATCAATGAAGCAGTTGAAAAATCGGGCATTCAAAAACCGGCAACCTGCCACACTCTGCGCCATTCGTTTGCCACACACTTGCTCGAAAATGGTGTTGACCTGTTTAGCATTAAAGAACAACTGGGGCATGCCCGAATTGAAACCACACTGGTTTACCTTCATATCGCTCAGGTAACACCAAGAGTGGTAAAAAGCCCTCTTGATAGCCTGTACGGACAATGAATGCGCCGGCTTTTGAGGTGGCCGACATAATCAGGCTTTCGGGCGATGAATTTATCAGACAGCACAACCCTTTGGGGTATCACAAAGGCGTACTCACAGCCCTCAGGCAATGCCGCACCGAAGCCCTGGGTTGCCACATTTACCAATGTTCCGATTGTGGGCACACCCACATTGCCTACCACAGTTGTCGAAACCGTCATTGCCCAAAGTGCCGGCAGGTGGCCAAAGAACGATGGATAATGGCACGGGAAGCTGAGCTGTTGCCGGTTGGATACCTGCACATGGTGTTTACCTTGCCCGATGTACTGAACCCACTTTGCCTGAAGTACCCGGCAATGATGTATAACTTGCTCTTTCATGCCGTACGCGATACTATGTTCATTTTTGCAGCCGACCCAAAGCATCTGGGTGCTGACATTGGTTATGTTGCCGTTTTGCATACCTGGGGGCAAACGTTAACGCTACACCCACACCTGCATATTATTATTCCTGCAGGCGGTTACAACATCATGGGTGACTGGGTAAATGCGAGGGGGAAAGGTGATTATCTTTTCCCGGTAAAAGCGCTCAGCCCGGTGTTCAGGGCCAAATTCCGCGATGGGCTTAAAATTGCTTTGGCTGATGCCGGTATTGAAAAGCCACCTGGTCTGTTTGAGCAAATGATGCTCCGCAAATGGGTAGTATATGCTAAAGAGCCCTTTGGTAGTCCAAATCAGGTGGTTGAATATCTTGGACGGTACTCGCACCGAATAGCCATCAGTAATCACCGGATTGTAAATGTAACTGACCATGAAACTACCTTCCGCTACAAGGATTATGGCCAGGCAGGTGTGCAAAAGCAAATGACACTGTCCAACCTGGAGTTCCTGCGCCGGTTTTGTATGCATATCCTCCCGCACGGGTTTATGAAGATACGGCATTATGGATTTCTTTCTTCGCGCCGCAAAGGGGAATACATCATTAAACCAAAAGACGAAAACGGAAAGGCAATCCCAATGCAAAAACCCACCTGGCAGCAGGTTTGCCGCGAACGCCTTGGCTTTGACCCCGAAAAATGCCCATGCTGTGGTTCGCCAAACATGAAGGTTATTGGAATTGTGGAGCCTCGACCACCGCCGGAAAATATCATAAATGCCTGGAACGAGATTTTGGATAAAATGGCTTAATTCCTAAAAAGGAGCGGCCACCTTATTGCCTTAGGTTGAGGAAATTACAGTTAATTGGTGTTTTTAACCCGTGAAAACCAAACCAGGAGTACTCAAACATAAAACAACCAAGACGGTATTACAAGAAAGATTGTACCCAGAAACAGGCTGAGAGCAAACACGAAATATTAAATCCCCATGTAGGCAAATTCTCGCAGGTCGGTAAAGTTCAACACCTACTTAAATCGCAGTCGCAGAAAGTCCTCGGCTGCGATTTTACTTTATCCCGGCGACTGCGTTTAAGTCCTATTTGTTAGCTCTCGTTTTTTTCTTTCTTTTTTCTGTTTTCAGCGTCAATCAGAGGTTTATGCCAATTCCATAATTCTTCCAATGTTTTAAAACTATCAGGTACAGGATTTGATTCCCTAAATGCTTCTGCTTGTGTCAGTGGTAAATAATGATTAAAATAGCTTTCACTTGTACGTCTTGGATTATGTGCGAGTATTGAATCAAAATAATTTGTTACGTAGTCAGTATGTCCGCTGTAAGTGAACTGTTCCCATGATTTCATGATTACGTCTTCTGATTTTTTGTCAATGACTTCGATTTGTTCCATTTCTCTTTGTCCTACTTGTTTCCAAGCGTCTTTCATTAGTTGTACTGCTTCAAAATCAGATTCTGGGGCACTATAGCCAAAGATTGTTAGTCTCTTGGTGCTTTCTGAGGCCAACCAACCTTTTAGCATCTCCCATTGACTTTGAGTAAACTCATCTTGATAATTCTTTTTTGTAACCGGGTACAACAGCTTCGTTGGTTCCATGTAATTTCCTGTAGCCTTAGCATACATGCCTGAAGGTCCACAACGTTTATCTATATTACTATATCCAATAGCAACGTTTCCATGAAGAAATGCTATGTACGGAGGGTCGCCAACTTTATTGTTTCTACACCATGCTTGATAAAGGAATGGATCCCAATTGAAAGTTGCTATTAAGTCTTTTGAGCGTAATGACAATATGAGATAGTCATAAATGGTTGGTTCGTCAGGTAGACTCATTGAACTGAAGTATTCATAAACCTTCTTTTCAACATTTCTCAATTCTTGTGAGTTTGGGTCTTTTTCATACAGCGCACTGTATAAGGTCTCAAAGTTGGTTGAATCAATTTCTTTTGATAGACTTTCAAATACGTCCCATAATCCAATGACGTCAATCAAGTTTTCCATTGAGGGAAGGGTCTTTCCATTTTTCTCAGGATTTCTTTTGTCCGAAGCGATACTGGCACCTGCTCCGAGAATCACTACGTGACCACCGCCATCAAATACTTGGTTTATTCCTTCTTCTTTTGATAGACCTGTCAAAGTGTTTGTGGTTTTTAAATGAGAGCTAACTTGTTTTTAACCGTACACTTTGTCCGTTTACTAACCCAAATACCACCTGATAAACAGATATCGTGTCTTCTTGCTTCATTGCAACAAAATTAAATCACAATTCCATATCATCCAACAAGTTTCTCATTTTATTCTCCCTGTTGGGTTATAAAAAAGAACTTTGCTGTCCCCAGATTTTCAATTTTTTTTTCCCTCATCGTGACCACCTTATTGGATAAAGACTTCCTTCGCATCCCGTATGTGCGGGATTGCGCCTGTCCGACCTTATGTAGTGAAGGCGGGTCTTATTGTCTTTGCAGCGATTGGAGGTTAGAGTTTAGAGTTTAGAAATCCCCCCCCCTTCCTATTTCTTCAACGATGCCTTTGTAAAAATATACTCCGGGATTTTCACATCAAACTGCATTTCGGTTACTACAAAATCGGTTCCCTTGCCCTCTTTGAGCATGTCTTTATAGTTCATTCTGGTGGGATACCAGCGGCTGCCGAATTGCTTCACTTCACTCATTTCTATTTTTTTGAGCAATTGTCCGCTTTTTGCAAACAACTCTTCTTTCAGTGGAATATAGCGTTCCTGGTCCACCCAGGTTTTGCGTTTTTCGTAGGTGGCATCGTCCACTTTGGCAGTCATCTCAAGTATCCAGGTTTTGCGGCCATCAATGGTTTCTTCGCCAATAATTCTGGCATTGTACATTTCCGTCATTTTGCGGTCTTCCATCATATCTTCGTACGAAAGGTCAGAACCCATCACCGATTGCCTGAGCATGTGTCCCGAAAGTTGAATGGTTCGGTCTGTGGAAGGGGAATAAATCCACAGCCGGTCTTCGAGTTTAAGCATTTTGGTTCCTTTTTCACGTTCTGGCGATAGGTATTCAGTGAAAGATTTCTGACTTCCTTTGGCATAACCTTTGGCGGTGATGGTGCGGTTGTTTCTGCGACCGTAAATAATCATTTCTGATGTCGAGACCAGCGTTTTTGATGTCATATTCGCATCCACTTTTTTCAGGATAGCATCTGCATCGGGTGTGCCTTGTGGCATGGAGAACATGCCTGAAATCAAAGCGATTGAAAATATAGTGTTCATGGTTCAGATTGTTTGGGTTTTAAATTTGGTTTAACTTTCAGGTGCCCGCCTCTGCCAGTATGTACTTAAAGGAATTTACAACCTGTCAGTTTCCCGGATTCCTTCCACAGCTTTTTGGCGACTTCTTTATCCTCCGAAAGCTTTGTGCCCTTCACTTTCACTGGTTTTCCTTTCCATTCCTGCCAGCCGCCCGGGCCAATATAATCGCCACCCTGAATGTCGTTGCCCAGGGCAGCGTATAAGGTGGGCATTGCCCCGTCTTCAGCAGTTTGTGCCATCAATAAGCGGATGAGCCAGCCGAAAAGGATTGTCACAAAACCGGGCACATGCTTAAACAGGCTGGTATCCGACATGCCGGGATGCGCCGCCACCGAAAGCACCTTGCTGCCCGATTTATCCAGCCTGCGTTGCAGCTCTTTGGCAAATATCAGACAGGCAAGTTTGCTTTGACTATAGGCCGCAAAGGCAGCATATTTCTTCTTAAAGTTGAGGTCATCAAAATGAATTTTCCCGTTTTTGTGGGCATTGCTGCTCAATGAAACCACCCGTGAACCGCTTGCTTTTTCAAGCAGGGGAAGCAGTAGTCCGGTCAACAGAAAATGCCCCAGGTAATTCACGCCCAATTGGCTTTCAAATCCATCTTCGGTCAGTTCATAAGGGGGTATCATAATGCCCGCGTTGTTGATAAGCAAATCAAGTTGCTCATGCTTTTGCTTGTACTCTTTGGCAAAAGCATGAACCGAGCTGAGTTTGCTCAAATCGAGGTGCATCAGTTCCAGATTGGCTTCCGGCACCTGCCGGATGATTTCTTCGCGGGCTTTATCGCCTTTTTCCTGGTTGCGACAAGCCATCACCACCTTCATTCCTGTTTTACTCAGGGCCAGTGTGGTTTGAAAACCCAGCCCATCGTTGGCGCCGGTTACTATGGCAATTCTCCCTTTTTGCGTTGGTATTTCGTGTATGTTAAAGCTCATTTTTATTTGGTATTTGGAATACGGTTTTGTAAATTTAAAGATTCATCGCTACGCTCTGAATGACAGGTAATTATATTTCAGATAGTAAGTAAAAGGCTGTCATTCAGAGCGAAACAAAGTGAAGCGATGAATCTCATGTTTGAATAAATATTTAAAAAATACATTGCGCATCATTGCGTCATTGCGTCCCGATAACTATCGGGATTGCGTGAGATTTTTTCAAACCTTAGTGCCTTCGTGGCCTAAACCTCCAGTTCCTTAAACAAAGTAGCCGTTTCGCGCTTGTAAATCCCAATGCCCGAAAGCATATTGCCCAGCACCATCGCAAACAAGCCGGGGATAAATCCAATATAAAACAGGCTGGGGGTTACCCTTGCCCGCATCACCGTTGGCATCATCATGCTAGAATCGGCCATCATATCTCCAATATCTATGCCGTGAACCTGCAGGTATGACGTGAGGCCCAGTCCAAGGGTGGTGCCAATAACCGAACCGATTACGCCAATCAAAATGGCTTCGAGCACCATGGAGCGGTAAATATGTCCTTTGTCTTCGCCCAGGGCCAGCCGGATGCCGTACTCCTGATAGCGGCGCAAACCGCCCAGCAAGCCGGTGTTCCACAGTACCAACGACATGGCAATCACAAATATAATCACGAAAAGTGCGGAAAATGTATCCACATAATCCAGGTAACTGGCCAGGTTGTTTTGTTCGCGAAGCGGTAGCATCACCGGGGCAAATTCATCATCAGAGGCCGCATAGCGTTGATTGAAGCTTGCGCTGATTTGCTGCGCCTTTTCATCCACATAAACACCATCGTTCAAAAAGCCGACCAGTTCGCCGGCGCCATCCGGCATATCCAGCATTAGCTGGGCATCCGAAATATCAATGATAATGGCGCCTTTGTCCATGGATGAGGCTCCAAATTTCACCATCCCACTGATGGTAAAGGTCATAAACGTCATGCTGCCATTCATGGTGGAGCCTACGTAAGTAACCTGATCGCCAATGCCGATTTTTAGTTTTTCGGCAAAGTCGTTGCCGATAATGGCTTCTCCGGATTTATTGGGAACCCGTCCCCTTTTCAGGGATGCTTCTATGTTGAGGCGTTCAACTTCTCCGCTGTTTTTGTTGAACAGTTCGAGCGCCATTCCTGATGCCGGCCCCTGCCCACGGGTTTCGCCGGTTGAATCGGGCACATCAAGCAATCCCCCGAAGCGAATGCGCTTTACCCATTGCACATCGGGAAAATCCATGCGCAGGGTGTCCAAAAGTTCATCCACCCCAAGCAAGGCCAGGTCGTTGGGCAACTGATCCTTATCTTTGGCATAAGCGCGGCTCATCACCTTTACATGTCCCGTGTCAAAACGGGCATTCTGGTCAATCATGTCGCCCATAACCCCTTTCAGAAATCCGCTCAGCAGTATGGTGAGGGTTACCCCAATGGTGATGATGATGATGGGCAATAAACTACGGTTTTTATCCCTAAGGATTCCGCGAAACAAGAATTTTATCATAACATTTTTCCTTTTAAAGCATTAACAGGGTTCATATTTGCAATTTTGCGGGCGGGTAAGAAACTTACCAGCGTTGCAGAAACCAACAACAGCATTACGGTACCGCTTACCAGCCAGAAGCCAAAAACGGGATAAATCGTGTTGGCCATGGTAATACCCAATTCATCTATTCCGCTAAAGAGGCTGATTCCCCGCGTGGCTGTCAGCATAAAGATGGGTAATCCGACCAGACCACCAACCACCATGGCGAATATACTGTACATGCTGCCTTCAACGGTGAACAGCCCAAGCACTTGTTTCCGCGTCATACCCAGGGCGATATAGGTGCCAATTTCGCGCTGCCGGCGGAAAATGGAAAGCACCTGGGTGTCGAATATCGCAAGCAGGGCAATGCCAAGCAATACCAGGTAAATGATGGCCGAAGAAGCTCTTTCCATGTTTACAGCGGCCCTGATATCGGTCAGCAGGTAATCGGGGCTTTTAAACTCCCATCCTTCAGTTGCAGTGGCCTGATAGCCTGGTTTGGCAATAAAGTACGACGCCTCATTGGTCAGTTCGGTCATTTCCCATAGCTTTTCAATGGGAAACCACAACTGCCCATTGTCCACCGCTGCAGTGTTGGTGCTGAAAATTCCGGCCACGGTAATATTGGCTGCGTCGAAGGTGCCATTTTTATCGCGCCAGCGCAGCAATACTTTATCGCCCTCCTTAAGATTTGCGGACTTTGCAAACCGCTTCCCGATAAGGGCTGGTATTTGTGCTTTACTTTCAGCCAGCAGGTGGGTGGGAAGCCTAAGCACTTGTTGACTGGCTTTGATCCCTTTGATTACCACGGGCATCATTCTGCCTCCAGGATAAAGTGTCGCCTGCCGTATCAGCACCGGCACCAGGTTTTGCTGGTCGGCTTCGGGCAGGATTCCGTGCCCATCCTGGTAAGTGAATGGATCCTGCGGGTCCCAATTTTTATTGCGTAGTTGTCCCTGACCATATTGCCAGGCAATTTCGTCCTGTTCGGCCTGTTCCTGCCAGCCATTGATAAATCCATTGTAAAAAATTATGAAAATAAAAGTGAAGGCCAGCACGGTAACATTTAACCAGGTGCGAAGTCCGGCATTTATGAGATTTTTGAATGCCAGTCTGAATGCTAATTTCATCTGTTATTAATTTTGATTTTAATGGTCAGATGCAGCTTCATGTTTGCTGCTTTTATTGGTTTAATTGCGAGATCCACAAACATGTTCGGTTCATTGTAGTTTTCCTTTCAAGGCGTCAACCGGGTTCATTTTTGCAATTTTGCGTGCCGGCAAAAAGCTTACTATGGTTGCCGCGGCCACCACCAATATTACGGTACCGAGTATAAGTCCCAGGCCATAAACCGGGTGGATGCGGTCGGCAATAATAATGCCCATTTCCTGCGTTGCAGCAGGCATGCCAATGCCTTTCCATGCCACGAACCACAGCAATGGAATGCCGTAAATGGCGCCAAGCAGGGTTGCGAAAAGGCTGTACATACTGCCTTCCATGGTAAACAGCGAAACCACCTGCCAGCGGGTCATGCCCATGGCGATGTAGGTGCCAATTTCGCGCTGCCGGCGGAAAATGGACAGTACCTGGGTGTCGAAAATGGCAAGTAAGGCAATGGCCATCAGCAAGCCGTACATTATGCTGCCGCTTACTTTTTTCATTTCAATAATGTCGGTCAGCTCCTGCAAAAGCGCTTGCTGGCTTTCAAAATGCCATCCCGGTGTTTCTGTTGGGACGTAATTGCTTCCGGCTATATACAGGGTGGCATGTTGGTCCAATCCGGTCATTTGCCAGAGCTTATCCACGGCAAGCCAAATTTGTCCGCCATCAACCATTGATACCTGTGTATCGAAAATGCCTGCGATGGTAATGTTGGCGGCATCAAAAGTGCCGTTTTTGTCGCGCCAGCGCAGTAAAAGCTGCTCTCCTTCCTTAATGTTGAGCGCTTTTGCCATGCGTTTGCCGATAATGGCAGGAATATCAGCCTGACTGTCCTTCAATAAATGGGTGGGAAGTTTAAGGGTAGTTTGATTGGCATCAATGCCTTTCAACATCACCGACATCATGCGCCCCTGCGGGTAAACCGTGGCCTGCCGGATAAGGATGGGCGTTAAGTCCGATGCTTTGGCATCCGGCAAAATGCCATGTGCATCCTGCAAGGTAAACGGGTCCATAGGATCGTAATCTGCGTGGCGAAGCTGACCGTGGCCGTATTCCCATTCTATGCCGTCAACACTGGCTTGTTGGTTCCAGCCGTCAATCAGGCCGTTGAAGAAAATAATCAGCACAAAGGCAAACGACAGCACGATTACATTCAGCCATGTCCGCAGCCCGGCACCCATCAGGTTTTTGTAAGCCAACTGGAATGCGAGTTTCATCGTTCGTTGTTTTTGGGATTAATAATTTCGTCCCGGGCTACCTTTCCGTCTTCCAGGTGTATCATGCGGTCGAGGTAACTCATTACCTTTTCGTCATGGGTGGAAAAAAGGAAAGTGGTTTTCATTTCCCGGTTAAGGGTATGCATGGTTTTCATGATGGCGTGGGCGTTTGCTGCATCCAGATTGGCGGTGGGCTCATCGGCCAGCACAATCACCGGTTTTTTCACCATAGCGCGGGCAATAGCTACCCGCTGGCCTTCACCACCCGAAATCTTGGAAGGTTTTTTATCGGCCATATCCTGCAGGCCCACCCATTCAAGGGCTTCCATCACCATTTTCTTACGTTCGCTTGCGGCTATCTTTTGCAGGATAAGCGGGAACTCTACATTCTCGTAAACCGTGTAAACCGGCAACAGGTTATACACCTGGAAAATAAAGCCGATGTACTTGTTGCGCAGCATAGCCGATTCCTTGTGCGAGAGTTCTGAAATGCGCCTGCCCATGACGATGGCCTGGCCTTCGGTGGGGCTGTCGAGCGAACCGATAATATTGAGCAGTGTGGTTTTACCCGAGCCGCTGGGCCCCACAATTCCGGCAAATTCGCCTTTCTCAAAACCGAGGTTAATCTCCTTCAATGCCGTAAATTCACCATTCCCCACCGGGAAACGTTTGGTCAGGTTTTCAATGGTGATGATGTTTTCGTTTGCCATGTTATTTTTGTTGATTTGTTGATTTGTTGATTTGTTGATTTGCTTGAAAATCCTCTTCCCCTTTTTCACCTCATCCGCCTTCGGCACCTTCTTCCGCCTGAGGCGGACTCTTCTAACAATAATTCGTTTGTTCAATTAACATTCTCCTTGTCTCCTTATTTCCTTATCTCCTTATCTCCTTATTTCTTTTTCTCCATTTCTCTATTTCCTCGTCTCCCTCTTTCCTTCCCCTTGTCTCTTTACCACCTCATCCGCCTTCGGCACCTTCTCCTTGAGGAGAAGGACCTTCTAACACTAATTCGTTTTCCAATTAACATTCTTTATTCAAAGTTTTATTTTAGACTTTAAAAATTAGAAATTAGAAATTCTCCTTTTCTTGTCCCCGTGTCTCCATGTCTCCCCTTCCCCTCGTCCCTTTTTCCCGTCCCTCGTCCCTCTCTTTCCTAATGATTAAACACCCACATCACCCTAACTCCCGGCCCCGGAAACGTATTCACCAGCTCATTCTCCTGAATGGCCTGCGGTGTATCGGGGTTGTAGTAAAGCATAAGGTAAGCAGTGGTTTTTCTGAACTGACGTTCGTAATTCAGGAAAAATGAAAAATCTTCAGTAGCCCAACTGTAATATAGCACCGCACTGATGTTTGAAAACATAGTAATGGGATAGGATATAGTTGAAGCCGTTATGTTGGCTGTGTTTTCAAAGCCAAATGCTTTGTTGTCGTTTGTCATCAGCAGGTGTTCGCCTACTACGTTCAATCCGCTGCCAATGCCAAAGGTGTAGTCCATGCCCAGGTTCAGTAAGGATTGGTTGGTGAGCATGCCCAGGTTTTTGGTTTTGTGGATGTGCACCGCTTCAAACCACAGACCGACCGTTACGTCCCATTTGCCATCTAAGCTGAAACGGTCCTCGGGAATTTTGTTGAAGCTATTTTCTCCGAAAAGGGCAGATGCATCAGCCGTGCGGTGATGGTAAGAAACGGCAAGTTCTCCTTTCGGAACGGGATATTGAATTCTTCCACCAAATTCCGGGATGTCCTTGTTGGTTTCCAGGGCATCATAGCCGCGGGTTTTCTCATTTCCATACAACATCCACAGCCAGATATTGGCATTGTTCAGAAAATAGTATCGGCCCAGCGCGGCATACACGCCATTGGTCAGTTGAAGCGGGTCGCGGGGGTCAATCTGGTTGAACCACTGCAGGGGACGCAGAATGGTGGCGGAGCCAAAGTCAATCTTCTGTAAGCCAAGCCTGATTTCATACTGCTTGCCGGTGTAGCGCGCCCAAATCCGGTATGGCTGAATGTCGCCATCGGTTTTCGATTCATAAAAAGGATTAAAGGCCACCGAGCCATAAATATTGGCCGAAGCTTCAAAATCGAGTGCTTTGGCTGAATTGAGCGGAAGATTATAGTTTAATTCAGGAATGTAGCGACCGCCCAGCATCACCTCCAGTTCGGCATCGGGACTGTAATTGCCAAAGCCCGACAACTGCCCGTCGAAAACGGGCTTCTGCTGGGCCGACGCCAGGTTGGTCAGCAACATTAATCCGATTATAGCTGCCGTAATTCTCATTGGTTTAATGGTTTGTCAGCGGTTCCTATGCCATAGAAGAAGAAATTGGTGAGTCCCATCACCAGGTCGTGCGTATTACCGAACATCGCTTTCAGCTTTTCGTCAAACATGCGCTCCCCTATACTGTCCATCATATACATCAGGAAGTCAATTTTCAGGTCTTTACGTATCCAGCCTTCCTGCTGTGCTTTGGTAAAGTCATCGCGTACTGTTTTTCTTGATATTCCGGAATATTTTGTCATAAGATGCTTCAATACCGGCTCTTCACTGTGGTGAATATCATTCAAAAATTCCTCACTAACATCCATTGATCCCTGATGTTTCAGTACAATGGTTTGTCTTATTTTTTCGGGAAACGGCAGGTCGCTTTGCATTATTTTATTGTAATCTGCGAGGGCATTTTCATAGATTTCGGTGAGCATCAGTCCCGCCAGTTCAATTTTATTCCCGAAAAACCGGTAAAATGTCATCTTGCTCACCCCGGCTTCCCGGCAGATATCTTCCACGGTAACCTTACGTATGCCGTATTTCCAGAACAATTTCCGGGCGGCAGTGAGCATGGCATTTCGGCTTTTTTCTTTACGTTTTGGGCTCATGTTTATTACTTTGCTGAGGCAAAGATACTAAAAAAGTAATGTAATACTAAAAAAGTAACAAAAAATATTTAATGTATGCTATTTAGGTTGTTTTTAATGACATGATTTGCAGTAGTTTTTTGACAGGATTTACAATATTTACAGGTTCTAAAGCTGTTTTTATCCGCGAAACTACGGCTCCCGCCTGAGGCGGCAGGCAACGACTCAACAACTCAACGACTCAACAAATCAACCTGTTTTTTGACAGGATTTACAAGATTTACAGGTTTGTTTTCTGACAGGCCTCCTCACATGTCCGCCAGATGGGGGCAAGTGACGGCTCAACGACTCAACGACTCAATAAATCAACCTGTTTTTGACAGGATTTACAGGATTTACAAGATTTACAGGTTTTAAAGCTGTTTTTATCCGCGAAACTGCGGCTCCCGCCTGAGGTGGCAGGCAACGACTCAACGACTCAACAAATCAACCTGTTTTTTGACA
>SWCF01002260.1_pt1 | contig 12428 bp, 9 predicted proteins | sample 4690081 | NCBI WGS metagenome assembly SWCF01 (sample SAMN10267280, study PRJNA491770) | bioreactor metagenome | isolation source: DHS bioreactor inoculated with | place: Japan: off Shimokita Peninsula
AACAGCCTGTCAGGTAACAAATCCCATTCCTGTTTTTAATCCCTTAACAATATTATCCCACGATATTTCTGCCGGGCAAAACTGCTGGGAAATGTTTTTTGATATGGAGATGTTTCATCACTTTTTTTGATTATGCAGCCATGGTAGGCTGTACGCTGGATTTCGAACAACATTTGCTGCTGCCAGAAGGGGACATCTACTGCCTGCAGCAGGATCTGGCAGTCCAGGCGGTTTTTCAGCCGGCTGCCGATTCCAGGAGCATTTCAGATTTATACCTGGCAGGGTCCTCCACCCACCCCGGTTATGGCGACCCGACGACCATCGCATGCAAACTCATCGCACAGAATGACGAATCAGAAAAGGAGCTGACATGTGGAAAAATGGCATTACAAAATGGGCCGTGATCGTTACCCTGGTGGTTGGCGGATATGTCATCTGGAAAACCCTGCTGGAACACAAACGTCTTCTGGCGCAATTTTCTAAAGCAGGTGACCGATTTGCCGGGCAGGTATGTGGTGTAAGGGATAGAGACTGCTTTTCTTGCATGGCGATTACACCGGAATATGCATTTTTTCCACTTCAGGATTAATTCGCAAATAATTATTTAATATAAATATCTCATGTCTTTGACCGCGTGATTTTTAGTCTGTAGATCCTGAAGCATTTCCAGGAAACATTTATGCGTTATATGATAGAAAAAGATTTCGGATTCGGTGAAACCGAATCTTCTATAGGGGTTTTCCGGCGTTGAGAGTGAAAGCTCTTTTGTTATTATCCTCTAATGCATCGTAACATAACGGAAGCCATAAATCATCCACCTCAGAAAGAAGGAAAAAGCAGCAACTTCTTTTTGTATTGCAATAATACCTTCTATGTGGTATTATCACTGCATGAAAAGAAATGTGTTCACAGAAAACGAACTCCAAATTCTGGAAGACGCTATTGTTCAATATGGTGTTGTAGTTACATTTTCCCAACTGCATCAATTATTCAACAAAGATGTTCAATACACCAGGAAAAGAATTAGTAAACTTGTAAACGACGGTTGGCTAACTCGCATCAAAAAAGGCTTGTACGTCATTTCTGACATAAGTACCAGGGGTTTACTAGCCATCGATCATCGAGTAGTAGTTAATCTACTGGTCGAAAATGCTTACATTTCCTTTTTGTCTGCCCTACAATTTCACGGCTATTACAATCAGTTACTGGGCGGTATCAGATCTGTTTCACTTGAAAAGATCAAATCGAGAACCATCGGAAATTATATTTTTCATTTCACCACTACCCAGGCGAAATATTTTTATGGCTGGGAAACTCATGAAATTGATGGACGAGAAATCAAAATCGCCAGTTTTGAAAAAGCGCTCATCGACTTGATCCAGTTTCATCGCAGCGGATATTCAACAGACATCGTTTTGGAAAAGCTGCTTGACTACCAAAATGAGATTGACCAAGATAAACTCACTCAATACCTGTTAAAATCCAATCTCACCACAAGGCGTATATTCGGCTTTTTACTTGATTGTGCTGACATGGATTCGCATCAACTATTGTTATCCGTTGCAAACCGAAAAAGTGTTTCTTCAATTAGTGATGCCCAAGATAAGGTATACAATCATAAATGGAAACTTTACTATGACCAACTCTTTGAACAGTATGTCAAAAAAGAAAATAACCAGACAACAACTTGAGATCATTAACCGCAGAAAGCTGCTTTATCCCTTGCCAATTGCCCAAAAAGACTATTTTCTAGCAATAGCTTTGGATATAATTTTCAGCTCAGATCTAAAAGAAAGGTTGCTCTTCAAAGGTGGCACGGCTCTTCATCACTGCTACCTTTCGCAAAAACGGTTTTCTGAAGATTTGGATTTCACAGCTTTAGACAAAACAATCACCCTGAACGAAATTTAATCCATTATTGAAGCAAACGGGATATTTAAAGTTACAAAGAACTTTCAGCCAAAATTCACAATCAAAATAGAAAACCTTCGATTTGAAGGATTGCTTGGTCAAAATGGGCATATCAAAATTGAAATTGACCGTTTCCAAAATGCAATCCTGCCTGGAAAGAAAATCGAATACAAAAACGTCTGGGGCATTGCAACCTTTCCTCTGGTGATGGATGAAAGAGAAATCTGCGCTGAAAAACTGCGAGCAATATCTCAAAGAGTCAGATATCGAGATTTTTATGATCTCTATTATTTGATTAAAGAGCGCAAAGTTGTCCTAAATGAGGCAACTGATCTTCTCCAAAGAAAAGAAGCCAGGACACCGATCATTGCCTCAAACATCCAAAAAAATTAGTTGACAGCAAAGAAGTTCAAAGACCAAGATTTGGAAAATATTTTCTCTACTGATGAAATCGCTGGCGAGGCCATTGAAGCACTGATACAAACCATTCAGTTTGATGATATCCCTGCGAATGTGGATTAACGAACTCATTTCTTGTTATTCTTCAACTGTCCCAAATTCCACATTGCGGCTGCTCAACAACTTAATGAATTATTTACCTCTGACAAAATAGATTTGCACCGTAACTGCACCGAAGAAGAATCTGCGATCTATCATTATCCTGTCCAACCCCCATTGAGCATGTGGCGGTACTCAGACCGCCACATTTCCTGTGCCCCCAGAGAGGCTCAAACTCCAAGTCAACTGACGGAGTGACCTTTGGGTATAGTACGCCCCCTCGGGTGTTCGAAGTCAGCCGTAACAAAAACACCAGTCTTACAACCGGTGTTCCATTTGTGCCCCCGGAGGGACTCGAACCCCCAACCAACTGATTCGAAGTCGAATTGGAGACAATTTTTTCAGTAATTGTGGTGCGATAAATCCATTTAACCCCCATATATGGGGGTACTTGAGCATATTCTCGTCCGTTATTAAGTCTAATCCCATTGTATCTGCACAGAAATTGCACAGTAAATTGTAAACAAGAAATTTCTCCAACGTTGGAGAAACCCAATTATGATTTAATTTTTTTTTAATATTCCGCTACTTCTATCTACGCTTCTACACTTCTACGGTTATGGAAACCTAAATTTTACACTTTTCTCCTTTGCAGGAGATTTTTCTATGGAGGAGATTTTTAAATCGCTTCGCTTATGAAGCAGTAAACTAGGGTTGTTAATGGTGAAGGAAGTACTTTAAGGGATAAGAAATAAATGGTTCAAAGATTATTCTACTAACGAAGGTTTTGTCACCATGATAGCTATTCACCAATTTTGAATCAATAATAATTATCACTAAACGGTCTTTCGATTCATTTTATTTTTCCTATACTTGAATGTATAAATCTAATTTAAAAGAGGTGATGAAATGGAGAAAGAAAAATTCGCGTATTATTTAGCAGGAAAAGCATTCGCAATGGCATATCTTGGAGGACATGTTTTTCGAGTAACAATTAAACCAAACGAAGATGGTACTTTTAACCAACATCTACAAACTCCCCAGCTTTATCAATACAACAATGCTAATAAGCGAACCATGAGTAAGTATGCTCGATATGAGATTATCTCAACATTTGCGGGATACCCTGGTACTCAAATTTATGATTTCCATGGAGATGACGAATATCAAGAAGAAGATTTTTCTACTGCTTGGTATTTTGCTCAGAAGTATGCTTATATGAAATGGGTAAGTAGTATTCCTAGTGAGGAGTTCTATGAATATATGAATTCTTGGAAAAGGAAAGCAAAACGAATAATTTATAATAACTGGCCATATGTAGCCAAATTAGCAAAATTATTGCTCGAGAGAGAAACGTTATCGGGTGACGAAATAAAAGAGTTTTGCGATTCGCTACCTAAAGGTGAAGTTTATATGCGATGGGATTTTCGAGATCAATTTCCTGGATATTTTCTAGAGAGATTGCAAGAACTATAAACAATACTTTTCCCCTATATTAATCAACATTAATGTTATTTTATTAAGTATGATTTATTTCCGTATTGTATAAGCAAATGAAAAATTAAAAAAACAAATCAAGTAATTGTAATCCTTCAATTAATGTAATAACTTAATAGAATGCAAATTAAATACATACTAGTATCAATGAAGAATTTATACTATTAATAGATTGTTTATACAACTCCAATAAGATATAACATCAGCAAAGCCAACTATGGTTTGATATACTATACCAAAGTTCCGCTACAAAAAGAAGATCAAGTAACGAAAGTATCATTCATTCTCTTGCGGAATAAAAATATTTTTCATAATCATTTACTAAAAGATATAAAGGTTCGACATCCTCTTCAATGGACGGAAATCGTCCAACAGTTTGGAGAAAACGATTATCTTGAAGATCATCATTTACCATTGAAACTTCGCCAACCAAAACACGACCTTCCCCCCAAAATTCATGATAACAATAAGTTTCTATTGTGATGCTTTCTCCGGGACTAAGGGTAGTCACTTCTCCGGCAGTAATTCGCCGTGCGCACCCATCTACTTTAACAATTACTTCACCTTTTGTTACCAGGCCTTCTTCTTGGGAAGCAGGGTACAATCGAAGCTTTAACTGCCCTCCTCCTCTATTAATAATATCTTCCATTTTTGACCTATGGAAATGGAGAGGAGTTAATTGTCCATCCTCAACCACCATTATCTTTTCAGCATAGGTTTTTCTGAAAGGGTGTGCCTTCAAATTTGGATTTCCATTACGGAGTGTAAATAGAAATAACCCTATCTTTTGAAAGTTAGATAATCCAAAATCGGTTATATCCCATCCCAGATGGTTCTCAACTATTTCACTGCCTTCCCCACATTTACTTTGCCAATCTTGTATATTCCAATATGCAAACGGAGGTAGGTAAAAACCTTGATCACGGATAAAAGCATTAGAAGATAGCATTATTGAATTTATTTCAGAACGTTTCATGATTGCTCCTGTCAAAAGAATGATGCCACCTTAATAAGCATGACACAAAAGCAGTACCCATGACACTATAAAATTTGCGTTTTATATCTCTAGATAACAGAATAGTCTCCATTTCCAGTAGCATCATATAACGATTTTATAAATAAGTTGCTTTTCACCTTTTCAAGATCCCAATCCTTGGGCAGCATAAATGATACTCGTTTAGAGATTTTGGCTGGTAAATCAAAATAATTATCACTAAAGATTGTGTTTTCCCCCTTAAGATATAATTCAACCTGACGGGCTAGTGATTCCCCCGAAATATCGATGAATAGTATATTATCCTTTTGTGAGAGATTTGCATTGATTTTTGGGTTCTGTAACTCCAAGTCTTTACTGGGATAAAAATATGATGTTTGCTGCGAGAGTATATTTCCATTTTGTGAAAGCTCTGCAAAGAAAACTAATTTGTTCATCTCATCTGAAAACTCAGAAAAGTCATACTTTTTGAGAATATCTGATTGAAGAGATTGAATTGATCCTTCTAATTTATCTTCAAATAATAGATTTCCATCGAATGAGAAGAGATGTGTTAGAACTAAAAATGATTCGTCCATCCTATTATCATTAGTCAAATGGACTTCGATTGAATGGTTTTCGGAATGCAGTGATAAGAGTATTGGAAAGAAAAAGCGTTTTGCAGCATAATGCAATGCTTTCCAATTGCCAAAATAATCAATGCTTGACCACGATGTACCAGGCCAACAATCATTTAACTGCCAATATAATACTCCTCCAATTCTTTTCCTATTCCTGCGCCAAAATTCGATTCCCAATCTGAGACCCTCTGCTTGACAAATTTGTGACATGTAAACTAGTGAAGTAAAATCTTTTGGTGGTGGGTAATTCAATTTCAATTGCTCTAAGATTACTCTATTTCCGATTTCACACCGTTGATGTGCTTTCATTATCGGATCATCAAGTGATAAGTTCAAATCCAGTGCATATTTTAAAATTGTGTCCTTTGGAGCCAAAGATTGAAAACCAAACTCGCTTAGAAAACGAGGTTTGTGATTTAAATAAGCTTCAAAAGGTTCTCCCTGATACCATACACCCCAATAATGCATATCGCCCACAGTCTCATCATCTAACTCAGAATAAGGTGTATGCGATCCTGGAGAACCAGGCCAATAAATAAGTCCGGGGTCCACTTCATGGATCCATTTTGGAAGAACCTCATGAAAGAACTTCTTGTGTTCTACCTTTAATTCGTCTAATTTGAAATCATTCCACCCCATATTTTCCCAGAACCATTCGATTTCATTATTTCCACACCATAATACTATACTTGCATGGTGTTGTAATCTGCTCACAGTTTCTATAATTTCATGGTGGATATTATCAATAAATCTAGGATGATCAAGCGGATACACATTGCAGGCAAATTGAAAATCTTGCCATATTAATATTCCGTATTTGTCACATAAATTATAAAAATCGTTGGATTCGTAATAACCACCTCCCCACAGACGAAGCATATTCATGTGTGCTGAAGCAGCGGAAGCAATTAGGTCTTCGAGCTTTTGAGAAGTAATTCGAGTGGGAAATACATCAGCAGGTACCCAGTTCGCTCCCTTTACAAAAAGGGGTACTCCATTAACCAAGAATGTGAATGACTCTCCCCATTCGTCAGGTTCTTGTAGAAGTTTAATAGTTCTTAGGCCAATTTGATATTTTCTCCGATCAAGTATAATTGCACCACTTTTTAGTATTATTGAAAATTGATATAGTGGATGCTCTCCTAAATCATTTGGCCACCACAAAATGGGTTCTGGAATATCTATAAAGTAGTTATTATCATGCTTTGTTCCATTAATTAAATCCTTATTGTGTAAAGATAATTTAAATTCATATGATTTCAGTGATCCGTTTGGATCAACTTCCTCAACGACAAGTTCATACTCATTATTAGACCACGCAATTACAGAAATATTAAAATTTACCCTTACTTTAGATTGGAAATGCTCCTGATGAATTTGAACTTTATCTAATCGGACAGAATCAGAACCTTCCAAGTGGATACTTTTCCAAATCCCAATTGATGGGAGACATGGTCCCCAGTCCCAGCCAAATTGGTATGGTGCTTTACGAATTTGGGCAGAACCAGGTAAAGTAGGTATGAAACCAGGAAGAGGATTTTTCTCATTTGCATTAACAGCTACTTGGATAGGACTTGTAAATTGTATTCGTAGTTCATTGGTTCCAATATTGAGGTTCGATTTTATTTCCCACCGATATTCTCGAAACATATTGTCTGATTTAAATATGATTGAATTATTTAGGATAATTATTGCAATCGTATCCAATCCTTCACAGCACAAATAAATTTTGTCTAAATTGATCATTGATCGTTCAATATTGAAAATTTTTCTATATTCCCAATCAGACCTACTTACCCATTGGACAGAATCTGCATTCTCCCCAATAAATGGATCCGGAATAAGATTTGCATTTAATAAATCTAAATATACCTCACCAGGTACTTTCGCCTGTATCCAATCAGGTACGATCAGATCTGTATTTTTTGATTGCGTGACAACTTGGCGAAGGTCCCAATTCCCATCTAATGATTGTTGAATCGTCATGTTTGAAATTCCTTTAGACTAAACTTTTTTGAAAAAAATATAATGTATTATTTTATACGAGCTATACGATTAAATCCCTGCCCAATAGTGTTCCAAACTTTGTCTGGTTGAGCGCATGAAAAAATAGACATATCTCGATGACCATCAAAACCCCATACAGCGAGATTATTTATACCTTTAGACAAAGCAAGGTCGAACACTCCAGCCACATAACCATTATCTTCTTCAGGTATGGAAAATCCCTGAATCCAAAGGTGGTTGTTTAGATTATGTTCACGGCATATATTGACCAATCGTTCCGCATAATTACCCACGTATTGCACCCAGCAATTTGCCCAGGACTTCTGGTTACTAAAGGATGGAAATGGATACGGATCAGTCCCAAGAGAGCTGATATATGGTAATTTAGCCACTTCCTCCCATCGTAATCGGTTAATGCCAGTGAATTCTTCAGGAATGAGAACAACATGGTTTTTGGTATTTAAACTTTTCGTATAGATTAATGAGTCCTCAAGTAAGCTAAGAATTGAATCGGATTTAAACTTTAATACACCTGGGTCTTCTTCTACTTTTGGCATAGACTCCCCATATTTAGACTTATATAAATCCTGGCATACTGGGCAAGTGCAACCCCAACGACCAGGTCTTCCAAACCACTCACCTATAAACATATGAGGTTCATCCCATAAAATTGCCTCTGCTCCAGTTTCAACTGCAGCTTTTATCCAGTCTTTCACAAATTTCCGAAAAATTGGTTGATTTATGCAAGCTGTGGGTTGTTGTTGTCCAAATTGATCAATAAGAGCGGATTCGGGGTGTAAGGCTACAAAATCTGATCCAAATTCTTCTCCACCGAAAACTTGACCTAAAGAAACGGGATCTATCCAAGTTGATAATCCTACTTCTTCAGAGACCTTAATTATGTCCTGCATTGTCTTGGCATAATACCGCCAATCATTTTCAGATAACATATGAATAACATACGTCGCACCATGCTCAACGATATTTTGCATATCTCGCTTTACGTGTTCGACTCGACGAACCCCAAAATAGGCCACTCCACGCTCAATCATTATGCCTCTCCTTCAGACAATATCTAAATAAATTTTCCTCTGCCAGCAATTGGCCATATCCCTTCCACTTTGTCTCCCCTTATTGCAAAGTAATAATCATGTAAGTTAACGGTTGTGCAAACATGACTGGGTATCAATTCAATTTGATCCCCAACACATAATTTTTTATCCTTCGAACAACATAAAATCCCGTGTTCTTCGTTTAGTTCGACCAAATTTATCCCAGTTGATTTAAAAATTGAAGGCAAACCATTATCAGTGGAAAGGCACTTCATACCAGCGTCCATTACTGCATGTCCTGACCCAGAAACGTGGATAATTGTTGTTAATAACGTCAAAGCTGGGTGAAACGGAATATCCAATTTCTGATATTGGGTGTCTAGAAATATATATGAACCCGCTTCAATCTCTGTAATACCAGGACAATTGCCAGTAATATCGAAAGTTCCAGTTCCTCCAGCACTAACTATCTCTACGTCAATTCCTTTTGCCCGAACAAAATTAACGGCTTGTACCAACAAAGACATTGCTTGCCTTGCCGCAATTTGTCGCTCTTTACGATCAGCAATTAGGACAGCTTGACCTTCATAGCCGAGCATACCACTAAAATGTAAACCCTTTAATTCCTGAATTTTTTCAACTAACTCCATTAAGGATTTATGGGTCCTAACTCCACAACGTCCCAAACCAACATCAATTTCCAGGAGAACCCGTATTACACTCCCTGCTTCCTGAGCTGCTTTAGAAAGTAAAATTAGATTGTCGATTGAGTCAGCGGCCACAATTATTCGACTATGCTTGGCTAAATTTGCAAGTCGGACGATTTTTGTATGCTGGACAATTTGATTCGCAATTAATATATCCTGAATACCACTTTCTATTAATACTTCAGCCTCACTTAATTTTGCACATGTAATCCCGATTGCACCAGCTAATAATTGTTTGTGAGCAATAATTGGACTTTTATGTGTTTTAAAATGTGGGCGCAAATTAACAGAAGATGTATTTAAAGCCTTTGCCATGAAATCAATATTTTGCTCCATTCGATCTACATCGATAAGCAAAGCAGGTGTTTCAATACAATGTTTTTCTCTTCCTATTGATGTGTTACAAATTGCTGATCGCATAGCATTTTACTCCTAAATAAAAGCAATATTCATTAACAAGTATTCCTATTTGTAAATCCTTGGAGGGTTAAGATACGTCCTGGAGTATTTCCTGTTGGTTGGGAAAGTTCGTATACCAATTCCCCATTCACCCAAACATAATTAATGCCTAAGGAAAAACGATTACCAACCTGAAAGTCTGCCTTATCTATGATTTGATTTGGGTCAAAAATCACAATGTCTGCGGCCATTCCTTCCTTCAATAAACCTCGATCTGATAATCCATGACATTGAGCTGGAAATGAGGTCATCTTTCGAATAGCTTCTTCTAATTTCAATACTTGATTCTGCCGAACGTACCGCCCCAATATCCTTGGATATGTTCCATAAGTGCGAGGATGTAAATGAGCCCCGATTAAAATCCCATCTGAACAAAACATTTGAGAAGGATGATTCATGAGGCGGGTCAATCCTTCCTCTGAGCAATGATTCTCAAACTCAATGACAGTAGCTGCGAGTTTTGTTTCTATTAATAAATCACAAACCAAATCTACTGAGTCTTTATTCAACCTCCTCGCAGCATTAGATACTGTGAATCCTTCAATCTCTCTTTTACTGAGTGGGCTGATATTCGATATGGTAATCCGATTCCAGTCAGTGTTAGATTTCTTAACGAAATCCCTTATTTTCTTCCGAACCTCAATGGACTTAAGGTTAATGAGGGTTTCGTCGATGTTATCTCCGTATATAGATTGAGGTAAGAATTGGACTAGCAGGGTGTTGCCAGCTAAATATGGATAGAGATCAAAAGTTACATTTAGTCCTTCCAAGCGAGCATTATCAATAAGGTGGATTACACCCTCGTCATCACAACATAAATGAGATATGTGAACTGGGATCTCTGCTTGATTACCAATAAATATTGCTTCTTCAATCGCATTAATTATTCCTTCACCATAATCACGTAAGTGTGTAACATATATTCCACCATATTGGGCGACAGTACGACATAATTGGATGAGCTCGTTGGTGGGAGTGAAACATTCTGGCCAGTAGGTCAAACCTGTAGATAATCCGACAGCACCCTCTTCCATTAATTGTCGGACTATACTAACCATTGTTGCCAATTCAACTGAGGAAGCTTCTCTTTGTGTTATTCCCATAACCTCCATACGAATAGAGGAATGTGGAATTAAATAGGCATAATTACAAACAACTTTACTATCAATCCTTATAAATAAATCTACCAAAGATTTCATTTGTCCATCTACAGGACTGTGTCCATTTATGCCATGCCAAAGAGTGTCAATTAAAGTCGAAGTTCGGGATGACAGAGGAAGAAAAGAAATGCCATCCTGACCAATAATCTCCGTTGTAATACCCTGAGATAATTTTGGTAGGTTTATCGGATCGCTAAGAATGACAGAATCGCTGTGAGAATGAGCATCAATAAAACCCGGACAAACAATTTTATCTTTAGCATCAATTTCTCGTATGCTAGAACAACCACCCAAACTGCCCACGGTTGCGATTTTTCCTGCGCGAATCCCTAAATCCGCCTTAAACCAAGGGTTTCCTGTACCATCAATAATTCGACCATTTCGTATGATCCAATCGTAGTTAATTTCCATATCATAAAACTCCCACTTCGATGATTCTCACCAAATATCCTGTATGACATACTCCAAACCAAGCTCGAGTAATTTTTCTTGAGTAGGTTTCCCTGAGATTGGATCCCACCCGGATCGAGTACGAAATGTTTTGATCTCATTTTCTATATTTAATTGTCTGCCAGCCAATGGGCCATTTTGTATAGGAGGTTTTCCTAAAATTCGGTCTGGAGCTATCCATTTTTGCGGTTCCAGCCCTTCCCGAAAATTGAATGCAATGCGGAGAGCTCCAATTCTTTCACCAATCTTTACCAGTTCTTCTGAACTAAGCTGCCATCCTACTATTGCCTCTAAAAATTCAGGTAAGATGAAGCGATCCATGAATGAAGAAACGCCAAAAATACATAAACCGGATGTATTGATGGTGTGGGCTAAGTTTGTAAGTTTGAATTGGTCATCTGTTTTATCTTCAAATCCGTCAACCGAAAATAAGCCTGCTCCAACCAGATCCGTCCAGGACCGAGGCATGTCTATCCATCCCGCACTCCCTTGGTTGTGTCTTGAAGGAGTTGCATCCAACAAATAACCCATGAGATAAGGCATTGTCAAGCGGGGATCATGCATCGGTAATTCTTGCTTACCAATATGCATTGCGAATATTTCGGATGATTGGCCAATTTTCTCTGACGCTCGAGCGACCCCATCTGCTAATATGTCGCCGATACCCTCCCTTTTAATAATTTTCTTTAAGAGTTGGATCGCTGAATCACCATTTCCCCATTTCAATATTAATCCATCGGTATCAGATACAGTAATTAGCTTATTCTCAAAAATCTCAATAGCAAAAGCAATAACACTCCCTGCAGATATCGTATCCAATCCAGCTTGATCGCAGATCACATTCATCTGAACGATATCATCAAGGTTGTCATTTAAAATGAGTGGGCCAAAGGAGGACAAAGTTTCATATTCAGGTTTGCGTGTTCTCAATTCAATTGAATCGTGAGTATTAGAGATAATTCCACCGCAAGCAATTGGGCAGTGCCAGCATCCATACCGTTTGAGTTGGCGTTCAACCACCTTTTCGTCTGAAATATTTTGTGAATTCGGAAAATCAATTATAGATCCCCCCC
>SWCF01000159.1_pt1 | contig 12362 bp, 20 predicted proteins | sample 4690081 | NCBI WGS metagenome assembly SWCF01 (sample SAMN10267280, study PRJNA491770) | bioreactor metagenome | isolation source: DHS bioreactor inoculated with | place: Japan: off Shimokita Peninsula
GGATCATATTTTACTTCACCAGTAGAAAAGCCTCAGTTATCAGAAGATGGTAAATATTATTATGTGCATCATCGAGTTATTGATACGAGAGATTACTATAAAGAAGGTAAAAAGGTCCTTCAATATAACACAGAAAAGTATCCCTACTATCATAAAGATGAACGACATCTTCAGTTTAATCCTAGATTAAATAAAGGCAAAGAGTATAATGATTTATTTGTACCAGAACATGAAGATCATCTGCTTATGAGACACCAGGGTATGAAAAACATATACATGTATTCTCAACACTCTAAGCTTGATTCACAAGACATGGATTCTATTACATATATGCATGAAGTTGAAACTAAAAAAGATATACCTATTAAAAGATGGCTTGATAGTGGTGACTTAAAATATATACCAGTGAAACTTAAATTCACAACATATGTTGTTGATGTTGGATTTGATGGACCCATGAAAAGAAAAAAAGTAGCTAAGTTCAATATACCTGTACCATACAGTGTATTAGAACGATTTGATACACATGCAGAAAGATATAAACATGCTGGACTTCCAGTAGATTATAAATAGGAGGATTTATATATGACATTAGATAATTCAGTGATTGTAGCTTTAAATGGATTGTTAAAGATTATTATTTATACATTATATGTAGCAGCACCTTTGATTATTTTACAGCTTCTCATGTATGGACATGAGCATTATAAAAAATGGAAAGCGAAAGAACAAAAAGAAGCTGAGCGTATCATCGTTAAAATGAATGAACAAATCACAAAAGATGCTGCAGCTTGCGATACATTACTTAATCAAAAAACACAATTACAACTTGAAGTCGAATCGCTTGAGAAACATAAAAAAGAATTACAAAAAGAGGTCGGTGTTGATGATGAAGTCAAACCTCAAGAAAATGAGGATCTATCTGAGCTTAATATTAAACAATTGAAAAAGCTTGCGAAAGTTCAAGGTGTCAAAAGATACTCTAGATTAAAGAAGGCTGACTTGCTTAAAGCACTAGGTGCATAATCTGGGAAACGCAGGCACATGCACACATGGCAAACGTGAGCATTTACCAAGAGATACAACAACCAATATCGTATATATTTATATATACGTATATTCTGTACGTTGAAAATGCGTTCCCCTCATTTTCCTAACATCATAGAAAAATAAAAATCCCCATCACAATAATGGGGATCACCTCAGTTCACTACTTCCATTCATCAAGATGATGGGTAATGTAATAATGAACATCTGCATATGACTTAAATGTTACCACTCTTGGTTTACCATGATATCCTCTAACTCTAAAGATATTCACATTTGACTTCTTAAAGATTTTGAAAACCAATGTTCCATTTTCATCTTTTACACTGTCAATTGGTTTTTCTCTTAAAAAAATCATCATCAAACCAATCATAATGCTTGTGAAAAATAAGATAAAATAAGGTAAAAAGTTGAGAAAATCTTCTTCTAACATCCAATCAGGCATTACTATCACCTTCAAAAAAAGGCATACGATAAATCAAAAATTTAATGTTCATTTTTCCCTCCAAATGGTTTATTATAATTATTTTAACATTATTGCTAAATTTTAGCCATCTTGAATCTAAGATATCCACAATAATTGTGGATTGTATTTCTCATGAGTCGGTTTATAATGTTTGTAAAACGTTTCATTGGGAGGAACTGAAAAATGAATATTCAAAAATTAGTCAATGACTACTTATTGGAGATTAAGCTGCGATATGCAAATGGAACGTATCGCTTTTATAAATCTCATCTAGGACACTTTGTCAATTATGCATCAAAGCATGGTATCACACACGTTGATGATATTACACCAGATGTCATAGTTGATTACATTACACACATGAAAGAGACATGCGAAAATGTAACAATCAACAAAAACATTGGATGCTTAAAAAGAATGTACAGACATATGAAGATTGACTTTCCATATCTTCAACAAGTCAGCAAGCTTAAAGAACGATCTAAAACTTTTGATGCGATTGAAATGCAAGACTACATGCGTATACGTAAGTATATACGTGAGTATCCAGAAGTAACAACAAATGGCATCTTCTACAAATGCTTTTTAGCACTTCTTGCAGATACAGGTGCACGTATCCAGGAAATCATGTTCATTGAAAAAAAGAACGTGGATCTAAATACAAATGAGATTCTACTTACTCATACAAAAACTAAAGAAGATCGAACTGTATATTTTACTGATAAACTATCAAAGTCAATCATTAAAAAAATGATGAAGATTAAATCTGATCATAAATACTTACTTCATAACATAGACAAAAATAGATCTGCAAATTATGATGATATTAGATATATTTTAAGACAAGTTAAAAAGAAGCTTAATATCAAGAAACTTCATGCACATATGTTTAGACATACAGTCGCAACTTATCTGATGGAAACTGGTATCAGTCTGATAAATCTGATGGACATTCTAGGACACAAGAATTTAGAAACGACTAAACGATATTTGCACATGTCAAAAAAACATATCAAACAAGCTTATAGTGAAAAAATGAAATCCCTGGATTAGTCATCCAGTTGATCCATTGCAACAACATAAGATCCTTTAATGCCAAATAAATCATTAGGTGTACACTTAAAGACATCACATAACTTAAGAATTTGATTGCTGTTCGCTAGTGATTTTCCTACTTCCAGTTTATGATAGTGTGGTTGAGTTACACCTAAAATTTCGGCAATATCAGATTGACTATAACCATTTTTTAATCTAAATTCTTTTAGGTTTAAATCAGACATAACTTCACTCCTTTCTGCATTTTTCTGCATTTAAGTTATTATTTTATTGACATATTTCTGCATTTATGTTATTATTAAACCAAGATATGAATTTAAGTTATATGTTTTTGTAAAAATTAATCCTGGTTAAATTATGTCGTTACCAGGACGATATGAAAGGGTAAATAAGTGAAAAAAACTTGGTTAACATTTTCAATATTGTTATTTGGTTTGATGATTCTAAATTTTTCCATGTTGATGATTGGAATTAGCAACATAGAAGATAATTCAATAGCAACGGCGATAATGGGCTGCTTTTTATTCATCATTTCTTTACTTGGATTTATAAATGCAACTAACATGTGGAAGTTGGCTAAATCCGAAAAAACCGATATTATTGATAATGATTAATTTCTCTTAGATCCATGAGTATCTTTATAGGTGTTATTTCCAACAAATAATATAATGAACCAAACTAATCCATTTATTTGAATTCCAAGTTTCCAATTCCCAGTTATTGGAGTTTGACCTAAAGTTACAATCAAAGCAGCTACTATTGAGATAATCCCAATTAAAACTAAGTTCCATACTGTTGACTGACTATGCTTGTGTTTATGTCTTTCTTTGCTAGATTTGTTTATGCCATTATTTTGGTTAAAAAAACTCATATGATATTCCCCCGTTCTATATTAAATAAAAACCATAAGATGCTGATTAGGTGTCATCTCATGGTTGCTATTCTATAAGTGGCGATGCAGAAGGGATTCGAACCCCTGACCGACGGCTTAGAAGACCATAGCATACTCAAAACACCTAATGAGGTGTTTTTTCTTTATTGGAGGTCTATATGACAGTTGATCTAATTCTAAGAAAGGTTGAAGCTGAAAAAGATGTTGCACCTAGATTCGGAAGCTATCGACTGTACTCATTTTTGATGGATTTACTTAATGATCCACAAAAAGTTAGAGATATACTTCTAAATGAGTTTAACTTTACTAAAACAGATGCATCAAATGTTGCGTCCAGATATAACTATTACAACCGGATTAAAGCATAGTGCGAGGATGTGCTTTTTATTGAAATTAAAGTCTTAATTCCAGCTATATAAAGGTGTCCTCGCAGCTCACCTTGTATGGCTGGCATTAGGACTTTAAATCTTTGCGAGGGAGGTAAAATATAATGTCCGATAAAAAAATGGGTAATAATTTAAAAGCTGTACAAAATTCATTACGTGCAGAAGCATGTTCAAAGGCTATGCTTAGAGATAGCAAGTTTGCTAAAGATGATGGATTAGAACGTGAGAAATTGCATATACATCCAGGTCAATTACAAATGCATCTATTTCCAGTCTTTAAAGTGGAGGTAGACTGATGGATAAAATCACTCATGAAAAAGCAATAAAAGAAATTAAAGATATTGATCTATTTATTGGTCATAATGGTGATGGTTACACAACAACATTAAAAGAATATATCACACAACAAGAAAAAAAAGATGATTTGTTAAATTTGTATGTTAATTATTCAAGAACATATGAAACTCTATTCATCAAATTAAAAGAAGATCAGAATTTTAAATGTTCAGAGTATTATTCAGGACTACTAAAAGAAATACAAAGACTATCTAATAAAATCACTAAAGCTTGGAGCGATCTATATGAGTGAAATAACACACGAAAGAGCTAAAGAGGTTGCAAAAGAATATTCTTACTTCTTCTGGTTACAATACATAGAAAACCAAGAAGAAAGAGATGAGTTATCTAAAGCAAAAGATGAAATCATAAAACTTTATAGACAATATGTATTTAGTGATAAGTTATCTGAACGAATTTCAATTAGAGAAAAAATCACAGCATTGGAAATAAAGTATCATCTAAGAAAACTAGATTGTGAGGTATCTGTATGACTTTATCTATACTAGCAATTATATTAGCTGGAATAATCGGAGGATCACTCTCAGTTTTAGCTATTAGAATTATTGAGAATAAATGGAGTCGTATCAAATGATTGACTTAAACGAAAGAGCTAAGATGATGCGGATCGCATCTGATAGTATTCATTCAAAGTATAAAGACAAACTATCTGATAAAGAGATGGTTTGCATATTAGCACAGTTATTAAAGAGCTTAATCAAATATAGAGCTCATGAAGTATAAACGTTCATTTTTCTCTTGTTGATGGTGCATCGTACTAACAGAACCTGACGATGTTAAATGGTATAGGGCGAGTCAATATTCATCAGCCATCAAGGAAAAAATTAAAGGAGTATTATATGAGATATACAACTTATACCATGGAACATGCAAAACGTTCATGGATAAACAAACTAATTAAAAAGTATTATGTCTATCATAGAGGTGGTTGGGGCTTTGGTCACATAGATCAAAGAGTTATTATGGAAAGAACAGGCTTATCATATCCAGGATGGTTAAAGATACTCAATGGATCAGATATGAAAGTATCGACACTTATAAAAATATGTGATGTTTTCAACATCCCTGTTGAAGTTGCGATTCAGCATGAAAGCGAGTATCTAGTTGCTGCAGGTAAACTAGAGTTAATGATATCGAAAATATAAACTCAAGTTAATAATCTCCTGGAGATAGTAAACTTAAGTTTATCTATAGACAATGAAAGGACATCATATGAAACAATCTGATACAGTAAATCACTTAGATAAAAAAATAGAAGCTCTAGCAATGGCTGACCCAATGATTATACTTAATATGTACTGTAAAAACCTAGATGACTCATTAAAAAAGGATGTCATCAAGTTATACCAGGATCATATCGAAGTATCAACAGCAATCCTAAACGCTATGTTACTCTTTGTGCTCAAATATAAAGAGGGTTATGTACCACATTATACTTATCTTGCATCTGCACTCAACCAGTGGTTAAAACACGTTAAAACACCCAAGGATGCATTATTAAAACTTACTAGACAAAAATCAAATGTCGTCTATAAGAAAAAACAAGCTCATAAAGTATCAGAGCCTGATTGGATGGACGATTATGTTAAAGAATTAGAAGCTATGGAAGAATAAAAAAACTTTAGATTTTATAAGGAGTTTACATGACACAAGCTTATCAACTTTCAAGTAAAAAATCGAATAAATTTCCTAATCTAAAGATACATCCGTATTATATGAGAAATGGATCAACTAGCTTCTACGCAAGCCCAAATGTTGAAGTATGGAATAAAGTGCTGCATCTACTGATATACATCTATAGAACGAAAGGCATCTTATTTATATCAAACACTGGTATCGTTAAATGGTTAAACCAATACGGTGCAAATGTTACTATCCATGGAGTCAAACAAGCAATAAGAAAGCTTAGAGACATGGGTCTTGTGTTAGATGTCGACGAGTGCGATTATCATGTAAAGGATGAAAATTTACGTCTTACTAATGGACGTATTTTGAAGTTGAATGTACCAAATATTTTGGATCATCTTCGTGTTGTTACTCTAGATGATGCACTATACAGAGATGCACGCAAAAAATCGCGTGTAAGACGTCTGATTAGAAAAAAGATGTATTCACTCGTTGACTGGGTTAACATCAAAAAAAATAACCTAAAAGAAGCTTACAATGCATATGTTATTATTCAACAAAAGAAATACTTTAGCCCTGAAGAAAAAAATCAAGAGATCACATTAGAATCATATCAGATGATGGAAGAAGATATCTATAACATGATCGCAGTTATATATGATGAAACAGATGTGGGGGTAATCATGAACTAAATAGCCAAAAATAGCCTTTAAAGAGAGGTTGTTTTGACGTTGATAAATCATATCAGATAGAGAAAAAAACTGCAGAAATCACTCAAAAACGACTCTAAACACTTGGAAAAAAATATCCAGGTGTTTTCTTTTTTTATTTTGATAGTAAGTGTAAACCATCTCAACAAGAAACCGTACACCTTTCTAGAAACCGTAGACACAAAATGCTTTATCTTTAGTATTACTACTCTTTTAAGTCTTGTATATCTTTAAAAATATAATTCTATTATTATGTCTAGAGAAAGGACCGAAAGATGTTACAGAAGTTATCCGAAAATGGATCTCGCTGATGACACCATACAAACATCTAAGCGTTCTTGGATTATAAAAACCTTGATAATGACTGATAAAGCACTGTCGTGCTTAAAAGCCATGCCTATCTCTATGCCATAAAGTCTAATCCCTTAGAACCGATAGGCATGATACTAAACTCATGTGTAATGCTAAACCTCTTAAAAGCGAAAATATGAGATATTCAAAATTAAAGATACATAAAAGTTCACCAATTTTTATGACATGATTGTCATCAATTGGTAAATTGATGGTAGATACACTCAAGTATCAATATAAATGAAAGGAGCAAGTTGATATGGCTAAACGTAAAATCATGAAAAAAAGTAAATCAAGATTGTTTGTATTTTTAGTAGCTCTTGCAGCTTTACTTGTTTTATCAGTATTGTTACCTGTTGTGTTTCCAAATGCTACTGGCTTATTAAAGACTGTCATTGCTTTCTTTATTCAAGTGAGAGATCACTTTAGAGAGTTTTGGATGATTTATTCATTCACATTATTAATTGTTTTGGCTTACTTTGCAAAGAAAAAGTAAGTATTTAGTTTTTAAAATCATATTATAAGTTTATAAGGAGAAATTTATATGAAAAAAATTGTATTAATTGTATTAATGATTTTTACATTCTCATTTTCATTAGTTTCTGCATTAGCTGCAGAAAGTTTTGCATCTCATACTGTATATTTTGATACACAAAATGGTGAATATACACACGCATATGTAAATGAATTTGAAAATGTTTTAGCAAATCGAAATCCTGCTTCATTGTTATTTATTGGTGATAGCACTAGTAATGAAGATACAGATTGGGTGTATTTGACATCTCAATATTTAGTTGATCAGATTAATGATTATTCAATAAATTATCGTTTCTTTGATGATACAACAAAGAGCTATAATAGAATAGATTATCTGCAAACTGGTGATGCTGGCGATGCATATGCAACGCTTGATGGTTCATATGGAACTAAAATCCAAACTATTAATTCATCTGCTTTAGCTATTACAGGTGATATTGATATTGCAGTAAAAATTGCTGCTGATGATTATACATCTTCTGCAGGTAAGACTTTAGTTAATAAGATGGGTGCAAGTGATGGTATTAGAGGATATCAATTTAACCTTACTGGAACAACACCTACACCGAGATTTTTATTCTCACCAGATGGTACTACAGTTGTTGATGTCTTTTCTACAGCAGCAGCAACAGTAGAAAATGGACAAGCTATTTGGTTTAGAGTTACATTGGATGTAGATAATGGATCTGCAGGTAATGATGTAAAATTCTATACATCATCTGATGGTTCAACTTGGGCACAATTAGGTTCCACTATAACTACAGCCGGTGTTACATCTATCAATGAAAATAGCCAACCAATATCTTTTGGATCTAGAGATGGCTATCAAAACCTTTGGGCTGGAAAATTTTATGAAGCTGTAATTAAAGATGGTATTGGTGCTGCAGGTCGGGTTGTTGCAAGTCCTGATTTAGGTAATATTAGAACTGGAACATCATTTGAAGATGTTGAAGGTAATATTTACAACATTTTTGGTGGTATTGAAGTTGGATACGGTGCACCTGAATTAACAATATTAAATGCATCAGTAAGTGGTGTAGGAACTTATTATTTCACCGATGAAGCTGTTTTTGATCATGTTGTCACTTTGAATCCAGAAATGACTTTTGTTTCATTAGGGCATAATGAAGGTTTATTTCTTGACATACGAATTGCTTATAATACCTTACTAAGCAATATTAAAAATAAAATAACAGATACAAATTTTGTCTTAGTTACACAAAATCCTAAAGTGAGTCCAATTGGTGCAGATAATATTGCAGCTCATGAAATTAGACAACAACAAATAGGTGTAATTGCTAGCGAAAACGGTTATGGATATATTGATGCTTATGAAGCGTTAAGTGCAAATACTGCAGTTTATGTAATGGCAGATGGTGTACATCCAACAGCTGAAGGTTCTATAGTATGGGCTGATGAAGCAGAAAAATTTTTACAAGGTGCATTTAGCACAGGTGTTTCAACATATCGTATTGAAGTTGAAGATGCAACAGTTGCAAATTTACCTGATGATCCTATTAAAACAGGCTATATTTTTGATGGATGGTACACAAATGAAGCTGTAACTCAAGAATATAATTCTCAATCTGCAGTTGTTACTCAAGATATAACATTATATGCTAAATGGATTGTTGATGGAACGGCTGGAACTCCAGGGACAATAACTCCAGATGGTGATACATTAGAATTCTTAGGTATTGCATGGTATTTATGGATTATTGGTGGTGCAGTTATATATCTTGCCTCTTCTAAAAAAGCCAGAAAATCTTTAGGTTTTAAAAAATGAAAAAAATATCAGTGCTTCTAGTTGCATTGTTTTTAGTGATCCAATTAAACTATACAACTGCATATGCTTTAAGCTCTGATATCAATGGTCCTGACATCATACATAAAGAAGCTAATCAAGTTTTCACAATTGGTGATCTGCTTTCTTTGTATGATCGAGATGTATTTATTGAAAAAGATGATTTCACTGGGTATGGAAACATACCTGGTGAATATCATGTTTTATTATTTCAGGGTGATAACAAAAAAGATGTCACAATTGTTGTTGTAGATAGATGGGCGAACTTAGAAAATTCATCTGATCTATTATTCGTATCTGATTATAAAGATATCTATGTTTCTAATGATAGAATTTTATCATTGTATGAGATATTATATTTTATTTATCCAATCACTGGATACATTCAAGAATCGTATCAATTTAGATATGAAGAAATCACTAACACATATCACACTAAAGAGTTAAATGATGATGGTTCTATTGAAGTTGGAACTTATGATTTATCATTTAGACTTACATATTTCAGTGGTTTTCAAGAGGTATATCATGCAACGATCACAACAAAAGAAATCATCATCAATGGTGTGATTATAGAAGCTCCTCCAACTACTTTAGATCAGATTATGAGTTTTGTACCTTGGATAGTTGTTATTTGTTTATTATTATATGCAATTAAGCATAAAAAGAAACGAGGTTTTATACATGATTAAGAAAATAATGCTCTTATCGATTTTCATAGCTTTATCGATGTTTATGAGTTTAAAAATATATGGTGCTTATGTAGAAACTCAGATACTAGATATTAGCACTCAATTTAGTTCATGGGAACTAAAAGATAATGCTGGTGTATATATGCTAGAGTCTAACAGAGTGAAAAATGAAGCCGAATCAATTGAGCTGCAACTAGACACAGTTTTTACTTCTTCTAACTTAGAATTTATTGATTCAGACTATGATGGTATATATGATGATCCAAATCCTTACTATAACATGTATAATGCTTTTGTCATGTCTTATGGTTCTGAAACTTCAAGAATCAATCTATATTCTAGTGAAACTTCTACAACTCTAATTGGAACACATGATATGACATATGAAGCTGCAGAAGTTACAGAATTTCTATTTTTAAATGAAGGCACAATGTTAGATCCTGATTGGACAGTAAATTTAGAAAAAGATATCTATTATTCAATCACTATTGTTTTAAATGAAAATCTAACAGCTGATCAAAGACAGCGAATTTTAACTGTGTTTAATGCTGGAGGATATTATGGAAGTATGACTCCAGGTGAAACTTATCATCTAGCAGTTACAGCAAATGTTGTAGCTGTATATGTTGATCCAACTAATCCTGGTGATCTAGATTTATTACCATCAACAAGTGGATCCATTTTTGATGATGTAAATAACATGGGTAGAGTACATATTGATGAAATCAATAATAGAACAATTGATTTTACAATCATGTATAATAATATCTATTACTTGAGATACACTTTTTCTGATAATACAGATTTGAGTGTATTTAACAATAACTATGAGGCTTTTTATTATACATATGAAGATCAGCATTTTATTGTATTTAATAAAGGTGATCAATCCATGTTTACACATTATGAACGAATAGATGCATTTGTACCTTATACAATTTGGAATTTGGATACTAATGAAATTATAAGTCATAATCAAATTGATGTTTATTTATATATGGCTTTAGGTGATGCAAATCATATTGTTGGATATTTCTATGTAGATGATTTTGTCATTGATCGTTTAATCCAGGTATCAACAATTTTTAACTATCGATGGGATCCATTGATAGGATCCTATTCTGAATGGATTCCAGAAAAAGTAGTTCTTGAAGATACACAAATATCAGAAGGAAATATCTCTTGGCAGTTGCAAGGTGCAGCAACTTCACTTGCAGCTACAGCTACACTTGCAGTTATTTTAGGTGCGACTGGTGTTGGATTTCCAATAGCATTTCCTCTACTTCTTGCAGGAGGTGTAATTGCTGCCTATTATTCAGCTGCAGCATATCTTTATCCAGGTGATTTGATTACTGGTGATGTGTCAGAGATTGAATTAGCAAATGTTGATCCTGAACTAAAAAATAAGATCAATCAAAAATATGCTGAAGTTGATGAAGATTTTACAGCTATAGATACAAACTCATTTCCATTATGGAAACTAGATTTTGGAGCATATGAAAAAGTTGGAAGTACTGCAGACGTTGATCCTAATTCTATAAATGTAATTACATTATCTTATCAAACCGATGGTGAAATATATACATTACAAGCTGATAGTATAAGAACATATGGTTCAGTTGATGATTATTTAGATCCAAATAATGACTCTGGTATATTTAATCCTTATCCTACAGAACCCTCTACAGGCATAACACTTCCTGAGGGTTGGTACTGGTATGCAGGTGCAATGGTTGCTGGTTATTTCTTTATCAACACATTTAAAAAAGCTAAAAGAGAACCAGGACTCATGATACTACTTCTTGCAGTTATTGCATATGTGCTTTACATCTTAGGGGTGTTTTAAATGGCTAGTATAACATCATGGATTGTAGAAAATTGGCAATTGGCAGGTGCAGTCTTAGTGCTTTTAATTGTTTTATCATTAACTGGTAGGATTAAAAGATTGTTAAGAGATGCTAGAAAAGGATTAGCTGATATATTTACACTTGAGGGATTTTTCATTTTTATGATATTTATTTATATCATCTATCAAATATATTTAAAGGTTGCGGCTACTTTATGAAAGATTATTTAGATCCAATTTATAACAAATGCGAACTTTATATGGATAAAATAGTGCATCTAGCTGATATGAGTCTAGATGCATTTTCACATGCAGCAAAAAAGACACTCAATATCTTTGATAAATTCAGTAACGGATTATTTGATAGCATACATGCATATTATAAACGTAACGGACATGATCGCTTTATCAGATACGCATCTTTACCATGGAGCATTAGCATACCTATAGCTTATAAGTATTTATCTGCAGGATCATATTATAGACTTCCAATATTTCAACCAGGGATGCACATGATTAGAGCAAAAGTTGGAGGGGGTAAATCACTTACATCATTTGTACTAGCTGAGATGACGCTTCTAGCTACAGCAAA
>SWCF01001939.1_pt1 | contig 12279 bp, 10 predicted proteins | sample 4690081 | NCBI WGS metagenome assembly SWCF01 (sample SAMN10267280, study PRJNA491770) | bioreactor metagenome | isolation source: DHS bioreactor inoculated with | place: Japan: off Shimokita Peninsula
CGCCGAATCGGACATCTCCGAGGTCATCGCCAAGATCGACGGCGACGCCCTCGCCGCCGAGTTCGAACGCTACCTGCGGCGACGAGGCCCGGGCGGCTTCACCCAGTGAGGGCGGCACGCGCCTCGCTGCCGCGTGCCGCCCTCTACGCCGGAGGATTCCTCGGACCCTTCGGCGGCGGTGTCGTGGCGTCGATGCTGCCGGAGATCGGCGCCTCCACCGGCGTGAGCGCCGGCGCGGCCGCGAGCACCCTCACCGCCTACCTCGGACCGTTCGCGCTGACCATGCTCGTCTCCGGCACCCTCGGGGCACGGTGGGGACGGGTCCGCACCGTCCGCACCGCGTACATCGTCTACGCCGTCGCGTCGCTGGCGTCCGCGCTCGCCCCCACCCTCGGGCTGCTGCTCGCATCCCGGGCCCTGCAGGGCGTCGCCAACGCCTTCACCACCCCGCTGCTGCTCGCGGCGCTCGCCGCGCTCGTCCCGCGGGCCCGCCTCGGCCGCGCCCTGGGCCTGTTCGGGGCGATGCAGGCCGCCGGACAGACCTCGGCCCCGCTCGTCGGGGGGCTGGCCGCCGAGGTCGACTGGCGGTGGGCGTTCGTCGTGATCGCCGCGGCGGCCGCCGTCCTCGCCGTGATCGGCCTGCCCGAGCAGCTGACCGTGCCCACCGGCGAGGCCCCGCCACGGCTGCGCGACGCGCTGCGCCCCGACGTGGTGCGCATCGGGGTCGTCGCCCTGCTCGGTTGGGGAGCCCTCGGCGGGTTGAACTTCCTGCTCGCCTTCCGCGCCGAGGACGTCTTCGGTCTGACCCCCACGCAACGGGGCCTGCTCCTGACCGGCTTCGGCGTCGCCGGCATCCTCACCGCCCGCCGGGTCGGCACCCTCATCGACCGCATCGGCGCCCGTCGCACCGTGCTGCTCGGCGCTCTCGCCGGCGCCGGTCTCGTCGTCGTCGTCGGCACCGCCGGACTGCTGTGGCTGGTCGCGGCCGCGTGGTTCGTCGCCGGCATCGCCTCCCAGTGTGTGCTCGTCGGGGTCAACGCCGCCGTCCTCGGCTCCTCGGGCCGCAACCGCGGCGGCGCCGTCTCGGTGGTGCAGGCGTTCCGGTTCTCCGGCGGCGCCGTCGCCCCGCTGGCACTGACCCCCCTCTACGCCGCCGCCCCGGTCGCGAGCTTCGTCGTGCCCGCCCTCGTGCTCGCCGTCGTCGCCCCGCTGGCGATGCCGCGCCGCGACTCCCCCTCCCGCTGACATCCTCACCCCGGCGGCGGTGAGCACTTCCTGACCGCCGCGTAACCCCGGTGCCGCCGAGCCGTCACCGCCCCCGGCAACCCTGGACGCATGACCCCAACCGCGTCGCACCACCACGGCCCGCGTCGGCGCCTGCTCGTCGTCGGCAACGGCATGGCCGGCGCCCGCACCGTCGAGGAGATCCTCGCGCGCGGCGGCCGGGACCAGTTCGACATCACCATGATCGGCGACGAGCCGTACGGCAACTACAACCGGATCATGCTCTCCCACGTGCTGGCCGGGGAGGCCGACGTCGACGACGACCTCGTCCTCAATCCGATGAGCTGGTACCGCGCGAACGGCGTGACCCTGTACGCCGGTGACCGCGCCACCCGTCTCGACCGCTTCGGCAAGACCGTCACGTGCGAGTCCGGCCGGCAGGTCCCCTACGACCTGCTCGTCGTCGCGACCGGATCGAACACCTTCTTCCCCAACATGGACGGGCTGCGTGAACCGGACGGACGGCTCGGCCGCGGGGTCTTCGGCTTCCGCACCCTCGCCGACACCAACGGCATGCTGCAGATGGCCGACGCCCACGACGACGTCCGCGCCGTCGTCGTCGGCGGCGGCCTGCTCGGCCTCGAAGCCGCCTACGGGCTGCGCACCCAGGGCCTGACCGTCACCGTGGTGCACTCGCCCACCCACCTGATGAACCAGCAGCTCGACGAACGCGGCGGCCGGGTACTGCGCACCGAAATCGAACGACTCGGCATCACCGTGCACACCGGCACCCGCACCACCGCCGTCCTGCGCGACGACCGCGGCGCCGTGACCGCCGTGCACTTCGCCGACGGCACCGTCGTCGACACCGACATGGTCGTGGTCACCGCCGGCATCCGTCCCAACACCGAATTCGCCCGCGCCGGCGGCCTCGTCGTCGAACGCGGCATCGTCGTCGACGACCAGATGCGCTGCGAGGAAGAATCGAGCATCTACGCCGTCGGCGAATGCGCCCAGCACCGCGGCGAGGTGTACGGGCTCGTCGCACCCGTCTGGGAACAGGCCGTCGTCCTCGCCGAGCACCTCACCGGCACGAATCCCCACGCCGCGTACGAGGGCTCGCGCACCGGCACCGCCCTCAAGGTCGCCGGCATCGACGTCGTCGCGATGGGCATCAAGGGACCCGAACACGAAGACGACGAGTTCGTCCAGTTCTACGATCCGCGCAGCGGCATCTACAAGAGCATCGTCGTGCGCGACGACCGGCTCGTCGGCGCCATGCTGCTCGGCGACGTGAGCAGAGCCACCACCCTGACCCAGGCCTTCGACGGCAGGATCGAGATCCCCGCGGACCGCGCGGCGCTGCTGTTCGACCTCGGCGACCCGCAGGGCGCCGACGTCGCCGCCGACCTGCCGGACGAAACCCAGGTGTGCAACTGCAACGGCGTCAGCAAGGGTGACATCGTCTCCTGCGTCCACGACGGCGCCGGCACCCTCGCGCAGGTGTGCGCCCGCACCCGCGCCGGGAAGGGCTGCGGCTCGTGCAAGAGCCTGGTCGCCGACATCGTCGCCTGCGCCGCCGGCGGCGCCCTCGCCGCGGACCCCGCCGCGAACTGGTACGTGCCGTGCATCCCGCTCGCCAAACCGGACCTGATCGCCGAGATCCGCCGCCGCGACCTGCGTGCGGTCTCCCAGGTCTTCGCCGAACTCGCCCCCGGCGGCCGCGAGGAGGCCACCGCCAAGATGCCGCTCGCGTCGCTGCTGCGCACCGTGTGGGGCCCCGACTGGGTCGACGAACGGGGTGCGCTGTTCATCAACGACCGCGTCCACGCCAACATCCAGCGCGACGGCACCTTCTCCGTGGTGCCGCAGATGAAGGGCGGGGTCACCACCCCGGACCAGCTGCGGCGCATCGCCGACGTCGCCGACAAGTACGACGTGCCCATGGTCAAGGTCACCGGCGGCCAGCGCATCGACCTGCTCGGCATCCGCAAGGAGGACCTGCCGAAGGTGTGGGCCGACCTGGACATGCCCTCCGGATACGCCTACGGCAAGAGCTTCCGCACCGTCAAGACCTGTGTCGGCAGCGACTTCTGCCGCTTCGGCCTCGGCGACTCGACCGCGCTCGGCATCGCCCTCGAGGAACGCTTCCAGGGACTCGAGACACCCGCCAAGCTGAAACTCGCCGTGGCCGGATGCCCCCGCAACTGCTCGGAAGCGCTGTGCAAGGACGTCGGCGTCGTCGCGGTCGGCGACGGACGCTGGGAGATCTACGTCGGCGGCGCCGCCGGCGCCCACATCCGCAAGGGTGACCTGCTCGCCGGCCCCGTGTCCGGCGACGACGTCCTGGCCCTGGCCGGCCGGTTCATCCAGTACTACCGCGAGAACGCCGCATGGCTCGAGCGAACCTACGACTTCGTGCCCCGCGTCGGCATCGACCGGCTCCAGGCGCTGCTGGTCCGAGACGAGGAGGACATCGTGACCGGACTCGACGACCGCATCGGCGCCGCCGTCGCGGCATACCGGGACCCCTGGCTCGAACGGACAGCCCCGAAGTCGCCGGCACAGTTCCGTCCCGCGCTGCCGCTGCTCCCGCTGCCGCAGGTGCCGGTCCGATGACCACCACCGAAAGCCGGACCACCGCGCGGGAGTACGAGGTGGGCGCGCTGAGCGACCTGACCCCGGGCGAAGGCCGCACCTACACGGCGGGCGGACGGCAGATCGCCGTGTTCCTGCTCGGCGACGGCACCGTCCGGGCGCTGGACGCGGTGTGCCCACACCGGGGCGGACCGCTCGCCGACGGCCAGATCGACCCCGACCTCGTCGTGTGCCCCCTGCACCAGTACGCGTTCAGGTTCGACACCGGACGGTGCACCGCACCCGGCATCGACCCCGTCCACATCTACCCCGCGCGGGTGCACGACGGCCGGATCGTCGTCACCGTCGGGTGAGCGACGGGTGGCTGTCACGCCACCAGCAGTACACGTACAGCGTCAGCGCGGCGACGAGGGCGGTGACCACCCAGATGGTCACCGCCACGTCGACCCACGACCCGATCGGCGGCGAACCCGGCAGGATGCCTCGCAGCGGAACCACGGCGAACAGCATGGCCGCCATCCAGGCGAGCATGTCGGTCTCGACTGCCCGGCGCCGCCGGAACGTCTGCACCGCGACGAACGCGGCGAGCACCGCGAGGACGACCATCATCAGCAGCAGGATCGCCGCATACACCAGAGTGCCCCCGGTGCGCACGAACACCACCTCGGTGCCGTCCACCCCCTCGGGGAAACCGAGCTCCGGGGCCGCCACGACCGCTCTACGGTCGATCGACCACCCGTCGATGCGGCCGTCGATCAGCACCGCCGACGGCACCGGCTCCCGCTCCGCTCCCTCCCCCACGTCGACCTCCACGACGACCGGCGTGACGTCGAAGACGTCGAACGGCCAGCGGATCGCCTGCCCCCGCGCCAGCAGTTCCACCGGGTAGGCGACAGGCACGGTGTGAGCCGGGAAGAACAACTCCGACTGCGCGACAGCCGGCACGAGCAGCACACTCAGCGGCACGGCGAGCGTGGCCCCGTTCGCATCGAGGAACGACTCCCCGGGATAGATGGTTACCTCCGCATGCACCCGGTCGACCGTCGGCTGCAGCGACTTCATCGTCACCACCACGAGCACCGAGTCAGCAGCCACCTCCACGGGCCGCCACTCCCGCCGTTCGTGCGAACTCACCCCGAACAGGAGGAGTACGCCGGCATACACAGCGATCGCCGCCGCCACCAGCGACATCAGCACAGACCGGCGAGACGGGCGATTCGGACGCGGCGCAGGCACTCCCGGACTGTAGTCCGCAGGTGCCGCCCCGGGGGTCTTTGCTTTTTTTGTTGGCGAGTTGTCGTGGGAGCGAGGAAGGTTTCGGTAATTTTTTATGTTCCGTATTGTTCGGAATATTTCCCGTCGTTCCGGGCGACCGCCGAGTCGGCCTCCACTTCGCACCAACCCTCGACGTCCTCACGTGGCTTCGCCGGCTCGGGACCGACCGGACGGAACATCGGCCTCCGGATTCTGCTGTTCCGAGACTCTGCGCCTCGTCGCCTGCCGCTCCGCTCCCCTGCACTACAAGCCGAGAACGAGTGTTCGCAAATTGTTCGGCTTCCGTGTCGTACCGATTACCTATGGTGGGGACATGACCGCGTCCGCACCGCTCGCAGAACCAGCCGACAGCGCGACGGGCCCCCGCCCGGAGCGGCCCATCGACATCTACCGCCGCGCCATCGCCGTGGTCGAGGCGTGCCTGCCCCTGGGCTGGACGGTCACCTCCGACCGCCCCCGCTCCCCCGCGGCCCCCGACCGGATCCTCGTGACCGCGCCCGACGGCGAATCGGTGTCGTACGCGGTCATCGCGTCCCGCGGCGTCCTCAGCGGAGACGTCGCGCGCATCGCCGCGGAACTGTCCGAGTCCGACCGCGGATTCGTGTGCGCTCACTATCTCTCCGATCCGGTCCGCCGCCAGCTCGATCAGCACGGCATCTCGTACTCCGACGCGACCGGGAATCTCACGCTCGTCGCGTCCCGGCCGGCGATGTGGGTGCGCAACCGCGGCGCCGACGCCGACCCGTGGCGCGGGCCCGGCCGGCCGTCGGGCGTGCTCACCGGCGAACCGTCCGAACGCGTGGTCCGGGCGCTCGCCGACTTCACCGGGGAGATGTCCGTACCGGAACTGATCCGGCTCTCCGGTGCCTCCACCGGCGCCACCTACCGCGTCGTCGAGGTCCTCGGGGAACGGGAACTGATCCGCCGCATTCCGCGCGGCCCGATCACGATGGTGCACTGGGAGAAGATGCTGCGCGCGTGGGCTGCGGACCGTAAGCCTTGCGTCACAAGGGGATTCGCCGCGCCCGACGGCATCGGCACGGTACGGGCGGATCTCTCCGAACCGCTCGACCTGAGCTATGCGATCACCGGTCTCGGGGCCACCGACTACGCAGGCGCCGAGGTCCTCGAGGTGTACGCCGACGACCCGGACACGTTCGCCCAGGCCCTGGGTCTGCGCCCGGTCGACCGCGGCGCCGACGTCGTGGTGGCCACGCCGTGGTCGCCGGTGGTGTTCGAGCGGATGGAGCGACGCGACGGACTACGCTTCGCGGCACCGTCCCAGGTCTATGCGGACCTGCTGGCCGGACCGTTCCGCAATCCGAACGCCGCCGAACACCTGCTCGCGGCGCTCACCGCCGACCCGAGCGCGTGGCGCCGGCCCGTGGGGCGCACCTGACCGTGGTCAGAGGCCGAGCGCGGTGACGGCATTGCCGGCGAGTCCGGCGTGCTGGCGGCTGTAGAGCGCCACCATCCGCTCGTCGGCGTGCCCCGTCTGCGTCATGATCGTCTGGGTCGTGGCTCCGTTGCGGACGGCCTGGGTGACGAACCCCGCGCGCAGGCTGTGCCCGCCCAAGGTGGCAACCACCTCGGGCGCGAACCCCGCCTGCCGCGCCCGGCGCTGGATCATCGAGTGCACCGACTGCCCGCTCAGGGCGCCGCTGCCGACGGCACCGGTGCGGTGGATCGTGCGGAACAGCGGCCGTTCCACACTCCCCGTCCCCGGCGCGACACCGCGGCAGCAGTGCTCGTCGCCGGCGGCACACTCGTCGCTCACCAACTCCCGCACCGCCGCCCCACCGTCCGCGTCCCATGCGTCGAGCACCTCGCGCCAGCGCCGGTAGGCGCACACCGGGCAGGTCTGCGGATCCCGGCCGTACGGGAGCGTGACGGTGCGCCCGCGCGCGTCCCGATCCGCCTTCGAGCGACGAATCGTCACGTACAACCCGTCGGACCGATGGGCGACGACATCGGACATGGCCAGTGCCGACAGTTCCGACCGGCGCATCGCACCGGCGAGCCCCAGCAGTAGCAGGGCGGAGTCGCGGCGCTCGGCTACCCGATCCGGCCACTCGGTGGCGGCGGTGCGCATCGCTCCGACGATCGCCCGGATGTCGTCGGTGAGCAGGGGTGTGCGGCGCGCCGGTGGCGCCGCACGGGTCCGCCGGATGCCCCGCACCACGTCTCGCACGGCCTCGTGGTGTCCCGGCTTCGGCAGTCCCGCCAAGGCGTGCATCTTGTTGATCGTCGCGACCCATCGCGCGAGGGTCGACGGGGCGTACGCCCACCGCCCGTCGGGTCGCAGTTCGCCCGACTTCTCGGTCAGGTACCAGCCCACGAGTTCGGGCGCGGCCGGAAGGGGGACGTGACCGACGGTGTCGCACCATCGGGCGAACTTGTTCCAGTCGCTGGTCACGGCGGCGCGGGTGTTCTCCGATGCGGCCTTGGCGCGGAGCCGGCGCATCGCCTCCTCCACACCGGGGGGAAGCGCCGGCGCAGGCAGTGGCGACTCGGGGGAATCATTGCCCGGCAACTGATTCGTCACGGTGACACCACTCCTCTGCCCGACCCTTCGCGCACGGACGATACGCGTCGATCGCGCCCCTCGCGTCGACGACACCGGCCGGCGCGTCGTGCCCGGCTCGGGGGTGCGACGCACGCACCCGTGCGGCGCCCCGGGCAGAAGCTGTTCCCGCCGGTCAGCGCGCGGGCGTGTGCGACCGGCCCGGGACTCGACCGTGACGGGCCTCGACTGCCTGCCGTGTCTCCTCGGCGATCAGGTCCGCGTTGATCCGGGCGGCGACGGACGCGCCTGCCGCCGCGGCGGCACCCACCTGGGCGACGGGATCGGTGACGTTACCGGCAACCCAGACGCCGGGGACGTCGGTGCGGCCGGTCACGTCCGCCGGAATGTGCTCTCCCACCCCGGCCGGATGCTGCGCCGGCCGCACCCCGAGGGGCGCGAGAAAATCGGTGCGCACCACCATCCGCGGCGCGACCACCAGCGCCTCCCGGGCGATCGTCCGGTCCCCACGCAGCCGTACCCCCGCAAGTCGGTCGTCGACGGTCTCCACTGCCACGACCTCACCGTCGATCACCCGGACGCCACGCGCGGCCAGTTGCTCCGCCTCCTCTGCGGCGGGCCCCGGCGCCGTGTGGGTGAAGAAGGTGACGTCGGCGCTCCACTGCCGGAACAGCAGGGCCTGGTGCACGGACATGGGGCCGCTCGCGAGCACGCCGATCGCCTGGTCGCGGACCTCCCAGCCGTGGCAGTACGGGCAGTGCAGCACGTCTCGTCCCCACCGTGCCCGCAGGCCGGGTACGTCGGGCAGGTCGTCGACCGCTCCGGTGGCCACCAGCACCTGACGACCACGGGTCACCCGGCCGTCGGACAGCGCCACCTCGAACCCGCCGTCTCTGCGGGTGACAGCAGCCACGCCGGCGCGCACCACGTCACCGCCGTATCCGCGGACCTCGCCCCGGCCGCGCTCGAGCAGTTCGGCCGGCGGGATCCCCTCGCGGCCCAGCAGCCCGTGCACACCCGTCGCCGGTGCATTGCGCGGCGCACCCGCGTCGACGACGACCACCGATCGTCGCGCGCGGGCGAGCATCAGTGCCGCGTTCAACCCGGCGGCTCCCCCGCCGATCACTACCACGTCGTATCCGTACCCGAGCACGTCGCTCATCTCGACCACCTCCACGACGACTGTGCGTGCCGACCACAATGACTGGCAACATAATTTGCCGATATGGCAAAATTCCCGCATGGACGATCTCGACCAGGCGCTCGCGACGGTCGGACCCCGGCTCCGCGCGCTGCGGCGTACCCGCGAGACGACGTTGACCGATCTCTCGGCGGCGACGGGCATCTCGGTGAGCACCCTGTCCCGACTCGAGTCCGGGACCCGCCGACCGACGCTCGAGCTGCTGCTGCCCCTGGCCAGAGCGCACGGGGTGACGCTCGACGAACTGGTCGGCGCCCCGCCGACGGGCGACCCGCGCATTCACCTGCGTCCCGTCACCCGGCACGGCATGACCATGGTGCCGCTCACCCGGCGAGCCGGCGGGATCCAGGCGTACAAGCTGGTGCTCCCCGCCGACAGCAGCCGCGGGGAACCGGATCCCCAGACCCACGAGGGGTACGAGTGGCTCTACGTCCTCGACGGACGGCTACGGCTCGTCCTCGGTGAGCACGACCTGGTTCTCTCCCCCGGGGAGGCGGCCGAGTTCGACACTCGCGTGCCGCACTGGTTCGGCGCCGCCGGTGCCGAACCGGTCGAGTTCCTCAGCCTGTTCGGCAAGCAGGGTGAACGAGCGCATCTTCGCGCCCGTCCGGCCACGAAACCTGTTCCGCGCCAGTCTGATCCGTAGCCCCCGCCCCACCCTCGTGTGGGCACGGAAGGGCCGATGGTTCACCGCCGAGCCCCGGCACGGAACCCCTCCCCACTTTTCGCCCACCCACGGCGTTCCGACTCACTATAAGAGGGGGTTATGACGATCATGTCCGATCCATGCATATATGCGAATCTATGCGCCCTTTCGGAGGTCGACTGGATGGGTCTTCGTAACGTTTCGAGTTTCGTCCGCATAGCACCTTTATCTAACTGCTATTATTTTTTCTCATTCATTTCGTTTCGTAATTCATTTCGTTTTGCGACACGTACACTGCGGCCCACAGGACGCGCCGGGGCCCGTATTCGGCCCGCGGGGAAGGCCCCCGCCTCGTGTGCTCGGCTGGTGAGCTCGGTCGAGAAAGAGCTGGGCAGTGATTCGGCTAATCAAGGAATTCCGTAGGCAGCCGATTCCACTAACGCCTCCTGGCCTCTCCCTCCCCCTGATAGATATGGCGGCAACCACCGACCGAGATGAGGAATCCGTGAGCGAAGCGAGCACCGGCGACTCCCTGCCCGACCAGCGCATGCCCGACCAACGCATGCCCGACGCGCGCCCGAAGCCGGGACGGCCGCGCAAGTACGCGTCCGCCGCAGACCGGGTCCGGGCCTACCGAGAACGCGAACGGCAGAAGAGGGAGGCGGCCTCCCTGGCCGAGCTGACCACTCCCCCGGGCCCGGCCGAAGCAGCCACCAACCTGGCGTCCGCCGTCGCCGCGCTCCGCACCCTGAACGCGACGTCGCTCGCGCAGTACAACGCCGTCGCCGCGCAGATCACCGCGGCCGTCGACAAGCTCACCGACCCGGACGCACTCGAGGCGCAGATGACCCGGGCCACCACGGAGCTGGCGAAGGTGAAGGCGGACGCGGATGCCAGGATCGCCCGCCTGCGCGAGCAACTCGCCCAGGCAACCGAGGACCGCGACAACGCGGAGGCCGCCGTCGAGGCCGTCGACCGCGAGCTGGCGGACGCCCGCGCCGCGCACGACACCCGGATCCGGGACCTCGAGACCGCGCATCGCGACGAGTCGACACGAGCGGCCGAGGAGCACGCGGACATACTGCGCACCTGGCAGGAACGCATCGACGCCACCGCGGCCGCGCACGCCGCGGAGATCGCCGAGTACCGGTCGACCGTCACCACCCAGCAACAGCAGCTCGCCCGGCTCGAATCGGAGCTCGCGACCCTGCGTGACGAACTGGCGCACACCCGCGCCGCGGCGGAGAAGGAGGCGGCCACGGCCGCCGCGGCCGTGGCCCGGCTCGACACCGATCTCACGGCGGAACGCGCCCGCGTCGAGGAACTGCGCGGCGCCCTCGAGGAGGCTCGCGTCGCGGCGGCCGCCGCGCGGGCCGCCGAGACCGCGGCCCGCGATCGAGGCGACGAACTGCGGGCCGAGATCGTCGACCTGCGCGGCGAGCGGGACCGGCTCCGGGGCGAGCTCGCCGCGGCACACGCCGCGGCGGCCGAGACCCGCCGCGAGGCGGACCCGACGGAGACGACGCCGGCCGAGAGCTGACCGAGCGGCGACGTTCCCGACCCCGGCGACGACCGGACGCCCACGCGAGGCACGGCGGCGCCTCCCGCCCCGGGTGTGGCACGCACGGCACCGGGGGTTGCGTGGCACGTGGGCCGCCCCCGCCTACCCTGTCACGGTGAACGAAACGCAGCCGCCCGCCGGGCACACCGACCCGGGGCCCGGGGTGCAGCACGATCGGCTCCGGTTGTTCTCGTTCGCCACGGCCGAGAAGCGGGCCGAGTACCTCTGGGTGCTGCGGGCTTTCGACATCGCTCGGGCCAACTACGTCGTGCTGCTGCACGCCGCCGAGGTCGCGGCGATCCTCGAGCGGACCGGCTCGACGGATCCGGCGGCGGCACTGTCCGCTCAGGACGTGGCGCCCCTCCTCGAGCAGCTGCACGCCTGGGGGGTGCTCGAACGCAGCTACGACGGCACCCGGGTGGCGTCGCTGGCCGAGTACCGCAACCGGCACTACGTGTATCAGTTCGGCCGGGCCGGCTACCACGCCTTCCGGGCGGTCGAAGAGGTGCTGAGCGCGCGCGGCGAGGACGCGTCGCTGTCGCGTCTCGCCCTGGCGGATCTACTGGCCGACCTGACCGAGCTGGCGGCGGCGAACGACGCCGGGGACGGCGAGCTCGTCTACCGCAAACTGTCGCGGCTGGACACGACGTTGTCGGACATGGCCGAGCGGGCCGCCGGGTTCTACCTGATGCTCGGCGACCTGGTGCGCACCACCGAGGTCACACCCGAGTCGTTCCTGGCGCACAAGGATGCGGTGCTGGCCCACATGCGGGAGTTCAGCACCGACCTGGCCCGCTACGGTCCTAAACTCGCGGCGGCGCTGGCGCGGGTGCAGGAGACCGGGATCGACCGCATGCTCGGGTTCGCCGCCGCGCACGACGAGCGGATGCTGTTGTCCGTGGCCGAGCGGCACGCGGACTGGCGGGCCCGGTGGCGTGGGCTCGAGCGGTGGTTCGTCGGCGCCGCCGACGTGCCCAGCGAGTCGGAGCGGCTCCGGGACGGCACGATGAGCGCGATCGCGGCGGTGCTGGCGCTGCTGCGGCGATTGACGGAGACCCGCCGGGGCGGGGTCAGCCGCGAATCGCAGCTGCGGCACCTGGCCGCCTGGTTCGCGGCCGCGCCGGACGAGCAGTCGGCGCACGCGCTGTTCGACGCGGTGTTCGACCTGGGCCGCCCGCGGCACTTCTCCGTCGTGCATCCCGACCCGGAGACGGTCCCGGTGACGACGTCGTGGTGGGACGCGCCACCCG
>SWCF01002325.1_pt1 | contig 12194 bp, 10 predicted proteins | sample 4690081 | NCBI WGS metagenome assembly SWCF01 (sample SAMN10267280, study PRJNA491770) | bioreactor metagenome | isolation source: DHS bioreactor inoculated with | place: Japan: off Shimokita Peninsula
CGGGAGAGAATAGGACCTGTGAAATTGCTTCTGTTTCGGAAACAAATTGCGTAAGTAATTCTTTCGTTTTTATATCATACAAAGAAATTGAATTACCTAAAGACAAAGCCAGTTCTAAATTATCGGGTGAAAATTCCATGTCGTATACTGGTTGAGCAGTGGTAAATTTTTGGAATAACTCGCCAGATTTAAAATCATAAATAAAAACAGTTGGTAAATATTCATCATTGACCATCTCTGCTGCAGAGGTAACAAGATATGTGCCTGCTGCATTCAGGTCAAATCCAAGGATGAAATCCTCGTGGAAGATGGCCGGGAATAGTTTATTGGTAGCAATATCACTGGTCTGGATAGTCCCTCTCGCAATCCAGACCGCATAATCATTGCTCTGACAGTAGCGAACGTCATATACCGGGGCAGCAGTTTCAAATCCGGTCAGTTTTACCGTCTGTGTGCCACTTTCAATATCGAAAATTGGCGCACCCCATTCATCCATGTTTGTCACCATTATTTTTGTTCCATCGGGCGAAAAATCAGCGCTCATGAAAAATGTTCCGGTTGGGATTACCTTTTCAGTCATTATTTCCCAATTTCTGAGCATGAGATCTTCATTGTTGGTGGTAATCGCGTAGGTCCTTCCATCCGGTGAGACATCTAATAAAGATTCATTCTCACCTATCACGAAGGAGAATAATTCTTCAAGGTCTGGGTAGGAGAGCACCTTAAGATTCTCATATCCGATGATTGCAATACAGGTCTGGTCTGCACACCAGGATACTCTGGCCGGTTGATCTAATGAGAAATAAGTGATGAGTTCCATGAATTCATCATATTCGATGGTAGGTGTGTCAGCAGGAATTGGCGACGGATCAAAGTTCTCCACGGTGGGTTGTGTTTTTTCGATTGGATATCCACCCGTGGGCGAATCAGTATTAATCGGTGCAGGATAGGAAGTGTCAGGTGTGTTCGTTTCGATAACCGGTTCAGGCTCTTGTTTCGTTTTATTGCACGAAGTAAGGATCAGTAGTGCGATAATCAAAATAAGTACTAATCTTTTCTTTAATGTCATAATTTTTCTCTTCGTTTATATTGAATCAAGACGTTTAAGATCCTTTAATTGTTCCCGAGTGAAAGATTTTCTTCAATTTTATCAAATGATTGATTGAGAAGATTATAAATTTTTTCTTCCGCCCAATCCAAAGCTTTTTCTCCCAGTTTTGAGATTTGAGTATTTACCCAGGAATCTACTCTACTCTTCTGGTTGCTCACTAATTTATTCATCCCATCATCTAATCGATGAGAAAGGCTTGTAATCAGGTTCGGGTTTTGCTGAATGAGGATGACCGGAAACTCATTTACATAAATCGTGAGTGACTGATCTGAAGATACGCTTAACTCCATGCCGTTATCGACACTCAATGCTTGCGCGCTAGCAGCATAAGCCCTGTAATTCTTCCCAGGCAGGTCTTCAAATGTTACCGGGTACGGAGATTCGCCTCCGGATGCTGTCCAGGCATAGATGACCATGCGTCCTTCTTTGCGAAATCGGAATTCGTAAATCCCCAGATCCTGTGGGGTTGCATAACTGCTTAATTGCTGGAACTGACCGAGCGATCGCGCTCCTCCCAGAAGTCTACCAATGTTTTTGAGGGCTTGTTGACCATCCGCTCCCAAAACAAATCCAGGATTTTCAGGGTCTTCATACAAAGAATACCAGAAAATCTTCTCAACCCCCTCTTCGGAAATCAGAGGAATGATGCTTCGGACAACATAATTCGCTTCTACCTGATCCTGAGTGATTGCATGCTGTGCAGCGGGATAAGCGAGCCATTCTTCTTTCCATCCGATTTCTGTGATCCAGATTGGTTTCTTGCCATTCTGGTTTGCGAAATCACGAATCATCCGAATTTCATCAACCAGGTTGGCGTTTTGAGTGCTGCCAGAATCGCAACTCATTGTTTCTACATCTACTTCTGACCCGCGGGGCATCCAGGCTTCTGGGGGATTGTTTTCCCAATAAGGATTAACAGCGATCACATCAAAATGTTTCCAGGCACCTGCCTTTTTGACTTCTGACAGAAACATGATCGGTGTGGTCTCGCAAGTGTTTGCAGGCGAACTATATAAACCACCTAGGATGACTGTATCCCTGGAATTATGCTTTTTGATCACCTTTTCAGCCGTTGTAAGCATGCGGGCAAACAAGAAGGGGTTTGTTTCGCTGGTGGCATCCAAATTCGTTGGAAACATCACTTTTCCCCAGGTTTCAGGTCGGTTGGCCTGCGGGCTGATTTCCCAATAATCAATTTGATCCCCAAATCGATCCACGACTGCCTGGACATAATCTTTCCAGTTTTCGACCAGTAAATCCACATCCACACTCTGATCGGGATAGACATGCGGCAGGTAAGCTGGTCCGGTAGATAACACCGCCACTACTTCAAGATTGTGCCGTTCAGCTTCTTCGAGCATGAAATGAAAATCTCGTTGGGTATTGCCATTGGCGTAATACCACTGATATTGTCCGGGTATCTGCTCCACTTCCCGCCACGGGATTTCTTCCCGAACCCAATTCACGCTCATGTCCTCAAGTTGTTGATAAGCGCCTGGGAGACCTTCCGTTCCAACTCTTAAATGAATTGACGAACCCATACCAATACTGTCTAATTTTGACAGTGTTATTTCCTTGTCCTTTGGCTTGATGAAAGCGCTGATCAAAAGCAGAACTAAAGCCAAACCGACAATTTTTATCCAAATGAACGAAAGATTAAAGCGAATACCCATAACAACCTCACAGTTTTGTTGCTGTTAAGGGTGCAAGAAGGGGGCCAGGAAGGGGAGAGAAAGAGGAATTTATTTTATTTGTGATATTGGTATGTAATAAAAAAAGAAAAGAAGCTATCCTATTTAGCTTAGCTTCTTTTCTTTTTTCAATTAACTTTCTAATTTGCGGGTTTGAAAGAAAGTTGTACTTTATTTGAATGCATTATAACTAAATTGTTTATCGCCGGTAAATGTTGCAGGAGCTACAAAATTGGCTTGTCCAACAATTGATTTTGAGTCATCATCAACTTTGACAATTACACCACCATTCCAACCGTCCCCAATTGTTGTTTCAAAAATTGATGAACCAACATAATTAGTTACTGCTGAATTTGCCCCTAAAGTTAAATGCTGAGTATAGGTTTTCACATTTGTATCTCGCCAATATTCAACAGTTAGATTCACAGGTACTCCTGTCGTATTTACCACCTGCCAGCCTGATTCGTATCCCCCAAAGGCAGTTCTAACAATTTGAGGAAAATATAATATGTTTGAGGCATCTTCAACTGGGACTAAATTAATAGCTGTAGATTCACCAGAATTCGAGGCCATAGTTGCGATCCCGTAAACTTTATTAGTTCCACTTGTCACGGTAACCACAGCTGTTCCATTGAACCCATTGGGCAAACCACTTAATGAACCCACGTACTGGATCCATACATTATTTGCTGATACTGATCCCGTATATGTATAAACTGGGGTTGTTTGACCAGAGCGAATAAATTCAACTTTAAATGGGGTAGCTGTGGGGTTAGGATTATAAACAGTTAATCCACTAGTGTATACCCCAGCAAAGGCGAATTTTGTTACTTGTGGAGCAAATAATTTTTGACTTCCAGTAGTCATGCCATTGAAACTTGCAAGCATTGAGCTATTTGCAGGCCCATAATTTACCACTGAAGCTACAGGTCCTGCACCAGTAATTTTTGCAGCACCAGAAAATCCAAGTAAGTTAGCGGTAGCATACATTCCACTATCGAGGTCTAGGTACCATGTTTCACCTTTCTTCAATAAAAGAGTAAATGTTTCCACAGCCACAGCATTTCCTGGTCTAAAAAATTCAATCTTCACATTATTGTCACCACTAGCGGCATTCTGAACTGAAATATAAGAAGAGAAACCTTGAGCATATGCTCGTGAAATTACAAATGGGATATATACAGTTGTGCCTAGATCATCCATTCCTGCGCCGCTATGACTCCCATAAACAAAAGGAGTTGATCCGGAACAGGTGACTTCATTTACTAAGGCATTTAATTCTACATTTGAACTGACTATTGCAGAATAACTACCACTGATCATAGTGCTGAAGCTACTGAATGAAGGTACATAAAATGATCTTGAAGCATTAGGTGCGATATCTGGTAAATTAAAAGTATATTCTTCAATACCATCATTTTCTCCAATATCATAAAATGCCACAGAGATGATGGCTGTTGTTGTTCCATCGGTGTTCTGCAATTGGAACCCTGTACAAAGCGGCGGTAATGCTTCGGCGTGTACAATTCCGCTATTGAATGAAGGTGATATTAATAGTGCTGTAAATATTAATGTTGATATTAATAAAATTGAAAATATTTTCTTTGAGAACATAATTTTTTTCCTTTCAGATGATGTTTATTACTTTATAAAGGTTAATTTGAAAAAAATCAATAATCCTAATGTATTATCTTGTTTCTGATCAATCTGATCAATAACCATAATAAATAACTTAATAGGTCACAAGCCAATAACCAAACCCTCGATGAAACCGATATCAAGGTAGCCGACGCAAATCCAATTAATGAAGATAATAAAAAGATCATAATAGATTCTCTTATCCCAATTCCTTGCGGTACTCCAACAGCCACTAATCCAGTAACAATTGAAATTGACCAAATGCCAAAAATTTCAGGTAATACATTGGGATTAATTTCGACAATACTAGCCATAAAAATGAATACACCAGTACACACAAATATCCAATTTAACATCGAAAACGAAATAAAAATAAAAAATATTTTCCAATTGTATTGAAAATCCTTCTCAATTTGAATATTCCCTTTTCTACTAATAATAGAAAAAAAATAATTAACGAAAGGGGGGGAGATTGTGATTAGAATAATTATCGTTAAAAATAAAATGAACAGGGGATTAATAATAGGACTATTTTTGTGATTAAATAATAATGATAATAAATAAATAAGCGATCCTGAAAAAACTGATCCTAAAATTTCAATATAATTGACCATCCATATCTTTTTTGATTCTATCCCTTTAGTTTTTCCATAGAAATCTCGCAACACATAATTCCAAACTGATCCAGGTAAATATTTTGTCAAATTGGAAGTAATGTATATATTTACAATAATAGATAATTCATTTTTTTTTATAGACAGGGAATTAATAATTTTGGACCAAATAATTGCCCATAATATTAAAGATAATGTCACTGCAATTGTAGATAGGAAAAGCAAAGTTGGATTTATTTTAATATCTAATACTTTAATATCAGGCAAATATTGTTTAATTAAAAATATCAAGTATCCAATAGCAAAAATAGTGATAAAAAATTGAAGAATTGAAAAAATATATTTTTTATTCTTAATTGGCATTTTTTTTACACACAGCTACCAGAGTAGGGAAATGATTTATTTGTTCACCCTCTCTAGAAAAATAAACTTCATTGATTCCAATCCGATTCTTAATGATTGATTGGATGAATGGCAAAGAATTAATTCTAAGGAACTTTGGTAGTAATGGTTTAATGTATGGAGCAATTTTGTGGACGATTTTTCTCACCGGATGTGATTCAAAAATTGGAATTCTTTCACCTAAAATTTTTACATTCATAAACCTAATTTGTAATAACCTTTTAAGTTCATCCGGTGTAAATTCTTGAATGTGGTCAGGCCATAAACTTCCTGAAGTAGGAGAGCTAACCAGTTTATTGGGGGTTGTTAAAATTAATTGACAGGAAGGTTTTAACAACCTATAAGCCTCATTAATAAAATCCATTGGATCATATAAATGTTCAATCGTTTCAAACGAAATAATCAAATCAAAGAAATTTTCTGGGAAGGCGACATTTTCTATATCCATTATTGAATAGTAAATTTTGGAGGATTCAGATCCTTTTGCATTTTTAATGGCATTCAGAGATCTATCGATACCAAAAATATCCGTATTAATATTTCTTTTCTCAAAAAACCTCAATCCTTCTCCAAAACCACACCCCATATCCAAAATTTTTTTTCCACGTAAATAATTTTCAGCAAACTGATAACGGGCTAAATTTTCAATCCTCATTGGATTGAATATTAATCCTTGAAGTGGTAATCTCTCACCTGAAAAAGACATAATTACTCCGATAATTGAAGATCATTTTTTTACCAAATTTGATAAATAAAGGTTTTTTAATAGAAAGCCAGAAGATTCCCAGCTAAATTTCTTAACTTGTTCTTTACTTTTTTCGACTAATGAAATGCATTTTTGATTGTCATTTAATAAACCAATAATTTCTTTTGCCCATGCTAGAGGATTTAAGAAATCATCAACTAATACACCTGCTTGCCCAAGTACTTCAGGAATTGAAGCGGAATTAGAAGCGATAACTGGTACTTCACATTGTAATGCCTCAAGAATCGGAATACCAAATCCCTCGTGGGTTGATGGCATTAAGAATAACTTTGACCCTTGGTAAAGCCCGATTAAGTCTTTCTGATCTACCTTCCCGATATATAGTATTTTCTTTCCCAGACCTAATTTTTTAATTTCATCGAAAATAATTGACCCATCACTTTGTGGATAATAAGGGCCGGCAAGTATTAATTTAGGAATGTTATAACCATTATCTAATAAATATTTGTACGCTTTGACAATCGTACTTAAATTTTTTTTTAGAGAAATAATTCCAAGAAATAGGAGATAATCCTCAAATAAATTGTATTTTTCTTGAAATTTTCTAACCAACTCAATATTTTTTGGTATATGTTTATCGAATTGTGAGGAACAATAAATAGTTTTTATTTTTTGTTCTGGAATATTATAGTATTTATGGATATCCTTTTTTGCGTCATCGGATATGGTGATAATTTCATCGAAGTGATTTAGAAAAATCGGCTGTATGTATTTCCAAAATAAAACATCAATGGTACTAAATTGTGTTGTATTGTGAAGTATCGTAAGATCAAATATCGTTATAATTTTCCGCTTACTAAACGTGAAAGAACCTTGACTTTTTGTAAAATGAAACAAGTCGAATTTTTTATTATATGTTTCAAAGAAGAAGAACACTTGGGCCTTTATTCTAGATAATAGACCTTTTTTGTATGGAAGAATTACTTGAGAGACATTTGCATAGGAATTATAGGCTAATTCTTCTTTGGATAAATAAATAATAAAATTTAACTCTGGAGATTGTCTAAACAATTCATTTAATAAGAAAAATACTGCTGTTCTGGCACCACCAGGTTGGTCAATTCCAAGAGCATCTATTCCAATTAAAAAACTCATAAGTTATTTAATTGATGGGGCAATAATCTGCAATATTTCATTTGCTACCATGTTCCAATTAAATTTACTAATAATTGAATTTCTGGCTTGAAAACCTAATTTTTTTAATTCGTCAGGATTATTAAGTAAAAAGACCAATTTTTTTTCAAGCATAAAACTATCACCAGGATTAAAAATAAGTCCATTTTCATTTTCATTAATTACGAGCCTCACCCCCCCAATGTCACTCGCTATAACAGGCAAACCAGTGGACATAGCTTCTAATAAAACAGTTGGCAGACCGTCAATATTTCCAGATTTATCAATAATTGAAGGAAGAACAAATATATCTCCTATTCTCAAAAACTCAACGACATCATTCCAATGAATTTTCCCGACAAAAATGACCTTCTTGTCCAAATTCAATTTAGCTACTAATTGCAATAATTCATTTTCCAAATCACCGCTCCCACCAATGAGAAGTTTGATGTTGTCGTCTTTTTTCAGTATATTTTCACATGCTCTAATTAATACATCAAATCCTTTCTTAAAAACAAGTCTACCGATCGAAATAATAAATATTTCATTTTCCGATTTCAAAATTGGATTTCCAAAATATTTAAATGCAGACTTGGATGGAAAAAAAATGTCTGGATCTGCTCCCCATGCAAGGAGGTGAACTTTATTGTTTGCACCATTTTTCGATGCAAATTGGTATAAATCTTCACTACATGCAGTTACTTCATCCGAAATTCGGAAAATAAATTTTGTAATAAAACGATATAAAATATTCTTTTTTGCTAAGTAAATGTCAGAACCGTGCAAGCTAATCAGTAATTTCTTTTTTGTAATAATTTTTAATATACTTCCAGTAAAACCATTAGGGATAACCCAATGTGAATATATAATATCAATATTTTCATTAATTAAAATACGTAAAGAATGAAAAAATTGACACAGAAAAAAGAAAGGCAATACTAGATAGACTTTACCATTTAAGGAAATATCGGATTTTAAAGCTCGTGAATGCCCCATAATGTGCCAAGAATTTATAGGGAAATATTTGAATCTGTAAAGGTGAATATTCTCTGGAATATATGTTTCGTCAACATCTACATCATATGGCGCTAAGATAAAAATATTATTTCCATTTTCAGCCATAGCTTTTGCAATGGAATTAACAAAAGGAGCTGTGCCGTCTCCGAAAAATCTAGGGAATGAAGTAGTAAGGAATAATATATTCACAGGTCAATTTTACCATATGGGTTATTGGAATCATTGTTGTGGGAAGTAAAAATTCTATTATGAACACCTGTCCCCAAAAAGTTATTATCGTATACTATCAATTAATATTTCTTTATGATTTGGATTAAATTTAATAAAATCAATATCAGAATTCACCATCTCAATTATCAATTCTTCAATAGACTTTTTCGCTTTCCAATTAAGTATCTTTTCAGCTTTTTTCGGATTTGATATTAAAAAAGATTTTTCTGACCGTGCTAAATTGTCATCAAAAACAATAAATTCCTTATAATCAAGTCCTACTGAGTCAAATGCAATTTTGATAAGGTCAAGGACAGAAGAATTTTTACCTGTACCAATTACTAAATCTTGAGGTGTATCTTGTTGAACCATCAACCAAATTGCTTCAACGTATTCTTTTGCGAAACCCCAATCACGCCTAGCATCTACATTTCCAATATAGAGTTTATCCTCAATTCCGAGAACTATTTTTGCGACAGAATAGGTTATTTTTCTTGTTACAAATTGAATCCCTCTTCTGTGACTTTCATGATTAAACAGAATTCCCGAGACAGTAAATAAATCATATTTTTCTCTAAAATTTTTTGTGAGCCAATGAGCGAACAATTTACTGGTTCCATAAGGATTTCTTGGAAAAAAAGGTGTGTTCTCATCCTGGGGAGAAAAATCTACATTCCCGAACATCTCGCTGGATGAAGCTTGATAGAATTTTGCCTGGGGGCAGGTTTTTAAAATGGAATCCAGAATGTTATGAATACCCATGGCAGTTATGTTTATATATTCTTGAGGTTCAATCCAGCTATCCATTACAAATGAATTACCTGAAAGATTATAAATCTCGTCAGGATTTATGGAAGATAAAACCGATTGCAATTCGCTTAAATTTAAGATATCCAAATAAATTAAATCTATTTGATTAATTATATTATTAAGCCGATACTTGCCATGTAAAGTCAGTCTTTTCAAAATACCAAACACTTTATAGCCATGACTCAACAAAAGTTCAGCCAAATATGAACCATCTTGACCAGCGATACCAATAATGATAGCTTTTTTGGATCCCATATTACGACTTTCTTATTTTTCTTATGGTTTGTGCAGGGTTCCCAGCAATAAATGAATTAGGTTCAAATATCCCATGAAGAACACTTCCTGCACTAACTATCGAGTTTTTTCCAATTGTTGATCCAGGAAGAACAATGGAAAACGAGGCAACCCAGACCCCTTCTTCAATTAATACGGGTCTAGATAGTATACTTGTTTGTCTTGTTCTTCCTTCTTTAAAAAAGTCATGAGTACCGGTTAATATTTTTACTCCCCATCCAAAAAATACATTATTTTGAATGATGACTTGGTCTCTTGAATCAATGAAAGCATCCTGGAGATAAATATTTTTTCCAAAAATCAGGTTTTGGTAATTTTCTAGATTGATAATCGCCTTTTCAACCATGTTGTTGTCCAGGTGATTTGCGTACAACCACTTGGATCTATCAATAATGCTTCTAGACGTGAGTGTTTTTAATGAAAACAAGGATCTCAAAAATTTTGCATACATGAATAAGTTGTTCGATTTATTATTCTGCCCAATCACCAGCAATCCCCTCAAGTTCATTTTCTCGAATTGAGTAAATAATCCTATTATTTATATCCATTATTCTTAGAATAGGTATCGTATCAAGAGTGGAAGAAAAAAGTATAAAATTTCCATCGGGTGAGAAAATTGGCCAATCTTGTCCAATTTCATCATCGGTTATCTGGATTTGATCATTATTGGAAAGATCGAGAAGGAATATTTCGTTTCCGTCAAAAAAAGAATTGTTTTTATAAAGACGCCGAAATACAATATGGGTATTTGAAGAATTGATGTCTGGACGATCATCGAGACCAAAATCAGTTAATTTCCCCGAATCAACTGAATTGCTTGTCCCCTCATATATATTGAATCCCTTTTCATCATCTATAAAATAAATAGTATTACTGTCATCACCCCATTTTGGTGCACTTTGATTGCTGGTTGAATTTGGAAATAAATCGCTAACTTGCATATCAGATAAACTTAAAACTTGTAAATGAGCATATGGTTTTTCGCTGCTAACAAAGATAATTGATTCTTCATCTGGAGACCACTGTGCTCCCCATTTATCATAGTCACTTTCAAATAGCATCTCCTGTTTTTCTAATAGAAGATCATAAGTGCATAGTTGATAGAATTGTGATGAAACAGATTTGCAAGAGAAAATAATTTTATTTCCATCAGGAGAAAAAGAAGGTTCTCTATTATCCCCTTCTTCAACAATTTTTATTAATTCTTTGGAATTAAAATTCCAAATTGCAATATTATATAATCCATTATTTTCGATTTGAAAAACAATTTTTCCTTCAATATCTACGGAATCATCCAAAAGTATTGTATGAATTTCGGAACCTAAAATTGATGCTGTTGTTGGTGTAGGGGTGCGCTCGAATGAAATACTATTTTCGTTCTTATTATTGCAGGATGATAAAACGGTCAAACCCGTTAAAAAAATAAAGAAAATTATTAATTTAGAAAAAAAATGAGATTTCATAATATTAACCTTTATATTTACTGAATTTTTCAATACAAAATTTTTAACATTCAATTTTTTGAATTTTTCATAATCTCTTCCAACATCTTCCGATTGCTCGCAATCAGATCTGCCAGCAGACCATTCAACATGGTCTGAAATCCAACGATAATCAAGACCGCTGAAACAATCACGGACTGCACATGCCCGTCTCCCTGACCCTGGAGAAAGAAAACCAAATACCTGACAGCCAGCGCACCTCCTGCTATTAGAAGGATCAGCCCAATACTGAAAAAGACCCGAATGGCTCGATACATGGCATAAGCTCGAATAATGGTGATTGTAGATTTGATTAAATAATCCCAGATGCCATGCATCAGGCGTGAAGGGCGGCGGGGGGGATTGGTGCGTACGGGGACCGATGTAACGCTGATATTGCGGTTACCGGCCTGGATCAATGTTTCCAGTGTGTAAGAGTAATTTGAGAGCACGTTAGTTTTCAGGGCGGTTTCACGTGTCATGGCTCGAAAACCACTGGTTGCATCGGGTATTTCCAGTCCAGCTGCTTTGGACACCACATAACTCCCGAATGTCTGAAGTTTTCTTTTTAAGGGTGTAAATGATTCTTCTGTCGCAACCCCTCTATCGCCTATTACTAATTCTGCGTTTCCCTTGATAATCGGCTCAATTAATTTGGGTATATCAGCGGAGACATATTGATTGTCGGCATCGGTGTTGACAATAATATCTGCACCCAACCGAATACAGGCATCCAACCCCGCTTTGAATGCTCCGGCTAAGCCCTGATTCTTTTTGAGGCGGATGACATGGTTCGCGCCATACTCTTTCGCGACTTCAGCGGTATTGTCCTGGCTGCCATCATCAATCACCAAATATTCGATCTGGTCGATTCCATCGATGTTTTTAGGTAAATGCCGGATTGTTTCGGGCAGCGTCAATGCTTCGTTGTAACAAGGGATTTGAATGATTAGTTTCATTAAATATTGAATTCACTGCAAAATTTTGAATGATCGAAAACTTGCTTATGATATACTTAATCAAAATTTTGCAGTGAATTCAATATTT
>SWCF01001842.1_pt1 | contig 12078 bp, 9 predicted proteins | sample 4690081 | NCBI WGS metagenome assembly SWCF01 (sample SAMN10267280, study PRJNA491770) | bioreactor metagenome | isolation source: DHS bioreactor inoculated with | place: Japan: off Shimokita Peninsula
TTGGTGATCACCGCCGCGACGTGCGGCGCCGACTCGAGTCCGAGAAAGGTTGCGCCGCCCTTGAAGTCGACGAGAACGAGATTCAGCGACTCGGGGGCGTGCGTCGCGATCAGACCCAGTACCAGGGTTCGCAACAGCTCCGATTTTCCCGAGCCGGTGGCGCCGATGCACAATCCGTGCGGGCCCATGCCACCCTCGGCGGCCTCCTTCAGGTCCAGTTCGACCGGTGTGCCGTCGGTTCCGATTCCGATCGGGACCCGCAACCGGTTGCGCCCCCGCCGCGGCGACCATGCCCGGCCGGGGTCGAACTGTGCGACGTCGCCGAGCCCGAGCAGCTCCTCCCACCGGTCCGGCCGATTCTCACCGGCACCGGACTCGGCGGCCCGGTGGGTGGCTCGGTACGGCGCCAGTCGCCGCGCCGCCGTCTGTGCCTGCGCCACGCTTGCTCCGTCCGGCACCGCGAAGGTCTCCACCCGCTCGCCGGCGCGGGCACCCAGGCGTCCCGGACCGACGACGAGTTCGAGTCCGCGGGAGGCCGCCGCGACGGGCATCGACGCGCACAGGTCCAGGATCGTGACGGAGTCGAGTCCGTCGTCGAGGATCCCCGAACCCGAGCCGTGTACGCCCCCGTCGATCACGATCACCAGTTGGGGCACACCGTCGACCGGGGCCGCGTTGCGGGCGAATCGCCCGCGCCCCGTCAGGCGGTCGGCGAATGCGGCCTCGAGATCGCGGACCGACCCGAACACGGCGCGGGCGCTACCCGCCCCGTCGACGATCTCGTGGTTCTGCACGTGCGGCAGCCACTTGACCCAGTCCCACTCGTCAGCCGTGTCCGGCCCGCACACGACGGCGATTCGCAGGACCTCCGTGCTGTGGAAGGTGCACAGTTGCAGGAGCATCGCGCGTACCAGATCGCGTGCCGTGCGGCGGTCGCCGCCGAACGACACGGCCGCGAACCCGCGCAGCGACACCGCGGTCGGCAGAGCCGGCACGACCGAGTGCGCGCGCACGAACCGCCGCAGCGACACGGCTGCCACCGGTTCGAGGTCCTCGACGGGACCGGTGTCGGGAGCGATCAGCCGGGTCGCGAGACGTTGGCCGCTGAGCCCGACCCGGACGTGGCAGAAGTCGGCGTCGGTGCCGCCACGTTCCCACATGCGTACCGTCCCCGCGAGCGTCCACAGCACGGCCGGGTCGGGATGCGTCCATTCGAGGGCGCGCCGCTGCCGGTCCGCGGTGTCGTGGACCTCCCGCCGGAGACCGTCGAGATACCGCAGGTAGTCCTTTCGATCCTCGTCCGCCTCCGCCGCTTTCGCTCCGCCTCCGCGGCTGCCCGCGAACATGCCGACCATCGAGACGACCATCATGAGCGGGAAGACGAGCGACATCGGGCTCCGCGCCGCCCCGGAACCGAACATCAGCGCCACCATGCCGATCATCGCCGCGACCATCACGACCGGCAGCAACTTCGCCAGGAGATTGCCCGGCGTCGAGCGCGGAATCTCCGGCGGGGCCTGCATTCCCACCTCGCCCACCGGTACGCGCGGCACCTCGCGCCGCGGCCTGCGCACGAACCGCACTGTCCCCACGAACCGCACTGTGCTCACGAACCCACCCCCACCGCCCCACCACGGCAGCCGTCCTCGCGACGGCCGTCCCCCCACGGTCGACGAAGGGTAACGCACACCGGATGGATCGGCATGCAGGCGGACGCGACGGCGTCTGCGCGAGGCGATGTCGTATCGTCTCCGCGAGGTCCGGGCGGGCGAGCGAGCCCGTCCGGACCGAAGCACGGTCGGGGGACGACGGGGGGATGGACGATGACGGCTGCGCATACCGAACCGGGGCGGATCGACCCACCCGAACTCTGCCGGGTGACCGTGCTGGCACGGCACACACAGGTCGATCTCGCCCTGCCCGGCGACGTGCCCGTCGCCTTGATCGTGCCCGGCGTCGTCGACCTCGTCGCGAGTCACCGCGCCGTCAACGACTTCGACCCCTCCGTCGAGCGGGTCGAGCCCGAAGCATGGGCGCTGGCCCGCCTCGGTTCGTCGCGGCTCGCGGCGGCACTGAGTCTGCACGAGCAGGGCGTCCGCGACGGCGATCTGCTCGTGCTCGAGGACGCGTCGACACCGGCGCCACCCCCGCTGTTCGACGACGTGACCCACAGCGTCGCGACCGCCGACGAGGCCGGGACGGGCCGCTGGTCGCCGGGCGCGGCGGCGACGGTCGCGGCAGCGGTCACCCTGTCCGCGACGGCGGTCGGTGCGGGGGCTCTGCTGCGCCTTTCCGCGCCGGAGGGACGGCTTGCCGCCGGGGCCGGCTGCGGCGCACTCGCCGTCCTGCTCCTGCTCGCCGGGATCCTGCTCGGCCGGGCCCGCGACGACCGTCGCCCCGTGGCGCTGCTGTGCGCCTGCGCGGTGCCGGCCGCCTTCGTCACCGGAATCCTCGTGGTGCCGGGGGCCTTCGGACCGGCACACTCGATGCTCGGTGCGGTCCTGTCGGGGGCCGCGGCAACCCTGGTCCTGGTCTCGGCCGACGTCGGACGGGTGCCCTTCACCGCGGTTGCCGCCGTCGCCGCGGTGGCGGCGGCCGCCTTCCTCGTCGCCACCTCGGGAATCCCCGCGTCCGCGGTCGGAGCCGGAGTCGTCGTCACGGCGATGCTGACCGTGACGTTCGCTCCCCGGCTCGCCATGAAGCTCGCCGACCTGCCGCTGCCCCCGGTACCCGGCCCCGGCGCGGGAGCACCCCGGATCGAGGACGGAGAGGACGGCCCGGACGGCGAGGACCGGTCCCTGCCCGATCGGGGCGAGCTCGCGGCGGCCGCCGCGCGGGCACGCGACCACCTCACCGGTCTCGTCGGTGCGGGAGCCGTTCTGACCGTCGCCGGTGCGTGGTGCGCGGCAGCCCCGCTGTCCGGGGACGACCCCGTCGGACCGGGCACCGCCCTGGCGCTCGCCGCTGCGGCGGTGATCATGCTGCGGGGCCGCACCTATACCGACGCGCGCCAGGCGACGCTGCTGGTGGCAGGCGGCGCATCCGTGCCGGTAGCCCTGCTCGCCGCGGCCGCGATCAGCGGATCCGTGCCGCCCGTCGCGGTCTTCGCCCTCGCCGCGGGCGTCGCGGCCGCAGCGCTGGTGTTCGGCGTGGCCGCCCCGCGTCGCTCGTTCACTCCGGTGCAGCGGCGCGCCGCCGAGCTCGTCGAGTACGCGACGATCGCGACGGTCCTGCCGCTGGCCTGCTGGGTCACGGGGCTCTACGCCGCCGTCCGCGGGATCTGACGTGGCCCGCGGGGCACGTCTCTTCCTCGTCGCTCTGGTGCTGACGACCTCGTCCTTCGGCACGGCCCCGTTCGCCGGGGCGCAGCCCCCGCCCGCCGATGCCGGGAGCCTGCCTCCCCCCGCGGCGCCCGGCCCCGTCGACGACACCGCGCAACGTTCGCCGTGCACCACCGTCGCCACCGTCGACGACACCGCCTCGATCCCGGAACCGCAACGCCTCCTGGATTTTCCGGCCGTGTGGCCGTTGACACGCGGCGCGGGCCAGCTCGTGGCGGTGATCGACACCGGAGTGGGCCGGAACGCCAGGCTGCCCGGGCTGGTCCCCGGTGGGGACTACGTCTCCTCGGGCGACGGGACGCAGGACTGCGACGCCCACGGGACCCTGGTGGCGGGACTCGTCGCGGCCCGCCCGGTCGCCGGGTCGGGATTCGCCGGCGGCGCCCCGGACGCGCGGATCCTCACCGTGCGCCAGTCCAGCCGCCACTTCTCGGCGCACCGGCCGGACGCCGACGACCAGGATGCGCGCACGTCACCCGGCTACGGCAACGTGCGCACGATGGCGATGGCGGTGCGCCACGCCGCGGATCGCGGCGCCACCGTCATCAACATCTCCGAGGTCGCCTGCGCTCCGGCCGCAGAAGGGATCGACGACCCCGAACTCGGGGCGGCGGTGCGGTACGCGACGGAGGTGAAGGACGCCGTCGTCGTCGCCGCCGCCGGGAATGTGGAGGAGCGCTGCCGGGGGTCGAATCCGCACGGACTCGATCCGCTCCGCCCGGGCGAGGATCCCTGGCGTGCGGTCACGACCGTGGCCTCGCCGGCCTGGTACGACGACTACGTACTGACGGTCGGTTCGGTCGAGCCCGACGGCTCACCGTCGAGCTTCAGCCTGCCGGGACCGTGGGTGGATGTCGCCGCACCCGGCAGCGGTGTGGTCTCCCTGCATCCCACCGCGGACGGCCTCGTCGACGCCTATCGGGGAGCACAGGGCCCGATTCCGGTGTCGGGCACCAGTTTCGCGGCGCCACTCGTATCCGCGACCGTCGCGCTGGTACGGGCACGATTTCCGCATCTCGATGCCCGCGCCGTCGCGCTGCGGATCGAGGCCACGGCGCACGCGCCGGCCGAGGGCTGGAATCCGCGGGTGGGACACGGCGTCATCGACCCGTTCGCGGCGGTGACCGCCCCGTGGACGGAAGAGCGTCCGCAGGTGCCCCGTTCGGTGGCCGTCGCATCCCCGGCACCACCGGCGCCGACGGATCAACGGCCCCGGAACGTCGCGGTCGTCGCGGCGACTGTGGTGCTCGTGATCGTGGGAGCGACAGCGTCGCTGCGACGCCGGCGTCAGCTGCCGGCGCCGACCGGCGCCGGGTCCGGATCGGGTGCGACGCCGTCGTGAGCGACGAGCGCCTCCGCCCGCCCGAGCGCCGGTCCCGGCGCGAACAATTCGACGATCTGCCACGGCGCGGGCACGGGTTCGGAGAATCCCAGGGCGGTCGCGGCGTCCGCGTCGACGATGCCGTACCGCACGCCGGTGTCGGCGACGTAGAAGAGGGCGCCGCGCCGCGCACTGTCCGGCGCGACGGAGGTGGTCTGCACGAACGCGCCGCGGCCGGGCGCGAGGTACGCGCTGTCGGCCTCGGGCCCGCCACCGTCCGCCTGAGCCAGGGACACCGGCACCGCCCCCTCGGGTAGCGGCAGTGCCGAGCCTGCCGACACCTCGACGACGGACCGCGACTGTCCGTCCGCGGCGGCCTCCGGGGTCCACGTCAGGCATCCGACGGGGCGGTCGCCGGCATCGACGACCGTGGGCACGGTCGTGGGGAAGGTGTCCACGTCGAGACCCCGCACGGCCGGCGCGTCCCGTAGCAGATCCGGCGGGACGGCAGGGATCTCCGCGGCGCCCTGCGAATCGGTGAAGTGGACGATCTGTGCCGTCGCCTCGGACACCTCCTGCACACCGTCGCGCAGCACGACGTAGAACTTCTTCCCGTCCGGCACTGCGACGCGGACCACCGAACCGACGGTCAGCGAGCCGATCGGATAGCGGGGCTCGTCGCCGGCGCCGGGGATCCGCGGAGCCTCGAGCCGCGGCACCTCCGGGATGGCGGCGAGCAGGGCCGGACCGACGGGACGCGCCATGCCGGCATCGAGGCCGAGAACGCGGGTGAGCGCGCGGTCCGACAGGTCGACTTCGGCGCGCGATCCGCGGTACACCAGATGGTGCCTGCCGTCGGCCGCGACGAGCAGGGCCTCGTCGTCGGTGAGCGGTCGTGCGCGGTCGCCGTAGGCGGGCTCCCCGGCGGCGACAATTGTGGTGACCGAGCGGCTTCCGTCGGAGGCCACGGTGTCGCACACCGTCCACGACAGCGGTTCCGCGACGTGTGCCAGCGCCGACGGCGCACCGGGGATGCCGACGAGGGAACCCCGTGGGCGCGTCTCGAATTCCTCGTCGGCGACGACGGTGGGCTCGTCGGGCCGCCCGAGCACCAGGCGGGCGGAGGCCAGGTTGAGCACCGGATGGAAGGTGCCGTCGATCGCGACCAGCATCGCGCCGGATTCGCGACCCACCACGATGGTGGCATCGCCGATCTTGTCCTGCGGGCGGAACAGGGCGAGTGCGGCGCAGCCCGCGAGTCCGACACAGGCGAGGACGGCACCCACCGCCAGCGCGCGTGACTGCGACCGCATCGGGTCGTGGATCATCCGCACGTCCCGCCGCACCAGTGCATGCTCCATGCGGCGCACCAGAAACCGGTAGCCGTTGACCTGCCAGCGCGTAGTCGGCTGCGCTCCCATCGATCCTCCCCCGTACGACGCCCCCTCCGCCGCAACACAGTACAGTTCCGGCGGGGAACATCGGGGGGACCGGGCCGTCGCTCGGGGGGGAACGGGGGGATCGTCGTGCAGCATGGGGTTTTCCGGCGGCCACGGCGCCGCTCCGCGGCCGGGGTCGTGCGGGCGCAGTGTGCAGCGCTGATCGGGTGGACGATCGCGGCGGCCGCCGGCGCCCCGCTTCCCGCTTCGGTGGTCGTGGCGGCGCTGGCCGCGGTGTCGGTGGTGGTCCCGGTCCGGGGGCGCGACGCCGTCGACTGGTCGCGGGAATGGTGGCGATTCCGGAACCGTCCGATCCGTACCGCCCCGGTGATCGTCGACGTCGCCGCGGCCGGCGACGGACCGGTCGGGGTGTGCTGGGACGGCTCGGCCGTCGTCGCGGTCGTGGAGCTGGTGCCGACGGGCGGCGACCTCACCCGGCTGACACGCGACCGGGCAGATCCCCTGCGCCGGCTTCCGCTGGCGGCGATCGCCGCGTGCCTCTCGCGGCACGACGTCGAACTCGACGGGATCGACGTCGTCGCGCACGGCCGCCGGGCGTGCGACGAGACCGTGGCCGGCGAGGCATACGGGAGCCTGGTCGGTCCGCTGCCCGCCGCCGCGACCCGCACGGTGTGGCTCGCGCTGCGGTTCGACGCCCTCGCCTGCCCGGCCGCGGTGGCGCGCCGGGGCGGCGGGGCCGAGGGCGCGGCACGCGCCGTGAGCATCGCGGCGCGCCGGGTCGTGCGGGCGTTGGCGGAACAGCACCACGCCGCGCGGATCCTCGACGCGGGAGAGATCACCCGGGCGGTGGAGTCCGTCACCGGATGCGCGGATCCGCTACTGCTCGAGGAGGATCGCGACGCGGTACGGCTTCCCGGCGGTCTCAGCCGGGCCTCGGTCGTCGAACCGGGTCACCTCGACCGGGCGACCTTGACCCGCGTCTGGTCGGAGCCGCTGTCGTCGGCGACGATCACGGTGCGCCTGCGACCCGGCACCGAGCCCGGAACCGTGCGGGTGGGGGCGGTGCTGCGCGGAACGAGCCGGTCCCCCGAGCCGAGCCGCCGGATGCCGGGCACTCGGCGGTTGTGGAGTCGCGAACTGGACGGGTTGCTGGCGTCGACGCCGACGGCCGCGGCGGGGCTCGAGGATCTGGTCCCCCTGCGCACCGTGCAGCTCGGCGACGCCGACGCCCTGACCCTGCCGGTGACAGGATGCGGGCAGGTGGTCGGGGCGGACGAATCCGGAGCGGCCGTGTCAGCTCGCGTGACCGGCCGGGGCGTGCGCACCGTCTACGTCGCCGGGGAGCTGTACCTGGCGCAGCAGCTGGTGTTCCGGTCGGTCGCGATCGGCGCGCGGGTGGCGATCCACACCGATCGCGCCTCGGCCTGGCGCCCCCTGCTCGCCGCCGCGGGACCGGACCGGTTGCGCCTCGGTGGCGACGAGCGGGGTTTCGACACGATCGTGTACGACGGTGTGCGCCCGGCGGCGGTTCCCGCCGGGGCGACCGCGATCCACGTGCACGTGGATCCGGATCGGTGGCCGCGTGAGCGCCCGGACGTGTCGATCCTGCAGCCCGGAGCGGCCGGGGATCGGGTGGTGCTCACGGCTGGGGGCCGCCGGGTGTCGTTGTCGCTGGTGAGTGTCGGCGCCGAAGCCGCGTTCCTCGGTCGTCCGCGCGCGGGTGGGCGCAGCCGGGTTCCTCAGCCCGGGTAGGGTTCGGCGCTCTGTCCGGCGCGCACGGTCCGTGCCCACCAGGCGAGCTGGGTCAGCATCCGCTGGGCCGCATCTGCGGCGGCGCCGTCGGTGGTGGTGCCGTCGGCGGCGAAGGCGTGCTTGACGCGGTGGAAGCTGACCGATTCGCGCACGGGAACCATGTGCACCTCGACGACGACCTGCCGGAGTTGTTCGACGGCGCGCAGACCGCCGGAGAGCCCGCCGTAGGAGACGAATCCGACCGGCTTGGTGCGCCATTCGTGTTTGACGGTGTCGAGGGCGGTCTTCAGGGCGGCCGGATAGCCGTGGTTGTACTCGGAGGTGACGATCGCGAACGCGTCGGCCGCACCGATGCGCCGGGTGAACGCCTCGGCCTCCCGGCCGCCGGACAGATCCTGCGGCAGCGGGGTGTCGGCGAGGTCGAGCACGCCGACGTCGAACTCGCGGCGTTGCCGCGCGGCGGCGGCGAACCAGTCGGCGACGACGGGCGCGATCCGCCCGGCCCGCACGCTGGCGACGACGATCTCGAGACGAATCGGGGCTTCGGCGTCCATGGCCCGATGGTAGGCGGGTCAGGCGGTGAGGCCGTGGGTGAGCAGGGCGGCGAGTTCGCGGTAGGCCTGGGCGTCCGGCAGGCCGATGGCCTCGGCGACGTGGCGCTGCTGGATGCGGACCATGACGGCGGCGACGACGTCGGCGACGAACGCGGCGTGCACGTCGCGCAGTTCGCCGGTGGCGACTCCGACGGCGATGAGGTCGCGGACGCGTTCGGCGGCGAGCCGGGTGTTGCGCTCGTAGACCTCACGGGCGGCGGGGGCGGCAGCCATGTCCTCCATGAACTGCGCGGAGGCGGGTTCGAGTTGCCGGCCGACGGCCTCGAGGTAGCCGCGGATGCGGTCGACGGCGCCGCTGCGGCCGTCGAGCTCGGCTTCGACGCGCTCGGTCGCGCCGCGGAAGAAGTGCACGGTGGCGGCCCGGACGAGGCGGTCCTTGCTCTCGGCGAGGGCGTACAGGGTCGACTTGGAGCAGTGCAGGCGGGCGGCGATGTCGTCGAGGGTGAAGCGGGCGAAGCCCTCGGCGAGAAACAGCGCGACGAGCTGGTCGAACAGTTGCGCCTGCCGCGCCGTGCCGCGCCGGGTTCCCGCTCTTGTCATACTGCAGATAGTACTGCAGTATCGTTCTCAGTACTATTTTCCGAGCGAGGAGTCACCGTGCCCGTCGAGCGCCTGCTGCCCACCCCCGAGGCCTACGACCTCATCGAGCTGACCCGCGACGTCGCGGACAAGGTTCTCGCGCCGCGGGTCGTCGAACACGAGCGCAACGAGACGTTCCCCGAGGGCGTGTTCCCCGCCCTCGGCGCGGCGGGACTGCTGAGCCTGCCGTACCCGGAGGAGTTCGGCGGCGGGAATCAGCCGTACGAGGTGTACCTGCAGGTGCTCGAGGAGCTCGGCGCCCGCTGGGCGGCCGTCGCGGTCGCGGTGAGTGTGCACGGCCTGTCGTGCTTCGCGCTGGCCACCCACGGCACCGAGGAGCAGAAGGCCCGGTGGTTGCCCGACATGCTCGGCGGCGAGACGATCGGCGCCTACAGCCTGTCCGAGCCGCAGGCCGGGTCCGATGCCGCGGCCCTGGCCTGCCGCGCGGCAGCCGTGGACGGCGGCTACCGGATCTCCGGATCGAAGGCGTGGATCACCAACGGCGGCAAGGCGGACTTCTACACGCTGTTCGCCCGGACCTCCGACGCCGGCTCGAAGGGCATCTCCTGCTTCCTCGTGCCCGCCGGAACCGAGGGCCTCAGCTTCGGCAAGCCCGAGGAGAAGATGGGCCTGCATGCCATCCCCACCACGACCGCCCACTACGACAACGCGTTCGTCCCCGAGGAGCGTCGCATCGGCGCCGAGGGGCAGGGCCTGCCGATCGCGTTCAGCGCCCTCGATTCGGGTCGCCTCGGGATCGCGGCCGTCGCGGTGGGTCTCGCGCAGGCCGCGCTCGACGAGGCCACCGCGTACGCCAAGGAGCGCAAGGCGTTCGGCAAGAAGATCATCGACCATCAGGGTCTCGGATTCGTCCTCGCCGACATGGCCGCGGCGGTGGACTCGGCCCGCGCCACCTACATCGACGCCGCGCGCCGCAAGGATGCCGGTCTGCCCTACTCGCGGCAGGCGTCGGTCGCCAAGCTCGTCGCGACCGACGCGGCGATGAAGGTGACCACCGACGCCGTGCAGGTGCTCGGCGGCTACGGCTACACCCGGGACTTTCCCGTCGAGCGCTTCATGCGGGACGCGAAGATCACCCAGATCTTCGAGGGGACGAACCAGATCCAGCGGCTGGTCATCGCGCGGCACCTGGCGGGCTGACGGTGGGGACTCCCGGCCGCGCCGGGGTGCGAACTCCCGGCCGCGCCGGACGCGAGCCCCCAGCGGTGCCGGGGTGCGCGCCCGTCCTCCCCGGCGGCACGCGCACCCCGACACTGCCGGGATAACTCACGCCGCGGAATCTGAAACGTCCTCCTGTCAGATTCCGAGAACCGCCTGCTACCGTGCGCCGGTGGACAGACATCGCCGGCGGGGTCGCAGAGCCATGGACCGAGTGGAGAGGGCGGCCGACGCCGCGGAGACGGTGGCGACCCTCGCCGAACTCGGCGTCCTGTTCCTGCGGGTCTTGTCGCTGCCGTTCCGCGCGGCGGCGGCGCTGCTCCGAATGATCGCGGACTGACCTCCGAACCCTCGCCGTGCCCCGGTATCCTGCGTCACATTTTCTGGGCAAAGCGGACAACCTGTACTTAGATCTTGGTTGGACGTACGTCCAGGATTTGTACATCGACATCGGAGGTAATCCCCATGCTGCTCGGCTCGCTCGGTTCCCTGGTCGACCACGTGCTCTCCTTCCTCAGCTGGCTGATCTGAGAGACGCCTCGACGCGTAGCGAAAGGGGCGAGGTCATCCGACCTCGCCCCTTGCTGTTTCCGTCGCTCGTGCCGAGCCGCGCTACGCGCCGATCGCCTCGGCAAGAATCGGCCAGGACTCGTGCAGCGCATCCTGCCAGTACCCCCACGAGTGCGTGCCCTCCGCCGCTGTGCTGAAGGTCGCCTCGATCCCGAGTTCGTCGAAGGTCCGCCGCAGCCGCTCGGTGCACTGTGCCGTGGCCGCCTCGATGGATCCGAGGACGAGCAGGTCGACCGGGTCCACCTGCCCGCCCAGGGCCGCCTCGTGCGGACCCGGCAGGCCACCGCCGGAGGAGATGTACAGCGTCGTCCCACGCAGCTTCTCCGCGTTCAGCGCCGCGTCGTTGGCGATCCACCCCGGCCCGCCGATCGGGCCCCACATGTTCTCGACGTCGCCGCCCCCTATCGTGACGACGGCCTCGACGTAGCTGCGCCCCGGATCGCTGCTCGTCTGCGCGCACCCGCTGTAGGACGCCACCGCCTCGTACAGTCCCGGCGACTGCTGCGCGAGGGCCAGCACCGAACTGCCCGACATCGACATCCCCGCCACGGCGTTGCGACCGTCGGCGCCCAGTGCCGCGTCCACGACCGGCGGCAGTTCCGACGTCAGGAACGTCGCCCATCGGTGCCGGCCGAGCTTCGGGTCGTCACGGACCCAGTCCGTGTAGTACGAGAAGGCCCCGCCCACCGGGGTGACGACGTTGACGTTCTTGCCGTCGAAGAACTCGCGGACGTCCGTCTGCTCCCGCCAGTTCGCGGCGTCCTCGCCCCCACCGGCTCCGTTGAGCAGGTAGAAGGTCGGCCGGGCAGCGGAAGTATCGGCGGGCCGGATCACCTCGACCGGGATCACCCGGTCCATGGACGGCGAGTACACGTGCAACACCCAGTCGCGCGCGGTTCGTTCCTCCACGTGATCGACGTAGGCCCCGGCCGGAGCCGGCTCGGCGGCCGCCGGTGCCGTCAGCAGGGACGCCGCGGCGAACAGGGCCGCCGCGACCGTCGCGCCTCGCCGCCGGATCGCGGGCAGGTCGAGCACTGTGCCTCCCTCTCACATGCCGATCCCCCGGCCGGGCCGCCGGGGGACGTGCTCGTCGGAACATATCACCGGCAGGTTCGGCCGCGGGTCAGCAGCAGCCGGGACCGACGGGCCCGCGCACCTCGCGGGTGGCCGCGTTGCGCGCCGCGAGTTCGTCGTCGGGGGGATAGTCGACACCGACGAGGCTGAGTCCGTGCGCCGGAGCCACGGCCACGGCCGCGGCGCGCTGCCGTTCGTCGAGCAGCGCGGTCGTCCACTCGACACTGCGCCGCCCCTCCCCTACCGCG
>SWCF01003742.1_pt1 | contig 11977 bp, 8 predicted proteins | sample 4690081 | NCBI WGS metagenome assembly SWCF01 (sample SAMN10267280, study PRJNA491770) | bioreactor metagenome | isolation source: DHS bioreactor inoculated with | place: Japan: off Shimokita Peninsula
ATCTCCTAGTATAATAATGTCATAGTCAATAATGACTATGCAGTTAATACATTTCTATAAAAAAACATTTCTATTATCTAGTAACAGAAGAAGGAGTTCTTCCTTCATCAGACGTTACTTTTATATTTAACATGTCTGACGGTTCCCAGTAGACTCTAGGCTTTTCATAATGTATAATCCTCAAGGATAGGATAAATAATGTTCATCTCCTTGGGAAGTCAGTTTCTACTGACCTATACCTATAAAAAAGTCAATTAGTCCATTCAATGAGGTTTTATGTTTAGGCTGGTTGGGAGCCTCAGGCTATACCCGTATCACATGCTAGGATGTGTACTCATTGCTTGGAAATGGATTCCTATCAGAAAGGAGCTGCCGCTCATGTCAAATGTTATTAAATATGATTTATTTATTTCAGTTGGTATTGATGTCGGTGCAGATTTTAGCTGGATGTCTATTGCACTACCAAATCAAACATTTGTAGGAAAACCTTTTAAAATTCTACATTCTGATTTAGATTCCCTTGCTATGGCTGTTTCAAAAATAAAAGAAGCAGAAGAGCTGTATTCTTTGGAAAGTCGCATTTTCCTCGAATCCACGGGAATTTATCATTACCCACTCTTCTGCTATCTTCGTGATAAAGGATTTCATGTATCCGTGATTAATCCTATCATCACTAAGAATAGCACAAACATTAACATTAGAAAAGTGCATAATGACAGATTTGATTCAAAAAAAGCTGCTTTAATCGGTTTAAAGCCTGATTTGAAAGTTTCTCTTATGCCATCGGATCTTGCTCTTAATTTAAGAAATCTTTCAAGAGAATATTATGACCTAATGGATAATCGCTCTTCTTATGTGAACAAGCTTCAGGGTGAACTGCGTATGGTATTTCCTCAGTATTTAAAAATTTTTTCTAAAATAACTACAAATACGGCAATGACGTTACTGGAAAAATATACTTCCCCAGAGGCCTTTTTAAGTGCTTCTAAGGATAAAATTATTGCTTCTATACGCTCTACTGCACGCTTTGGTCTTTCTTATGCTCAGAACAAGTATAATGCTATTATTCAGGCTGCAAATGATGCGAAAGCTTTTGGTCATGCTGTAAGCAGTAACTTCAAACGTATTCTTTTGTACATCAGATTTATCCGCCAGTATGATGAGGAAATCTCTGCTATATTATCTGATATGCATGAGCTTGTGAATGCCAACGAGGATACTGACTTTGTAAAACAAATACACCTTATTGAATCATTTAAGGGTGCTGGTTTTCTTTCTGCTGTAAGTCTTATGGGTGAAATAGGAGATTTCTCTGCTTTTCGTTCACCCAAACAGCTTTTTGCCTACTTTGGCTTAGACCCTGCAGTAAAGCAATCTGGTAAATTCAATGGCACCAAAGTAAGTATGTCAAAACGTGGTTCCAAGATTGCACGAAGGGTCATTCACACCATGGCTCTAATAAGCATCAGCAAGAACAAAGATGGTTCTGCCAAGAATCCTGTACTCCGTGACTATTATATTCTAAAATGCCATAGCAAACCTAAAATGGTGGCTCTAGGTGCTGTTATGCACAAAGTTTGCAACATTGTATTTGCTATTTTACGTGATGAAAAAGAATTCAAAATCATCACACCTGAGGAACACCAAAAGAATTACTTAAAAGCGAAATGCGACATCGCTGCATAATGTAATTCCATATTTGAAATTTCTGTTTTTTGGAAACCATTCAAAAGGCTTATTAAGTATACCCTTTTTTAGTCCAACTGAAATATCAAATATTTTTAAATTAGTTATTGACAATTCTTAGCTGGACTTTTTTAATTTCATAGAACTGCACTCCTGACATGTCGTGAACACTACCATATTGGTATGTTTCCTGACATATGTCGTGAACATCACTTATTTGCAAACATTAAATTTCTTTAAATTTAATACTTTTTATACCATACCAGGGATCATGTAATAAATAATTTCTTCATAAGATCCTTTTTCCAACTGCCAATTATAGACATTAGTCATAATTAAGTTGAAATCATATTACTTATATTTTCACTACTATTTACTTCTACAATTTTCCACATTTTCCTTCCATTAACACCAAAATTTGTATTTTTAATGATAGTACCTATATAGTAAATATCCTGATTCTATTAACATAAGAAGCAATGCAAGGATCTTAATTGCTTCTGTTACTTTACATAAGCTTTAAAACAAAGGTTATATAGTTCCGTACTTGGGGTAATGTAATTTTGACAAAAGCATTACAGCATGATAATACCATAAGGGCTAGCTCCCAGTTACAACTGGGAATGTCATCCTTAATATATTTCATTTTTTGGAGATTTACAACTTCTGCAAGCCTTGAAATCCATTCTCCTTTGTTAATTGTTCTGACCGAATCATTTGTATTAAAATCACCCCTGAATCCTAGCATTTTAGTAAGATTCAGGGGTTAACACGGAATTCTATTTAGTTTTATTATTGGAGCGATGAAAGTTAAATAGTCTAGGTCCTTGTATTTCAAAAGGCAGATAAGCTTTGTTGTTCTAAATTCGAAAAAATTAATTAGATAAATACAAATAATTATCTAATCTTTGAAGACCAATTTTTATGGAAACATCAATTATGCATTAATGGATATTAATTATTTCATATTCCCTAGGATGCTACCGGGGCAAGGGTGCCCGTGATACCGATGTCCGCCATTTAGCTCTGAGGATTTGAATCACAGTCATAATCTACAAACAATTTATTTGCAGCATTGATAAAAACTAAATTTCCACTTACCATATAATTCACAAGATATTTACTTTGATCAGTCATATACTCCAAGAATGCGTCATTGTCAGCTGTACTATTATAAAACAGTTCTTATAAACCAATTTAATTTGATGCATTATTTATGATATCATCCATCTATTCTAGCAGGTACCACTTTTAGACTAGTTATAATTCTTTTAAGTTCAATCACTGGTATGACTTTTTGTGTGCCATATTTTAAAACCCATTCCCCTCTCTCTTGCAACAAAGAAAGAAAATTATCATCTCTTAATTTTTTCTTTTCATTAATTTCTAAGTCAACTTCCCAACACACTACACAATCAAATGTCTTATAGGGATGCTCATGTTTGAATAGATTACTTAGAAGATATTCAATTTCCACTAAAACTTTTTGATTATTCTTATTTAAACATATCATATCTGTAGTACACTGATGTGAATAATGACCAATCTTATCAATATACTTAATAATTCCTTTTATTTTGGGGTTAGAGATAATTCCGGCCAGAAGTAAAGCTACTTGTCCCTCATTATCTGGCTGTTTCATTATAGGAAGCTCACTTATTCGTAAGTCATCTATTTTATCAAAGTAATCCATTCTTATATTGATTTTTCTTTGTTTCTCTTTTATTAGATACTCTATCTCTTCAATTTTTCTAAGTTTAAAATATCCCTCTTCTGCTAAGGGAATTATCTCTTCATTAATAATCTTCTTTACCTCTTCAAATATCCATTTCACTTTGGGATCTTCTTGATTAGACAAATTATTTCTATCAGCTGTTAATTCAAAAGACTGAGAATTGATCACTAAATGATAATGGTGATAATTTGGATCTGTCATCAAATTATTCTTTTTCATAAAAAGGATAAAATCCTTCGCTAGATATATTCCAAATCTTGACTTCAACGTTTCCCCTTGTCTAAGTTTTGTTATTTGTTTCCTACAATTTACTCCTGAAATTGTTCCGTATAGCTGAAATGATACATAATCGCCGTTAATATTTGTTGCTCTATGAAAAGGACCAAAATGTCTACAATAATTTACAGAACGTTTATATATCAACTCACATTTGTCTTCTTTTGGATTTTCTTGTGGCCAATAGAATGGATGTGTACCTGCTAACTCTTCTTTTTTCCCTAAAATTCTATCTTCTAAAAATACTCTAGGAGCTATCTGCATGTTTTGAACATGCTTATGCAGTTCTGTCTGATTTGCAAAGTATACCTTAAAGCTTCCGGCAGCAGTAAACCATAAAATGTAATCTCTAACAGTATCATAATTAAAGTACCTTTCTGGATTGTCAATAAGGTATCCTTCAATTATAACAGTTGTTCCTACTTTGCCTGGTTGAGTTTCCAATTCTTCCACAGTATATCCCGGCATCATATCTTTATTTAAGTTATCCCAAGGTTTTTCCATTATAGCTTTAAAGCCCTCATTTTCTCTTGTCTGAGTATAGATAGAAATTCTTTGACTTTTAAAGAATGTCTTTGTCCCCAATCCTTTTTCGCCTATACCTGGTTTTATTTTATTTGAATCACCTAAATTAAAAAACCTATGTAAATTAGCTAAATTCATACCTTTTCCATCATCTTGTATCTCTATAACAAATAAACCACCTTCGTTTCTATACATTATGATTGATATATTTTTTGCTTCTGCATCATGAGCATTACTGATACCTTCTCTTAATAACTCTAAGGGATTAACAATATTTTGAGCTATTTCTTTGAATAATGATATGTCCTTTACTTGTGGTTTATAAACCTTCAAAGCATTCACCTCTTTTTTTTATAATAAATACAGAGACTTCTAATTATGTGTTTATCACATAATATAGTATCTACTATATTGTAAAATTGATGCATTAGAACTATTAATTGGATAGGGTGGTTGTAATGCATCAAAGAAATGTTATTGGGCACAACATTAAATCCATAAGAGAATCTAAGAAGATATCACAGGAACAGTTAATTGCACGATTGCATATTCAAGAAATAGATATAGATCAACCTATGCTTTCAAGGATAGAAAATAAAACTAGACACATCCTGGACTTCGAAATTATAAGTATAGCTAAAGCTTTGGGAATTAAAATTGAAGAATTATTTAAAGGTATTGTTTAAATTCTCACTGTCCAACTAATACTATATATGATTAGTAACAAGTCTCTGTATAAATAGACTAATGACTTAAAATCCTCAGAGTACACATAACTATAAAATTATAGCGTCAATCGAATAGTTGATTGGCGCTTATTTTGTGTTAGAGATAAACTACTCATGATTTTCATCCTCATTGTCTTTTTCTTTAATTTCCTCAATCAATCGAGTCAAGTAATTTATATCTTCCATAGTATTTAAGTCTAGATTGTTTTCGATAACTTGTAATACCCATTCCTTATCGCGTTCAGTTGTACCAAACGCTGATATTATTTGCACGAAAAATTGTGCAACAAAGCTTAATATTTGACTAACTTTAACGTAATCATTATTTCCTAATGCTTCTTTATACTCTAGTGTTTGAATCCTCTCATAAGTTTTTTCAAGAACACCATTCATTTTTTTATCTTTATCATGCGTCTCGATGAAATTGTAGGTCCTGATTAACTCATCTAATGATGTAACCTCACCACCAAGTTTTCTAAAAAAATCTAGTTTAACTTCACATAGGTTCGCCTTTCTTAAGAACCAAAATATAGTTCTTATATTACAATGTCTAATAACATTATCTACATCGTACTTAATTGTAACGAATCGTCTTCCTAGGTTTGACAAATAATATTTGGATTTACCAAGATACTTGTCAAAATAGTTAATGAAATAAGAAAGTAATTCTTCAAATGCTACTATTTCCAGTTCCTTTTCAAGTTCGATTAGAACAGTCATATATTGAGGAAGGTAGGTATTGTATATTGAATTTTTATCTAGCTTCACAAAAGGTTTAATTCCTTCAATACCTTCAATCCTATAGACATTAATAATATCAGTCGCTTCAAAACTAATGAAGTTAAATCTTGCTAGTCTTAAATCTCTTTTTATTACTGCAATCTTAACTGCTAATTCAGGATTTGATGTTCTTATCTTAAAGAATAAAGCATTTATGTTTACAACATGTTTAGGCTTAAATTCTCTTGATAAGGATGTTTCAGTGTTGAGAAATGTAATTCCCATACTTTCAGATAAAGCCAAACTACTCATAGTGTCTTCTGGTAGTAAAGTTGCAATTTCATCGGTATCTTTAATATTTATATCTACTGAAAGTATCTCTACATTTAAAGCTGAATCAATAAACTCTAATATCTTTGTAGAGAGGTTCTTAATAAACTCCCTTTCCATCTCCTTAAGTCTCGAATATGTGTCTTGACTTATATACAACTTTAAAAAGACGTTTAACAATTTCAAGCCATCCACTTTCGCTAAAATTATTAGTGTATTAGCATCAACAAGCAAGCTATCCCCGATTGTTTCTGCCCTTTTTATCGACACTTCAATATTCTCATTTGTAATATTAAGCTTATTCAGTGGATATCGATTGTCAAATAAGATATCTTCGAATCTTCTATTTGTAACCTTGCTATATACAGTAACACCTAATAGTCCAGCATTATAGAACTTATTAATTTTAGCATAATCTGGAGTTGGACCTGTTAGACTCTTAATCTTTTCGAGTATTTCCTCACCTGATTCATTTTCCTCGCTTGTAATAAGTTTAAACCATTTTGGATTAGGATTCTTAGCATAATACTTTCCTACGTATTTCATGGCTTCTTCGGTTCTGCCATTATTCATATTGAAACCAAAATAAAACTGGTGAAATGGAGATTCTATATCTTCTACAAAGTCTTTATACTCATCCAATTTATCAAACGCTTCATTAAGTTTCTTTCTCTCTCTAAGAACCATCGCCGAATACATATAATAGATCTCCGGTTGTTCAAGTTCCATTGGATTTACAAACTCAAGGTACATTTGTGCAACAGCAATCTCATTTGCCATTATCATATTCTGTATTGCTTTCATTAAATCTTTTGGATTATTCTCTAATTCATATAATTCAAAATACGTCCTACCACAATTAGAGAAGTCACCTTTAGCATTATAATAATTCACAGTCAGGATTAATCTTTCAGCATCACGAAGTTTTGATAAATCTAATTGTTCATATGACGAATAGAACCGATTATAATCTTCTCTTTTTAGATATGACATCAATCTATCATATGTAACCATAGACATATTATCCTCAATGATCGGATAGATACCTTTATCTACGTTGTCATAAAAAGAGTCTAAATCGTCATAAAAGTTATGCCTCATTAAAGTTTTCATGTAAGCTACTGCGATAAATGGATTACTTAAACATACTTTTAACTTCTTTAGTTCTGTAATCATTTCAGCAGTCTTACCAAGTTCTTCAAGATACTCAATGAATTTCATAAGTAGTGCTTCGTCAACTTCAACCTTCTGAAATCTCTTATAATATTTTAGATAATCACTAAAGTTATCAAGTCTCTGCAGGCAGTTCAAAAATGATAATCTCAGTAGTTTGTCTGTGGAGTATTTACCTTCAATAGCTGGTAGCAATATATCATAAACCTGTTTATACTCACCACACAATTCTAGATAGAATGATTTGTACTTAATTACATCGTACTCGCTAAGATGGCTAAAAATGTCTACGTCATAAATTTTGTTAATAACTTGTGCTTGTACAACAAGTCTGGTTATATCAGGATTGGTTAAATCCAAAATATCCCTAACCTCATCAATTATCTTAATGGTTTTATCAAACTTACCTGTCAAGGAATAAATGTTAAAAATATATGATATAAACACATTCGCTGAATGACCAATAAAATCTTCTGGTTTATCTTCATAAATCTTTTCAAGTAAGGTCAAAGATTTCTTCAATGTTTCGAAATCGATGTTGTGAAAATCAACCATTCCATCAGGTCTAATCTCTTTTATTGAAAGATGATATAGACTTATAGCAATCCCTAGTTCTTTAGTGAAACCTTTGGTATACTCATTGGATTCATTATAAAATTCAAGAGATTTATCATACTTTTCATTCATGATTGAAATATCTGCAAGGATTCCATATGTTCTAGAAATGTCTTTTGCAGTCAAGTCACCTTCAAGAATTGCTTTTAGTTCATTAGTTGCATCTTCGTATGAAATTACATTCATCCTTGACTTAATTAGAATATCAAATGATAAAGCATTTATATAGCTGCTATCTATACTTATAGCTTTATCATTTAAAGTTTTAGCAATTTTTAAATCACCTTTGTTATACATCCATATTGCCTTAATGAAATAATATTTATGTGTATCAGCTACATCACCTAATGCTTCAATTTTCATTGACCATTTCTCAATTTCTGAATCATGTGTGTTTAGGTTTACATTGCAATTAAGTATTCCATTATATACAAGAAACTTCTCGTTTTTAGAGTAAGACTGAAACTCAAAACTTTCAAATATTGCTTCATATTGCTCCAACGCAAAAGAATTCTTTCCTTCACTAATCAACTTCTCAATAGGAAGAACTTTTTCTTTAATCTCAGGACTTACTTCCGAAGTTGACAATTCAACCAACTCAATTGATTGCTTTGGATTGATAGAGTCAATATGTATGTTTATGATTGTCCCAAATTGATTTCCTTCGATTTTGTTTTCACCATTCTTATTTGTCTGTTTTAAATTTACAGTGACATTTTTATCACCTAAACTTGAAATAAGTTGTTTTAAATCCATAACTCACCTACTTACTTTTTTTATTTATTTCATATCCAATAGTAGTATTTGAGATTGTATTATTGCCATGTTTATTTTTTTGAGTAATTTTGATTACTAAACTCTTGCCAACCATGAACAATCCTATTATTCCAACAACCAGTCCAGCAATGCTTATCATTATTCCAATATCCATATATTCACCTCATCCATAATTATAATATTAATATCTGAAAATCTATAACGTTTATAGTTGCTTTCTATATCATTTTTAATTGGTAATGTAAAACCAACGCTTTTATTTTATACAAAGCTTTGAAAATAGCTATTCTATCAGTCGTTGTGCTTACTTATGATACGGTTCACCTTATCATTTCAATATTTCTTTATCCCATCCCGACTTCCCATTATAGAAATTAGGCATACTGATTAAAGAAACTGAAGTGACTAAAAAAATAACTTAATCTATTTATGTATTTCAACATATTTCCATATTACCCTTCTCTTTTCAACAATTTGTCTTTAAATCTGTCAAAGATGATTCTTTTAAAAAAAATCTTATAAAGGCAACACAAATCCTGCATTACCGCTCCATTTACTAGAGAAAAACTATATATATACTCTTCAGCGTCATAATTCTTTAATCTTGAATTCTTTCACATTGAGAGTAATAGTGATTCTATCTTGATGCCATAGGTATTTTTGTATTTAGGGTAAGCTTTATAAGATCACAAAAAGTCACGAATACTAAAAAGTGTCTCTGATCTATACCTTAAAAAACCTCACTCTTGTGTTAATTGTCCTTTCCATCTTGTTTTTGAATTTTAGCTTTATACAATGGGACAAATAGAGTCTTTGTTTCTGATTTTAATTCATGACCAAGTACATCTAAGGATACCTTTAACTGAGCCTCCGTCATAACTAAACTAAAAGGTCTAGTATAGCGAATCTAACAGGACCACTTTAAAATAATTACGTATAATAGCTTTATCATTAGAATAAACAAAATTAATTTATATTGAACTTTTGTAACGAAGTATTTGATCATATTAATAGTTTAAAATATGAATTTTATTATTTGAAATTCAATAATCTAAATAAAAATAAAGTCCACTTCCTCAGAAATGCACTTTATCTACAACTATAAGTATTTATCAATGTTAAGCTATATTATATTAAAAGTTACAAATTTTCTAGTTTTTAATTATTCCCCTGTTAATCAAAAACATATGCAAAAAAATTTGGCAAAAAAACTTGATGTTTTGAACTAGACATTCGTTAGTGATTTATGGTTAATTACTTGGGGTGGCTGCTCTAGCCATCCATTACGAATCATCATTGTTGACCCATCAGCTACATACTGACTAATCTCTGTAGCTAAACGTAAGTAATTAGCATGTAAATCCTTTCTAAAACTTGCAACCATCCCTGCACTATAGTTTCCTACTCCCGAAGCATTCAACTCATTAACATGGTACATCATTATTTTGTCTGAAAAAGGTGCGACTGTAGAATCAGTTACAAATGAATCGGAAGTTGAAGGTATAGGTATATTCTCATCTGATAATAGAGAACCAAAAACTCGCAAATGCTTATTGGCAATATCCATTCCTCTAAACATGAAGTTTTTAACATCCTTTGATTTGGTTACTTGACCAAAACCCATTAAAAGTGACCTTCCTACTAAATTTGTAAGGCTATTTGCATAAAGGTGTGAAACTTCTACGGTAAGAAGTAGTTGTTTCTTACCTAATAAATCGTCTAAGAAATCTTCTTTTTCAAAAAATGATACCTGATTAGGAACTTCAACATAAGGAGCTCTCACAAATATACCTTTTGACAACATTACATCTGTTGCTTTGTTAAAGAGTTTAGCAGATGAACCTGCACATCGTGTGAAGTAATCCCTAATATCAGAGCGTGCTGTGGTGCTTAAAGCGAGGTTATAACCAACCATCCCTAAGATGCCCATGTTACGGAGATAAAATAAATAGAAAGTATCTGAGAATAACCTAGGGGCATTTAAGTTGACGTCACTCTCTGTAAATCCTTGGGGAATTGGTAATTTCTCATCATTGAAGTGTTCCGTAATTTTTTCAATGTGTTTTTTTGATATATCTAAGGTATATTCTAATATAGACTTTACTTCAGCATCTTCTACATTTTGCAGAAAATATTTAATTACACCTAATCCCAAAGTATCATTTTGATACCCAAGCCAAAGTGAGGCTATTTCTTATGATGTCAGTTGATTATTATTTTCTTTTGGCATAGTTAAATCTCTCCTTTAATATATTTATATAATAGTATTTTTCAAAAAATGAGTTTTTTATTCATACGCTATACACAAAAATACATTATCTGGAAGTAAGCCCCTGTTAATTCAGGGGAATTTTTATGATTTGACCAGGGTATATTTCTGAGGATGCTAGCTGGTTAAAATTATTAATTTCATATATGGATTTTCTAATGTCTTGATTTTTGGGACAAAAGGTTTTAGCTAGATTCCATAAAGTATCTCCGTTTTTTACTTCTATTTCAATATAGTTGGACTTCTCTACACCTTCAACTATATTTGTTTTAAATGCAGTGCTTACTAATAAATAAGAAAAAAGTATTAAAATAATTAAAGAAAATATAAATCTAGTTTTACTAACAATTTTTAATCCAAACATCTAATAACCCTCCTTTTTTCAGGAACACATGTTCAACTTAAGAATATTTTACCAAAACAAATGTTCTGTGTAAAGACTTTTTTGAAAAAAATCCGAACAAATGTTTTGATGATTTAGTAAGTATATGCTATAATATAAAAAAAGGCAATGAGAGGTGTAATATAATGATTTTGGATTTGACAGAACAGCAAAAAAGAATTCTCAACTACATAAAAAGTGAAGTGAATACGAAGGGATATCCCCCTTCTGTTAGAGAAATTTGTACAGCAGTAGGTTTGAAATCTACATCAACAGTTCATGGACATTTATCTAAGCTTGAAAAAAATGGATATATAAGAAGAGACCCTACTAAACCTAGAGCAATAGAATTACTAGGTAATAATTACAATGAAGAAAATAATTTTGGAAAAACAGTACAAATTCCGTTGATAGGTAAAGTTACTGCTGGAGCACCAATACTAGCTGTAGAAAACATAGAAGAACATTTTCCAGTTCCAAAGGATTTTGTTGATGAAAGTAATTACTATATGCTAACAATCAAGGGAGATAGTATGATTAATGCAGGAATTCTTGATGGAGACTATGTTCTAGTTAAACAACAAAACACAGCTACCAATGGTGATATCGTGGTAGCAATGATTGATGACGAGGCTACTGTTAAGCGTTTTTTTAAGGAAAAAGATTATATAAGATTACAACCAGAAAACCCTACTATGGCTCCAATAATTAATAAGAATGTTCAAGTATTAGGAAAAGTAAAAGGTGTTTTTAGAAAGATG
>SWCF01001219.1_pt1 | contig 11366 bp, 9 predicted proteins | sample 4690081 | NCBI WGS metagenome assembly SWCF01 (sample SAMN10267280, study PRJNA491770) | bioreactor metagenome | isolation source: DHS bioreactor inoculated with | place: Japan: off Shimokita Peninsula
CAGCAGCACGGTGTGACCGGGATGGCGCAGCAGCTCGTGCAGCCGCAGCGGCGAGGCGACGGCGTCCTGCCGCAACTCCGTCGCATCGGGGGCGCGATCGCCGGGAGCCGGACCGCCGCCGTGCGGCACGTCGCTACCGCCGCCGTGCGGCACGTCGCTACCGCCGCCGTGCGGCATGTCGCTACCGCCGCCGTGCGGCATGTCGCTACCGCCGCCGTGCGGCACGTCGCTACCGCCGCCGTGCGGCACGTCTTCACCGACGAGCGGGCTGTCCCGGTAGCCGAGCAGCAGCTGGGCCTCGCGCGCGATCGCGGTCGCGGCGTCCGTCTCGCCGGCTCCGAGGCCCTGCCGGGCGTGCCGCACGGTGCGGCCCACCACCTCCGCCCCGACGGGCCGGCGCTCGGCGTCGTAGCTGTCGAGCAGGCCGTCGGCGGCGCGTCCCTGCACCGCCAGGGCGAGCTTCCAGCCGAGGTTGTAGGCGTCCTGGATGCCGGTGTTCATGCCCTGTGCCCCGGTCGGGGGATGGATGTGCGCGGCGTCCCCGGCCAGGAACACCCGGCCCCCGCCGTAGCTCCCGGCGAGGCGGTGGCTGATCCGGAACACCGACGACCAGCGCAGGGCACCGGCCCGGGTCGGTTCGGGCGCCAGCCGGTCGAGCACGGCCTGGATGTGGCCGAGCGTGGGCCGGCGCCCGCCCTCCAGTCCGTGCGCCACGGCTCCGGCGCCGGACGCGGAGGTCGCCAGGTCCGGCGCGACGAAGGTCGACAGGCGGTAGCGGCCGGTGCCGGGCAGCGGGATGCACACCATCATGTCCGTGGTCGTGCCGTCGCTCGTCGTCGAGGCGCGGATGCCGTAGCCGCCCGGCATCGACCAGTCCAGTTCGACGTCGGCGAGCATGTACTCCTCGCGGAACGCGTCGCCGTCGAAGGACACGCCGAGTCCTTTCCGTACGGCGCTGTGCGCACCGTCGCAGCCGACCAGGTAGCGGGCCGCCAGCCGCGTCGTGTCGTCGCCGTCGCGCAGGTCGGCGACCACGCCGTCCGCGGTCTGCTCGAACCCGGTGAGCTCGATGCCGCGGCGCACGACGGTGCCGTGCTCGGCCAGGGCCTGCGTCAGCACCCGTTCCGTGGCGTACTGGGGCATGCAGACGAACCGGTACGGCACGTCCTCGGGCAGTTCGAGTTCGAGGCGCATCACCTGCCGGCCGTCGACGTAGACGATCTGCCCGTGCATCGGCGCGGACACGTCGAGCGAAGGGCGGACCACGCCCATCGCGTCCCAGACCTCGAGGGTGCGCGGCTGGATGCCGACCGCCTTGGCGTACTGCGGCGGTTCCGGCAGCCGGTCGACGATCACGACGTCGACGCCGCGCCGGCGCAGTTCCAGCGCGGCGGTCAGTCCGACCGGGCCGGCGCCGACCACGAGTACCGAGGTCTCGCTCATGGGCATGCCCTTTCGTCGCGTTCGAGGGCAGTATGTCGGAATTCGGCGGCCGCGCGGGCCTGTTCGCCGCATCCGGATCCTCGACGTGAGCGGTGCCCGGCGCCGGAACGCGCGCCGTCACACGTCGAGCAGGTGCGGCAGGCCCGCGCGGTAGCGGTCGGCGTCGATGCGGCGCATCGGTTCGAGTTCGGGTGGCTCGTGCAGTCGGTACAGCGCCGGCGGTGCGGCGGGCGAGTCGGCGGCTTCGAGCAGCGCGGTGACGGCCGCACGCGCGGATTCGCCGGCCGACTCCATGGTCGCGAGATCGATGTCGGTGCGGACGTAGTCCCCGGCCAGGAAGAGGTTCGGGATCGCGGTGCGGGCGTCGGGCCGGTCGGACAGGGAGCCGACGGTGTTGACGAGCAGGGGTGTGGCGTTGGTGTTGCGGCCCTGCGCGGGATCCCACCGGATGCCGGGGTCGAGGAACCACGAGACGATGTCGTCCTCGTCGAGGACGCCGGTGCCGGTGTCGTCGAGGCATGCCGACATCTGGGCCCACGTCTCCTGGGCGATCTCCTCGGCCGTGCACTCCTTGGCGGTCTTGCCGTGGAGGACGCCCGGGGTGTCCCAGTCGGAGATGTCCACGGACAGGCAGTCGTGGGCGCTGCCGTCGCCGTAGCGGCCGGCGAAGTCGCCGCGCCAGAACTGGCCCTGGCTGATGGAGGTCAGTGCCCACGGCGAGCCGAGGTATGCGACGTGGCCGGCGGCGATCGGGGTGGGCCGGCGCAGGAAGTACTGGATGCCCACCATCCAGTCCGTCTGCAGGTTCCGCATGCCTTCGAGGCGAGGATCTGCGGCGAGGATCCGCGGTGACCACAGGGGCGCGGCCCGTTCGACGGGCATCGCCGCGACGTACCAGTCGGCTTCGGCGACGGACCGGGTGCCGTTGCCGTCCACCAGCCGCACTCCGGTGATCGAACCGGACGCGATGTCGAGTGCTTCTGCCGCCCAACCCATTTCGAATACGACGCCCAGGTCGCGCAGGTGCGCGGCCCACGGGCCGATCCACGCCTCGTCGGTGGGAGCGGCCAGGACCCGGTCCAGATGGCCGTATGCGGGGACGGTGCCCATCGCGTTCCACATGAACGCCTGGCCCATGATGCCGATGGTGCGGGTGGAGGCGACGGTGGGCCGGGCGGCCACCAGTTGACGGGTCAGGGCCGAGACGAGGATGTCGCGGTAGGCCGACGACTTGCCGTCGGCCTCGAGCGTCTGCGACCACGTCCGGTGTTCCCACTGGCCGTCGCGTCGTTCGAGACTGCTGGTCAGGAACATCACCAGCTTGCGGGTGAAGACGGCCAGTTCGTGCGGGGGGATGGCGTTGCCGAGGGAGAAGGCCGCGGCCAGGGATTCCTGCAGCGAGGCGGGATCGAGGACGCCGTGGGGGAGCGGGGCGATCGACGCCGGGGCGATGAGGTCGGGCCCGCCGGGGATCGCCATCCGGAAGGCGGCGCCGGCGACGAGATTGTCGAACACGCCGTTCGGATTGCCCGGGAAGGGGATCCGTCGCATCGTGTCGGGGATGTGCTGGTAGAAGCCCGGGAAGAAGCGGAATCCGTGCTCGCCGGGCAGGTCGGCGCGGCCGCCGGCCGCGGTGCCCGGCGACGGGATGCTGCGGGCCTTGCCGCCCAGGGCGGTCGGTTCGAAGACGGTGACGTCGAAGCCGCGTTCGATCAGTTCGTGGGCGGCCGTCAGGCCCGCCACCCCGCCGCCGAGCACGGCGACGCGGCGGCCCGTCGAGCGCAGCGCCGGGGAGCGCGGGGCGGCGTGGGCGGGGGCGGGCGCGACCGCGAGGGCGCCCAGGGCGGTGAGGAAGGTGCGGCGGGAAAGTCGGGTGTCGAACACGAGAAGCCCCCATCCGGACGTCGTTCTGAAAACAACCGTTGTCACATATATCCGATGTGTGCGTCTCGCGCGGGGAATTCACTGAACGGTGCCGACGTAGCGTTGCCACGCGGGCGTGCCAGGATTGGCCCATGACCAACGGAACACTTGTGTTGCTCCGCCACGGCGAGAGCGAATGGAACGCGATGAACCTCTTCACGGGATGGGTGGACGTCCACCTGACCGACAAGGGGATCGCCGAGGGCAAGCGGGCCGGCGAACTGCTCGCCGAGCACGATCTCCTGCCGGACGTGCTCTACACGTCGCTGCTGCGCCGCGCCATCAGCACCGCCAACTACGCGCTCGACGCCGCGGATCGGCACTGGATTCCGGTCGTGCGCGACTGGCGCCTGAACGAGCGGCACTACGGTGCGCTGCAGGGCAAGAACAAGGCGGAGATCAAGGCGGAGTTCGGCGACGAGCAGTTCATGCTGTGGCGCCGCAGCTACGACACCCCGCCCCCGCCGATCGAGCCCGGCAGCAAGTACAGCCAGGACAGCGACGTCCGGTACGCGGACGTCGACGAGGTGCCGCTCACCGAGTGCCTGAAGGACGTCGTCGATCGCCTCATCCCGTACTGGGAGGAGACCATCTCCCAGGACGTGCGGGCCGGCCGGACCGTCCTGATCACGGCCCACGGCAACTCGCTGCGTGCTCTGGTCAAGCACCTCGACGGGATCTCCGACGAGGAGATCGCCGGGCTGAACATCCCCACCGGCATCCCGCTGCGTTACGACCTCGACGAGAACCTGCGCCCGCTGAACCCGGGTGGCACGTACCTCGATCCCGAGGCGGCCGCGGCGGGTGCCGCCGCCGTCGCGGGTCAGGGCGGCCGGTAGTTCCCAGGGGCCGCGGGCGACTGTCCGCGGCCCCGGGAAACGGGCGGTGAACACGCGGCAAATGCTGCGAACATGCGGTGTGACGTGCGGCGGAATGCCCCGACCCGCTGTCACCGCCGCGCCGCGCGTACGTACGATTCGAGACGTGACTGTTGCGCAGGCCGTGCTGCTCGCCGGGGCCGCCGTCCTCGGTGCCGTGTCCGCGATCGTGCTGATGCGGCTCCTCCGGCGCCGGGCCGCCGACCGCACCGACGCCGACCTCACCATGGCGCAGGTCCTCGATCGCGTGGTCTTCGGCGCGGACACCGGCATCGCCGTCGTCGACCGGTTCCACGACGTCGTCCTGTTCAATCCGCGTGCGGAGGAACTCGGCCTGGTCCGCAACCGGCTCGTCGAGGACTCGGCCTGGGCCGCCGCCACCCGTGTCCTCGAGACGGGTGAACCCGCCGAGCTCGACCTCACCGCGAAGACGCCCCGCGGTCGCGAGCGCGTGGCGGTGCGCTGCGTCGCGCGGCGTCTGCTCGACGACGACGCGCGCTTCGTCGCGCTCTACGCCTACGACGACTCCGAGCAGGTCCGGATGGAGGCCACCCGCCGGGACTTCGTCGCCAACGTCAGTCACGAACTCAAGACCCCCGTGGGCGCGATGGCCCTGCTCGCCGAAGCCCTGCTCGAATCCGCCGACGACCCGGAATCCGTGCGGCACTTCGGAACCCGGCTACAGAGCGAGGCCAACCGGCTCGGCAACATGGTGACCGAACTGATCGCGCTCTCGCGCCTGCAGGGGGCCGAGAAGCTGCCGAACCTCGAGGTGGTCGAGGTCGACGACGTCGTCGAGGAGGCGCTGCGCCGCACCCGCCTGACCGCCGAGAACGCGCAGATCACCGTCACCACCGACGCCGCCGGCGGGTACGAGGTCCTCGGCGACCAGACCCTGCTCGTCACCGCGCTGGCCAATCTGATCGAGAATGCGATCGCCTACTCGTCTCCGGGTTCGCCGGTGTCGGTCAGCCGGTCCCTGCGCGCGGGCAAGGTCGCGATCGCGGTGACCGACCGCGGCATCGGGATCGAGAAGGAGGACCAGGAGCGCGTCTTCGAACGGTTCTTCCGGGTCGACAAGGCCCGTTCCCGCGCCACCGGTGGCACCGGTCTCGGGCTGGCGATCGTCAAGCACGTCGCCGCCAACCACAACGGGGAGATCCGGTTGTGGAGCCAGCCGGGAACCGGGTCGACGTTCACGCTCCTCATCCCCGCCTGTTCGCCCGATCCCCGCGAATCCCACGGAGCCACACCTCGCCACGAGGGCGGCCCCGCGCTGACGGTGGAGCGGTGACGGGCGAGCGGTGACGGTGGAGCGGGGCGACCATGCCGACACCTACGACGAGAATCGGAAATGAGCCGGATGCACCAGGTGACAAAGGGTACGGAGGACCAGCAGTGACGCGTGTGCTGATCGTGGAGGACGAGGAATCGCTGGCGGATCCGCTCGCGTTCCTCCTGCGCAAGGAGGGCTTCGAGACCACCGTCGTCGGTGACGGACCGTCGGCGCTCGCGGAATTCGACCGCGCCGGCGCGGACATCGTCCTGCTGGACCTGATGCTGCCCGGCATGAGCGGCACCGATGTCTGCAAGCAGCTGCGCAACCGGTCCGGCGTGCCGGTGATCATGGTGACCGCGCGCGACAGCGAGATCGACAAGGTGGTCGGCCTCGAACTGGGGGCGGACGACTACGTCACCAAGCCGTACTCGGCGCGCGAACTCATCGCCCGCATCCGTGCGGTGCTGCGCCGCGGCGGGGAGAACGACGCCGAGGCGACGCAGGACGACGGGATCCTCGAGGCCGGGCCGGTGCGGATGGACGTGGACCGGCACGTCGTGCACGTGGCCGGGAATCCCGTCACGCTGCCGCTCAAGGAGTTCGACCTGCTGGAGTACCTGCTGCGCAACTCCGGCCGGGTGCTCACGCGCGGCCAGCTGATCGACCGGGTGTGGGGTGCCGACTACGTCGGCGACACCAAGACCCTCGACGTGCACGTCAAGCGGCTGCGCTCGAAGATCGAGGCCGACCCCGCCAAGCCGCAGCACCTGGTCACGGTCCGCGGCCTCGGCTACAAGCTCGAGGGGTAGGGGCCCGCCCCCGGGGTGCGCTCGGCGGCGGCCGTCGTCGCGGGATGCACGGCGATCAGGCCCAGCCCCTCGCGACGCCGGCACAGCCGCGCGAGTTCCTCGTAGGCGGCGTCGCCGATCAGCTCGCGCAGTTCCGGTGCGTACGACTGCCACACCGGTGCGGCCCCCACGTGGGCGTCCGGCGAGCCGGAGCAGTACCAGTCCAGGTCGTGGCCGCCCTCGCCCCAACCGCGCCGGTCGTACTCGGTGACGACGGTGCGCAGCACCTCGGTGCCGTCGGGACGCTCGACCCAGTCCTGGGTGCGGCGGATCGGCAGTTGCCAGCACACGTCCGGCTTCACCTCGAGAGGCTCGATGCCGCGTCGCAGCGCCATCTTGTGCAGCGCGCAGCCGATGCCGCCGGCGAAGCCCGGCCGGTTGAGGAAGATGCACGCCCCCTTGTAGCGGCGAGTGCGCAGGGCCGGCTCGTCCTCGAGGTCGTCCTCCTCGAGATAGCCCTTCTTGCCGAGTCCCTTCGGCATCAACTGCCAGTCCTCGGGCGTGAGATGTCTCACTGCGGCGTCCAGCTTGGCGCGATCGTCGTCGTCCGACAGGAACGCGCCGTGCGAGCAGCATCCGTCGTCCGGCCGGCCGGCGATGATGCCCTGGCACGCGGGCGTGCCGAACACGCAGGTCCAGCGGGAGAGCAGCCACGTCAGGTCGGCGGCGACGACGTGCTCGCTGTTGTCCGGGTCGATGAACTCCACCCATTCGCGCGGGAAATCGAGGGGCACTTCGGGGGCCGGGACCTGCTTGTGTGCGGCACCGGGCATACCTGCTGTCACAGGACCCGACGGTAGACCCAGTACCGTATGTATGTGCGCCTTGGGGTACTCGACGTCGGAAGCAACACCGTTCATCTACTCGTGGTGGACGCTCATCGCGGTGGCCATCCCACCCCCATGAGCTCGACGAAGGCAACCCTGCGCCTGTCCGAGAACACGGACGACCGCGGTGACATCACCCCGCAGGGCGCCGACCGGCTGGTCGAGACGGTCGCCGACTTCGCCGGCATCGCCCGCACCTCCGGATGCGAGGAGCTGATGGCGTTCGCGACCTCCGCGGTGCGCGATGCCACCAACTCCGACGCGGTGCTCAGTCGCGTCCGCGCCGAGACCGGCGTCGCGCTCGAGGTGCTCTCCGGTGTGGACGAGGCCCGGCTGACGTTCCTCGCGGTGCGGCGGTGGTACGGCTGGAGCGCGGGACGCATCCTGTGCCTGGACATCGGCGGCGGCTCCCTGGAGCTGACCTTCGGCGGCGACGAGGACCCCGATGTGGCGTTCTCGCTGCAGCTCGGTGCCGGGCGCCTGACTCGGGACTGGCTGAGCGAGGACCCGCCCGGTAAGCGGCGCGTCGCGGTGCTGCGGGACTGGCTCGATGCCGAACTCGTCCGGCCCGCCGAGGAGCTGCGGGCGGCCGGTGCTCCCGACCTGTGCGTGGGGAGCTCGAAGACCTTCCGCACCCTCGCACGGCTGACCGGTGCCGCCCCGTCGTCGGCGGGCCCCCGGGTGCGGCGCACCCTGACCGCCGCCGGGTTGCGTCAGCTCATCGCATTCATCTCCCGCATGACGGCCGCGGACCGTGCCGAGCTCGAGGGCGTGAGCTCCGACCGGTCGCAGCAGATCGTCGCCGGTGCCCTCGTCGCGGAGGCCGCCATGCGCGCGCTGGGAGTGGAAACTCTCGATATCTGTCCCTGGGCCCTGCGCGAGGGGCTCATTCTCCGCAAGCTCGACACCGAGATGGGGGGCGAACTGATGGTGGTTTCGCAATGACGGACGGCAGCAGCACCGACACCGGGCAGATCTCCGTCGCGGAGCTGCTGGCCCGCAACGGCCAGAAGGTGAATTCCCGCGCCGGCGGACGCCGCCGCCGTGGCGTCAGCGGCGGCATCTCGGTTGCGGAACTGACCGGCGAGATTCCCGTGACCGCCCCGGAACCGGCCCAGGCGCCGAAGACCGGAGTCTCCGAGGCCGACGTCCCCGAGACCGAGGCTGCCGAGACCGAGGCTCCCGAGACCGAGGCCCCCGAGACCGAGGCTCCGGAGAGCGAGGCCCCGGAGAGCGAGGCCCCGGAGGCCGAACCCGTCGTGTCCGCTCCGCCGAAGGCGCAGGCGCCGGTGCCCTCGACGACGCAGGCGCCGGTGGCTCCGAAAGCGCTGGCGCCGGTGCCGCGGCGGCCGGACCGTCGCGAACCCGAGCCCGAACCCGAACCGTCCGAGACCGAGGCGACCGGGCCCGGGACCCCGGCCCCGACGTCCCCGCCCCGGACGCGCGAGGAGCCGGCGGCCGAGCGGGTGCCGGTGAAGGTCGAGTCGCCGACCGAGATCATCCGTCCGGCCGTCCTGCCGCGACGAGCGCGCGCGCACGCCGAGGTGGCCGTGAGTGCTCCGGCGCGGCCCGCGGATACCCCCGAGCCGAGGCTGCTGTCCGGGCCCGCGAGCGACCTGCGGGGCAGCGGCGACGACACCGCCGATGGCGAGACCGAGACGATCGGCAAGGCCGTGGCGGCGGACGAGCCGGACGTGGAGCAGCGGGAGAAGCCCGCGTCCCGTCGCAGCGACGCCGCAGCGGCGGAGACCCCGTCCGCGGCGGAGTCCGACGTCCCGTCCGGCACCGGCGAGTCCCGCAGCGCGATCGCGCAGTGGTCCCGGTTGATCGGCGAGGGTGTCGTCGCGATCGTCGCGGGCGCCCTGCTGTTCAAGGGCTTCGAGCAGTTGTGGGATGCGTTGCCGTGGGTGGCGTTCGCACTCGCCCTGCTGGTCATCGTCGGCCTGGTGGCGATGGTGCGCATCCTGCGCCGCACCGACGACATCGCGAGCCAGCTCATCGCCCTCGCCGTGGGTGCCTTCGTGACGTTCGGTCCGCTGTTGTTCCTGCTGCCCACCGGCTGACCCGGCACATCGTCATGAGCACCCTGTCGCGAGAGATCCTGGTCGGACTGTCCACCGCTTCGGTGTACCCGGAGAACACCGAGGCGGCCTTCCGCTATGCGGCCGAACTCGGCTACGACGGCGTGGAGCTGATGGTGTGGGCGGAGTCGGTGAGCCAGGACGTGCGTGCGGTGCAGGCGCTGGTGCGCAAGTACGGCATACCGGTGCTGGCGGTGCACGCGCCGTGCCTGTTGATCTCGCAGCGTGTGTGGGGTTCGGATCCGGCCGCGAAGCTCGAGCGGTCGGTGCGCGCAGCGGAAGCGCTCGGGGCCGCGTCGGTGGTGGTGCATCCGCCGTTCCGATGGCAGCGCCGGTACGCGGAGGGCTTCGCGGATCAGGTCGCGGACCTCGAGGACCGCAGCCACGTGGTCGTGGCGGTGGAGAACATGTACCCGATGCGCGCCGACGTGTTCTTCGGCGGCCGCGACCGCACCGCGCAGCGCATGAGACGGCGTGGCGGGCCCGGCCGTGCGGTGTCGGCCTTCAGCCCGTCGATCGATCCCACCGACACCGGCTTCGCGCACTACACACTGGACCTGTCGCACACGGCCACGGCGGGGATGGACGCGATGGCCCTCGCCGAGCGGATGGGCGGCGGTCTGGCTCATCTGCACCTCGCGGACGGTCACGGCGCGTCGACGGACGAGCATCTGCTCCCGGGCGACGGCGGCCAGCCGTGCGAGCAGGTGTGCCGGCTACTGGCCGAGAGCGACTTCACCGGGCACGTCGTCCTGGAGGTCAGTACCCAGGGGGCGCGCACGCGGTCCGCGCGGGCGGGAGCGCTGACCCGGTCGCTGGCCTTCGCGCGCGAGCATCTGCACCGGGCCCCCCGCCTGGCGATCACCACCGGGCCCGAGCATCCGCGTGCGACGACGATCGAGCAGGTGCACCCGTCAGGCCAGAGCACCGAGTCCGGCGCCGAGAACCACGACTCCTGAGATCGTCACGCCGGCGACGAGGGCGGCGGCACCCAGCCATACGCAGGCGATCATGGCGCCCGGCCGCCTGGGGTCCGGGCCGAGCACGGACAGGAAGAACCCGGCGGGAATCAGGATCGCCGAGCCGAGCACTGCGATCGCGCCGGCGGCGGCCCATCCGGGTGAGGCGCCGACGGCGTCGGTGAGCACGGCGACCAGCAACCCCAAGGTGACGAGGACGCCGGCGTGGGCGTGACCGGCGCGGAAGAAGGACTTCTGCAGGTCGTTGGCCGGCACGTGCCCGCCCGCGACGCGCAGCAGGAACGTGCCGCCGAAGGCGATCCCGGTGACGGTGAGCAGGGTGGCGCCGAGAGCGACGACGAGTACGGGGTGCACGGAATCCTCCTCGCGGAGTATTGGATAGTTGCAGTATCCAATACTGGATAGTTGTACTATCCACTGTCAAGGGGAGGTGGCAATGCGGATCTCGGAACTGGTGGACCGGACCGGCGTCCCGCTGGCGACCGTGAAGTACTACCTGCGCGAGGGGCTGCTGATGCCGGGCGAGGCGACCAGCGCCACCCAGGCCCGGTACGACGGGCGGCACGTGCGGCGCCTCGCGCTGATCCGTGCGCTCGCCGCCCAGGGGCTGCCGCTGCCGCGCATCCGCGAGATCGTCCGCCTCCTCGACGGCACCGACGAGTCGCTGTTCGTAGCCCTCGGCCGGGCCATCGCGGCGCTGCCGCCCTACCCGCCGGGCGACGGCGAGTCCGTACCCCACGACTATCCGCGCGCCCGGCACGTCCTCGAACGGCTCGGTCAGCTCTACGACCCCCGGTTCGCCGCCGTCGCACAGCTCGAGCGGGCCCTCGCCGCCCTCGACTCCGCCGGCCTGACGATGAGCGACGAGCGCATCGACGTCTACGGACGGCACGTGCTCGGCATCGCCGAGATCGACATCGACCTGCTGCCCACCCGCTCCCGGGAGGCGACGGTCGAGGCGGCGGTCCTCGGCACCGCCCTGTACGAACCCGTCCTCACCGCGATGCGCCGTCTCGCACACCAGCACCTTGCCGCCCGTCGCCTCACCGAGTCCGGCCCGCCCGTCCCCGATTCACCGGACGGACCCGTCCCCGATTCACCGGACGG
>SWCF01001341.1_pt1 | contig 11293 bp, 10 predicted proteins | sample 4690081 | NCBI WGS metagenome assembly SWCF01 (sample SAMN10267280, study PRJNA491770) | bioreactor metagenome | isolation source: DHS bioreactor inoculated with | place: Japan: off Shimokita Peninsula
CACCGTGAGGGCGGAGGTGTACAGGGCGCGGGGGTCGACGACGAGCGCGTCGACCTGGTCGAGACGGCGCAGCACGTCCGGGCGCAGAGTCAGCACTCCGCGGGCGGCGAGCCCGCGGGCGAGGGTGGCGGCGAAGGATTCCCGCGCGGTGCGGGTGGCCTTGGGGACGGCGACGAGCGCCGCGGTGCCGGCGGTGGCGGGTTTGCCGGTCAGCATCCCGGCCGCTGCCGCGCCGGCGAGTCCGGCCCAGCCGGCGCGGTCGGTGTAGCGCTCGACCACTCCGGCCGCCGGTTCGGTGGGACGGGCCGGACGATGTGGGCAGTGGGCCACGGCCGCGTGGGCGGCGAGTTCCGGTTCGAAGTCGCGCCAGGCGCGCCGCATCGCCAGTGTCTCGCCCACGAGGACGGTCCGGGTGACGGCTTCGACGGCGGCCGACGCCGGTGCGAGGGTCAGGGTGTGCAGCACGGTGGTCCCGGCGGCCAGCAGCAGGTCCGCCCTGCCGGTCCCCAGTGCGGATTCGACGAGGGCGCGGATGCGGGGGTGATAGTCCGACACGAGCACCGGGGCGGCTGCGGCGCCGGGCAGGCGCGGCAGGCGCAGACGGCGTCCCGTCGCGGTCAGTACCAGCCCGGTGACGGCGGCGGCCGCGGACACGCCCCGCCGGACGAGCAGGACGTCGTCGCCGGGCAGCCCGGGCGGGGCGGCGGGGTGTTCGGTGGCGGCGGAGTCCTCGGTTGGGACACAGTGTTCGGTTGCAACACAGTCGGTTTCGACGCGCTCGACGATGCGCCGCAGGGCGCGGTCCGTAGGTCCGTCCGGGTCCGTGGACACCACGAGGCGGCACCAGGGGCGGTGCAGTTCGGCCGTGGCCACGCCCGGGGTGGCCCGGATCGCGGCGAGGACCCGGTCGCCGAGCGCCGCGCCGTCCGGGCCGTCGAGGCCCCGGACTTCGATCCAGGTTCGGGCACCGTTCGCCGCGCAGCGCCGGGCGGGGCGTCCGCTGCCCGCTTCCCGGGCGACGTCGGCGACGAGATGGAGGATCGCCGCGGGGGCCGGCGCGGCGACCGCGGCGACGGGGGCACGGAGCAACGCCGTCCCGACGCCTGCCGCCGTGGCGGCGCCGACGACGGCGGCGTCGAGGGCGACGCCGGCACCGGCGGCCGCGACCCGGACGCCGCCCCGCAGCGCGGATCCGGGAAGGGACATCAGGGTGGTGACCGACCGATGCGGGCGCCGCCGGCGGGAAGTTCCGTGGTGCATGGTGTCCTCCTCGGCTGGCGCACGCGCATTCCGGCCCGGGACCGGGCACCGGTGCCACTGCCGGCCGTTCCCGTCGGCCGTCGCCGGCATCGAGGTCACCGATCCTTCAGCGTAGTTCGGTCGCCGCGCGGTGTGGACCCGAGTCGGGCAGATTCGCCGGGCGGCCGGGTCTCAGCGGACGCTCTCGGTGACCGTCCAGCGTCCCTCCCCCTGCAGTTCGAGGACCCGGTCGTGGAACGTGTCGAGGGTGCTGCGGTGCCCGACGCTGACGATGACGCTGTCCGGCAGGGCCTCGCGGAGGGTGCGATAGAGCGCGTGTTCGAGCCCTTCGTCCACGGCGCCGGTGGCCTCGTCGAGGAACACCGTGCGCGGCCGGGCCAGCAGGACTCGTGCGAAGCCGAGGCGCTGCTGCTCCCCGGGCGAGAGCACGCGCGCCCAGTCGGTGTCGTCGTCGAGACGTTCGGTCAGGTGCCCGAGGTGCACGCGGTCGAGCACCTCGCCGAGTTGCGCGTCGTCGGGCATCGGCGGACGAGGGTAGGACAGGGCTTCGCGCAGCGTCCCGAGCGGCACGTAGGGATCCTGGGACAGGAACAGCGCGTCGCCGATCGGACGCGCGATCCGGCCGTGTGCGTACGGCCAGAGCCCGGCGAGGGAGCGCAGCAACGTCGTCTTGCCGCTGCCGGAAGCGCCGCGCACGAGCAGGGCCTCGCCGGGCGGGATGTCGATGTCGAGGCCGGTCACGAGGGGACGGCCGGACGGGGTCCGGACGTCGAGACCGTGCATGTCGAGTGTGTCGCCCTGCTCGGTCGCGACGAGGACGGGCAGCTTCGCCGCCTGCTCGGTGGCGTCGAGCAATCCGTTGAGCCGGATGGTGGTGGCCCGGAACGCGGCGAAGTCGTCGTAGGACTCGCGGAAGAAGGACAGCGATTCGTGGACCTGGCCGAAGGCGTTGCCGGTCTGCATCACGTCGCCGAGGGTGATCTGTCCGGCGAACAGTCGCGGCCCCTGGATGAGGAACGGGAAGATCACCGCGATCTGGTTGACGGTCAGGTTGAAGCCGTCGAACTTCAGGATCCGGAACACGATCCGCCACCAGTTGCGGATCACCGCGGCGAATCGGCTCAGCAGGCCACCCCGCTCGACACCCTCCCCACGGTAGAAGGCGATGTTCTCGCCGTACTCGCGGACGCGGACCAGGGCGTAGCGGTAGGTGGCGCCGAGCTTCTCGTTGAGGAAGTTCAGGCGGATCAGCGGCCGGCCGATCCAGAACGCCACCGCGGTGGTGACCAGCACGTAGAGATAGACCAGGAACACCATGGCACGGGGATCTCGGTGCCGAAGACGGTGATCGGGCCCGACAGGTCCCACAGGATGCCGGTGAAGCTGACGATGGACAGCACCGCGGTGACCGCTCCCATCGACAGGATGCGGGTGGTGGTGACGAAATCGGTGACGTCGACCTGGATGCGCTGATCGGGGTTGTCCACGGGCGGATCGACGAACCGGTCCCGGTAGAACGCGCCGGTGTCGAGCCAGGTGTCGACGAGCCGGTTGTTCAGGTGGGTGCGCCAGTGGATGTCGAGGGTCTGGCCGAGCAGGTACGCGACGAGGCTGCGCGCCACGTGGATGGTGGCGAGCACGGCGAACACCCGCATGAACCGCCAGAACGCCGCCTCGTCGAGATTCTGGATCGCGGTGTAGAAGTCGTTGTACCAGTACGAGAACAGCACGTTGACCCGCACCGCGAAGACGGTGAACAGCAGAACCAGGGCCACGAGTCCGAGCGGGCCGAGGCCACGGCGGGGATCGAAGTAGGGCTGCGCGATGCGCCACCACTGCCGCCCCCAGTGGGTTGCCCGTGCGAGCAGCGCCACCACGACGACGAACACCACCGCTGTGATCACATACGCCTTCAGCGTCCACCAGGCGCTGTCGACGAGTACATTTCCCCACTCCATCGGTCGCCACTCCCGTCTGCCGCGCCATCGCGCGATCCATGCGGACGATTGTGGCCCCCGTTCCGGGTGCGCGACGCCGATTCGGCGGTCGACCACTGCGACGCGACCGACCGCGCGGTCCTCGCCACGAGTTTCGCTGCGGCTCCGGACCGTGCTGCTTCACCTCGGGCACGGCGGGTATCCGACGGTCATGGAAATTCTGGGAATTCTCATTCTGGTCGGAGTGGTCGTCTACGTGGTGGTCCAGCGTCGCCGGAGCGGGCCGCGGAGGTGAACGCCGCTCGGCAGGCGCGCCGCGGTCGAGGCCGATCGCCGCGTGTCCGTCGGCGGGGTGGTGCGAAACGCGGCCGGTCCTCGCCGCGAGCGGCGAGGACCGGCGGTCGAGGGGTGACGGTCAGCGGGTACCGGGCACGGCGCGGTGCGTCGTGGTCCGGCGGGTGAGGAGGTAGCCGAGGGCGATCATGCCCACCCCGAGAACGAAGTGCAGCCAGTCGTCGGCGGAGTTGACCGGCACGAAGTTGGCCGAGCTGTCCTTGTCGATGATCAGGCCGTAGAGCCACAGCACCAGGTAGATGATGCCGCCGCCGATGAGGTAGGACCGGGCGGCACCGACCGTGCGGGCCATCGCGACGCCCGCCACGCCGAAGAGCAGATGCACGATGTTGTGGAGGATCGAGACTTCGAAGATCCCGAGCAGGAGGGCCTCGGACTCGTGTCCGGCGAACGTCATGGTGTCGTAGTTGGTCGTGATTCCGGGAATGAACCCGAGAATGCCGACGAGGAGGAACACCACGCCGACAGCGAGGGCGGCTGTCTGCACCGGTGTCCGGGTCATAGTTCGTCCTGCGTGCTCGGCCATGGCCGGCTCCTTTCGTTCGAACACGTGACCGGAGCCGGATCGGCTGCGGCTGTCGGAGTGATACCTCCGGGCACACCGGCGAAACCTCGCTTTCGGGGTTTTTCCCGAATCGGCGGCGGGCCGCACCTCACCGGGTGGGCCCCGCCCGGTCACGGCCCCGGGCGTGGGGGCCGACCGGTGGGGACGGGCCGGGCGACGAGGCGGGCCGCGATGTCGCGCAGCTTGACGTTCTCGTGCTGCGACTGCCGCACCAGCACGGCGAAGGCCTCCTCGGCGGTCAGTCCGCGAGCGGCCATGACGATCCCGACCGCGCGGTCGATCGTCGGACGCGACCGCAGGGCGCGACCGAGTTGCGCGATCTCCGCCCGGGCGCGGGCACCGCGTCGGGCCTGCCGCAGCGCGGTTTCCACAGCCGTCGTGAACACCTCCACCAGCGTCTCGTCCAGCGAGTCGAATCCGTGGTCGTGCTCGCTGTAGAGGTTGAACGAGCCGGCTGTCTCCTCGTCGATCCGCAGGGGGGCGGCCAGTGAGCTCGCCGTCCCGAACTGTTCCGCGCGCTCCGCGAATTCCGGCCAGCGTCGCCGCGTCTCCGCGCGGTCCGCGCGGACCACCCGGCCGCTCCGCGCCGCGTCGAGGCACAGCCCTGCACCGGCGAGGAACTGCGCGTGGTCGAGTTCGTAGACCAGCGGATTGCTGCAGACCTCGGTCTCGAGCCGACCGTCCCGTATCACCGTCACCCCTGCGCTCCCGGCGTCGGGCACGATCTTCACGACGTTGCCGACGAGCCGCCGCAGGAGTTCGGGCAGCTCGTCGCCCTCGTCGAGCGAGTCGGACAGCCTCCGCAGCGCCACGGCGATCTCTCCGACTCGCCCACACAGAGGGTTGTTCCCGGCCATGTCCCCGTCCACGACTGCATCCTCGTCGGTCGTTGCACTCCCCAGCATGCACCCGGCCGGGCGGTCGGGGACCCGATCCGGGGGGTTCACTGGCCGAGGCGCTGCGCCAGATAGTCGACGAGACCGTCGAGCGTGCTCAGGTGCGCGTAGTCCGCCTCGGGGATGTCCACTCCGAGCGACGATCGCAGGCCGATCAGCACGTTCAGCCAGTCCATCGAGTCGAGGTCGACCTGTTGGCGCAGCGGCCGGTCCCCCGCCAGTTCGAGATCCTCGATCTCGGGGGCGACGTCGGCGATCGCGGCGACGACGGCGGCGCGGAGGTCGGCGGGTTCGCCGGTAGCGGTCTCGTCGGTGGTCACGATCTCACCTCACAGTCGTTCGGGGTGCTGGAGCAGTTCGGCGATCTCGGTCAGGAACAGGGCGCCGCGCCGGCCGTCGCTGACCCGATGGTCGGCGGCCAGGGTCGCGGTGACCGCCGATACGGGCCGCACGGTGTCGCCGTCGACCCACGGGCGCCGTGTCGGCTTGCCGAAACCGACCAGCGCGACCTGCGGCGGGTAGATCACCCCGTACACCGACTCCACGCTCTCCTCCCCGAGGTTGGTCACGGTGACGGTGGGGTCGGACATCTCCGAGCTGCGCAACGATCCGGCCCGGGCGCGCTTGACGAGGTCGGCGAGAGCCGCCATGAGTTCGGGCAGGGCGAGGTCGGCGACGTCGTGGATCGCCGGGGCGATCAGCCCACCCTGGCGCAGGGAGACCGCCACGCCCACGTGTGTGGCCGGGGCCGGGTGGAACTCGTCGTCGGTCCAGAATCCGCTCATCTCCGGACAGCGCCGGGTGGCCAGCGCGACCGCCTTGATCAGCAGCGCCGCAAGCAGGACGCGCTCGGTGACCGGCCGTTGCGCGTTGTAGTCGGTGAGCCAGTCGAGGGCGCGTGTGAGCGGAATCTGCTCCGAGAGGTAGTAGTGCGGGATCTCCCGCTTGGACCGTCCCATCGCGGATGCGATGGCGCGGCGCATCTCGGCGGCCTTGTCGACGGGGGTCTTCGCCGGAGCCGCGGCGGGCGGGGGCGCCGGGGCGGCGGATGCGACCGCGGTACGGGCGGCCGCCGCCCGATCGACGTCCTCGATCGTCACCGACTCCCAGGGCCCGGTGCCGGTCACGGTGTCGAGGTCGACGCCCAGCGCCCGGGCCTGCCGGCGGGCGGCCGGCGAGATCCGCCGCCGCGCGGCCGGCGCGGGCCGGGTGGCGGGGGCCGCACCGGCGGGCGCGGGAACTGGAGCCGCCACAACCGGTGCGGGGACGGGTGTCGCAGCCGGGGCCTCGGACGCCGGGATCCCGTCGACGGGCGGAGCGTCCTCCCCGGGTTCGAGCATCGTGGCCATCGCCGCGCCGACCGGCAGGGTCACGCCCGGCTGCGCGAGCAGCCGGTGGACGACCCCGTCCCGCCAGATCTCGACCTCGACCTCCGCCTTCGCGGTGTCCACCGAGGCGATCACCTGGCCCCGCTCGACCGTGTCACCGGGTGCGACGCGCCATTCGGTCAGGGTGCCCTCGTCCATGTCGGCGCCGAGGGACGGCAGGGTGAACTCGAACACGTCGCCTCCTCAGTTCTCGCCCGTCAACGCCAGCACGGCGGCGACGATCTTCTCCGGTTGCGGGATCGCCGCCTGTTCCAGGTGCCGGGCGTAGGGCACCGGCACCTCTTCGCTGCACACCCGGGCCACGGGCGCGTCCAGGTCGTAGAACGCCTCCTCGACGATCCGGGTGGTCACTTCGGCAGCGAGGCCGACGCTGCGCCAGCCTTCGTCGACGACCACCACCCGATGGGTGCGGCGGACGGAGTCCACGACGGTGGCGGTGTCGAGCGGACGCAGCACCCGCAGGTCGACGACCTCGGCCTCGATGCCGCTGCCCGCGAGCGTTTCCGCGGCGGCGAGGGCCTTGCCGACGGTGCCACCGTAGGCGACGAGGGTCACGTCGCCGCCGGGCCGGAGCACCCGCGCGCGGTCGATGTCGACCGGTTCGTCGGGGTCGACGTCGGCGGTGGTGTTGTAGAGCAGGGCGTGCTCGAACACGACGACCGGGTCCGGATCCGCCAGGGCGGGGGCGAGCATTCCGCGGGCGTCCTGCACGGTTGCCGGGGCCAGGACCCGGATGCCGGGGATGTGTGCGTACCACGCCTCGAGGCTGTGCGAGTGCTGCGCGGCCAGTTGCCGTCCGGCCCCGGTGGCCATGCGGATCACGATCGGCACGGAGAACTGGCCGCCCGACATGTGGCGCAGCGCGGCGGCGGTGTTCACGATCTGATCGAGGGCGAGCAGGCTGAAGTTGACGGTCATGATCTCGACGACGGGGCGCATCCCGCCGAGGGCCGCCCCGATGCCCGCGCCGACGAACCCCAGTTCCGACAGTGGGGTGTCCCGGATGCGTTCGGGTCCGAACTCGTCGAGCAGGCCCTTGGTCACGGCGTACGTGCCGCCGTACCGCCCGATGTCCTCCCCCATCAGGAACACTCGCGGGTCGGTGCTGAGCGCGTCGTGCAGGGCGGCGCGCAGGGCTTCGCGATAGCTGAGTTTCACGGCGCCTCCCCGGCCGGTGTGGTCACATCGCGCAGGAGGTCGGACTCCGGCTCCCAGGTGCCGGCCTCGGCGAAGGCGACGGCGGCGTCGACCTCGGCCGTGGCCTGCGCGTCGAGGTGCAGGAACTGTTCCTCGGTCAGCAGATTCAGCGCCTTCAGCCGCGCCGAGAACGTGTGGATGGGGCCGCGTTCCTTCCAGCGTTCGACCTCGGCCTTGTCCCGGTAGAGTTCGGGATCGAACATCGAATGGGCGCGGAATCGGTAGGTCTGGAACTCGACGAACATCGGTCCGCCGGTGCTGCGGACGTGGGAGACCCCGGCCCGGGCCGTCTCGTGGACGGCGAGCACGTCCATCCCGTCCGTCCGGAGGGTGGGGACACCGAACGCGGCGGCCTTGGCGCACAGGTCGGTCTGCGATTCGGACCGGGCCAGGGCGGTGCCCATGGCGTACAGGTTGTTCTCGCAGCAGAACAGGACCGGCAGCTGCCACAGGGCCGCGAGGTTGAGCGCTTCGTGGAACGCGCCCTCGGCCATCGCTCCCTCGCCGAAGAAGCAGGCGGTGACCCTCGGGGCCGACTGCATCTTGTCGGCCAGCGCCAGGCCCACCGCCAGCGGCAGGCCGCCACCGACGATCGCGTTGCCGCCGTAGAAGCGGGTGGCGGCGTCGAACAGGTGCATCGAACCGCCGCGACCGCGGGAGCAGCCTTCCTGCTTGCCGAACATCTCGGCCATGATCGCGTTCATGGACAACCCGTGGATGAGGGCGTGCCCGTGTTCACGGTAGGTACCGACGACGGTGTCGCCGCGATCGAGTGCGTGCAGGGCCCCGACTGCCACGGCCTCCTCCCCCACGTACAGGTGCAGGAATCCGCGGATCTTGCCGGCGCCGTAGAGTTCGGCGGCCCTCTCCTCCATCCGCCGGATGCGCAGCATGTCGGCCAGCAGCCCGAGCGCGAACTCACGGTCGTAGGGGAATCCGGCGGCGTGAGCGCCGATCCGGTCGCTGGTCATCCGGCCACCTCCGGGGTCTCGAGCGTCGAGGTGTCGCCTTCGGCGAGGCCGAGTTCGCGGGCTTTGAGCAACCGGCGCAGCGTCTTGCCGCTGCGGGTGTGCGGCAGCGAGTCGACGAAGGTGAGTTCCTTCGGGGCGACGGCCGCACCGAGCTTGACGCGGGCATGCCCGATCAGCTTGCGGCGCAATGCGTCGTCCGGTGCCACGCCGCGTTCGAGGACGACGAACGCCTTGACCTTCTCGCCGAGGATGTCGTCGGGCACACCGATCACGGCGGCTTCGAGGACGGCCGGGTGCTCGGCGAGCGCGCTCTCGACCTCGAACGGTCCGATGAGATGCCCGGCGGATTTGATGACGTCGTCGGCGCGGCCGACGAACCAGAAGTATCCGTCGGCGTCGCGGCGCGCGAGGTCCCCGGTGAGGTACAGATCGTCGGCGAAGCACTTGCGGTACCGCTGGTCCTGGTTCAGATAGCCGCGGAACATCGAGGGCCAGCCGGCCCGCAGCGCCAGTTCCCCTTCGGTGTCGGGCTCGGTGACCTCGTGCACGGTGCCGTCCTCGTCGCGGCGGACGATCCGGGCGTCGACCCCGGGCAGCGGACGGCCCATAGAGCCGGGCTTGATGTCGAACGCCGGTGTATTGGCGATCATGATGCCGCCGGTCTCGGTCTGCCACCAGTTGTCGTGGATGGGGAGTCCCAGCACCTCGGTACCCCACCACACGGCGTCCGGGGCCAGCGGCTCGCCGACACTGGCGACGAACCGCAGGTTCGGGAACCGGTAGCGCCTCGCGACCTCGGGTCCGGCGCGCATGAGCATCCGGACGGCGGTGGGGGCGGTGTACCAGACGCTGATCTGCTGGTCCTGCAGGATCCGGTACCACCGTTCGGCGTCGAACTCCGCCTCGTCGACGATCGAGGTGACGCCGTGCAGCAGCGGCGCGACGATGCCGTACGACGTGCCCGTCACCCACCCCGGATCGGCGGTACACCAGTAGATGTCGTCGGGGTGCAGGTCGAGGGCGTACCGGCCGGTGGCGTAGTGCGTCACGACGGCCCCGTGCACGTGCAGCGCCCCCTTCGGGGTGCCGGTGGTGCCGCTCGTGAAGTGCAGCAACGACGGGTCGTCGGCGGTCGTGGGGGTGAGGTCGGCGGCCGGTTCGGCGGCCTCGAGCAGTGCCCTCAGGTCGAGCGTGCCCGGCACGTCGGTGGGGGCGCCGCCGTCGCCGACGAGCAGCACGTGTTCGAGGGTCGGCACCCGGTCGCGCACCGCGGCGACGCGCCGGTGGTACAGCGCCTCCGTGGTCACCAAGACCTGCGCGGAGCCGAGTTCGAGGCGGGTGACCAGCGGTTCGGGACCGAAGGCCGAGAACAGCGGGGTGACGACCGTGCCGTTGCGCAGGGCGCCGAGGACAGCGATGTACAGCTCGGGGATCCGGTCGGCGAACACGAACAGCCGGTCGCCCTTGCCGATCCCGAGGTCGCGCAGGACGCGGGTGAAGCGGCGGACCCGGTCGGCGAGGTCGTGGTACGACAACTCCGTGACCTCGATGCGGCCGGTTGCGTCCCCCGGTGCGAGGAACCGGAGCGCCGGCCGGTCCCGCAGCGGGCCGTCGGCGTGCCGGTCGACCGCCGACCAGGCGATGTTGCATCCGCCGCCCGGCGGGCCCGGCATCTGCGCCGCCACCTGCTCCCACGTGAATCGAGCGCAGGTGGTCTCGTAGTCCGACAGGTTCGGCGGAACCCGCAGTTCGCCGGCCGTCTTGCGGATCACCGCGTCGCTGCTCGTCGTCACGGCCGCTCCCTCCGTTCGCGTCGAGCCGATCATGCGCCGCCCCGGACGACCGGCATAGGGGCATTGGTCCTCACGCCCCGCATCGTGGGCGTGCGGTGCCGGCGGTCGACCCGCCCGGGTCCGAGGGAGAAAGTCCTCCGGACGGTCGGATCGGGATGCTCCGTGCCGGGACGCCCGCCGAAGGTTCGGCGGTAGAGCTTCCGTTCGGCGCCGACTGCGGGATCGTTGCCCCGAGGGGCGCGGCCGGGCAGACTGACTGGCGACGTCTGTCGGTCCGCAGGGCATCCGAGGAGGCGATCGTGGAGTTGCACATCGTGGCGATCGACAAGCCCGACGACATGAACGTCGTCGTCGGGCAGGCCCACTTCGTCAAGACCGTCGAGGATCTGCACGAAGCACTGGCCGGGGTGAGTCCTCACCTGCGGTTCGGCGTGGCGTTCTGCGAGGCGTCCGGGCCTCGCCTCGTGCGCTTCTCCGGCAACGACGACCGGCTCGTCGAGTTGGCCCGGCGCAACGCCCTGGCGGTGGGCGCGGGTCACTCGTTCTTCGTGTTCGTCGAGGACGGGTACCCGGTGAACTTCCTGAACACGTTGAAGCAGGTACCGGAGGTCTGCGGCATCTTCTGCGCCACGGCCAACCCGGTCGAGATCATCGTCGCCGAGACCGATCTCGGTCGGGGCATCGCCGGGGTGATCGACGGAAACCCGCCCGTGGGCGTGGAGACGAGCGCCGATGTCGCCGACCGCAAGGCCCTGCTGCGGACGATCGGCTACAAGCTCTGACGGCGGGGACAAGGGCCGCGGCGCGCGGAGGGTCCGTTCGTCGCCGGCCCGGGCTCGACCAGGCGGCACGTGTGTGCGGTCTTCCGGCTGTCCGGCCTCCGGGCCCGCCCGGTCACGGGTTCATCGCCCCCGCCCGGTCACGGGTTCATC
>SWCF01001108.1_pt1 | contig 11215 bp, 15 predicted proteins | sample 4690081 | NCBI WGS metagenome assembly SWCF01 (sample SAMN10267280, study PRJNA491770) | bioreactor metagenome | isolation source: DHS bioreactor inoculated with | place: Japan: off Shimokita Peninsula
CCAGCGCCCCGTGTTCCATCGGATAGCTTGCGATAATGCCCTGCGGGCTAGTTCTTCTCGACGCCAAAATGGAGCCGACTCAAGCGCTTGGTCCCGGCGGCATTAACGCGCACAGGCGGTCTCTTAGTCTTCGGCGCCGAAACAGAGTTGAGATCCATGGTAGCAGAATCGGACCCGCTCGGTTCGATCGGCGCTCGTCCGTTCACGGATCGGAACCTTCAAAAGGAGCATTTTTGGAAACTGACCGTTTGTTGCAGCAGTCTCACTTTCAGCCGGTCTCTGGTCGATCAGGACCAGGGATTGAACCTCCATACTTGCGCCGACCAAAATGCAGGTCACCAAATCCTGAACCTCCCTAAAGTGCGGCCCCTGCTGGTGCTTGGGCAGAGCCGTCTTGTCCCGGCTGTGCGGGTCGAAGGAAGGCCTTTTCAACATCGCAACATCTCTCCTTTGTTGTCCAACACAAACAATGAGCCGTCACCTCAGCGGCGTCATTGTGCCAGATCAAAGAAGCCCAAGTCCCAGGGGACAATATGGGGTTCCCCAGACTTGACCGTGAGCCGACATGGATAACGCAAAAACGATCACGCCAACCGATGTTCCAGATCAAGACGACTTGGCAGGTAAACGGGTTTTCGGCTTGGCACCCTGCGCCCGTCTGCGCAGCCATGGACACCTCAGCAATCTCTTCACTCACTTGTCGGAGGGACTATTCGATAGAATTCAGAGCGCCTTTGAGTTCTTGTTTTCGCCGACCCTTTCCGAACGGGAACCGGGCGGCTTGGCAGCAGACATCGTCAATCTCGCATGCCATTTCGACGGGACCAGCGCCAAAATTTTCCGCAGCTGGGTGGTCGATCAACTCGAGCGGGATCTCCCGGGCGGGGCCAACAGCATTCTTGTCAGTTGGGCTGGCAAAGGGCGACCTGGTGCCATGCCGAGTCCAGGCTGGCCTGTGCATCGACTTCACCGGTGCGGTGGCTAATGGACATTGCAACCGCGTCCCCAACATTGTTTTTTGAGGATCAAGATCTGACAGCGGTCGTTGAAGAGCTATCGCATCGCGTGCGGTGCGATTCCCAACTCGCCCCGGTCATGAAGCAAATCGTCGGTAATCGCTGGTCCGAGCTGGAGCTTGGAACTGTGGAACTCTTTTTGGCCAAGCTGAAGATGAGATCCCTTCCCGACCTCTCCGTGGATCGGCTCAACCGCGCAATTGCGCTGCTTTCGCGTCAAGACTGTCGGCGATTGCACACCCTATTCCTCGAAGCGGTCTTTGCACGCTTTCCATTGCACGACGCCAGCAATCTAGTCGAAGTGGCCGACGACGTTCTCGGCTGGATTCAACCACTGCTCGAAGAGGCGGAGCTCGGCCGGCGGCAGCGCAAGCTGCTGAATGGAATGGAGCGATGGCGGTCAAACACACTCTAGCTAATGTGGCTCTGCTGCCGTGACACCCCAAACTGGCTACACGCGCAACAGTGCATTTTCGCTCCGCGACGGCGATATTACCTATCCGCCAAGCATGGCACTGATGTTCGTCGCGTTTACGCTGGCCTGCCTTCTGCCCCTCCCCTTTGCCATTGTCGCTTGGGGTGTCCCAATTCCCGCACGCTGGTGGCATCAACATGAAGCGGTCTTTGGCCTGGGCAGCGGGCGCTGCTCGGGTTTCCTTTTAACGGCGCTGCCTCACTGGCTCGAAATTACAAGACTTGGCAGGCTGGCCGTTGGTCTGGTTCTGGGCGCTGTGTTCCGGGGCATATGCAATTTGGATCTAGCACCGTGTCCGACCGCGGAAAATCGCTTGGCTTTTGGCGAGCGTAGCCTGGCGAAAACCGAACTTATTCCGATCGTTAATCGTAACAGACAGACTTCTAGGGCCGATCAACTACAGGCCTGTGTCCTCCGCAATTTCCATCATTGCGTCCTGGAGTCGCGCAAAGCCGGCGCCCGTGCCGCTCTCTCGCACGTCCCCGTCAGTCGCGTTTGCAAAGACGGCCTGTTCGGTGAAAGTCATCGTGGTTTTCCCGTTTCGGCCCTCGAACTCGACGGTGACGAGCGAGGATGAAATGGGAATGCCATTGGTGCGCATGGTATAGGCATAAACGATGCGTTGGCGGGGATGAACTTCAAGGAAGTGCGCCAGCATGGCCTGTTCGATTCCGTCCGGCATGCGCCAGATCATGGTTTCATACCCGTCGACACGGAAGTCGAAGCGATCCTCGAGGACAGTCCAATCCGGGTGACAACTGTTCCAGCGTCGCTTGAGCTGATGGTCGGACCAAAAGCGAAAAGCATGAGCCGGGCTGCCCGGCAGTTCCCGTTCAATGACGAAACTACGGTGGTCGACATTGATACCCATCAGTGATCCTTCTCCTCGGGCACTTGGGCCATAGCAGCCGCCAACCGGTCGAAGGCAGCATTCATGTCGCGCTGGCGCTGCTCTATCCAGTTGGTCGTCACATCAAAGGCATCGGGCCGCATGCGATAGGTGCGCACGCGCCCGACTTTCTCGCTAACGACAATGCCCCCGTCTTCGAGCACGCGAAGGTGCTTGAGCACCGCCGGCAATTGAACGTTGGTTGGGGCTGCCAACTGCTTCACGGACGCGGGCCCCCTGGAGAGCTGCTCGATGAAGCCGCGCCGGTAAGGGTCAGCCATAGCCAGGAAATAGCGGTCGACGCTTGCTGTCTCGGTCATGCCACAGGCTCCAAAAAGCGGGAAGGCATCGCGTCACGATAGGGGAAGAACTCAAAGTAGGGCTGCGCCTCCTTGAGCACACGCTGCACCGATGGCCGCTCCAGCAGGCGCTCGAAGTATTCTCGCACTTGCGGCCTGCCATCACCGATGGGGTGCACGACGGAGCCAAAGAACAGCGCCGGCAGCGCCGAACAATCCGCTATGGTGAAGGTCTCGCCCGTGATCCAGCTGCGTCCCTCGATCTTCTTCTCGATCATGTCATAGGCAGTCTCAAGCGTCGCATGCGCTTCCGCAACGCCATGTGGATCGGAGGCGCCTTCGGGGCGAATACGGTCGCCCACGATCTTTTGCATCGGCACGCTGACATAGAGATCGAAGAAGCGATCCCAAAGGCGAACATCGAGCTCTTGTTCCATCTCGGTCGGTATCAGTTGAACCGGACCGGCATAGTGCTGCTGGAGATACTCGATGATGATGCTGGTTTCGGCGACAACCCTGTTACCGACGCTGTCATGCAATACGGGGATCTTGCCCACCGGCCAGCGCTCGATATGCGCGGCAGCGGATCCGGGGTTGGAGAAATCGACGAGGCTGGGTTCAAAGGCGGTGCCGTTTTCATAAAGGCCGATCAGAACCTTATGGCAGAAGGAAGCGAGCGGGTGGAGGTAGAGCGTGAGGGCCATTGTTACATCCATTAGTTTCCAAACAAGGAAACGGTTAAACCATAACGCATGCGAGTTCAATAAGGTTTCCATTACAGGAAACCTTTCGACTAACGCGACGAGGTGTCAACGGCGGGGTAAAAGTCGGCCATTGGGCGGCGCAAAACCAGGCCACTTGATGTTGGGGGTATCGAGCGCCGGGAGGGCGTAGCCCGAGCGGTGTTCGATACCCCCAACATTGCGTTTTTCAGGACGTGCGGCTGGCTTTGCGTGCCCGGCTTTGGGCGAGGCGATAGCTGTCACCATTCATCTCGAGGATGCTGACGTGATGGGTCAGGCGGTCGAGGAGCGCGCCGGTGAGGCGCTCGGACCCGAAGGTCTCGGTCCATTCGTCGAAAGGCAGATTGCTGGTGATCAGGGTGGAGCCGCGCTCGTAACGCTGCGAGATCAACTCGAACAGCAACTCGGCCCCGGTCTTGGACAGCGGCACGAAGCCCAGTTCGTCGATGATGAGCAGCTTGTAGCCAGCCATCTGCTTCTGGAAGCGCAGAAGGCGACGTTCGTCGCGCGCCTCCATCATCTCGCTGACCAGGGCGGCTGCGGTGGTAAAGCCGACGGACAATCCCCTCTGGCAGGCTGCCAGGCCAAGACCGATCGCAACATGGGTCTTGCCCGTGCCACTGGGTCCGAGCGCGATAACATTCTCGCGCCTTTCGATCCATTCGCAGCGCGCCAGTTCCAGCACCAGCATCTTGTTGAGCTTGGGGATGGCGGCAAACTCGAAGCTGTCGAGGCTTTTGGCGGCCGGGAACCGGGCGGCCTTGATGCGACGCTCGACCATGCGCCGTTCCCGGTCGATCAGTTCGAGTTCGACAAGTCGGGCAAGATAGCGGACATGATCCACGTCCTCGAGCGCGCATTGGCGGGCAAGCTTGTGGTGCTCGCGCAGGAAGGTCGGCAGCTTGAGCGCTTTGAGGTGGCTGGCAAGCAGGAGTTCGGGAGCATCGCTGCTCATGCCAGTTCCTCCTCGCGGTCCAGCAGACCCATATAGGCCTTGGCCGAGGTCGTCTCGACACTGGCTCTGGGCAGATAGGGGTAGATGGCAAGGTCGAGCCTGGGTGGCCGGCGTTCGGCCCGGCACAGGACGAGATGCTTGATGGCATCGAAGCTTATGGCGCCCAGGTGCAGCGCCTGCTTTATGGCCGCATGCAGGTCGGCCAGATCGAAGCTTTCCAGAAGACGCAACACTTGCACATAGGCGCGCCGGCCCTGCTTGCCCATCCGCGCTTCCATCAGGCGACGCAGTGTGGCGAACGCCTCGGGAAGTTCCCAGCCCTGGAGCGGGGCCGCCTGGTCGAGCGCATTGATCTTGTGCTCGATCAGCGGCAGGTAATGCAGTGGGTCAAAGACGATGTCTTCGCGCCCATAACTGCGCGGATGACGGGCGATGGTCTCCCCGCCGCAGCCGATCACCACCTCATCGACATAGCCACGGATCCAGGCGTCCTGATGGCCATAGGCAACAGGGACGGAATAGTCGTTGGTTCTGTAGCGCACCAGCGCCTGGGAGGAGACCCGGCCGCTGGCCTGGTCGCAGGCCTCGAAGGGCGATGCCGGCAGCGGCCGCATCGCCGCCAGATCGCGTTGCAGCCGTTCGCCGATCGTCTCGCTCTCCCCGCGTAGCCGATCGCCCTGGCGCCTGCGGCACTGCTCCTCGAGCCACAGGTTGAACGCGTCCCAGGTTGCAAACCGGGGGATCGGCACCATGAAGTTGCGGCGGGCATAGCCCACAAGTCCTTCAACACTGCCCTTGTCATTGCCCTTGCCGGGGCGGCCATAACGGTCCCGGATCAGGTAGTGGGACAAAAACCCGCTGAACAGCGTTGCCCGCTTGCGCGTGCCGTCAGGAAGAATTTTTGCCACCAGGCAGCGGTCGTTGTCGTAGACGATCGATTGCGGCACTGCGCCCAGAAAGGCGAACGCGTGGATATGGCCGTCCACCCATGCTTCAGCCACAGCTGCCGGATAAGCCCGGACATAGCAGGCGTCGCTGTGGGGCAGATCGAGCACGAAAAAGTGCGCCTTCTGTTCCACCCCGCCGATGATAACCACAGCCTCCCCGAAATCGGCCTGTCCATGTCCGGCAGGATGGGCCAGCGGCACAAATACTTCCTGACCGCGCCGGTCCCGCTCGCGCATGTAGTCCTTGATGATCGTGTAGCCGCCGGCAAACCCATGTTCGTCACGAAGGCGATCAAAAACGCGTTTGGCCGTATGACGCTGCTTGCGCGGGACCGCCCGGTCCTCGTCAAGCCACCGATCAATGATCGCGATGAACGCGTCCAGCTTCGGGCGTCGCACCGGCGCCTGCCGCCGATAGCCCGGCGGAACAGAATACGCCATCATCTTGCGAACCGTATCGCGCGAGATGCCGAAATGCCTGGCTGCTTCGCGCTGGCTCATGCCGCCATCGCAAGCCAGACGAACCTTCAAATATAAGTCCACGGTGTAGATCCCTCGTCCCTCCCGCACAAATTGCAGAAGGAAAATAGGTGGACGACTTTTAAGCCGCCCGCAGCAGGACAATCCAGCCGCTACCGTGGACTAATTTTGCACCGCCGTTCTCACCCGATTGATTTGCACAGATCCCTGATCATCGGTCCATGAAACGCGGAAGATGATCTGTCGCTCGGGTTCGCAAAGTCGCTCAATGAGCCCTCCACTGCCATAGTGCGGGTGCTTGGCAACAACCCGCCCCAGACTATCGAGCACCTCGCGAACAGCTTGATGAAACTCCTCTTCGCCCGGATTTCGCTGCAGGACCTCGGAATAGATAGGGCCGAGGATGTGGTCAGAAGAGCTCATCGATTTATAACCTTGGCCTGGAGATGAGGCATGAATAGCCCCTAGATTTCTGGACGCCTTCTTCCCTAAATTTGAGGCAAGGAGGCCATGATGCGGTCTGGCAATTTCAGTGATGAGTTCAAGCGTGATGCGGTCGCGCAGATTACCGAGCGGGGATACCCCGTTGCGGAGGTTTCGAAGCGTCTCGGCGTGAGCCCGCATTCGCTCTATGCTTGGAAAAAGAAGTTCTCTAAGCCCTCGGGATCGGACGATGTGGATCAAACAGCAGAGATCCGGCGACTGAAGAAGGAACTGGCGCGCGTCACCGAGGAGCGCGACATCTTAAAAAAAGCCACCGCGTATTTCGCCAAGGATGCAAAGTGAGATACGCGTTCATTGCCGAGCATCGCCAGCAGTTCACGGTTCGGGCAATGTGCCGTTGCCTGCGCATCCGACCCAGCGGTTTCTACGCGTGGCTGAAGAATCCGCTGAGCAAGCGGGCGTTGGAAGATGCACGTCAGACGGAGCTCATCAGCAATGCCTGGAAGGAAAGCGGCAGGGTCTATGGCTACCGCAAGCTCCATGACGACCTTCTCGATCAGGGAGAGACCAGTTGTGCCAACCGCATTGCTCGTCTTGCGAGGCTTGCCGGGATCAAGGCGCAGATCGGCTACAAGCGACGGCCCGGCTCCTATGGCGGCAGGCCCTCGATCGTGGTCGACAATACCTTGGCCCGCCAGTTCGATGTGGAGGCTCCAGACAGGGCGTGGGTGACCGACATCACCTACATCAGAACCCAGGAAGGCTTTGCCTATCTGGCCGTTGTCATCGACCTGTTCTCACGTCGTGTCATCGGCTGGTCAATGCACAGCCGCCAGACAACCGACGTCGTGTTGCAGGCTTTGCTCATGGCAGTGTGGCGTCGAAAGCCCAAGAACAAGGTCCTGATTCATTCCGACCAGGGTTCCCAGTTCACCAGCATGGACTGGGCAGCATTTCTCAAGCATCACAATCTTGAGCATTCAATGAGCCGACGGGGGAATTGCCACGACAACGCTGTGGCAGAAAGCTTCTTCAATCTGCTCAAGCGTGAGCGGATACGGCGCAGAACCTATCGAACACGCCAAGAGGCAAGGCAGGACGTGTTCGACTACATCGAAATGTTCTACAACCCAAAACGAAAGCACGTCCGGAACGGGATGCTGTCACCCGTCGAGTTCGAACGACAGCAGGAAAACTAACCCGAGGGTGTCCACGAAACTCGGGGCTATTCAGCACAAGGGCATGGGGGGATGCCCTTGCGCGCAATCGCCATCGCACTGCCCTAGGCATCATGTACGACAGCAATGGAAAATCATGCGGCAGATGGACCGGGATCGTCATCTGACAGCGGGTCAGGTCGGCCCGCACCCGATGAACGGCTGGCTTTCCGGTCGGAGACCAAATGCATGTCCGCCGCCTGCCTTTGTGTCTTGCTCTCCGCTTCGGGCTGGTAGAGCACCTTGTGGATTTCGAGCGCGACGATGCGCCCGTCAAAATCAATCTCGATCTTGTCTCCCGCTGCCTGACCCAAGAGCCCGATTCCCCGGAGGCTGGCCACGGACTGATGGTCCTGGCCCGGGACATAGTGCGCGAGGGTTACCAGTCGGCGCTCCTGCGGCCATGCGCCATCTACTGTGAAGGTGACACGAGACCCGATCGTGACAACGTCACCAGGCAGATCCTCAGAAAATACAATTTTTGCATCCTCCAGTTTCTTGCGGATGGCAGTGATCAGCAGCTCGTCGTCACCTAAATGGTCGGCGAGCATGTTTTCCAGAATGGCAAAATCGCGCGGTGTGAGTTTTGGGAGAATGGCAGGGCTCATGAAAAGCGTCCTTTTGTTGCAAACCAGAGCGGAACACAGGACCAGACCGACCTCTTGACGGCCTGGCCCTATGCTCCGAACTCGAGCACTGCCTTCACTGCGATATGAGCGTTCATATTACTGGCTCTGCTCGACCCGGACGACTGTCAAGGACAGCCGGCGTCCGTCACGGGCAGTCCAGGGAATGCTCTGGCCTTCACGCAAACCGATCAATGCGGCGCCGATCGGGGTAAGCACAGATACTTTGCCCGAAGTGATGTCCGCCTCCCCGGGAAACACCAGCTGATAGGTGCGGTCAAAGCCATCGGTCGTGGTAAAGGATACAACGGACCCAAGGCGCACGGCATCTTCAGGCAGCTTGGACTGAGCTACAACGCGGGCGCGATCCAACTCATTCATGAGTTGGTCGGCAACGCTCGCCATGGGGCCAGTGATACTATTCGCCATGGTCATCAGTTTTCCATGATCCTCGACACCAAGGACCAGCCGCGGCAATGCCGCAGCTTTCATCGCAGTTTGAGACATGATTGCACACGATCTCCGCCAGTCGTTCACCGGCGGTCCAATTTTCTTCGATATTGTGAAGGCGCCAAGGCGCTTATCGTGCAGACGATGAGCGCACCTCCCGAAGCTCGGAAGGCGCAAATGGCCGAGCTTCGGGTTACAGTCCTATTACGGGCTGTCCCTTGAGTATTGACTGCAGTGTCAAACGCGCGCGGATCATCATGTGATTATTGCTATCGCTTTGGGCGGGGAAGTCAAGCCGGATCCTGCACACGATCCGGGGCCTCCAGTCAACCATGCCCCGCCGTCTCAACGCCATATAGGACATAAGGGCGCGGAAGTCGAACGGGCCACTGATCTGGAAGTGGCTTTAAGCACCAAGGGCACCGCACCGCGGCCCGCGGAATGGTTTCGGCACAATGACGACACGTGAAAGGGCTGAGAGAATTTCGCACACCGGCCTCCGCTCGCGCTCGCGAGAAAGAAAAAGACAAATATCGAGGAGCCCGAGGCGGTGTCTTGGATCTAACGCAATACACATTCCCCGCCCCGGGGGGCTGAGAGTGCACCAATTGGCGTCCTGGTACAGGCGATTTGGATCGATGTGCGAAGCATGGCTATCCACATAGCATCGGAATTTCCTTTTACAAGTAGTTGTGCCATGCGACACGGCGCGGCAAAAGTGCTCAGTTGACTTAAATAAATTAAACGCTAGCCTCGCTAGGCCATGAACACTTGCCTTTTCTCACCGATTTATCAGCTTGCGGCCAGCGACCGGGATGCCTGACCCGGAAACTGCGAAACACTTCGCGTTTCCGGGAAAATATTCACGACAACTTTAATTCATTTGTCGGCAGCAAGGCTGCCAGACGGAGGTTCGTGATGGCACTCGCAAGTGTTTCGTTCGAAATAGACTTTACAATCGACAACATGTCCAGATCGCGTAAGGCGGCGCTGAGTTCGTTGGGTCAACGCATTGGCTTGCTCAGAACCCCGATATCGGCTCAAGATATCACCGGCTGCTTTCTCGCACGTGAGAAGCTGGGCTCGACCGCAATCGGCTCGGGCGTTGCTGCACCCCACACAATCCTTACCCAGACCTGCCCTCCCCTTGTTCAGGTGACGCATCTGAAATACCCCGTCGATTTCGAGGCAAACGATGCCGAACCAGTAGATGTATTATTGTCTGTCGTCGGCAATCGCCATGATTTGCGCTGGTTGCACCTCGCGCTCCCCCGTTTTGCCAAACTGGCCTATGACCCCGAATTGGCCGCCCGGCTGCGCGCAGCAAAAACCGCGTCCGAAGTAGAAGACATTTTGGCAAGTCTGGGAATCTACTCGGATCGCACCCTGCCCAAAGAGGCAGCGTAGCGCCGTGATCCGTCGTACGTCCTGGAGACAATCGCAAACCCGAGACCGGCCCCTGGCTGGCACACGCCTGTGACCAGGGACGACGTTATCACGGATCCCAAACTTTCGAGATCGTTTCACTTAATGTCCGCAGCGGACTCTGCGAAACCTATTGGAGGCCAACAGGGATGGCAAAACGCAAGGGCGATCAGCAACGTAAGCAGCCCAAAAAGAAAAAGCAGAAACAAAGCCTCGCTCCCGATTCGATTAGTGGCCAGATCTCCGGATCGGCCGCACCGGGCACTGGTAAGCGAAAAGGCAAGTAACCTATCGGGGCGACGGCGCAAGTCGTCACCCCGATTGTGCGGCAAGGGCCGAAAGGTACCGCTGCTGAGTTCAGCACTCCGCAGGAATACAAAGTTCCCTCACGAAAAGCCAAGCCACCAAATGGGGACACCATCTTGGCACAAATGCTCAAGATTGACTGTTGCCAGTCTTCCAAAAAGCTGTCGAGCGCTAGACTGCTGCTGCTTGGTCACCTGGGTGCGAGCGTGGTGATCAGATCGTTTGCGACGTCGGCCATTGCCGTTGCGGCGGCGAAATCGAACTTGTTGATGGACATAAACACGCCGACGCCGCGCGACGGTGCAAAGGCAATGTAGCTAAAGACCCCATTCGTCCCCCCAGCCTTCTGGAGAATCAACGGGCGGTCGCCCTCCGGCATCATGATCACCCAGCCGAGCCCCATTGCATCCATGTGTCCGGACTCGTCCATTCCGAATACGGGATCAAGTCCGTCACGCATGACCCATGCTGCGTGACTGATCGAGCGGGCCTCTGTCCCTTCCTCGCCGAAACGATCGAGATTCCAGGAGAGATATTTCACCATATCATTGGCGGTGGTGTAGAGCTGCGACGCTCCGAAGCGGTTGGAAATCGGATCGCCCGGATCCATCTCTTGGTCATTCCAGTCGTAGCCGGTCATGACATTCTCCCCCTCAGGGCGCGCGTAACCGGTTGCACTCAATCCGATGGGGTCAAGGACGCTTTCCTGGAGCAGGTCGGCATACGGCATGTCCGAGCGTTCCGAGAGCGCCATAGCCAGCAGGTCAAAACCGATGTTGGAATATGCCATGCCTTCCCCCGGCGCAAAGAGTAGCGGGTCATTGTTTAGATTGGCCGCAAACGAAGCATCGCTGTAGCGCTCCACACCTTCGGCGGGCGCGAGTTCGCGCGGAAACCCGCTGGCATGCGTGGCCAGATCGACCAGACGGATGTGACGCCCCCC
>SWCF01000058.1_pt1 | contig 11024 bp, 10 predicted proteins | sample 4690081 | NCBI WGS metagenome assembly SWCF01 (sample SAMN10267280, study PRJNA491770) | bioreactor metagenome | isolation source: DHS bioreactor inoculated with | place: Japan: off Shimokita Peninsula
ACGAGACGGCGGCCCAGCCGTCGGCCGTCGGCAGCAACCGGCACGACCCACCGGCCGACGTCGCGCCGGCACGGCGATGCCCCGTGAAGGCGGCGCGCTCGGCGAGCACACGCGCCCCGTCGAGCTGCACCGCCCCGCCGGTGACGTCGGCGATCCACGAGGTGCGTTCCCGCGCGACGGTTGCCGCGCGACCGGGGGGAATCAGGGGCGGCCCGTCGGGACGGCCGGTGAGAGAAGCGATTCCGCTCTCGGCCCAGTCCCGCGCCGGGTCCGGGCGCGCGGAGGTCGACACGCTGCCGATGCTACAGTCCGCGAAACGACTTCAGGACGGCGGACATGCGCATCGACGTACGAACCCTCACGGTGGCGGAACTCGCGGGGGGCGCCGCCGACACACCGCTTCTCGGTGACGGCGCCGCCCTGCCCGAACCCGTGCTGATCGTCGACCTCGACGACGCCGACCCGTCGATCGTCGAGGCCGCAGCCGCCCGCGTACCGGCACTCGACCGGCTGCTCGTCGGCCGTTGCACGAGCGTCGTCCCGGCCGCCCTGGCGCCGCTGACCGCCGCGCTGGACCTCACGTACGTCGCGGGGCCCGATCCGGCGGACCGGGCGGTGGTCGGCACCGAGGACGTCGACGCGGCGCTCGCCGAGTTCGTCCTGGCGGTGGGGCGGTATCCGCAGTCGGCGCTCGTCGCCGGGCAGGTGGTGCGGATCTCGGAGACGCTGCCGGTGCCCGAGGCGATCGACGTCGAATCCCTCGCCTACTCCACCCTGCAGGGCGGCGCCGAGTTCGGTGGCTGGCTCGACGAGCGTCGCAGGCTCGGGCGGCCCCTGCCGTCGCCGCCCGCCGCGGATCCGGTGCTGATCGACCGCGACGGCGACACCCTGCACCTCACCCTCAACCGGCCCGAACGCCGCAACGCCTACGGCACCGCGCTGCGCGACGCCCTGGTGGAGGCGCTGCGCCTGCCGCTGCTCGACGACACGATCGCGCGGGTGGTGCTCGACGGTGCCGGGCCGTCGTTCTGCGCCGGGGGTGACCTCGACGAGTTCGGCCACACGCCGGACACCGCGACCGCGCACCTGATCCGCACCCGCGGCGGCGCGGGACGCCTGATGGCGCGGCTCGCGGACCGGATGGAGGTGCGCCTGCACGGGCACTGCGTCGGCGCCGGCATCGAGGTCCCGGCATTCGCACACCGGATCGTCGCCGCCCCCGACACGCTCTTCCGGCTGCCGGAGGTGACGATGGGCCTGATCCCCGGCGCGGGCGGCACCGTGAGCGTGCCCCGCCGCATCGGCCGCTGGCGCGCGCTGCACCTGTTCGTCACCGGCGTCGCGCTGGAGGTGCCGCGGGCGCTCGACTGGGGGCTGATCGACGAGATCACCTCGCCGGGGAAGTGAGCGAAGGGGAGTGAGCGAATGTATCGTTCGATCGAGTGAGCGATACATTCGCTCGGGCCCGAGCGCATGCGAGTGAGGTCAGCCGGCCGCCGGTGTGGCCGCCCCACGAGCCGCAGAACCGTTCGGCAGCCAGCGGACGTACCGCAGTCCGCGGCGTTCCCTCTCGGTGAGTCCGCCCCAGATTCCGTGCTGTTCCTTGTTCTTCACGGCATGGTCGCGGCACGCGATACGAACGGGGCAGGGTGCGCAGATGTCCCGGGCCGCTCGTTCCCGGCGTTGCCGCTCGCCCCAGGTCTCGCCCTCGGGGGCGTAGAAGGTGTCCGGTCCGATGAACCGGCAGCGGGCGTGCAGACGCCAGTCGGGTGCGTCCGGGGCGACGATGGGGTCCGGTGCCGGGGCAGGAGAAGTCATGTCGGTTCCGGGGTCAGGCCATGAGTGCGGTGAAGCGCCAGTCCAGCACGGCTGCCGGCGCGTCGGTGCCGCGGTGGGCGTGGACGATCGAGCGCAGTTCGAGGACGCCCCCTCCGCTGTCGAGGGGGTGGGCGGAGTCGACGTGCAGGTCGCTGGTGAGGGTGTCGCCCTCGTGGACCGGACCGGTGTGGTCGCACGAGTGCCAGCCGAGGACGGTGACGAGGTTCGGCAGCGCCCGGGTGGCCTGGGCCAGGGCGAGACCGATGGTGTGACCCCCGTACACCAGTCGCCCTGCGGCACCGACACGTTCGTCGTGGTGGGTGGCGGCGATGTTGAGGGTCAGCCGCGCCAGCTCGGGTGCGCTGGTCACGACGTCGCCGCTCGACCGCAGCACCGCACCGGCCAGCGACGGATCGAAATGCGTTCCTGGAACCCGTGTCCGGTAGGCGGCGAGATCCCAGTCGGCGGGCGCGGACCACCGCGGCGGCTCCTGCGGCCCGATCGCGGACAGGTCGTCGGCGGCCACGACGCGTTCGGGATCGGGGTTTTCGCTCAGCGGCAGCATCGCGCACCGGTAGAAGTCGAGGACGGTCCGTCCGTTCTGGTCGACGGTGTTCATCCGCAGCGCCGCCAGGCCGGTGGGTTTGCGGCCGGGCTTGACCGAATTCTCCTTCAGGCCCACCACTTCGGTGGTCGTGTAGAGCGTGTCACCGAGGTGCGGGAAGCGGTGGAAGCGCAGGCCGCGGTAGAACAGGTTGGCCTTGACGTGGTGGGTGACCAGGGTGGACTGGCCGATCGCGAGATCGGTGACGAGCCCGGCGTGCGCGACGGGCCCACCGGCGACGGCCGCCGACAGGTGCGCATCGAGGGGCAGGCGCAGCCGGTCGCCGAGGATCGCCTGGTGGGCGGCGGCGAGGCCGTCGGTGATCGTGACCGCGGGGGCGGTGTCGAAGACCTGGCCGACGGTCAGCTCGTCGAAGTAGGGTCCGCCGACCTCGGCGGGGGCGTTCGCGGTGGTCATCTCAGTTCTCTCCGATCAGGGCGAGGGTGCGGCGGGCGGCGACGGCGACCGCCTCGTCGAGCATCTGTCCGTCGAGCTGGGCGGCGCCCGCGCCGCGGGCCTCGGCCTCGGCCAGGGCGGCCAGCACCCGCCGCGCCTGCTCGGCCTGCTCGTCGTTCGGGGTGAAGGCCGCTGCGGCCGAGTCGATCTGGGCAGGGTGGATGACCCATTTGCCGTCGAAGCCGAGGTCGGCGGTCCAGCGGGCGGCGTGACGGAACCGATCGTCGTCGGTGATGCCGAGGAACGGGCCGTCGATCGCCTGCACGCCCGCGGCGCGGGCGGCGTGCAGGATCCGGTCCTGCACGTACAGCCAGTGCTCGGGGGCGGCGGTGCGGGTGCGGCCGAGCGCGGCGCCGAGGTCGGCGTAACCGAGGATCACCGCGGCCAGTCGCGGGCCGGTGACGATCTCGTCGAGGCGGGTCACCCCGGCCGGCGTCTCGATCAGCGCCTGCACGGCCAGGTCGGTATCGCCTGCCGCCGTGAGGATCCGGTCGGTCTCGGCGAGGTCGGCCGGGCCCTCGACTTTGGGCACCACCACCGACGACAGGGCCGATCCGAGGGCGGCGCAGGCGCGCAGGTCGTCGGCGAACCACGGCGTGCCGGGACCGTTGACACGCACCGCGATCGTGCGACCGGTGCCGTGCGTGGACACCAGGTCGGCGACGAGGTCGCGGGCGGTGTCCTTGTGGCCGGTGGCGACGGCGTCCTCGAGGTCGAGAACCACCTCGTCGGCCGGGGAGGCCAGAGCCTTGCCGGCCTTGCGGTCGTCGGAGCCGGGGGCGACGAGCACGGCTCGCCGGCGGCGGGGCTGGGCGAGAGTCACGGATCAACCTCTGCTGTGGGGCGGTCGGGAACGCGCTAAATGTACGGCCATTGTCCGGTCCGGCGCTACCCGGAGCGGACCTATAGGCGACGGCAGGGTCGACGTATAGGCGGTTCGAGGGGTGTCGTGCGACCGGATGGTGTTGACACGGCCGGGTGCGCCACGAAAAATGGCCGTACAAATGACGGGTGGGATCGCAGGTCCCGTGTCGATTCGAGGATTTTTCCGTGAGCTACCTGAGCGACGAAGAGACCTACCTGGTCAAGACGGTGCGCGAGTTCATCGACCGGGAGGTCAAGCCGTCGGTGCAGGAGGTCGAGCACTCAGGCGAGTACCCCGAGAAGTGGATCGAGCAGATGAAGCAGATCGGGATCTACGGGCTGGCCGTGCCGGAGGAGTACGGCGGGATGCCGGTGTCGATGCCGTGCTACGCGCAGGTCACCGAGGAACTCGCCCGCGGCTGGATGAGTCTGGCCGGGGCGATGGGCGGGCACACCGTCGTCGCCAAGCTGCTGGTGCTGTTCGGCACCGAGGAGCAGAAGCAGCGTTGGCTGCCGAAGCTCGCGACCGGTGAGGTGCGCGCGACGATGGCGCTGACCGAGCCGGGCGGCGGCTCGGACCTGCAGGCGATGACCACCACCGCCCGCCGGGACGGCGACGACCTGGTGATCACTGGCGCCAAGACGTGGATCACCAACGCCCGTCGCGCCGGGCTGATCGCGCTGCTGTGCAAGACCGACCCGGCCGCCACCCCCCGGCACAAGGGCATCTCCATCGTCCTGGTCGAGCACGGGCCCGGCCTGACCGTCTCGCGGGATCTGCCCAAGCTCGGCTACAAGGGCGTCGAGTCCTGTGAGCTGAGCTTCGACGGCTACCGCGCCCCGGCGACGGCGATCCTCGGCAGCGAGCCCGGCCGGGGTTTCGGGCAGATGATGAAGGGCCTCGAGACCGGCCGCATCCAGGTCGCGTGCCGCGCCCTCGGCGTCGCCGCGGCCGCGCTCGAGGACTCCCTGGCCTACGCGCAGCAGCGCGAGAGCTTCGGCCAGCCCATCTGGAAGCACCAGTCGATCGGCAACTACCTGGCGGAGATGGCCACCAAGCTCACCGCGGCACGGCAGCTGACCCGCTACGCGGCCGAGCGCTTCGACAGTGGCGAGCGGTGCGACATGGAGGCCGGCATGGCCAAGCTGTACTGCTCGGAGATCGCGATGGAGATCGCGCTGAACGCGGTGCGCATCCACGGCGGCTACGGCTACTCCACCGAGTACGACGTCGAACGCTACTTCCGCGACGCCCCGCTGATGATCGTCGGCGAGGGCACCAACGAGATCCAGAAGGGCGTCATCGCGTCCCAACTGGTGGCCCGCGGCGGCCTGTGACCGCCCGTCACTAGGATCCGTGATCGTCATGGGCGAACGCGACACGGAACCGGCGTACGCGCAGCTGTCGCGACGGCTGCGCGAGGCCGTCGACGCCGGCGAGTACCGCGGCGGCGTGCGGCTGCCCACCGAGGCCGAACTCGCGCAGCGCTACGGACTGAGCCGGCAGACGGTGCGGCGGGCGTTCCAGGACCTCGTCGCCGACGGCGTCGTCTACCGGGTGCCCGGCCGCGGCACATTCGCCGACGAGGGCGGGCGGCGCTACCGGCGCCAGCTCGGCTCCATCGAGGACCTGCTCGACCTCGCCGCCGACACCACGATGGAGATCGTCGCGCCACTGAGACGCGGCGTGCACATCGAGGCCGCGAGCCGGCTGCGACTGGACACCGATCTGGTGCATTCGGTGGCGCTGCGCCGCGTGCACGACGGGATCCCGTTCGCGCTGACCACCGTGTACCTGCCCGATCACGTGGCCGCGCACGTGCTCGATGCCCCGGAGCTCGCGGCCGGGGCGTCGAGCCGGAACACTGTGATGGGTCTGCTCGAACCGCACCTCGAGCATCCCATCGTCGAGGCGGCACAGACGATCACCGTCGCGCGGGCCACGGACGAGGTTGCGCGCGAGCTGAACTGCACCGCGGGGCATCCCCTGCTGCGGGTGGACCGGCTGTACTCGAACGATCTGGGCGAACCCGCCGAGCTGTCCGTCAGTTACTTTCTGCCCGAGCACTACACGTATCGCGTCACCCTCCGTCGCGCCGGACACCGTCCGCAGCGGCCCTGACCCAGGAGAAACGAATCATGCGCACCTTCCACGGAATCGACGAGATCGAGGCGGCCGTCGGCGAGGATCTCGGCCACAGCGAGTGGCTCGAGATCACCCAGGAGCGGGTGAACCTGTTCGCCGAGGCGACGGGGGACCACCAGTGGATCCACGTCGATCCCGAGCGCGCGAAGGACGGACCGTTCGGCACGACCATCGCCCACGGCTACCTCACCCTCTCGCTCCTGCCCGTCCTCGGATCGCAGATCTTCGCCGCCGAGGGACTGAAGATGCGGATCAACTACGGTGCCAACAAGGTTCGATTCCCGTCGCCGGTTCCGGTGGGATCGAAGGTGCGGGCGACCGCGAAATTCACCTCGCTCGAGCGCACCGCGAAGGGCGCGAACCTCACCGTCACCTACGCCGTCGAGGCCGAGGGCGCCGAGAAGCCGGCGCTCGTCGCCGAGACCATTGCCGTGCTCGTGGCGTAACGGTCCACCAGCCTGCGGACGGACTCGGGAACCGGTACGTCGTCCGCGACCCACGGCGCGGCGACCGGACGGTCCGCGACCGTCCGCAACGGGACCACACCCGCCCACGAGCCGTCGCTCACGTCGGGCGCGGACGGGGGTGCGTCGCGGATCTTGACCGTCCACTGTCCGGCGCGGATGGGCAGGACCAGGGTGGCGGTGGCCGCCAGTTCCTTCCTGGTGTGTGCCCGGGTCTCGGTGCTGCGCCCCGGAATGAGGCCGTCCGACAGGGCATCCAGGGCGGCGGCGGACTCCTCCGCGGGCAGGGCCGTGACTTCGCCCCGGACGACGGCGGATCGGAAGTTCGCGGACGAGTGGAACAGATCCTGCGCGACGACGACACCGTCGAGGAGCGAGACGCACACGGCCACCGGCGCACCGGATGCGGCCAGGCGCAGTGCGCCCGCGCCGGTGGAGCCGTGCAGCAGGATCCGGTCGCCGTCGCGCGCGTACAGCATCGGTACCACCCACGGCAGGCCGTCGACGACGGTCGCGAAGGTGCAGGTGACGGCCGCGTCCAGCACCGCGTCGAGGTCGGCCCGTCGGGTGCGGGCCCGTTCGGGATAGCGCCTGATGTTCTCCATGCCGGTGAGTCTGTCGGTTATCCGGTCCACTGAACAGGTCCACAAAGCGCGCACAGTCCAGGACCAGTATCGTGGCGCCGTGCCCCGTGTCGCGCCCCCGGTCCATCCGGCCTTCGAACTGCCCGACACCGACGCGCCCCTCCGGCAGCGCCTCGCCGAGGCCGTCGTCGACCAGATCCGGTACGGCCGCATCCGGGTCGGCGATCCGCTGCCGTCGACCCGCGTGCTGGCCGCCGAGCTCGGGGTGTCCCGCGGGTGCGTCGTCGACGCCTACGACGAGCTGTGTGCCTCGGGATTCGCTGTGGCGCGGGCGGGTTCGGGCACGCGCGTCGCGCCCGGTGCCGACGTCGCGGCGCGGGCGCACGCCGCATCCCATCCCGTCGTGCCCGCGGCGGCGACGGAGCCGGATCCGGTGCGGCGCGCGCCCGCACTGGACCTGCGGCCGGGGATCCCGGATCCGGCGCTGATCTCGGAACCGGAGTGGCGTCGCGCGTGGCGGGCGGCCGCCGCGGCGCCGCGGGCCCTCGGCGTCGCGGATCCGGAGGCTCATCCGGATCTGCGCCGGGCGCTGGCCGACCATCTCCGGCGGACGCGGGGCCTCGCCTGCGGGGCGGACGAGATCGTCGTGCTGCCGGGCGTCGCCGCCGCGGTGCGGGTGCTCGCGATCGCGGCGCGGCTGCGAGACCGCGACGTCGCGTTCGAGGATCCGGGATACCTCCGTGCGCGACGGGCGCTCGTCGGTGAGGGCGCCCGGCCGCGTCCGGTCCCGGTGGGGGAGGACGGTCTGGATCCCGACCTGCTGCGGGACACGGACGCCGCGGTGTACTGCACGCCCGCACATCAGTATCCGTTGGGGGCGCGCATGCCCGTGTCCCACCGCGCCCGGCTCGTTGCCCGTGCCGCCGAGAGCGGAACGATCGTCGTCGAGGACGACTACGACGGGGAGTTCCGGTACGACGTGTCGGCCCTGCCGGCGCTGCGCAGCATCGACGGCGGCCGCGAGTGCGTCGCCTACGTGGGGACGGCCTCGAAGATCCTGTCGCCGGATCTGCGGCTCGCGTGGCTGATCCCACCGGCCCCGTTGCGCTCGCGCATCGTGGCGGCCGTGGCCGAGAGCGGGGAGGTGGCCGGCTCGGTCGCCGCGTCCGCGCTGGCCCGGCTGATCGAGTCGGGGGCGCTGTCTCGGCATCTGGCGCGTGCGTCCCGCACCTACCGCGCCCGTCGGGCGGCGTTCGTCGGTGCGCTTCATGGTCTCGAACGGTCCGGGGTGTCGGTGACCGGCATCGAAGCGGGTCTGCATGTGGTGCTCCGGTTTCCGGAGGGTGTCGACGACGTCGCGATCGCCGCCGCAGCGCGACGGCTCGGTGTGGAGACCGCACCCCTCAGCAGGTACAGCGCCGGCCCCGGCGGTCCGAGCGGCCTCGTGTGCGGGTATGCGCGGTTGCCGGAATCGCGGGCGGCGGCCGCCGCCGACGCGATCGGAGCCGCCCTACCCGGCGGTGTGCCCTTTGGGTTGCCCTAGCAGCCCAAAAGGCACACCGGCGGCGGAGCCGCCTGCGTGCTACGTGTTGCGGCCCCGCGCGGCGACTGCCCACCGGTCGACCGCCGTGTCCCCGGCGACGACAGTCAGGTCGTCGGCGAGGTTGACCGTGGAGCACACGTGGTTGGGGATCACCCGGAGGCGTGTGCCGAGGGTGGGGCGGTCGGAGTCGTCCGGCCACAGCACGGTGGCGTGGTGTTCGGACAGCGCGACGATGCGCGCGTCCGGGGCGCCGAGGATGCGGCCGTAGCCCGTCGCCCACGGGGCGCGGTCGGCGCCGAGCACCTTGCTGCCGGCGTCCAGCACGACGGTGTCGTCACGCGCCGACACCACCGTCGCCAACGCGGTCAGCGCGATCGCGTCCTCGTCGATCGTGCCCAGTTCGAGCTGCTGGGCGTCGCCGAAGACGTACACGCCCGGGCGCAGTTCGGTGGCGGCCGGCACGTCGAGGTGAGCGGTGGGGGTCGAGCCGCCGCTGATCACCTCGGCGTCGTGCCCGGTGGCCTCCAGGGCCGCCACCGCCCGGCTCAGCGCTGCCGCCTCGTCCGTCGCCGCGACCGCCGGCCGTCCCGGGCCGTACGAGTGCCCCGGAAAGGTGAACACGCCGCGCACCTCGAGCCCGACGGACGCCGCCGCGACGGCGACCGACCCGGCCCGCTCCGGCGCGACGCCGGTGCGGTGATGACCGCTGTCGACCTCGACGAGCACGGTCAGGCCCGGCCGGGCGTGCTCGGCGAGGGCCCGCGCGCCCTCCGCCGAGTCCACGCCCACGGTCAGCCGGACCTCCGCGGCGAGCGCGCGCAGCCGGGCACCGCGCGCGGCATCCGTCCACAGCGGATACGCGACGAACAGGTCGCGGAAGCCGGCATCGGCGAAGACCTCGGCCTCGGAGACCGTCGCGACGGTGAGCCCGACGGCGCCGGCGGCGAGCTGACGCCGGGCGATCTCGACGCACTTGTGGGTCTTCGCGTGGGGGCGCAGGGCCACCCCGCGGGTACGTGCAGCGTCGGCCATCCGCGCGATGTTGCGGTCGAGGACGTCACGGTCGACGAGGAGGGCGGGGGTGGCGGGAACCGCCGGGAACGCGGGCATGGCCGCACTCTATTCGCGGCGCTGTCCCGCGCCGGTCCGCACCCCGGGTTGCCCGAAAATAGAGAGCGGTCGTCCTCTTTCTGTCTATGCTTCGTGCATCGACGTGAGGGAGATCACATGAACACGACACCGGCGCCCACCGAGTTCGACCTGGTCGTCCGCGGCGGACTGTGGTTCGACGGCACCGGCGCCCCCGGCGTGGTCCGCGACCTGGGCATCAAGGACGGGGTGGTGGCGACGGCGAGCGCCGACCCACTGCCCGTCGGACCGGGCACCGAGGTGATCGAGGCGGCCGGCCGCTGGGTGATGCCCGGCTTCGTGGACCCGCACACGCACTACGACGCCGAGGTGCTCGTCTCGCCCGGCCTGCCGGAATCGGTGCGGCACGGCGTCACCACCGTCCTCATGGGCAACTGCTCGCTCTCGACGGTGTTCGTGCCGCCGCTCGACGCCGCGGACCTGTTCAGCCGGGTCGAGGCGCTGCCCCGCGAGCACGTCCTGACGGCACTCGAACAGGGCCGGACCTGGTCGTCGCCCCGGGAGTACGTCGCCGCGCTGGACGCCCTGCCGCTCGGCCCGAACGTCGCCGCGTTCATCGGGCACTCCGACGTGCGGGCGGCCGTCCTGGGCCTGGGCCGCTCCACCGATCCCTCGAGCCGGCCGAGCCGGGCCGAACTCGCCGCGATCGAGGCCGGCGTCGAGGACGCCCTCGACGCCGGCTTCCTGGGCGTGTCCACCATGACGAATCCCTGGGACAAGCTCGACGGCGATCGCTACCGCTCCCGCACCCTGCCCTCGACCCACGCGTCGTGGTCCGAATTCCGCCGGATCCACCGCATCCTGCGCCGCCGCGGCCGCGTCCTGCAGGCTGTGCCGAACCTCAACACCAAGTACGACGTGGCCTTCTTCGCCCTCGCCACCACGGGTGTGGGCCGCAAGCCGATGAAGGCGGCCGTGCTCGCCGCCGCCGACACCAAGGCCGAGCGCTGGGTGCACCGCATCTTCGGTCCGATCGCCTTCGCCGCCAACCGGATCGGGCGCGGCGCGTTCCGGTGGCAGCACCTGCCCACCACGTTCGAGGTGTACTCCGACGGGATCGACCTCGTCGTGTTCGAGGAGTTCGGTTCGGGGCGCGCCGCGCTGCACCTGAAGGAGGAGGTCGCCCGCAACGAACTGCTGCGCGACGAGGCGTACCGGCGCTGGTTCCGGCAGGACTTCGACAAGAAGTTCTCGCCGCGCGTGTGGCACCGCGACTTCGACGACACCACCATCGTCGGGTGCCCCGACGCGTCGCTCGTCGGTCGCTCGATCGGCGACGTGGCCCGCGACCGCGCCGTGCATCCGGTGGACACCTTCCTGGACCTCGTCGTCGAGCACGGACGGAAGTTCCGCTGGCACACGGTGATCGCGAACGACCGGCCCGAGGTGGCCAACC
>SWCF01000101.1_pt1 | contig 10974 bp, 8 predicted proteins | sample 4690081 | NCBI WGS metagenome assembly SWCF01 (sample SAMN10267280, study PRJNA491770) | bioreactor metagenome | isolation source: DHS bioreactor inoculated with | place: Japan: off Shimokita Peninsula
GCCGCGCGGCATCGATCACCTTGGCGATGTCGAGGTAGCTCTCCCGGGCGGCGGCGGGGCCGAGGCGCACCGCGGTGTCGGCCTCCCGCACGTGCCGGGCGCCTGCGTCGGCGTCGCTGTACACGGCGACGGAGCGGATCCCCATCTGCCGCAGCGTGCGGATCACCCGCACCGCGATCTCCCCGCGGTTGGCGACCAGAACGGTATGGAACATCCCGGCTGGGCCGGTGGTATCGAACATGTTCAACTGCCTCACATCCGGAAGACGCCGTAGGAAACCGGCTCGAGGGGCGCGTTCGCACACGCCGACAGGGCCAGGCCGAGAACTTCCCGCGTGTCGGCGGGATCGATGATGCCGTCGTCCCACAGCCGCGCGGTCGAGTAGTAGGGGTTGCCCTGGTGCTCGTACTGTTCGCGGATCGGGGCCTTGAACGCCTCCTCCTGCTCGGCGGTCCAGGGCGTGCCGGACGCGTCGAGCTGGTCCGAACGCACCGTCGCCAGCACGGAGGCGGCCTGCTCGCCGCCCATCACCGAGATGCGCGCGTTGGGCCACATCCACAGGAACCGGGGCGAGTACGCCCGCCCGCACATCGAGTAGTTGCCGGCGCCGTAGGAGCCGCCGACGACGACGGTCAGTTTGGGGACACGCGCGCACGCGACCGCGGTGACCATCTTGGCGCCGTGCTTGGCGATGCCGCCGGCCTCGTAGTCCCGGCCGACCATGAAGCCGGAGATGTTCTGCAGGAACAGCAGCGGGATCGAGCGCTTGTCGCACAGCTCGATGAAGTGGGCGCCCTTCTGGGCGGATTCGCCGAACAGCACGCCGTTGTTGGCGATGATGCCGACCGGGTGGCCGTGGATGCGGGCGAACCCGGTGACCAGGGTCTTGCCGTACTCGGCCTTGAATTCGGAGAAGCTCGAACCGGGTCCGGTCGGGTCGCCGTCGACGAGGCGCTCGATGACCTCGTGCACGTCGTAGGGGGTGCGCGGGTCGGTGGGCACCACGTCGTAGAGCTCGGCCGGATCCGCGGCGGGCGCGAAGGTCGGCGCGACGTCCCACGGCCGGGGGGTGCGGGGCCCGAACGTGGCGACGATGGCGCGCACCTTGTTCAGGGCGTCGCGGTCGTCCTCGGCGAGGTGGTCGGTGACGCCGGAGACCTTCGAGTGCAGGTCGCCGCCGCCGAGTTCCTCCGCGGTGACGACCTCGCCGGTGGCGGCCTTCACCAGCGGCGGACCGCCGAGGAAGATGGTGCCCTGGTTGCGGACGATGACGGCCTCGTCGCTCATCGCGGGCACGTAGGCGCCGCCCGCGGTGCACGAGCCGAGGACCGCGGCGATCTGCGGGATGCCCTTGGCGCTCATGGTGGCCTGGTTGTAGAAGATGCGGCCGAAGTGCTCGCGGTCGGGGAACACCTCGTCCTGCCGCGGCAGGAACGCCCCGCCGGAGTCGACCAGGTACAGGCACGGCAGCTGGTTCTGCAGCGCGATCTCCTGGGCCCGCAGATGCTTCTTCACCGTCACCGGGTAGTAGGTGCCGCCCTTGACGGTGGCGTCGTTGGCGACGATGACGCATTCGCGGCCGGACACCCGTCCGATGCCGGCGATCATCCCGGCACCGGGGCACTCGTCGTCGTACATGCCGTTCGCGGCCAGCGGCGCGATCTCGAGGAATGCGCTGCCGGGATCGAGCAGGGCGTCGACGCGCTCGCGGGGCAGCAGCTTCCCGCGGGCGACGTGCCGTTCCCGGGCCTTCTCGCTGCCGCCGAGAGCGGCGGTCGCGAGCTTGTCGCGCAGCTCGGTGACCAGCTGGACGTGCTGCTCGCGGTAGGTCCGCGCAGCGGTTGTCAGGGGGGTTGTCACAGTACAGTCCTCGCCTTGGGGTGGGCGCCTGAGTTAATACTCGATAACTGAAAATGAGGTTAGCTGTGATTAACTGAGTTGTCCAGACCCCGTCAGGAAGGAACGGTGCGGCCGATGACCGAGCTGAAGCCGGACACCGACGAACAGCTGCTCACCGCACGCGGCCGGGCCAAGGCCGACCGGCGACGGCAGCTGCTCCAGGCCGCCGCGCGCCTCGTCGCCGAGCGCGGGTTCAACGGCGTACGACTCGAGGACCTCGGGGCAGCGGTGGGCATCAGCGGCCCCGCCGTCTACCGGCACTTCCCCAACAAGGACGCGCTGCTCGTCGAGCTGCTGGTCGACATCAGCCGTCGCCTGCTGGCCGGCGGCACCGACGTGGTCGACCACACCGACGATCCCCGGCGCACGCTCGACCGCCTGGTGGACTTCCACCTCGACTTCGCGCTCGGGGAACCGGACCTGATCCGGGTGCAGGACCGGGAGCTGCAATCCCTCCCGGCGGACGCCCGCCGGGAGGTGCGCCAGACCCAGCGGCGCTACGTCGAACTGTGGGTGGGCGCCCTGCGCCGCCTCGACCCCACCCTGGGAGAGTCCGACGCACGGACCATGGCGCATGCCGCCTTCGGGCTCATCAACTCGACCCCGCACAGCGCCGACCGGTCCTCCCCCGCCGCGACCCGGGCGGTGTTGCGCCACATGACCCTGGCCGCACTGGGCGCCGAGCGGGCCGGGGACCCCGAATCCGACGCCTGAACAGGCACGGAGCCCCGCCCGGATCACCGGACGGGGCTCCCATCGTGCTGCCGTTACCGGCACTGCACTGCTGCTACCGGACCTTGTCCCTCGTCATCGAGGTGTAGGCCAGGGTCAGCACCGCGGCGACGGCGATACTGATGATCCAGCGCCACCAGTCGATGCCGGGCGTATCACCCTGATCGCTGATCATGCCCCAGATCCAGTAGCCGATCAGGGCGCCGACGATGCCGATGACGATGGTGATGAGCCACCCCATCGCCTGCTTTCCGGGAATCACCAGCCGTGCGAGCACACCGATGACCGCACCGAAGATGATCGTGCCGATGATCTCTCCCATCACGGGCTCCTCTCTCGGAACATCGAACCGTGGGGACGGTATGCCACAGAGTGCGCGGAATATGCGCGCTTCGGGAGAATTCCGGTAAATCTTCTGCAAAATGTTGCGCGGGCCCGCAGATGCGCCCCGGCCGGCCGCCGGGGCGCATCCCGCGATCAGGCGTCGTGGAGGATGACCCCGCGGATGTTCTTGCCGTCGCGCAGGTCCTGGTAGCCCTGGTTGACCTCCTCCAGGCTGTAGCGATGGGTGACCAGCTCGTCGAGCTTCAGCTGGCCCGCGTCGTACAGGCGCAGCAGCCGCACGATGTCGTACTGCGGGTTGGCCGAGCCGAACAGCGAGCCCTTGATGGTCTTCTGGAACAGGGTCAGTTCCGTTCCGGACACGTGCACCGTGAGCTTCTCCGGGTTGGCCAGGCCGGTGATGACGACGGTGCCGCCCTTGCCGACGATCGAGGTGGCCGCCGAGACGACCTCCTCGTCGACGGTGCCGACGAGGATCAGGGCAGCGTCGGCGCCCTGGCCCCAGCTCAGCTCGTTGACCTTCTCGGCCGCCTCGGCGGCAGTGGCGAAGGCGTGCGTGGCACCGAACTTCAGGGCGGTGTCGCGCTTGAACTCCACCGGGTCGACGACCACGACGTACTTGGCGCCCGCGTGCACGGCACCCTGGACGGCGTTGATGCCGAGACCGCCGATGCCGTAGATCACGACGATGTCGCCGGCGCGGACGTCCCCGGCGTACACCGCGGTGCCCCAGCCGGACGGCACACCGCAGCCGACGAGCACGGCGGTCTCGAGCGGGAGCCAGTCGTCGACCTTGACCACCGAGTGCTGCGAGATGGTGGCGCGCTCGGCGAACGTGCCGAGCATGCACATCGCGCCGAAGTCGGTGCTGCCGGAGTGGAACCGGAACGAGCCGTCCGGCATGCAGCCCTCGAGGATGGTGGCCCCCATGTCGCACAGGTTCTGCCGGCCCGTCGAGCAGTACCGGCAGGTCCCGCAGTTCGGGATGAAGCTGCACACGACGTGGTCCCCGGGCTTGACCTTGGTGACGCCGGGGCCGACCTCCTCGATGATGCCGGAGCCCTCGTGGCCGCCGACGATCGGGAAGCGCGGGGGCAGGTCCCCGTCGGTCAGGTGCAGGTCCGAGTGGCACAGCCCCGCCGCGGTGTACTTGATCAGCACCTCACCGGGGCCCGGGCCGTCGAGGTCGAGTTCCATGATCTCGAACGGCTTGCCGGTCTCGAGCAGGACTGCAGCTTTGGTCTTCATCGTTGTTCTCCTCGGGTGTGTCGGGTCAGAGGGCGATGTTCACGGCTTTGGTCTGGGTGTAGAGGTCCAGCGCTCCCGCACCGAGCTCACGTCCCCATCCGGACTGCTTGAACCCACCGAACGGCATGGCGGTGTCGAAGCCGTTGTACTGGTTGATCCACACCGAACCGGCCTTGAGCCGCCGCGCGGTGCGGTGCGCCTTCGACAGGTCTCGCGTCCAGATGCCCGCGGCCAGTCCGTAGATCGAGTCGTTGGCGGCGGCGGAGATGCCGTCGTCGGCGTCGAACGGCATGGCGGCGACGACCGGACCGAAGATCTCCTCGCGCACCACGCTGAAGTCGGGCTGCACGTCCACCAGCACGGTCGGTTCGACGAAGAAGCCCTTGTCGCCCCAGCGCTTTCCACCGGTGAGGGCGCGCGCCCCGTCGATCAGACCCTCGCGCAGGTACCCGGTGACCCGATCCAGCTGCTCCTGGGAGACCAGCGGGCCGAGCTGGGTGGCCGGGTCGAGACCGGGTCCGATCTTCACCTTGCTCGCCGCCTCGGCGACGGCCTCGGTGAACCTCTCGAAGATGGGACGCTCGACGAACAACCGGGTGCCGGCCACGCAGCACTGGCCGTGGTTGAACAGCCACGCATCGAGAGAACCCTGCACGGCCGCATCGAAGTCGGCGTCGGCGAAGACGATGTTCGGGCTCTTGCCGCCGAGTTCGAGCGAGACCTTCTTCAGGTTTCCCTTGGCGGCGTCGACGACCTTCTTGCCCACCTCGGTGGACCCGGTGAAGGCGATCTTGTCGACGTCGTCGTGCGCGGCGAGGGCGGCGCCGGCGTCGCCGAAGCCGGGCACGATGTTCACCACCCCGGGCGGGAACCCGGCCTCTTCGAAGATCTCGGCGAGCAGCAGCGCGGTGAGCGGCGTCTGCTCCGCGGGCTTGAGAATGACGGTATTGCCGGCGGCGAGGGCGGGCGCGAGCTTGAACGCGGCCATCAGCAGCGGGAAGTTCCAGGGCACGATGAGCCCGCACACGCCCACCGGTTCGCGCAGCGTGTAGGCGTGGAACTCGCCGCCGGGCACGAACGGCATCGTGACGTTCACCGTGCTGCCCTCGATCTTGGTGGCCCACCCGGCGTAATAGCGGAAGATGTCCGCCGACCACGCCGTGTCCACGGCCGCGGCGATCACGGCGGACTTGCCGTTGTCGAGCGCCTCGAGCTGGCCGAACTCCTCGGCGCGCTCGGTGAGCAGATCACCGACCCGCCAGATCATGCGCTCCCGCTCGGCGGCCTTCATCGTCGGCCACGGGCCCTCGTCGAATGCCTTGCGGGCGGCCCGCACGGCCCGGTCGACGTCCTCGGCGCCGCCGTGGGCGACGTCGGTGAGCTTGTCCCCGGTCGCGGGATCGTAGGTCGCGAAGACGCGGCCCGAGGCGGCGTCGAGCCATTCGCCGCCGATGTAGAGCTGTCTGGTCCCGGAGAGGAACTCTCGGATCCGCGGAGCGACGATGTGCTCGGCAACAGCTGTCATGCCCAACCTCCTGAAGTAGTGTGACACGGGTCATACTGCTTCGGGCAGGGCTGTGGGAACTGTTCAAGGATTGGACAGTGCGCACATGCGCATACGAGCGACGAGACCCGCGCGGGTACGGTCAGCCCGCGATGCCGAGCGCGCGGATCCGGCTGTAGAGCGTGGTGCGGCTGATACCGAGCTGCGCCGCGGCGTGCACCTTGTTGCCGCCGCTCTCACGCAGCGCCTCGATGATGGCCTCCCGCTCGGCGCGCTCGCGCCCTCCCAGGCGGGAGACCCGGCTCGTCGCCCGGTAGTCGACCGGCAGATCCTCCCGTCGCACCGGCAGCGGGGACTCCCGCACCGGGACGGCGGCGAGCACCGCCCGCAGTTCGGCGAGGTTGCCGGGCCACGAACGTTCCGACAAGGCCGTCAGGGCACTCGGGCCCAGGCGCAGATCCGGTCGGCCGAGTTCCTGCGCGAGCGCGGCGGCCAGGTCACCGAGTTCCCGGATCCGTTGCCGCAGGGCCGGGACCCGGACCTGACCGGGGCAGCGTGCCAACAGCTCCCGCACCGGCGGCCGGATGCCGTCGACGGGGTCGGCCGTGAGCACGAGCCGCGGTGCGGCCGGGTCGGAGAGCATCGACGAGAGCAGCGCCGGCACCGGGTCCGGCGCCAGGTGCACGTGTTCGACGACCACGAAGCCGCGGTCCGTCGCGGCGGCCGCGACCGTGAGCAACCGGGCCGACCATTCGCGTTCACCCTCACCGACGATCCGGGCGGCATCCAGGAACGTGCCCGCCTCACGGACGAGTTCCCTTGCCGCCCAGGTTCGCCCACTGCCGGGCTCGCCGACGATCGCCACGCCACCGGCACCGTCGCGCAGCCGCCCGAGCCGCCGCCGTAGCCGCGTCGTCGCATCCTGCGCGACGTCGCTCCGGGGCACGGGTTCGCGTGCCCCGGAGGCGTCGAGCAGGAACAACGCACCGCTGCCGATGCCCGGGATGCGGTCGATCCGCAATCGGGTGCTGCCGCCGGCGGACAGCGCGAAGTCCATGGTGCGGGACTCCCCCGCCGGCAGATCGACCGCGATCGCGCGCAGGGCAGCGTGATCGGCGGGCAGGAGCAGTTCGACGGCGGCCTTGTTGGTGAGCATGATGTCCTCGCCCATGGCCGCGACCGCGACGCCGCGCTGCTGCGCGGCCCGCTGGAACGCGTCGACGACCCGCCGGTCGGACTCGCGGGCGCCCTCGAGCAGCCGTGCCTCGATGTCGCGGGCCGCCCGGGCGAGGAACGGCGCGAACAGCGGATTGGCGGTCTTGCCGGCGGCGGTGATGTCGAGGATGCCTTCGATGCGACGGGTGACCGGATGCACGAGGGGATGCCCGTAGCAGCTGAAGTCCTTGAGGGACTCGAGGTAGTGCTCTTCGCCGTGCACCACGAGGCTCTGCCGCACCTCGAACGGGGTGCCGAGTGCATTGGTGCCGTAGGTGTCCTCGCTCAGGGCGGCGCCGGGGACCACGCCGATCTCCTCCATGGCCCGTTGCATGGGTGCCGAGTCGAACAACCGGGCCACGATCCGGCAGTCGCGGTCCACGAGGAGGATGCAGCAGCCCGTGCCGGCGAGCTGGGTGCGCAGCTCGTCGAGTACCGGCCGGGCGGCGTCGAGCAGCCGCCCGGCCGCGTCCGAGGGGCCCAGCAGGGTCGGTTCGGGAAGCCGTCCCGGGTCTATCCCGCTCAGCTGTGAGCGCTTCCAGGACAGCGCGATCTCCGGCCGCAGACCGTTCACCCCTGTCCGGCCTCCCCGAGCAGGGCCGTCGAGATCTCACGCATCTCGACCTTGCGGATCTTGCCGGTGACCGTCATCGGGAACTCGTCGACGACGTGCACGTAGCGGGGGATCTTGTAGTGCGCGAGCTTGCCCGTGCAGTACTCGCGCAGCGACTGCGCGTCGAGCGGTGCCGCACCCTCTCGCATCCGGATCCACACCATGAGCTCCTCCCCGTACTTCTGGTCGGGCACCCCGACGACCTGGGCGTCGAGGATGTCCGGGTGGGTGTAGAGGAACTCCTCGATCTCCCGCGGGTAGATGTTCTCGCCGCCACGGATGACCATGTCCTTGATGCGGCCGGTGACCGAGACGTACCCGTCGGCGTCCATGACGCCGATGTCGCCGGTGTGCATCCACCGGGCGGCGTCGATGGCGTCGGCGGTCTTGTCGGGCTGGTTCCAGTAGCCGAGCATCACCGAGTAGCCGCGGGTGCACAGTTCGCCCGGCTCGCCGCGCGGGACGGTCAGGCCCGTGGCCGGATCGACGATCTTGACCTCGAGGTGCGGGCCGACGCGGCCGACGGTGGACACCCGCTGGTCGATGGTGTCGTCGCTGCGGGTCTGCAGCGACACCGGGGAGGTCTCGGTCATGCCGTAGCAGATGGAGACCTCGGCCATGCCCATCCGTTCGATGACCTGCTTCATCACCTCGACCGGGCACGGCGAGCCCGCCATGATGCCGGTGCGCAGGCTCGACAGGTCGAAGCCGTCGAAGCCGGGGTCGGCGAGTTCGGCGATGAACATCGTCGGCACACCGTAGAGGGAGGTGCAGCGCTCCTCGGCGACGGCGGCCAGCGTCTGGGCCGGGTCGAAGGCCGGTCCCGGGATCACCATCGTCGCACCGTGGCTGGTGCAGGCCAGATTGCCCATCACCATGCCGAAGCAGTGGTAGAAGGGCACCGGGATGCACACCTTGTCCTGCTCGGTGTAGTGGCACAGCTCGCCCACGAAGAACCCGTTGTTGAGGATGTTGTGGTGGCTGAGGGTGGCGCCCTTGGGGAATCCGGTCGTGCCGGACGTGTACTGGATGTTGATCGGATCGTCGGCCGACAGGTCGCGCTGCGCGGCGTCGAGCCGGGTGCGGTCGTCGGCGAGTGCGGCGCGGCCGGACTCGCCGAGCTCGTCCCAGTCGGGAGAGCCGAGCAGCACCACCTGTTCGAGATCCGGGCAGTTGCCCCGCACCTCGTCGATCATCGCCGCGTAGTCGGACGTCTTGAACCTCGGGGCCGCGACCAGCATGCGGATTCCGGCCTGGGTGAGCACGTACTGCAGTTCGTGCGAGCGGTAGGCCGGGTTGATGTTGACCAGGATCGCGCCGATCTTCGCGGTGGCGTACTGGACGAACACCCACTCGGCGCAGTTGGGCGCCCAGATGCCCACCCGGTCGCCCTTGCCGATGCCGGCCCGCAGCAGCCCGAACGCGAGAGCGTCGACCTCGCCGGCGAGCTCGGTGTAGGTCCAGCGCCGGCCGGCGGCGCGGTCGACGAGCGCGTCCCGCTCACCGTGCCGGGCGACGGTGCGGTCGAAGTTGTCGCCGATCGTGTCCCCGAGCAGCGGGGTGTTCCACGCCCCCGAGGTGTAGCTGGGCAGTTCGGGTGTGGTGAAACCGGTCATTGGTGCTCCTGCAGTGTGCGCGGCCCGGGACGAGCGACGGGGTCTCGAGGACTCGTCCACCATGCTCGCCGATCCGGGGCCGCAGGTGTTCGGATTCTGGACAGTTGAGGGGGTGGTGACAGCACGAGGCGCCCTCCCCGGGGTGTCGGGGAGGGCGCCGGCGGGATCAGAGCGCTCGGTCCCGGGTCTCGACGAGGGCCTTCGTGCACACGAAGCTCAGGACGCCGAGCACGGAGAGCATGACGCCGATGGCGATGCCGCCGTAGGACGCGGCCAGGGGCGCGGCCAGCATGGGCGGGATCGCACCGCCGAGGACGCCGGCGAGGTTGTAGCCGAGTCCGGCGCCGGTGTACCGGTACCGGGTGTGGAACATCTCCGGCAGCAGTGCGCCGCACGGGCCGTAGGCGATGCCGAAGATGGCCAGGGTGACCATCATGCCGACGACGAACGCGACCGGCGATCCGGTGTCGAGCAGCGGGAACAGCGCCAGCGCCCACACGACGGAGAAGCCGCACGAGATCATGATGACGCGACGGCGTCCGACCCGGTCGGAGTAGAGCGCGGAGAGCACGATCGCGGCGCCGAACACGAGCGACGAGACGATGCCGACGGTCAGGACGAACGGCCGGGAGAAGCCGAGGGTCTTGGTCGCGTAGCTGGTCAGGTACGCGGTGCCCATGTAGAAGAAGGCGAACATGATCGCCAGGGCGCCGGCCGAGAGGAGGATCTCCTTGGTCTGGTAGCGCAGGGCGTCGAGGAACGGCAGGGTGCGCTTCTCGGCCGGGGCGGCGGCGCGGGCTTCGCTCTCGGCCCGGAACACCGGGGTCTCCTGGATGGCGAGGCGCATGTACAGACCGACGGCCACGAGAACGATGCTGAGCAGGAACGGGATTCGCCAACCGTAGTCGAGGAAGGCCTCGTTGGTGTCGCCGAGGGCCAGGCCGGTGAACAGGAAGGTGCCGCTCGACAGGGCGAAGGCGATGGCCGGGCCCAGCTGGGGGAACATCGCATACAGGCCGCGTTTGCCCGGTGGCGCGTACTCGGCGGTGAGCAGCGTCGCGCCGGCCCATTCACCGCCGACGGCGAAGCCCTGGGCGAAGCGCAGCAGCACGAGGATGATCGGGGCGGCGACGCCGATCGTCTCGGCGCCCGGAAGCAACCCGATGAGCAGGGTCGAGATGCCCATCAGCAGCAGGGTGGAGACGAGGGTCTTCTTGCGGCCGATGCGGTCGCCGAAGTGCCCGAACAGCATGGCGCCGACCGGGCGCGCGATGAAGGCGACGGCGAAGGTCGCGAACGAGGCGACCGTGCCGGCGGTGGCGCCGAGCGCCGGGAAGAACACCGTCGGGAAGACCAGGGCTGCGGCGGTTCCGTAGATGAAGAAGTCGTAGAACTCGATGGTGGTGCCGATGCAGCTGGCGATGGCGACGCGTCGGATGCCGGGGCCGCCCGGGGCAGGAGCGGTCGGCGCGGCGGGCTTGTGCCCCGCCGGTACCACGGGGGGTTCGGCCCCCGGTGTCGACACTGTGGTCACGTCTGTCCTCCGTATTTCCGTCCGAGCCGCGGCGGACCTGCGCCGCGGGATGGAAGGAAAGGTAGTGATCCGCCTCACTCCCCCACTACCCCCGAAAGGGGGGTGGCTGTGAGCCGTATCACGTAGTTCGGCGAACGAATGACCGGAGCGCGTCGGGCATCTGGTCGCGGCCACCGGGGCGGACCGGCCGCGCCCGCGCCGCCTACGCTCCGTCCATGACGACGACCTGGGAACCGGGCACCCGGGGGTTCTGGCCCTCCCGTCGGGCCGG
>SWCF01001155.1_pt1 | contig 10866 bp, 9 predicted proteins | sample 4690081 | NCBI WGS metagenome assembly SWCF01 (sample SAMN10267280, study PRJNA491770) | bioreactor metagenome | isolation source: DHS bioreactor inoculated with | place: Japan: off Shimokita Peninsula
GACCGGCTGCGGACCGCCGCCGAGAACGCCGAGGCGGCCGCGGGAGCACGGGCGTGAACGCCGCCGGAGGGCGGCCGTGAACACGCGCGCCCACGCCTGGATGCCGGCCAGTCCCTGCGGCGCGGGCTGCCTCCCGGCCGATGCGGGACGCGTGAATTTCGTCACGGCCGCGGGCCGATGGATGCTCGTCGTGGCGGTGCTGACGACCGCCCCGTTCCTGACGGCCGGCCGGCTCCTGCCCCGCCCCGGGCGCCTCGCCGCCCAGCGGGCGTTCGCCCACGTGCTGCTGCGGTGTGCCGGGCTGCGGCTGACGGTGACCGACCTGCGGGGCCGGGACGAGGAGGGCGGGGGCGTGCTCGTCGTCGCCCCGCACGTGTCCTGGACCGACGTGCTCGTCCTCACCGCCGTCGCGCCCGCGGGGTTCGTCGCCCGCAGCGACCTGCTGGAGTGGGGACTGCTCGGCGCGCTGGCCCGGCGGATGCGGGTCATTCCCATCGCGCGCGAACGCCTGCGCGAGCTACCCGTCGTGGTCGCACGAATCCGCGACCGACTCGCGGCGGGGGAGACGGTCGCGGCGTTCCCGGAGGGCACCACGTGGTGCGGCAGGGCGTACGGCGGATTCCGTCCGGCGCTGTTCCAGGCCGCGATCGACGCCCAGCTCCCGGTGCAACCGGTCGGGCTCCGGTACGCCGACGCCGCCGGGACGATCGCCACCAGCCCGGCGTTCGTCGGCGACGAGACGATCGGCGCCTCGTTGCGGCGGCTGCTGCGGCACCGGGGCGTCGTGGTGGAAGTGGTGCTCGCCCCGCTCGAGCGGCCCGGCTCCGATCGCCGCGACCTCGCCGCGCGGTGCGAACGGTCCGTGCGGCGGAACGACGACGGAGCCGAACTCGCCAGGCTCGGCCGCGCCGTCCACGACACCGCCGGCCGGGAGGAACTCCGGGCCGGACGGTGAGGGCGGCGGGCGCGGAGCCCGACCCGCTATCCTGGTCCGGTCATGACCTCGAACCCCGCCGGAGCCTCCGGCACCTCGAAGACCGTCTACCTCGATCACGCCGCGACCACGCCGATGCTGCCCGCGGCCGTGTCGGCGATGACGGAGGTCTTCGCGACGGTCGGCAACGCGTCCTCCCTGCACGGGTCGGGACGCGCGGCGCGCCGCCGCGTCGAGGAGGCCCGGGAGTCCGTCGCCGCGGACCTCGGCGCCCGTCCCTCGGAGGTCGTCTTCACCTCGGGGGGCACGGAGGGCGACAACCTCGCGGTCAAGGGCATCTACTGGGCGCGCCGCGACGCCGATCCGCGCCGTCGCCGGGTGATCGCGAGCGCCGTCGAGCATCACGCGGTGCTCGATGCCGTCGAATGGCTCGTCGCCCACGAGGATGCCGAGGTCACCTGGCTGCCCGTCGAGGCCGACGGGCGGGTCGAGCCGGATGCGCTGCGCCGGGCCCTGGCGGAGCACTCCGACGAGACGGCCCTCGTGTCGGTGATGTGGGCCAACAACGAGGTGGGCACCGTGATGCCCGTCGCCGAACTCGCCGCCGTCGCCGCCGAGTACGGGGTGCCGATGCACAGCGACGCCGTGCAGGCGGTGGGTCATCTGCCGGTGGACTTCGCCGCGAGCGGGCTCGCCGCCATGACGATCGCCGCGCACAAGTTCGGTGGTCCCCAAGGGGTCGGTGCCCTGCTGCTGGGCCGCCAGGTGCCGTGCGTGCCGCTGACGCACGGCGGAGGGCACGAGCGCGACGTCCGGTCGGGAACGCACGACACGGCCGGGATCGCCGGCATGGCCGCGGCGCTGCGCGAGGCGACGGCCCAACTCGGCGAACGCGCCGCCGTCCTCACGGCGCTGCGTGACGAGCTGATCGCCGGCGTGACGGGCGTGGTACCGGACGCGATCCTCAACGGCCCGCGCGGTGCGGACCGCCTGCCCGGCAACGCACACTTCACCTTCCCCGGCTGCGAGGGCGATTCGCTGCTCATGCTGCTGGATGCGGCCGGGATCGAGTGCTCGACCGGTTCGGCCTGCACCGCCGGCGTGGCCAGGCCCAGCCACGTGCTCGTCGCGATGGGTGCGGACCCCCGCACGGCCCGTGGGTCGTTGCGATTCTCGTTGGGCCACACGTCGACTCGCGCCGACGTGGAGGCCGTCGTGGCGGCGCTGCCGCAGGTGGTGGGACGGGCGCGGGCCGCCGGACTGGCCGGCGCCGGTAGTCGAGAGAGGTGACATCGATGAGGGTGCTCGCGGCAATGAGCGGTGGCGTGGACTCGGCGGTGGCCGCGGCCCGCGCGGTCGATGCCGGCCACGACGTCGTCGGCGTGCACCTGGCGCTGTCCACGGCGCCGGGGACTCTGCGGACCGGGTCGCGGGGCTGCTGCTCGAAGGAGGATGCGGGCGATGCCCGCCGGGCCGCCGACGTGCTCGGAATCCCGTTCTACGTCTGGGATTTCGCCGACCGGTTCAAGGAAGAGGTCATCGACGACTTCGTCGAGTCCTACGCCGCCGGCCACACCCCGAATCCGTGCCTGCGCTGCAACGAGAAGATCAAGTTCGCGGCCCTCGCCGACCGAGCCGTGGCACTCGGCTTCGACGCGGTCGCCACCGGCCACTATGCCCGGCTCGAGGACGGCGTCCTGCGACGCGCGGTCGACGCCGGCAAGGACCAGTCGTACGTGCTCGGCGTGCTGACGGCGGATCAGCTCGCGCGTGCGATGTTCCCAGTCGGGGACACCCCCAAGGAACGGATCCGCGCCGAAGCGGCCGAGCGGGGTCTCGCGGTGGCGGACAAGCCCGACAGCCACGACATCTGCTTCATCCCCTCCGGTGACACCCGCGCCTTCCTCGGCGCTCGCATCGGGGTCCGTCCCGGCCGGGTCGTCGACGCACGGTCCGGCGCAGTGCTCGCCGAACACGAAGGGGTGCACGGTTTCACGGTCGGGCAGCGCAAGGGGCTGGGCATCGCCGGCCCGGGCGCGGACGGCCGCCCCCGCTACGTCACCGCGATCGAGCCGGACACCGGCACCGTGAAGGTGGGCTCCGCGGAGGATCTGAAGGTGTGGACGATCCGCGCCGAGCGCGCGGTGTGGTCCAGTGGCACCGCGCCGGCCGGACCGCTCGAGTGCGTCGTGCAGGTGCGCGCCCACGGCGGTGTCGCGGCGGCCGTCGCCGAGACCGTCGGCACCGGTCTCGCGGTGACCCTGCGCGAACCCCTCACCGGCGTGGCCACCGGACAGGCCGTGGTGCTGTACCGGCCGGACGCGGCCGGCGACGTCGTCCTCGGCAGCGGCACCATCGCCGGCACCGGTACGGCGACGACCCGGTGAGCGCGGAATCCTGGTCCGGTGTCGCTACCGGCATCGGCTCGTGGCCCGGCGTCGACGCCCGGGAGTCGGCGGCGACCGTGCTCGGCGAGCTCGAGGCGCTGCCGCACCTGGTCGAGCTGCCGGCCCGGGGCCTCGGGGCCGATCTCGTCGGCCGTACCGGCGCGCTGCTGGTCGACCTGCATCTCGACACGTCCACCACCGGATATCGGCTCGGCGGTCGTCGCGGCGTGGTCGCGGCCCGCGCCGGCGATCTGCTGCGCCGAGACCTTGATGCACTCGAAGAAGCTTGGGAGACAGCGGGACTCGGACCGGGTCGGACTCTGAAGGTGCAGGCGGCCGGACCCTTCACCCTCGCCGCGCACACCGAGCTGGCCGGCGGCCGGCGCGTGCTCACCGACGCCGGTGCCGTGCGTGACCTCGCCGAGTCCCTCGGCGAGGGGCTGGCGCGGCACGCCGCGGAACTGACCCGTCGCCTCGGCGCCGACGTGGTGGTCCAGCTGGACGAGCCCGCGCTGCCCGCCGTCCTGGCCGGGACCCTGACCGGGCGCACGTCCCTCGAGTCGGTGCCCGCGCTCCCCGAGCCGGAGGCGCAGCACCTCCTCGAGACCGCACTGGCGGCGATCGGCCGGCCCGTCGCGGTGCACTGCTGCGCCCCGGGCGTGCCGACGGGGATGCTGCGTCGCAGCGGTGTCGACGCCGTCGCGCTCGACGTCGCGCAGCTCACCGCCGCCGACCTCGACGGAGTCGGTGAGCTGATCGACGCCGGAACGACCCTCCTGCTCGGGCTGGTCCCCTCCACCGCGCCCGACGCCGCCGTCCCCACCTGGCGTGAGCTCGCCGGCCCCGCGACCGCGCTGATCGATCGGCTGGGCTTTCCCCGTGCCACCTTGCGTTCGGTCGGGGTCACCCCGCGTTGCGGCCTGGCCGGCGCCGATCCCGCGTGGGCGCGCCGGGCACTGCGCCTCGCCCGCGACATCGCCGCCGCGTTCACGGACGATCCCGACTCGCTCGGGTCCGCAGCGGCCGGGAACGTCGTATCGCTCGACTAGTCTTTCCGGCGTGAGTGAATCGACGGACGCGCCCACCCAAGCTCCGCCCGACGTGCGTGAGCGCTGGCAGCAACTCGCGGAGGAGGTGCGCGAGCACCAGTTCCGTTACTACGTGCGCGATGCGCCGATCATCTCCGACGGTGCCTTCGACCAGTTGCTCGGCGCGCTGAAGCAGCTCGAGGACGACTACCCGGACCTGCGCGTCCCCGATTCCCCCACCCAGCTCGTCGGGGGCGGCTTCGCCACCGACTTCACCGCCGTCGACCACCTCGAACGGATGCTCAGCCTCGACAACGTCTTCACCGAGGACGAGTTGCGGGCCTGGGTCTCCCGCGTGGAAGCCGAGACCGGCCCGGACCTGCACTACCTCTGCGAGGTGAAGATCGACGGCGTCGCGCTGAGCCTGGTGTACGAGGACGGCCGGCTGCGCCGGGCCGCCACCCGCGGCGACGGCCGCACCGGCGAGGAGGTCACGCTCAACGCTCTCACGATCGACGACATCCCCGAAAGACTCACCGCGACCGAGGAATTCCCGATTCCCCGCGTGCTCGAGGTGCGGGGCGAAGTGTACTTCCGGCTCGAGGACTTCCACGCGCTCAACGCCGCCCTCGTCGCCGAGGGCAAGGCCCCGTTCGCCAATCCGCGCAACACGGCGGCCGGATCGCTGCGGCAGAAGAACCCTGCGGTGACCGCGCGACGGCGCCTCGGGATGATCTGCCACGGGCTCGGCCACGTCGAGGGATTCGAGCCGGTGTCGCTGTCGCAGTCCTACGCCGCCCTCGCCGCCTGGGGGCTGCCCGTCTCCGGGCACACCGCCCGTGTCGTCGGCGTCGACGAGGTCCTCACCCGGATGCGGTACTGGGGTGAACACCGCCACGACGTCGAACACGAGATCGACGGGCTCGTGGTCAAGATCGACGAGGTGTCCCTGCAGCGGCGGCTCGGCAGCACCTCGCGCGCGCCCCGGTGGGCGATCGCCTACAAGTACCCGCCGGAGGAGGTGACCACGAAGTTGCTCGACATCCGCGTCAGCGTCGGCCGCACCGGCCGGGTCACCCCGTTCGCCTACATGGAACCGGTCACGGTCGCCGGATCGACCGTCTCCCTCGCCACGTTGCACAACGCGTCGGAGGTCGCACGCAAGGGGGTGCTGATCGGCGACACCGTGGTGCTCCGCAAGGCCGGTGACGTCATCCCCGAGGTGCTCGGACCGGTCGTGGACCTGCGTGACGGCACCGAACGCGAGTTCGTCATGCCCGCCGAATGCCCCGAGTGCGGGACACCGCTCGCCCCCGCCAAGGAGGGCGACGTGGACCTGCGCTGCCCCAACCAGCGGTACTGCCCGGCGCAGCTGCGCGAGCGGGTCTTCCACGTCGCGGGCCGCGGCGCGTTCGACATCGAGGCGCTCGGGTACGAGGCGGCCACCGCGCTGCTCGAGGCCGGGGTCATCGCCGACGAGGGCGACCTGTTCGACCTGACCGCCGACGACCTGCTGCGCACCTCGCTCTTCCGCACGAAGGCAGGGGCACTGTCCGCCAACGGCGCCCGCCTGCTCGCGAATCTTCGCGCGGCCAAGGACAAGCCGCTGTGGCGGGTGCTGGTCGCGCTGTCGATCCGGCACGTCGGCCCGACCGCCGCGCGGGCACTGGCCACCGAGTTCGGCAGCCTCGACCGGATCCGGGAGGCGTCCGTCGACGAGCTCGCCGCAGTGGAGGGGGTCGGACCGACCATCGCAGCGGCGCTGGGCGAATGGTTCGCGGTCGACTGGCACGTCGCGATCGTCGAGAAGTGGCGCGCGGCCGGGGTGCGCATGCTCGACGAGCGCGACGAATCCGTCGAACGCACACTCGAGGGTCTGTCGATCGTCGTCACCGGCTCGCTCGAGGGGTTCTCACGGGATCAGGCCAAGGAGGCGATCCTGCTCCGCGGTGGCAAGGCGGCCGGCTCGGTGTCGAAGAAGACCGCGTTCGTCGTCGTCGGGGACGCGCCGGGAACGAAGGCCGACAAGGCGGCCGAGCTGGGCGTCCCTGTCCTCGACGAGGAGGGGTTCCGCCGCCTGCTCGAGCTCGGCCCGGCCGGCGTCTCGGGTGGCACGGACGCGATCGAGGAGGAGTTCGGCGAGCTCGAGAGCTGACCGGCGGCCGGTGCCGGTGTGACGAGGATCGCGCGGGAACCGTTTGGGCGGAGGGGGTGGGCACTGCGATAGTCCTCGAGTGATCGAGATCAGACGCGTGAGCCCGGACGAGTACGACGCCGTCGGCGCCCTCACCGTCGACGTGTACGTCGGCGGCGGATTCGTCGAGCCCGACGACCCGTACGCCGAGCGTCTGCGCGACACCGCCACCCGCGACGAACACGCCGAGGTGGTGATCGCACTGGCCGACGGCGAGATCGTCGGGTCGGTGACGCTGGCCGAACCGGCATCACGCTTCGCGAACATCGCCGAGAAGGGCGAACTCGAGTTCCGGATGCTGGCCGTCGCGGCGTCGGCACGCGGGCGCGGGGTCGGGTCGGCGCTGGTGCGGCACGTCCTCGACACCGCGTACGACCGCGGTGATCGCGCGGTGGTGCTGTCCACCCAGCCGGACATGGTCGAGGCGCGCCGCATCTACGACCGCAACGGATTCGTCCCGGTCACCGAGCGGGACTGGGCGCCGGTCCCCGGCGTGGAGCTGACCACCCTGGTGCGCGAACTGGTCTGAGCCGTCCGCTCAGCCGAGGACGGTGCCGATGATGCCGGCCAGGTAGCCGAGCCGGGCCACCTCGGACGGGCGGAACTCCGGGCCGCCGGGCCGGCCGAGCATCAGTACCCGCCCGTGGGTGCCCAGCGGCGCCGCCGCCAGGGTCGTGTTCATCGTCCGCCACAGGTCGGGCACCCACTCGCCCTCGTGGTCGAGCAGCATCGGCTTCTCGAGCGGCATCCACGGCACGTCCGCCGGCCGGGTCTCGGGGGCACCGGAACTGCCCACCACCCGGTACGCGCCGTGCGGGCCGGTGTCCACGACGGTCGCCCAGCCGACGCGCAGCACCCGGGGTGCACCGTCGACGAGCACCTGCAACCGGTCGTGGCGGGCGGTGGCGACCTGGTCGATCAGCTCGAGTTCGCGGTGGGTGTCGAGGATTCCCGCATAGGGCCGGATCGAGTCCACCGTGACGCCCTCGAGGCGTTCGGCGGCCGTGATGAGCGTGTCCGGCAGCGAACCGGCATCGACGTCGACGACGAGATCGTCGATCGCGAAGCCGGCACCGCGCTCGACGACGTCGAGCGAGAGGATGTCCGCACCGACCGACCCGAGCGCAACGGCGAGTGAGCCGAGGCTGCCGGGACGATCGGGAAGCTGGACGCGTAACAGGTACGACACGAGCGTCCTTTCCCGGTTCCGAAGTCACGGCCGAGGCGGGCGGCCGGCGACGGACACCATCTTTTCACTCCCGCACCCCCGCCGGACGCCGGTCCCGCACGGCGGCACCGAGGCGAGCCGGGAAACCGCCGGTCACGCGCGCGTTGTCACACGAACGACACAGGTGTTTCTCCGAACTGCAACACGGCGGGCGGCCGGCGACGGTCCGGGGAACCGGCGAAACCGTGCCGTTCGGCACGCACTACCCTGGACGGCACGTTCGTTTCTTCATCGGAAAGGGGTCACCGAAGGTGCCTGCCATCTCCCGTGACGAGGTCGCGCACCTCGCCCGGTTGTCCCGGCTCGCGCTGACCGACGCCGAACTCGACGAGTTCGCCGGCCAGCTGGATACGATCCTCAGCCACGTCAAGGCTGTGTCGGAGGTGGCCGCGGACGATGTGGCGCCGATGGCCAACCCGAACGCGGTGACCAACGTGACCCGCCCCGACGAGGTGCACCCGGGTCTGACTCCGGAACAGGCGCTCGCCGCCGCCCCGCTGGTCGAGGACGGCCGCTTCTCCGTCCCGCAGATCCTGGGGGAGGGCGAATGAGCACCGATCTCACCCGGCTGTCCGCGGCCGATCTCGCCGAACGCATCCACTCCGGCGACCTGTCGTCGGTCGAGGTGACTCGTGCGCACCTCGACCGCATCGCCGAGGTCGACGGCGAGTACCACGCGTTCCTGCACGTGGCGAGCGACCAGGCGCTGGCCGCGGCGGCCGAGGTGGACCGCGCGGTCGCGGCGGGGGAGAGCCCGGCCTCGCCGCTCGCCGGTGTCCCGATCGCCCTCAAGGACGTGTTCACCACGACCGACATGCCCACCACGTGTGCCTCGAAGATCCTCGAGGGCTGGATGTCGCCGTACGACGCGACCCTGACGACGAAGCTGCGGCAGGCGGGCATCCCGATCCTGGGCAAGACCAACATGGACGAGTTCGCCATGGGCTCGTCCACCGAGAACTCGGCGTACGGACCCACCCGCAACCCGTGGGACACCACCCGTATCCCCGGTGGGTCCGGTGGCGGTTCGGCAGCCGCGCTGGCCTCCTATCAGGCACCGCTGGCCATCGGCACCGACACCGGCGGGTCGATCCGCCAGCCTGCCGCCGTCACCGCCACGGTCGGCACCAAGCCCACCTACGGCACGGTCTCCCGGTTCGGTCTCGTCGCCTGCGCCTCGTCGCTCGACCAGGGCGGCCCGTGCGGCCGCACCGTGCTCGACACGGCGTTGCTGCACGAGGTGATCGCCGGACACGACCCGCGCGACTCCACGTCGGTGGACGCACCCGTCCGGCCCGTCGTCGAGGCCGCCCGCCAGGGCGCGCAGGGCGACCTGAAGGGTCTGCGCATCGGGGTCGTCAAGGAACTGCACTCGGACAGCTACCAGCCGGGCGTGCTGGCGTCGTTCGACGCGGCCGTGGCCGAACTCACCGCGCTCGGCGCCGAGGTCGTCGAGGTCTCCTGCCCGCACTTCGAATACGCGCTCGCCTCGTACTACCTGATCCTGCCGTCCGAGGTCTCGTCCAATCTGGCCCGCTTCGACGCCATGCGCTACGGCCTGCGCGTCGACGACGGCACGATGAGCGCCGAGCAGGTCATGGCCGCCACCCGGGCCGCCGGGTTCGGCAAGGAGGTCAAGCGCCGCATCATGATCGGCACCTACGCGTTGTCCTCCGGCTACTACGAGGCCTACTACGGGCAGGCGCTCAGGGTCCGCACCCTCATCGCGCGGGACTTCGAGAAGGCGTACGAGCAGGTCGACGTCCTCGTCTCGCCGACCAGCCCGTTCACCCCGTGGAAGATCGGCGAGAAGGTCGACGACCCGCTGGCGATGTACCTGTCGGATCTGTGCACGCTCCCGACCAACCTCGCCGGACACTGCGCGATGTCCGTTCCGTCCGGGCTGTCCGCCGACGACGGGCTGCCCGTCGGTCTGCAGATCATGGCCCCGGCGCTCGCCGACGAACGGCTCTACCGCGTCGGCGCCGCGTTCGAGGCCGCCCGCGGCCCGATCGTCGCCTGAGCCCGGGTCCCCGGTGCGACTGCCGCCGTCAGGGGCGGTCGCACCGGGCCTGGTCCGGGCCGTAGCGGTGCCCGTGACCCGGGGGCGCGTCCAGCGCCACCGGCAGATCCAGCGTCGCCTGCACGAAGCTGACCACCGGCAGCCACCGCGGCACGGGCGCGTCGCGTCGCGCACGGGACAGATCGGGCGGTGACCACAGCAGCGAGGGTCGCCACCACACCACCGGATCCGACGTGTTCGCGGTGACGGCCGCCCCGTCCGTGCGCACCGCGCCCGCCGGTGGGCCGGCCCAGATCGCCGCGCACGGACCCGTCGCCGTCGACGCCAGGGCGGCGCTGCCCCCGACCGCGCCGAGGCTCTGCCCGTACACGTGCACCTGCGGACGCCGGACCGGGTCCAGGGCATCGATGCGGGAACGCACCGACGTGAGCAGGGCGCGGGCCGACTCCGCGGCCGCGTCCCGGTCGAACAGGAACGTCACCCAGCTGGGTGCGGACGAGTACTGCTGCGCGACGAGCGCGACGTCGCCGCCGAACAGCGCGGCGAACCCCCGCACCGCGCCGGGGTCGACCCACCCCGAACCGGTGGGCACCACCACTACGACGTGGGCGCGTGCGAACCCGCCCGCGCGCTCGAGCTCGCGGACGGCCAGCGCTGCGCGCGACCGGACGTCCGGGGCGGATCCGAGCCCCACGTACGTGCGGATCGCTCGAGCGTCGGCGCTCACGAAACGGCGGCCCTCGTCGCCCAGTGACTGCCATGCCACCAGCGACGACGGGCTCCCGGCCGCGGTGGCGGCGACGGGCGCCGTGTCCGGGTACGCCGGCCCGGCCCCGACGGGAGCAACCGCGACGACCGCTCCCAGCGTCACCGCGGCGGCCGTGGCGACGCCCGCGCGGACGTCCGCCCGCCGCCGCCACGCCTCCGGAACCCGGCCGAGCACCCGTGTCGCGCCGAGTATGCACGAGGAGCACACGCACACGACGATCCAGTGCCCCGTCCCCGTCGGGGGCCGCCCCATCGCGGCCCGCAACCCGTCCTGCCACTGCGCCGCCGCGAGAACCGTCCACCC
>SWCF01002416.1_pt2 | contig 10850 bp, 8 predicted proteins | sample 4690081 | NCBI WGS metagenome assembly SWCF01 (sample SAMN10267280, study PRJNA491770) | bioreactor metagenome | isolation source: DHS bioreactor inoculated with | place: Japan: off Shimokita Peninsula
GTTCAAGGCCGCCGACGCCACAAAGGTGCTCATCGCCCTGTGGACGAAGCTGCGCCCGGATCAGGTCGGTCCCGCCGACACGATCGAGGCGCTGTGCGACGGGGTGTCCTCGCGGCGTAACCAGCTGCTCGTCGACCTCGGTTCGGAGCTGTCGCTCGGTGCCATCGACGGTGCGGCCGACGCCGACATGGGCGCGCTCGCCGGCACGGTCGATCGCCTGGCCCGCACCTACCGGCCCTTCGGCCCGGTGCTGTCGGACTCGATCAACGACCACCTGCGCAAGGTGTTCGGTCCTTCGGGCAAGCGTCCCGCGTACGTCGCCGACCGCGTCACGAAGGTGTGGGGTCTGGGCGAGGGCTGGGCGTCGCATGTGACCGCGGAGGTCGCGCTCGGCAGCCGGGACGGTTCGTCCGTCCGCGGCGGTGCGCTCGGCGGCCTGTCCGACGGCGCGCTGTCCGACGGCGGTGCCGTCGACAAGCTGATCGACGCGGCGGTGCAGTCGGTCGCCGGTCGCCGCGGCGTCGCGGTGTCGATGCCGTCCGCCGGTGGCGGTGGCGGCGCCACCGTCGACGCTGCCGCGCTCGGCGAGTTCGCCGAGGGCATCACCGGCTCGAACGGTGTGCTCGCCAAGACCGCGCGTCTGATCCTGTCCGAGCTGGGCCTGGCCGACGCGGTCTCGGACCTCGCGGACAAGGCGGACACCGAGCTGGTCGACCTGGTCTCGGCGGAGCTCGGTTCCGACTGGCCGCGGCTGGTCGCCCCGGCGTTCGACGCCCGCAAGGCCGTGCTGATCGACGACCGGTGGGCGACGGCCCGTGAGGACCTGGCCCGCGTGTGGCTCGGTGCCGAGATCGCCGCGGAGCGCTTCGCCGGTGCGGGCGCCACGGTGGCCGCGCACGCCACGTTCTGGGCGGGTAAGGCCACCGAGGCCGGCCGCGCGGAGCTCGCGCCGACCTTCGAGGCGATCGCGACCGCTGCCCGGCAGACCGGCGACGCCGAGTACGCGGGCGAGGTCGCCGTCGTCACCGGCGCCAGCAAGGGCGGGATCGCGGCCGCGGTCGCGGCGAAGCTGCTCGCCGGCGGCGCGACGGTCGTGGTCACCACCTCGAGCCTGAGCGACAGCCGCCTGGGCTTCTACAAGGAGCTGTACGCAGGCAACGCGCGGTCCGGTGCGGCCCTGTGGGTGGTCCCCGCCAACATGGCGTCCTACTCCGACGTCGACGCGTTGGTGCAGTGGCTCGGCACCGAGACCGTGGAGACCGCGGGCGGCGCCAAGAAGCTGATCAAGGAGGCCCTGACCCCGACGCTGCTGTTCCCGTTCGCCGCGCCGCGCGTGGTCGGGTCGATGGCCGACGCCGGTGCCCGCGCCGAGATGGAGATGCGGGTCCTGCTGTGGTCGGTGGAGCGGCTCATCGCGGGGCTGGCCGACATCGGCTACGACCGCGACGTCGACACCCACCTGCACGTCGTGCTGCCGGGTTCGCCGAACCGCGGCAAGTTCGGTGGCGACGGTGCGTACGGCGAGGCGAAGGCCGCGCTGGACGCGATCGTCAACCGCTGGCACGCCGAGCGCGCGTGGGCCGAGCGGGTCACCCTCGCCCACGCCCTCATCGGCTGGGTCCGGGGCACGGGCCTGATGGGCGGCAACGATCCGCTGGTCGAGGCCGCCGAGGCCGCCGGGGTGCGCACCTGGTCGACCGACGAGATGGCCGTCGAGCTGCTGAAGCTCGTCACCGCCGGCTCCAAGGAGTCCGCCGCGGCCGCGCCGCTGGTGGCGGATCTGACCGGGGGCCTGTCCGAGGCCGACATCGACCTGCCGGCTCTGGCCAAGCAGGCCCAGGAGGAGGCCGAGGCGAACGCCGCGGCCGAGACCGGGTCCGACGAGGTCACCATCGCGGCGCTGCCCGCGCCGCCGCGCCTGGACGCGACGACGCCCGCGCCGGAATGGAAGGCGCTCGACGTCGATCCCGCCGATCTGGTGGTCATCGTCGGCGCCGGCGAGCTCGGCCCGTACGGCTCGGCCCGCACCCGCTTCGAGATGGAGGTCGACGAGGAACTGTCGGCCGCCGGTGTGCTCGAGCTGGCCTGGGTCACCGGCCTGGTGGCGTGGGAGAACGATCCCACGCCGGGCTGGTACGACGCGGAGACCGGCGAGCTGGTGCCCGAGGCGGAGATCGCCGACCGGTACCACGACGCGGTGGTCGAGCGCTGCGGCATCCGCCGCTACGGCGACGACGGCGCGATGATCGACAATGCGGCGCCGCTGCTGACCTCGGTGTTCCTGGACAAGGACCTGTCGTTCGTGGTCGGGTCCGAGGCCGAGGCCCGGGCGTTCGTCGACGCCGACCCGGAGAACACCGTCGCGCAGTCGGTTCCGGACAGCGGTGACTGGACCGTCACCCGCAAGGCCGGCACCGAGATCCGGGTGCCCCGCAAGATGAACCTGACCCGCACGGTCGGTGGCCAGATCCCGACCGGGTTCGACGTCACCAAGTGGGGCATCCCCGCCGACATGGCCGAGTCCGTGGACCGGGTGGGCCTGTGGAACATCGTGACCACGGTCGACGCGTTCCTCTCGAGCGGTTTCACCCCGTCGGAGCTGATGCGCTGGGTGCACCCCTCGTATGTGGCGAACACCCAGGGCACCGGCATGGGCGGCATGACCTCGATGCGGTCGCTGTACATCGACACGCTGCTCGGTGAGTCCCGCGCGAACGACATCCTGCAGGAGGCCCTGCCGAACGTCATCGCCGCGCACGTCGTGCAGTCGTACGTCGGTGGCTACGGCGCGATGGTGCATCCGGTGGCGGCGTGCGCGACGGCCGCGGTGTCGGTCGAGGAGGGTGTCGACAAGATCAAGCTGGGCAAGGCGCAGCTGGTCGTCGCCGGCGGTTTCGACGACCTCGGTATCGAGGGCATCGTCGGGTTCGGTGACATGTCGGCCACCGCGAAGTCGGACGACATGACGGCCAAGGGCATCAGCGATCGCCGGTTCTCCCGCGCCAACGATCGCCGGCGCGGTGGGTTCGTCGAGTCCGCCGGTGGCGGCACGGTCCTGCTCGCCCGCGGCGACCTGGCACTGGAGATGGGCCTGCCCGTCCTCGGTGTGGTCGCGTGGGCCGGTTCCTTCGCCGACGGCGTGCACACCTCGATCCCGGCTCCGGGCATCGGTGCCCTCGGCGCGGGTCGCGGTGGGCTCGAGTCGGGCCTGGCGCGGGAGCTGCGCAAGCTCGGTGTCACCGCCGACGACATCGCGGTGATCTCCAAGCACGACACCTCCACGGCGGCCAACGACCCGAACGAGGCGGAGCTGCACGAGCGCCTGGCGGGGTCGCTGGGCCGCAGCGACGGTGCGCCGATGTTCGTGGTGTCGCAGAAGTCGCTGACCGGTCACGCCAAGGGTGGCGCGGCGGCGTTCCAGCTGATCGGCCTGTGCCAGGTCCTCAGCCAGGGCGTCGTCCCGCCGAACCGCAGCCTGGACTGCGTCGACGACAAGATGGCCGGGTTCGAGCACCTGGTGTGGCCGCGCACCCCGCTCCGCTTCGGCGAGCGGTACGCGCTCAAGGCCGGTCTGCTGACCAGCCTCGGGTTCGGCCACGTGTCGGGGCTGATCGCGGTGGTCCACCCGCAGGCGTTCGTCGAGGCGATCCCGGCGGAGCGCCGGCAGGCCTACGTCGAGCAGGCTCAGGCCCGCGCCGTCGCCGGTAAGCGCCGCCTCGCGGAGGCGATGACCGGGGGTGCGGCCCTGTACCAGCGGCCCGCCGACCGCCGCTTCGGCGGGGACTCGGTGCCGGCGGACGCGGCACGCCAGCTCGAGGCCGACGTGCTGCTCTCGCCGCAGGCAAGACTGGGCGACGGCGACGTGTACCGTTCGGGTCTGCCCGGCTGCAAGTAGCCGCCGGCCGCACGGTCACAGAGAGCGGGTCACGGGACGGATGGGAGTTGCGGGGATCGGGTTCGACCTGGTCACGGTGTCGGAGTTCGAGGAGCAGCTGGGCCGCGCAGGTACGGCGATGCTCTCGAACTTCACGCCGGGCGAGCGTCGGGACGCGAACACCCGCAGCTCCCGTCCCGGCCGGCACTTCGCCGCCCGGTGGGCTGCGAAGGAGGCGCTGATCAAGGCGTGGTCGGCGTCGCTGTTCGGCAGCCCGCCGGTGCTGCCGGAGACCGTGCACCGGCAGATCGAGGTGGTCTCCGACGCGTGGGGGCGGCCCGGGATCCGGCTGCACGGCGACGTCGCCGCGCACCTGACCGGGGTGCGGATCCACGTCTCGCTCACGCACGACGGAGACATGGCGGGGGCGTTCGTCGTGCTCGAGGAGGACCCGCAGGGGTAGCGGCCCGGGTTTCAGGCGGAGGAAGTGCGGACTTCCTCCGCCTGCCGCGTTTCGGGGTCGTCGGCCCGGCGGGACTCCTCCGCCCGGGAGGCCTCCTCACGGCGCTTGCGTCGCTTGGCGCTCGTCCGGGACTCCTTCTCGGCCACCATCAGGTATGCGCCCATCAGCCGCTTGAGTTCGACGACCGCGTCGGCGTGGCTCTGGTCGTCCTGCACGGAGAAGTTCAGCATCGAGTACACGACGTGCACGAGCACCTCGGCCATCAGGGTGCGGCGCTCGCGGGGGGTGTCGGGCATCAGCGGAGCCAGCATCCGCGCGATCTGCTCGGCGAACTCCTTCTCGTGGATCGCGCCGGTCGCCCGCGTCGACGGGGTGGACTGCATCGCCAGCCACACCTCCCGCCGCGACGGGTCCGACATCCACAGCCCGGCGAGATGGTCGACGAAGGAGTTGAGGAACCGCAGCCAGTCCACGGACGGGACGACGCCGTCGAACTTGGCGAGTTCGTCCTGCACGCCCACCAGGTCCTGCCGGTTCAGTTCACAGACGATGACGTACTTGTTGGCGAAGAACTGGTAGAGGGTGCCGATGGGGACGTCGGCCCGGGCGGCCACCTCTTCGCAGGTGAACGACTCGAAGCCGACCTCGGTGAGCAGTTCGCGGGACGCGGCGAGCAGCGCGTCGAACTTGCGCCGGCTGCGCTCCTGCGTCGGGCGGCGGCGCGGCACGAGCTCCTGGGGGGCCGCCTGGACCTCCAGCGCCGGGTCGATTCGGCGTGGGGTACGGCCGCGCTTCGTTGCAGACTCCACGCGCCCAGGCTAGCCGGAGGTTGTCCGAATTCCGAACTTCTAGCTGTGAGGGCGAGTCCCAGCTAACACCGCGGAGCCGCCGTCGGCTCACTTGACGAGGGTGAACTGCATGACGTCGATGTGTCCCGTCCGGAAGTGCTCGGCGGAACCGTTCAGGTACTTCATGAACCGCTCGTACATCTCCTCCGACGACAGGGCGACCGCCTCGTCGCGGCGGGCCGACAGGGCCGCGGCCCAGTGTTCGAGGGTGCGGACGTAGTGCGGAGCCAGGGCCTGGATGCGGTCGACCCGGAACCCCGCCCGCTCCGCGCCGTCGACCACCGTCTCCGGCTGCGGCAACTGCCCGCCGGGGAAGATCTCCCGTTTGATGAAGATGTGGAACAGCGCGTTCTCGCGGGTCACCGGGATTCCCCGCTCGCGCAGGGTGGTGAGCCGGTGCCCCACGATGGTGTGCAGCAGCATCCGGCCGTCCGGCGGCAGCATGTCGTGGCACTTGGTGAAGAACTGGTCGTAGCGTTCGCTCCGGAAGTGCTCGAACGCGCCGATGCTCACGATGCGGTCCACCCGCCCGTCGAACTCCTCCCAGCCCTGCAGACGCACGTCCACGGTGCGGGGGCCGGGCAGTCGCGCGGCGAGATCGCGGACGTGCTCGTACTGGTTTCGGCTGAGGGTGAGCCCGATGGTGTCCACGTCGTAGTGCGTGGCCGCACGCAGCATCGTCGAGCCCCAGCCGCATCCGACGTCGAGCAGTGTCATGCCCGGGTGCAGGTCGCACTTGCCGAGCGACAGGTCGACCTTGGCGGCCTGGGCCTGCTCGAGCGTCATGTCGTCCCGCTCGAAGTACGCGCAGCTGTAGGTCATGGACGGGTCGAGGAACAGGGTGAAGAACTCGTCCGAGAGGTCGTAGTGGGACTGGACCTGCCGGTAGAAGGGCGTGAGTGCGGTCTGCGGACTGGGTGGCATCGCAGTGCCTTCCGTTCGAGGGTCGGCCGGCCCCCCGCCTCCCGTGGACCGTTCCGCCCGTTGGCGACCCCGACATCGCGAAATGTACGCCGGATATCGGCGCGCCGGGCATGCTTCGATCGGGACGGGCTGTACCCGTACCGAAAACGAGACACAACGATCGGGAGGTGCCGTGGACGTCGCGGAGATGTGCGAGCGGGTGCGCCGGCTCCTGCCGGCAGCGCGCGCGGACCTCGCGGAACTCGTGGCCTTCCGGTCGGTGGCGGATCCGCGTCTGTTCCCGCCCGAACAGTGTGTCGCGGCCGCGGAATGGGTGCGCGACGCGTTCACCGCCGTGGGCATCGAGGGCACGGGGCTGATCGAGACCTCCGACGGCTCCCTCGCGGTGTTCGGGCACACCCCCGCACCGCCGGGGGCGCCGACCGTGCTGCTCTACAGCCACTACGACGTGCAGCCCCCGGGCGACGAGTCGCTGTGGCACAGCCCGCCGTTCGAGCTCACCGAACGCGACGGCCGGTGGTACGGCCGCGGTGCCGCGGACTGCAAGGGCAACCTGGTGATGCATCTGCTCGCGCTGCGGGCGCTGCGTGAACTCGGGCCGCTGCCGGTCGGGGTCCGGATCGTCGGCGACGGCTCGGAGGAGACCGGCGGCGGTGGTCTCGAGGACCTCGCCCGGGCGCGTCCCGAGCTGTTCGCCGCCGACCTGGTGCTCGTCGCGGACTGCGGCAACGCGGAGGCGGGACGGCCGACCCTCACGACGTCGCTGCGCGGCCTGGCGAACGTCGTCGTGCACGTCGACGCCCTGGCCGGGGAGATCCACTCGGGGCAGTTCGGCGGCGCGGCCCCCGATGCTCTCGCTGCGCTGGTGCGCCTGCTGTCGAGCCTGCGCGACGAGGCCGGCGACACCGTGATCGACGGCCTCGACAGCCACGGCACGTGGGAGGGCGAACCCTATCCGGACACCACGTTCCGCGCGGATGCCGGTGTGCTCGAGGGAGTCTCGTTGCTGTCGTCCGGGACGGTCGCCGACGCCGTGTGGGCGCGGCCCGCGGTGACGATCCTCGGGATCGACGCGCCACCCGTCGTCGGCTCGGCGGCCGCGGTCGTGCCGCGCGCGTCCGCGCGGCTGAACCTGCGGGTCCCACCGGGGACGGACCCGCTCGCCGCGCAGGATGCCCTCGTCGCGCACCTGCATGCGCACGCGCCCTGGAACGTGCGGGTGCGGGTCGACCGGGAGGGTGTGAGCGAACCGTTCCGGGCGGCGACCGGCGGGCCGGGATACGCCGCGCTGCAACGGGCGCTCGGCGCCGTCTACGGACGCGAGGTCGGCACGGTCGGGCAGGGCGGCTCGATCCCGCTGTGCACCGTGCTGCAGCAGGTGCTGCCGGACGCGGAGATCGCGCTGCTCGGCGTGGAGGAGCCCGGCGCCCGCATCCACGCGCCCGACGAGAGCGTCGACCCGTCCGAACTCGAGCACATGGCCGTCGCGGAGGCGCTGGTCCTCGCCTCACTCGGCCGGTGAACCGGAGGTCAGACCGACAGGTCGCGGCGCAGTTTCGCGACGTGCCCCGTGGCGCGGACGTTGTACTGCGCGACCTCGATCCGGCCGTCCTCGTCGACGACGAACGTCGAACGGATCACGCCCGTGACGGTCTTGCCGTACATCTTCTTCTCACCGAACGCACCCCATGCCGTCAGCGTGGTCCTGTCCGGATCCGACAGCAGCGGGAACGTCAGCTGCTCGGCGTCCCGGAACTTCGCGAGCTTGGCCGGCTTGTCGGGGGAGATGCCCACGACGGCGAGCCCGGCGCCGTTCAGGTCGGCGAGGCTGTCGCGGAAATCGCAGGCTTGCTTGGTGCACCCGGGAGTGCTTGCCGCGGGGTAGAAGTACACGATCACCTTGCGTCCGCGGTAGTCCGACAGGGATACCTCGTTGCCGTCCGCGTCGGGGAGGGTGAATTCGGGAGCCGTGTCGCCGGGAGCGAGCCTGCTGCTGTTTTCCGTCACCTCCGAGAGGGTAACGGACCTGTGCGTCCACTACCGTGGTCGCAGCACAGTGCAGCGACCAACTGGAGGATCACGTGGGTAGGGACACCGAGGCCATCGAACGGGACATCGAGAACGCCCGCAACCAGCTTGCGAGCACCCTCGACGAATTGAGTGTGCGCGCCAGCCCGAAGAACGTGATGGCGCACACCAAGCAGACCGTGATGGAGAAGGTGAACCAGCCCAACGTCAAGTACGCGCTCGTCGCGGTGGGCGCCGTCGTCGGTGCGCTGGTGCTGCGCAAGCTGTTGCGCTGAATTCTGTCGCGCCGAGTTCTGTCGCGCCGAGTTCTGTCGCGCCGAGTTCTGTCGCGCCGAGTTCCGGCCCCGAAGGGCACCGTCGTCCGGCGTACCGGACCGCGGTGCCCTTCGTCGTCTCCGGGCGGCGTCGGCGCGCGGGCCGATCGGTGACCTTGGACCGTTCCGAGTTCGATCATGGCGTGATTGACTGAGAGTGAGCCACACCGCGCCATCTCGGAGGGGGCTGACGGCCATGCCGAACGCACAGCGGATTGCACGACTTCTTCTCGTCTCGATCCTGACCGCCGTGGCCCTGCTCGGCTCCGGGGCTGCGGCCACTGCTGGGACGCTCGGCGGTGCTTCGCCGACACGGCTGCCCACGTCGGCGCTCGAGCCGGCGAACGGCGCGGTGGTGGGGGTGGGGCACCCGGTGACCATCCGGTTCGGCGCCCCCGTCGCCGACCGCGCCGTCGCCGAGCGTGCCGTCGAGATCACCACGTCGAAGCCGGTGAGCGGCCACTTCGCGTGGCTCGACGACCGCCGGGTGCAGTGGGTTCCCGACGACCTCTGGCCGGGGCACACCACCGTGACCGTCGCCGTCGCCGGAGCGCGCACCCAGTTCCAGGTGGGCGACGAGTTCGTCGCCGTCGCGAACCGCTCGACGCACCAGTTCACGGTCCTCCTCAACGGCGAGGTGGTACGGACGATGCCGACGTCGATGGGCAAGCCCGGCTACGAGACCCCGGTCGGCACGTTCTCGGTGCTCGAGAAGTTCCGCGACCTCGTGATGGACTCGTCCACCTACGGCGTCCCGATCGACTCCCCGGAGGGCTACCGCATCGACACCGAGTACGCCGTGCGGCTCACGTGGGGCGGCATCTTCGTGCATGCCGCGCCGTGGTCGGTGGACTCGCAGGGGTATGCGAACGTCAGCCACGGGTGCATCAACCTGAGCACCGAGAACGCGCAGTGGTACTTCGACCGGGTGAAGATCGGCGATCCCGTGATCGTGGAGGGCTGACCGGCGGGCTTCGCCCGCCGGCGCACCGGACCCGGGACGGCTACTTGATCACTGCGCCCGCGTCGATCGGCAGGTGCACCCCGGTGACATAGCGGCCCGCGTCGCTGACCAGGAACAGGATCGCGTTGCTGATGTCGACCGGTTCGACCCATTCGATCGGCAGGGCGTTCATGGTCTTGAACGACTCGCCCGCTTCCTCCCGGGTGATCTCCGACGGCTTCTTGTCCGGGTTGAAGACCGCGTAGGTCTGCTCGTTGTGGATCATGTCGGTGTCCACCGACGTGGGATGCACCGAGTTGACCCGGATCATGTGCGGGGCGAGCTCGTTGGCGAGGGTCTTCGTCAATCCCACCACGCCGTGCTTGGCCGCGACGTAGTGCGCCAGGTTCGCCAGTCCCTTGATGCCGGCGGTGGAACTGGTGAGCACGATCGCTCCGCCACCGTCGTTGGCCTTCAGGTGCGGCACGGCCGCCCGCACCGTCTTGAACACCCCCGTGAGATTGATGTCGATCATGTCGTCCCACATCTCGTCCGTGAGCTCCTCGACGGGCGCGAAGCTGGCGATGCCGGCGTTCGCGAGGACGATGTCGAGCCGGCCGAGCTGGGCCACGCCGTCGTCGACCGCCGACTTCAGGGCGGCACTGTCGCGGACGTCGGCCTGGCCGGCGACGATCCGCCGGTCCAGCGCCTCGACCTGCCGAACCGTCTCGGCCAGGTCGTCCGGCGTGGCGAGGGGATAGCCCACGGAGTCGACCTGCGCACAGAGGTCGACCGCGATGATATCGGCGCCCTCCTCCGCCAGCCGGACCGCGTGACTGCGGCCCTGCCCGCGTGCAGCACCGGTGATGAATGCGACCTTGCCCTCGAGCTGACCCATGGTGGTACTCCTCCGGCATTCGGTGTGATGTTCGTCCCACAGTAGGTGGGTTCGACGGGCATCGGACCGAAATCGCAAGGCGGCTCGGCACACTCAGTCGTCGCGGCATGCCTGTGCGAGCCGGACACGCACGCCTCGTCGTCATCTGATGTGCGGCGCGGATACTGCCTCGTTCACGAGGGAGAGGAAGCGCCGTCCTCCTTTCGGGGGAGTGGTGGTGTCGGGCGAACCTGTCGGTGGGGTCGGTTAGCGTGCCGGCATGGGGGTCGAGGTGGTGCGCTACAACTACCGGTTGCGGCCGGGCACCACCGCCGCGGCTGCCCTGATCGCCGAGTGGCATCGCTGCCGGTTCCTGTGGAACGAAGCCGTCCACCAGTTCGCCACGGGCCGCCCACCGAGTTTCGGGACACTCGGCAAACAGTTGACCGAGGCGCGGGCCCGCTCGTCGTGGTTGCGGGACGGCTCCCAGGTCGCCCAGCAGCAGATGCTGCGTACCTACGCGCAGGCGTTGGACGCGTCGTGCACGGTCGAGGGCCGGGGCCGGCCGCGGTTCAAGGC
>SWCF01002312.1_pt1 | contig 10723 bp, 7 predicted proteins | sample 4690081 | NCBI WGS metagenome assembly SWCF01 (sample SAMN10267280, study PRJNA491770) | bioreactor metagenome | isolation source: DHS bioreactor inoculated with | place: Japan: off Shimokita Peninsula
GTCGTACCTGTCTACATGGATACCTCGACGCAGACCACCACAACCACGCCCGAACCAGCCTCGACCGATGCCCCCGAACCACTCGGCGCACGCCTCGCGCGGGAGAGCCGCGCAGCGCAGGGCCTGCCTCCGGTCATCGCTGACCCACGGGTGCGTGAGCAACTGCAAGCCCTCTGCGGCCTGCCGAAGGCGCGGGGGCGTTAGGCGCGCCAGACGAACTCGACCCGATGTGCGAGAATCCCCGCCCGGTACACCTCACGGCGGGCATGAAACGCTTCGACGGTCTCATTGCGCCGCCTCGCCGGTGTCGCGCCGTTCATCCCCCTGGGCAGGGCGTGAACGAGGACGGCTTCAAGGACGAGACTGGCGGCCTGGTGCTGCCACATCGGGGTACGGTCGGCCCACTCCTGTGCGACGGTCGTCATATCAATCGACGGGCCAGTGTGCTCCGGCACCGTGGCGGCGTACTCGCGGCGGGTGCGTTCGATGCGTTCGGCGATCCGTGAGCGTTGCCGCACCCACATCGACTTGTCGATCAACCCGTCGTAGTAGTCATCATCGAGCCGGGCGAGGCGTTCCCGGTCGGCATCGAGCGTCGCGGCAAGCCCCACTCGTGCGGCCTGATCCGCGCCCGGAGACTGGCGCTTGGCGGGGTTGAGGGTGATCTGCTCGAACGTCGCGAGCACGGCTTCCTCCACGAGTTTGGTGAGGTCGCCGGAACGGATCGAGCGGTTGCACCCGCCCGGCACCTGTTGCACACACTGATACACCTGGCCGCGATGCAGCATGGCGCGTCCGCAGGTCGAGCAGCGGATCAGACCCGAGAACGGATACAGCCGTTTCGCCGCCCCACTGCCGGGCTGATGGAAGTTTCGGGCCTGCTTGCGGGCATCGAGCACATCGGAGACCTGCTGCCAGGTGTCCTCGTCCAAGATCGCGGGCCACGCGGCGGTCGTCTGCATCAGGGAGGTTTTCGACCGGGTGCCGTCCGGCAACAACGGTCGATACTCCCGTACCCCCTTGATCGAGGGGTTGCGCAGCACCAGTTTGAGTGTCCGATCCGACCACCGGCACCCGTGCGTCGTACGGATACCCCGCCGGTTCCAGTCGGTGAGAATCCGGTACAACGTCTCTCCGGCCAGCACCCGCCGCGCGGCTTCCCGCACCAACTCGGCAGCCTCGGGGTCGATCACGAGCGTGTGGTTCTCGGCGCGGTAGCCGAACGGCACCTGCCCACCATGCCAAGTGCCCTCGATGGCCTGCTGCTTCGCCGCCCGAGCGACACGGCGGGCGGTGTCGGCTGAGGACTTGTTCGCCATCGCGACCAGCACCCGCGCCATCGCCACATCAGAATCCGTATCCAACCTCAGCGAGCCGGTCACGGAGCGGACGCTGAAGCCGTTGAGTACCTTGGCGTCGATCAGGTCTTCCAAGTCTCTCGGGTCGCGCACCGCCCGATCCAGGTCGTAGGCGATCATCACCCCGGCGCGCTGCTCGCTGAGGTGCTTCAACATCGCGCGGAACTCCGGGCGCACCACGCGCCGCACCCGCTCACCCGTCGGGAGTGTGATCGTGCGCTGCTTGAACGCCGACGTGTCGTTCTCCCGGTACACCTGGGCGACTTCCCACCCGTGCGCTGCCGCATACGCCCGGCAGTCAGCTTCCTGCCGGTCAACACCGCGCTCGGTGCCCTCGGGATCATCACTGATCCGCACATACACCACCGCCCGCAACGACGGCGACGCCTGCGCCGTCGCCTGGTCGTTCGGCTCATTGCCTGCGGTTCGTTCCTGCTGATCGTGGCTCATCTCAGCCACCGCCTTCCTAGCTCTCATCGAGAGGTAGGTGCGTTTACAGAACCTCGGCTACGCGACCACGGTGCACCGCTCCCAGGGCATGACGGTGGGAAGCTGCCACGTGCTCGCCGGAGCGAACATGGACCGCCAGTCGCTGTATGTGGCGCTCAGCCGCGGCAAGAACACCAACATCGTCTACGCCGCCCACGACGAGCTGCCCGACTGGGACTTCGAACATCACCCCGACGAGCATCCCGGCGCGATGGGTCTGCTCGCGAAGATCATCGCCCGCGACGGCTCGCAGCGCACCGTGCATCAGATGATCGAGGACGAACAGCGCAAGGCCGCGTCCTGGTCGACGATCACCAACAGCTACATGCTGGCCGTCGGGGAGCTGTACGAGGACTACACCGAGCAACTGCTGAACCGGATCCTCACCGACGAGCAGTTCGGCTGGGTGCACGGCCTCGGCGGGTGGGATCAGATCGTCACCTCCGTCGCCCAGTCGGAAACCTTCGGCTGGGACACCGAGGCCCTGCTGCGCCAGGCAGCGTCGGTGATGAGCGCCGAAGGCAAGGCCGGGCGGATCGACACCGACCGCAACTCCCCCGGCCGGGTCATCGCCCGCGCCCTGAAAGAGCGCATCGATGCCGAGGACGCAGCGCGGCTGCCGCGCCGCCGCACCGACGCGGTGGCCGCCTACCGCGTGCCCGCGTTGACCGAGGCCGCGGCCGAAGCGGATCCGATCCTCGCCGCCTACGCCCGCTCGTGCGAGCAGCAGATGCACGCGTTCATCGACTCCTACACCACCACCGCACTCGAACGCAGCGCCCCGTGGATCGTCGCCGTCGGCCAGCGGGGAACGGACCCCCGTCGGGTGCGCCGGTGGGAGTCCACGGTGCGGGAGATCGCGATCTCGCGGGTGCTCGCCCACGCACCCGACGACGAGAACGATCCGATGGCGCACCTCCGCGAAGCCCGGAAGACAGCCCTCACCGCGAACATCGCACGGTTGCATCGGCCCGAACAGGCCACCGACGAGGTGGTCGGCCCGTACGCCCGCTACACCGACGCCGAACTGAATTCGGCACGGGCGCTCAGCCGGGGCCGGCTCACCGAAGACGCGATGCTGCTGTCGCTGGCCAAGGACGAGCTCGACCGGGCACGAGGCGAGGCGTCCGCTCTCGGAGCCGTCGAACGGTCCCTGGCGCAGGTCGAGATCGACGAACGCAACATCGCGGCGGTGCGTGCTGCCCGCGCCTGCCTCGACGCCCTGACTCGTTCCCCGCAGGCCACCGAACAGCAGATCGATGCTGCCCGCGCCGCCGTGGCCGCAGCCGAACAGGTGGCACCACTCGAGCGTCGCTGGGCCGTGATCGAACGCGGCGCCCAGCACTACCGGGCTGCCGAAGCTGCCAAGGCCCGCGCCCGCGCCACCGACGACCAGGCCCTCGGCCGGATCACCGACCGCATCACCCGACTCGACGAGTCGATCGCCACCGAACGCACCATCCTCGGTCAGATCGACGCCGAACTCGCCCGCCGCAACGCCGGCGGAACCGACTACACCACCGGCAACCCGACGCGACAGACCCAGGTGGACTCGTCGGCGAACGCCCCAATCGACCGCGACCCGCTCGAACACGACAACGGTCCAGAACGGGAACTGTAGGCCCGGCGGCTGCGAGCACATCCGAACAGCACAAGGAGAACAACGATGGCGGACAACGACCAGAAGCGACGGTTTCTGCGCAACCGCGGACGGTCGGCCCACCCCACCGACGCCTCGATTCCGCCGTCCTCGGAGACCGCGGCCCCGGCCGGTGTGCCGGCGGTGCCGCAGCGCAGGCCGGCCAGGGCGCAGGCCACCCAGGACGTTGTCGACCTCGTGGGTTTTCTCCGTGCAGCGGAGAATCGACGCGCTCAGGGCCGGCCGGCACCCACACCGAAGTCGATGCGCGACGTTCTCGGTGCGTTCCGTGGACAGCCCGCGCAGCAGACCTCCATCCAGGTTCTGGCAGCGGCAGCGACCACTCGACACCTGGGCGCGCAGGCGCAGAACACCCGCAGGTGGGAACGGTTGGCGCAGGAGAATGCTGCGCGACTCGAAGCGCTGCGAGCACAGCAGTACCGCCAAGAACAGCAGCGGTACGTGCAGGTGCAGATGCGCCCGGACGAGATCGACCGGGCGCATGGCCGAGAAAGAAGCCGCCGACCGGAACAGCGACAAGCGCGTCTTCGACGCCGCTGCGGCGGTCGCGTTGAGCTACGCTGCGGCCAAGAGTGTGCCGTCGTTCGACAAGCTCGCCGACCTGTCCGCCCAGCACCTCGAGGTGGTCGAACCCACCGCGGACGTGCCGGCCTCAGGGGCCGAAGCCTTCGCCCGCGCTGCCGACGCCGACACCGTAGAGATGAACTTCGACAAGGACGCGGACAGGTCGCCGGCGCCCGGCGGCCCCGATGCACGCACCGAACCGGTGGTCGACGGCCACGAAGCGGATGTGTCCGACCAGCTCGAACGGGTCGAAGCGCCCGCACCCACGGACCGCGGGGATCTGGGCAGGATCGGGGCGGTGCTCGAGTCCGCCGGCCGGGGTCTGGCCACCGCGGTCGGCCCGATCAACGGTGACGACGAAGTCGCCCCTCCCCTGTCTCCGGTCGACCTGAACCAGCTCAGTCAGGAACTGCTCGATGCGATCGGTGCTGCGATGAGCAGTCACCCCCGGTCGGTGGCCGAGATGCTCAACATCGAACGCCGACCCGACCACACCAACGAGGCCGCGTTTGTTCCCGCGATGGGTATCGAACACAGCCAGGAAGCAACACTCAGTTGCTGATCGTGATGGCTATGCCGTGCCGGGCAGATCCGGAACCGAGGGCAGGACTGCGCGAGCCTGATTGGATCGCTCAGCGAGTGCCATCAATCTGTAGAGGAAGTGGCCGCTACGAGTCTGAGCATCTCGCTCTCCAGAATGGCCACGGCTTCGCCTTCGCGCGCGTTGGAGTCCATGTGCGCTCCTATTCGGAGAAAGGACGCTCCGGTGTCCTGCGGCGGCGGGGAGCTCAGACCTGCTTCGGCACACCGAGGTGGACATGAAACGGCTGTACAGTCCACCTATCATGGGAAGGGCCAGGGCCGAGTGTGGGAAGTCAGAGTAGGGGTGGGACAGATGAGCGTCGTCACGCCGAAGACCCTGCGTCAACAGCTCGTGCAGTCCGCGGTCCTGGACAAGATCGTGACCAGCGGCATCTCGATCGACACTGAACCCGTGCGCCGCAGCCTCCAGACGATCCGCCGACAGGTCAACCGCAGTCCGCTGATGGACCGCTACATCGATCGCTGGGACAGGATCGTCCGCGACAACGATATCGACGGTATCCGCAAGATCGTTGAGTCGGACGATGACACCAGCCGGGAGATGCGGAATCTGTCCCCGCTGTCGGTGCTGCTCAGCGAGGACGAACGCCGACGCGTGCTCACCGAGTTCGGAACCCGGTTCAAAGCCGGCACGACACGGTGAATCGGGAAGAACTCGGTCGCGCGATCAAAGCTGCGTGCGCCAATCTCGACGAGCCTCGTGTGATCGTCCTCGGCTCTCAATCAATCCTCGGTAGCTTCGACACCGATGAGCTGCCCCCTGCGACCTTCCTGTCCCGTGAAGTCGATATCCTGCCGTTGAGTGGGATCACGGACCCGCCCTCGGTCGAGGACAAACTTCTGTTGCTCGATGCCCGGCTCGGCGAGGACTCCCCTTTCCACACTGCCTTCGGTTTCTACGTCGAAGGTATCCACAAGGACGTCGTGGTCCTGCCGACGAACTGGGGACAATCGGCTCGTCCACTTCGTTGTCGACGACGACGCATCCAGCCTGTACGGCCGGGCCGGGCTGTGTCTGGACCCGGTGGATCTGTGTGTGGCCAAGACGATCGCCGGTAGAGAAAAGGACTACGAGTTCGTCGCGGCACTTGTAGCGGAACAACTCGTCACGGCCGCCGACATCCAGGCCCGGATAGCCGGCGGCATCGACTGGCCGCCGACCTACACCGAAAACAAGGAACGATCCCTTGCCAGGGCTCAGAGCTGGCTGGACTATCTGTCGAGTTCGGCTGCGGTGCGTCCCGGCGGAAGCGCCACCACACCCACGTCACCGCCGACGGCTGGACCCGACATCACTGCTGCACTCCTCGGGCATCCGCGCCCGATCAAGCAGATGTTGAGTCGAAGGACCCGAGAGCCGAACAGCGCGGGACCGGAGCTTCCCGATGACGGCCCTGTACGAGAGGCAGGGCCCGACCTGTCGCGTTGACGGCCTCGCCGTCGGCGAGGCAGCTGTGTTCGGCATCGACCGTATCCATGAGATGCAGCACGAAGGAACGACATACGCTCGATCCTGCTCTCATCACTCATCGTTCGTTCTGCCTCGAGAGTGCGTCGAGGACCGTTGGCGGTACGGGATCGGAGGGCATGGCCGGCCAGCCCATGAAGCTGCGGTCGGCTTTGGCGTTGGCCATCGGTCCGGTGTCGCCGTCGAGGATGACCCGCAGGTGGGGTTCGAGGTGCTGTATCCACCAGGAGGACATGGCGGACATCGAGTCCGAGGCGCGTGCTTCTTCCCATGCCTGGTGCAGTGCGGCCAGTCGGGCGAGGACCTCGGGGTAGGCCCACCACCGCGGGTCCCAGGACATGCCGCCGTCGTTGTCGCTGATGCGGCGGCGGATCACCGGCAGGAAGAACCCTTCGACGAACTCGACGACATTGGCGAAGGCCGGCTCGATGATCGCTTCCTCGGTGTCGTCGGGCTCGTCCTGGTAGTCCTGCGCGACAGTGTCGTCGTACGCGTCGCTGTCGGGTGCTTCGTTGTTTGTGTCCCACGCCTGGGATGCGGCGGTGTCGAGGGCAACCATGATGTCAGTCCTTCGTCAGAAATTCGGAGTGGAAGAGCGCGTGGGCGCGAGATTCGGTGGTGGGCTCGGGGCCGGTGACCGTCGGTGGCTCGCCTGCGCAGTGTTTGTCCAGCAGCACCGTGGCCACGGGTTCGGGCTGGTCGGTGTATCCGACCGGCAGCGCTTTCTGCCCCGCTGCGGCGAGCTGCTTGCTCTCGCGCTGGGACTGGCGGATCGCCTCGGCGAACGGTGAGTCGCCCCAGAAGGCTTTGCGGACCAGGATCGGGGTGGAGCCACCGATCGTCACCAGCGCACGGGTTTTCGGCAGTGCCCGCAGGTCCCGCTTTTCGAAGATGGTTTCCTTCTGCCAGCTGCTCGACACGCTCGCCTGACCGCCGCTTGTGAAGAAGCCGGCGGGGCGACTGCGGGATTCGGTGTCGACGTAGTGGGTGCCGACGGCATCGACCAGGCCGGACAGGAACGCGTCGTCTTCGACGTTGCCGCCGTACCAGATCACGCTGCACGCATCGACCATGGCCTTGAAGGCTTCGCGGCCCCAGACCTTCTCCCCTTGGGAGGGGGACTGGAAGAAGGTGATGAGGATGATGCCGCGGCCACCGAAGTGCGAGTACCAGCGGGGCAGGTCTTCGAGCTTGCAGATGTTGGCGGCCTCGTCGAGCACCGCCGTCAACGGGATCGGCATCCGCTCCGAGTCCTGCCGCTCGGAGTATTCCTCCGCGCAGGTGAGGATCTGCCCGACCAGGGCACTCGAGATCGCCGAGGACGAGCCGGGCCCGTCCTTGGACAGCGCATACATCGTGTCGGTGCGGGCGACGAACTCGTCCGCAAGGAACTCCGGCAGGTCGTGGACCTGCTGACCCGGTGCGATGGTGACCTGACCGTGGGTGTCGGTGCCGATGACCACCCGCCGGTTCGGCAGGACCGCCTCGGCGTAGCGAGGCTCGTCCAACGGGGACAGAAAACGGCGGGCCATGTCGTAGAAGCCGTCACGCTGCTTGGCGTTGACGGCCTGCTTGCCGCGCATCGTGCGGGCCAGCTCCGGGTAGCCGTGCTGCTCGAGCACCGCCGGGGGGATCTGCGACTGGGTGTGGGTCAGCCACTCGATGACATGCCGGATGTCCCCGCCGGCCAGGGCGGCGGCGAGCAGGTAGGAGGCGAACAGGTCCCGGGCGTTGCCGTCGAAGTAGGCATCGACCCGGGCACCGGCATCGGTGGCGGCGGAGATGAAGTAGCCGCACACCGCCGCAGCAGAGGGCAGGTCGGTGACCGTGCGCAGCGGATCGAACCAGAAGCTCGCTCGCTGCTGCCGGTTGCCGGTGCTCACTCCTTGCAGGTCGAACACCCACACCCGCCCGCTCTGGCGGCGGAGACCGACGGTGTGCGAGTACACATCGCCGCGGTTCGAGGCCACCAGCGCGGCCCCCGGGGCGTGGCAGATCGCCGGGATCGCGAAGCCGGCGGATTTGCCCATCCGGGCACCGGCGAACGCGATGGCCACGAACTCCCAGGTCATCCGCACGGTGCGACCCCCGACCACCGTGTGCCCGAGGGGGATACCGAGATAGCCGGGATGATCTTTCGGGATCGCAGGGGCAAGCCGGTCGGTGCTGGCGGCGAGGTACGTCGGGTCGGCCTCGTCGACCTCCCGCGGATCGACCATCGTGCGAGCGAGACGATCGATCTGCTTCTCGAAGCGTGTGCCCTGAAGGTTGTCGAGCACCCCGAATCGGCGCAGCGCCCACCACCCGGCCCCCGCCAGGGCGGCGCCCAGGACGAGCTCGACGCCGAGGATGATGGTTGCCCCGGCCGGCCAGCTCGTCGACCCGAAGGCCAAGGCGAAGATCAGGCCGATGGGGTTCCAGGTGGGGTGGTTTCCCCCGCCGGTGTTGTAGGCGATCGTCGGCAGATACGCCACGACCACCAGGACGGGAAGTGCCTTGAGGAACACCTCGTCGGCGCCCGAGGAGGTGCGGGGCCGATCGCGTCGCGTCTGTGCCATGGTCGTGCGCCCTTCTACTGCTGGAATCGGTAGTCGGTCAGGCGCCACCCGTCGTCGGTGCGGACGGTGGTGGTGCGCCAGGTCTGCGGGGTCAGGCGGGTGCTGCGCCCGCCGGCGTGCAGCACCGTCTGGGTGCAGGTGACGTCGATGACGACGGTGCGCATCCCGACCGGGGCCGCCGGGGTGGTGTCCGAGTGGGCGCAGACTGCCGTCACGGCGTCTTTTGCCGCTGCCCACTGTTGCCAGTCCGCATCCGGGCGTACCTCGGCGCGGGTGCCGGAGTCGGCGACGGCGAGCAGGTCCCCGCCGAGATACGCCGTGGCCCGGATCAGGGCGTCGGTCTTGCTCTCGTCGAGCGCGGGCTGCCAGGACAGGATCATCTGCATCGCCGTGATCGCGGTCTGGTCGGCGCCCGTCTGCTGGGGCGAGAGCGGCTCGATCACCTGGTGGTCGTCGCTGCCCTCATGCACGTGCTGGCCGTCGGTGGTGTCGTTGCCGCAGCCGGCCAGGGCGACGGCGGCCGCGGTGCACACCGCCGCGACGGTGATGCGTGTGATCCTCACGGGCTTACCTCCTTTCACTGGTTGCTCATCGCCCGGTACTGCGGTTCGGCGGCGATGATCTTGTCGGCGTAGGGGCGGGTCTGCACCACGTAGTCGGTGTGCCCGGTCGGAAAACCCCCGGAGGCCAGGACCGCGCCTTCGCCGGCGTTGTAGCCGGCCAGATACAGCTCGCTGCGCCCGTTCGGTGCGGAGACCACCCCGTCTGCGATCGCGCCGTCGACGGTGGCGGCGATGGTGCACATGTAATGGCCCTGGGCCATGACCGCATCGCCGATGCTGTTCACATCGACCTTCCCGTCGCCGTCGTAGTCCTGGCCGTAGGACGCCCACGTGCCGGGCATGAACTGCGCCGGTCCCCTCGCCCCGGTCACCGACACCGGAGCGGATTCTCCGTGGCGGAAGCCGTTCTCGGCGGCGAGCTGGGCGGCGAGCAGCGACGGCGTGATCTGCGGGCAGATCGACCCGGCCCGCTCGAGCCACGGCACGAACTCGTCCGGCACGGTGCCGTCGGCGAGCCGATCGCCCAGTCCCTCACCGGAGATGAGGCAGTCCGCCGCCGCGGCGGTGGCGTTGCCGCGGCCGCCGGGCAGCGATCCCCACGACACCAACCTCTCGTCGGTGCCCTGACCCCGGACGCTGATGTGCACGTGGTCGTAGTGGTTCTGGGTTTCGCTGCCGCGGTCCTCCATCAGGCTCGGGGCACCGCCGGCGGGGTAGTAGGTCTGCCGCCAGATCACGTACTCGACGTCGAAGAACTCCGCATTGGCCAGGACGTAGTCGGTGATCTCGTCCCCGAGGGCCACCCCGTCGCCGGAGCGGTGGTGCGGGATCATCACATCCACAGCCCGGCCTTCGGTGTGATCGGTGGCGTAACCGCCGTCGGCGCGCCACCCGCCGATACCCCCGATCCGGTCGCCGAACGTCAGGTGCATCGCCCGAGCGACCTTTTTCGCATCGACCTGCAGGCCCTGCTCGGAGCCGGCCGACGGCGGCAACGGCTGCGCCAGATTCCCCTGGGACGGGGCCGGCGGCACCGGCGTGGTCGGCCCGGCCGAGGACTGTCCCGGGGCGGGGGCGGCTTCGTAGTACGGCAGCGGATCCACCGCTTCGGTGCCCCAGCCGCCGGGCCAGAGTTCCCAGTGCAAGTGCGGGCCGGTCGATTCCCCCCGGTTGCCCAGGGTGGCGATCTGCTGACCGGCGCGGACCTGCTCACCGACGGCGACGGTGTAGGTGTCGATGTGCCCGTACACGGTGGACACCAGCTGCCCACCCTGCACGTGGTCGAGGACCACCCACTGCCCGAACCCGGAGGCGGGGCCGGCATGGCGCACCACCGCGTCGGCCGAGGCGTAGATGGGGGTGCCGACGGCGCCGGCCAGGTCGATGCCCTGATGCTGGGTGCCCCACCGCTCACCGAACCCGGAGGTGAGGGTGACGGCGGAGGGATCGACCGGCTTGAC
>SWCF01004306.1_pt1 | contig 10672 bp, 9 predicted proteins | sample 4690081 | NCBI WGS metagenome assembly SWCF01 (sample SAMN10267280, study PRJNA491770) | bioreactor metagenome | isolation source: DHS bioreactor inoculated with | place: Japan: off Shimokita Peninsula
AGGAATTTTTTGAAAAAAGAATTGATAGAGCCATTAAACGCAGATCCTATTTAATGGAAAAATATAATGATTCTGCCTGGAGATTGATTCATGCAGAATCCGATCAAATTCCCGGATTGATCGTTGATCAATATAATGATGTCCTGGTTATTCAGATATTATCCAGTGGATCAGAGTTTAACCGGGAGATATTAATTGAGGCACTGAGGAATGTTACCAAACTCCATAAAATTTATGAACGTTCGGATCTGGATGTGCGAAAAATGGAAGGCTTAAAGGAAAGGACAGGAAAGATTAGCGGAGAAATACCTTCGGAAATCATAATCAATGAAGGCGGACACAAATTTATTGTAGATCTTCAAAATAGTCAAAAAACCGGTTTCTATATTGATCAGAGAATCAATCGCCGGATTGTGGCCGATTATTGTAAAAATAAAGACGTTCTGAATGTTTTCTCGTTCACTGGTGGTTTTAGCATTTATGCAGTTGGCAACAATGCCAGGAGAGTTGTTTCATTGGATAGCAGCCATGAAGCCCTGGCTCTAGCTGAGAGAAATCATATATTGAATGGATTCCCGGACCGAGAACATGAATGGCTAGAAGGTGATGCTTTCCAGGTTTTGAGAAAGATGCGCGACCAAAATCAAAAATTTGATGTCGTGATTCTCGATCCTCCAAAATTCGCTCCAACTGTTGCACGTGTCAACAAAGCAGCCAGAGCCTATAAGGACATCAATTTATTAGGTTTTAAATTGCTGAATCCGGGAGGAATTTTGGTTACCTTTTCATGTTCTGGTGGTATTCAAGAGGGTCTATTTCAAAAAATTGTATCGGATGCAGCTCTGGATGCTGGTGCTTATGCCACAATACTTCAAAAATTGTATCAGGGACCTGATCATCCGGTCAGTCTTAACTTTCCCGAAGGTGCATACTTAAAAGGCTTAATTTGTTTGAAAAATTAAGCCTTTCACGCTGGATACTAAATTCCATGAGTGGAGATGGCGGGAATCGAACCCGCGTCCGAAAGAATAGATCAGCAGATATCTACGAGCGTAGTTAGTTCATCCATTTGCGGCAATCTCAGACAACTAACAAAACTGATGATGCGCTATCTGCTCAGACCCGAAAGTCCTCTTTCATATCTCCCGCAGATTGAAATATGGCATCCTGACTTTGTGTCGCCTATTCTTCCACCGGTCAGGAAGCGGGGTAGATAGACGTGGTTCTAAAAGAACCATTCGGCTACTAGTCTCTCACTAGGCAGCGAGAGGCATAGCAGCGTACGTGTTTGTGCGATTGGCACTTGTTTTTTTGTACTGATTTTTCGAGGTCGGTACCTCTCGGCTCGCAATCTGGGACCAGCCTCTCCCGTCGAAGCCTATCATCCCCAGGTACTTTCATTATAACAAGGTTATCATAGGAGTGGAAGGGGAGTTCAACGAGTTAATTTAGAAAAAACGCAAAAAAGGAAAAGTGCGAAAACAGAAATTGAGTTTTGAAAGTTGTTGAGATCCACCTGGATATGGTTGTGTAAAATTTGTAAAATGTTGTACATGGAATAGGAGAAAGAACTGGAAAGGGATTAGAATCCTGATCATAGAGGATTATGGAAAATAAATTTTTAAAATTAGAAAATGTATCAAAAATATACATTGATGGTGCAAATAATCAGCGGAAAGTATTAGATCAAATCTCCATTTCATTTGATAGTGGGCAGATTATTGCAATATTGGGAAAAAGTGGCAGTGGCAAAAGTACTCTGCTTAACTTGATTAGTGGTATTGATTCTGTATCTTCTGGGTCCATTCAGTTTAATGGACATAGCATATCTTCGTCCTCGGAGAGATACTTAACGGAAATACGAAGAAATAATATTGGTTTTATTTTTCAATTTTTCAATTTACTACCTTCACTGACCGTTTGGGAGAACGTGATTTTACCTCTTGAATTAAAAAACCTGGTTTCGAAAGATGATTTACTGCGGGCAGAACATTTGCTTACAGAAGTTGGTATGTTTGACCGTAGAAATGATTTTCCTGACAAATTATCTGGCGGTGAACAACAGCGAGTTGCCATTGCAAGAGCTATCGTGCACTTACCGGATTTGATTCTTGCAGATGAACCAACCGGTAATCTCGATGACAAAAACGGAAAAATGGTAATGAGATTACTCTCGAAATTGGTTAAGGAAAATCAAAAAAATATGATCCTGGTAACTCATAGTCGGGAAGCAGCCAAATTTGCCGATCAAGTTTTTTCAATCATTGATGGAAAAATTATCGAATGTAAAAAACCGGAATGAGATGAAATCTGTCCCTTTGTTGTTAAAATTTAGTGTACGTCATCTCATTCGGCAAGGATGGCAAACGATTTTATTAATTATTGGTATTCTTCTAGGCGTTGCAGTTGTGATTGCTATCGATTACGCCAATGAGAGTTCTAAGAAAGCAATTTCACTCAGTTCCCAAAGTATTACCGGGAAAGCTACCCATCAGATACTGGCTTCTGGCTCAGGCATTCCCGAAGCATTTTTTGTTGAGATGATGCGAACGAGTGTTTTCAAAGAAGCCTCACCAATTATTGAAGGGTTTGTGAATGTTATAGAGTTTGATCAACAGGCTATTTTAATTCTAGGGATTGATCCACTCCTGGATTTTCCTTTCCGACAATATTACGGCAGTGGTGATAATCAATTAAGCCAGTTAGTTGCAATCATTTCAGAACCGAATAGTGGGATTATTGCAAAGGATCTGGCGGAAGAGTATAACCTCTCTTTAGGGGATGAAATTAATTATGTTTTTGAAGGAAAACCCGGAAAAATAAAAATTGTCGGATTGATAGCTTCAGAGGAGCCAATTGTAAAAGAATCTCTCAAAGGTTTGATCATTGCTGATATTTCAACTGCTCAAACAGCATTTAATAAAATCGGTTATTTGGACAGGATTGATTTGATTATCGATGATCCAAACCAGGAAAAAGTCATCAAGAATAAGTTGCTGCCAGGGTTGGTCATCCGTGCAACCAGCGAACAAAATACACAATTAAATAACATGGTGGCTGCATTTCAACTCAACCTGACTGCACTCAGTTTATTGGCACTGGTCGTGGGTGGATTTCTGATCTATAACACTATGACATTTTCTGTCATCCAAAGAAGAGAATTAATCGGGTTGTATCGCAGTCTCGGCTTTTATCGTTCAGAAATATTCTTTATGATCATATTTGAAGCATTGGTGATTGGAATTATTGGTACTTTTCTGGGTGTGCTGGTTGGAATATTTCTTGGAAGTGAAACAGTCAACTTAATTTTACAAACCATCAATGATTTATATTATGTAACCACCGTGAAAAGTGTATCAATCCCGGTTGCGAGTGTAATTAAAGGCACTTTGCTGGGTATTTTTGCGACTGTCTTCGTTTCAATTCCACCAGCTCTAGAAGCAACGCAAGTTACGCCGCGCACAGCAAAAATCCGATCGGGTTATGAGGAAAAAGTAAAAAGGAATCTCCTTTACTTAGCTATTCTTGCAATTATTTTGTTTATTGTTAGTTATTATTTATTGTTTTCCCCCTATTTTCAAAATTTATGGTGGGCTTTTGGCGCAACACTACTGGTGGTGATCGGTTTCTCCATTTTTGCTGCGCTTGGGTTATTTTTCATTCTTCCAGGTCTATCCAGAAAGCTTAAAAAATATTTTGGATTAATACCTGGAATGGCTGCAAGGGAATTGTATCGATCGCTGAGCAGAACCGCAGTAGCAGTTTCTTCTTTGATGGTGGCTGTATCTGTGACCATCGGTATGGCGATGATGATTAATAGTTTCCGGTACACGGTTTCCGTCTGGTTACAAGAAACTTTAGCGGGTGATATTTACATATCAGTTCCTAACCAATTTTCCAATCGATCGAGTGCATTTATAGATGAAGAGATCGTGAAAAACGTATTTGGTTATCCTGATATTGATAAAATTGATACCCTTCTGACGATTAATGGAATTAGCTCCTTTGGAGATCTTCAAATCAATGTGATCACGAATGATGAAATCGCATATGAAAGAATTTTCACCAAAACTGTGAGCCCGATAGAAGAAATTTGGGAAAATCTTGAATCAGGACAAATATTAATCGCTGAACCACTTGCAAACAGGTTTGATCTGGGCGTAAATCAAATGCTCGCGTTGGAAACCCCTGCAGGAAAGATAAATTTTAAAATTGTTGGAATTTTTTCGGATTATACATCAAGCCAGGGTTATATTATGATGACACGCTCTGTTTTTGAAAAATTTTGGGATAACCAGTCCGTGACTGCCATATCCATCAATTTAGCTCCAGATAAAGATGTTAATATCGCAGTGAGAGAGTTGAAATCACGTTTAAGTCAAAAAGGACAGGAACTCCTGATTCGTTCCAACCAAAGTTTGCGCGAAGATGTTCTGGTCGTCTTCGATCGAACATTTGCGATCACAAATGCCTTAAGGTTTATTGCCACCTTGGTTTCATTTATCGGTATTTTGAGTGCGACTCTGATCATCTTACTTGACCGAAAACGGGAATTCGGCATGTTAAAAGCGATTGGTTTCCGACAAAAGGAATTAAACCAATTGGTTCTAACGGAGACGGGACTGATGGGATTTTTCGCAGGTATTTTTGCCATTCCAACTGGAATTGTAATTTCTCTGATTTTGGTTTATGTCATTAACCTTCGGTCATTCGGATGGACGATACAGTTTTACCTGGATTTTTGGACGATTATTCAAGGTGTGATCATCGCGATTCTGGCGGCTTTTACCGCCTCGATTTACCCTTTAAGAAAATTGAATAAATTAAAGCCCATTATGGTTATGCGAGATGAATAAAAAAATTATATATTTTTGTTGCCTGATACTATTTGCTGTCCTTATATTTATATTGGTCAGAGGCAATGAGCCAGTCCAATTAAATGAGTCTGAAATCTTATTTTTGGATGATCAGGAATCTTTAGAAAATGCCGATTATAAGAAAGCAATTGAAGTGCGAGGCTTTGATTTTCCTGGAGATTTAGGCGCTCATCCTGAATACCTGACCGAATGGTGGTATTACACTGGAAATCTATTAACTGAAGATGGAAGACACTTTGGCTATCAATTGACCTTTTTCAGAAGGGCAATCTCGAGTAAATTTGAAGCGTCAAGCGCTTCGTCATGGACCAGTAATCAGGTTTATCTAGCTCATTTTGCCATAACAGACACATCAAGTAATCAACATTACGTGTTTGATCAAATCTCACGGGGTGCAGCAGGGTTAGCGGGCACTTCCATCGACCCTTTGTTTTCAATTTGGTTAAAAGATTGGGAAGTTGTTCAGCTAGAGGACAATCTTTTCCAAATGAAAGCAAAAAATGAAAAGATAGAAATTGATCTCCTGCTGACTGATATTAAGGGGATCAGCCTGCACGGAAACCAGGGTTTGAGCCAAAAAGGTGCTGAGGCAGGCAATGCTTCCTACTATTTCAGTCAAACCCGATTGATGACGTCAGGCATGATACGGATCGACGATGAGAAATTCGAAGTCAATGGATTTAGCTGGATGGATCATGAATTTGGCACCAGCACATTGGGACTTGAGCAGATCGGCTGGGATTGGTTCTCGATTCAATTAAATAATGAAACAGAAATCATGCTATTTCAAATTCGCGAAAATGATGGTTCAATCAGCCAGTTTTCCAGTGGTACAGTCATATATCGTGATGGGATTACAGAGAATTTAGAAATGAGTGATTTTAATATTGAAGTATTGAACACCTGGCAATCGTCTGACCGGATTACTTACCCAGGTAAATGGAAAGTAACGGTCGACAAATTAGATATAGCATTAGAAATCATTCCGCTGATTGAAGACCAGGAAATGAATTTGTTTTTCCGGTATTGGGAAGGAGCCGTTCAGATGAATGGCATATTCGAAGGAAAAGAAGTATCAGGATATGGGTTCGTTGAACTAACGGGATATGCTCAATCAATGCAAGGTGTATTTTGAACTTAAACAAAAAGTGGGCAGAACAGGGCTCGAACCTGCGACCTCATCTGTGTAAGAGATGCGCTCTAACCAACTGAGCTATCCGCCCGGATTACGCTGAATTATAATACCTGAATGGGTTTTCATCAACCTGTCAGTGGATATGAAAATTTACAAAAAACTACTAGATAATGTATTGGGTGAGTTATGAAATTTTTACGGTATGAAATGCAGGGAAGTATTAACTGGGGCTGGTATTTTGAGGGAATGATTGGAAAAATTGATGGGAATATATTCGATCGCTACAGGCGATTTGAATCAAACATTGAAATACAAGATGTGAGATTATTGCCCCCGGTAGCACCCTCCAAGATAATTTGTATAGGGCGTAATTATGCATCTCATGCAGCTGAACACCAGGTTGAAGTACCAGAAATTCCTCTGATATTTTTAAAACCGCCCAGCTCACTTATCGGTAATAATGAAAAAATTATTTTACCCCCCCAATCAAAGCAAGTGGAACACGAAGCAGAATTAGGAGTTGTGATTGGAAAACGAGGAAGATGGATTGACCCTGAATTGGCAGAAGAATACATTTTTGGTTACACAATTGCCAATGATGTGACTGCGAGAGATTTGCAAAGATTAGACGGCCAATGGTCGCGTGGAAAAGGTTTTGATACATTCTGTCCTGTTGGCCCATATATCGATACAGAATTTGATCCCTCAGATGCATTACTAACTTGTAAAGTGAATCAGCAGGTGCGTCAAATGGCCTCTACTCGGGATATGGTATTTCCAATTGAAAGATTAATTGCATTCATCTCCAGTGTTATGACCCTGGAACCGGGAGATTTGATTCTGACAGGTACGCCGGCTGGGGTTGGAATCCTAAAAGAGAATGATATGATTGAAATAGAAATTGAAGGCTTGGGTGAGCTCAAGAATGAAGTCAGTGGTGAGTCCTAATTTTATAATTGTTTGAAATTGGTAATATCCTTTTTGACTATTAATCCGGCGAGCATAATGTAAATAATCTAATAATTGGATATTTCCGAAAAAAATTATTTAAAAATTGTTCTAGTTATATAAGGTATTGTTTTGAAAAAAGATATATCGGGAAAACTACTCTTTATACTGGGATTGTTGTTAATTTGCGTTTCTGTATTTAATATATTTAAAGACCCGATTAATAATCAATACTATAAAATAAAAAGACAATTTTCAAAGGTAAACTCCACCCCAGTGCCAACTTTGAATTTACCGGGAGAAAAAAATGACACCTCTCCTGTGCTGTCCGGTAATGATTTTCTTCCAATTGAAAGTGACTTAATTTTTAAAACACTAATTGAAGAAGAAAATAGCCAGGAAGAAGGATTTCTCCCGGTTAATGTAGAAATTACCGATGGAAAAGTTGCCACACCTCAAAAAACGAGAGAGTATGACGTAATACCAGTCAGGATCTCCATTCCGACCATTGACCTTACCGCGGACATAATCAATGCAATGCAAAAAGAAATTGTTCAAGGTGAGAAGACCTATATTCAATGGTCTGCCCCTGATGAGTTTGCAGTAGGGTGGCATTTCACCAGTTCCTTTTTAGGAGTACCTGGTAATACGGTATTAAATGGACACCACAATGTTTTTGGGAAAGTGTTTGAACATTTAGATCAATTGGTGTCCGGGGATGAGATTTTTATTTATGGAAATGATTTGCATATTTATGAGTATGTTGTGTCCAATACGATGATCCTGGCAGAGAGGGATGTGAGTCTCGATGAAAGATTGGAGAATGCAAGATGGATTTTGCCATCCGAAGATGAAAGGATAACGCTCATTACCTGCTGGCCCTATTTTAGTAATACCCACCGTTTAATCATCGTTGCCCGCCCTCAAGGATCCGAACCAATTCCTGTCTCTAATGAAAGAAATTAACCTCACCTTTAAATAGAATGGTAAGGAAAAACGTTATAAATCGGTTAGGAAACTATTGACAAATGGGAATATCCAGATATACTGTAATTATTACTCAGGAGGCTGAGAGTCAGACAGATGTTGGTCGCTGTATCCGATAATAATTGGATACTGTCTGAGGAGCCAAATTGCGAAACCGGCCTGGCAGGTCGGTTTTTTTGCATTAATAACAATAGAAGTGGAGGCCATGAAGCGAACATGCAACTGGTCGCTTACCCTGAAAAGAGGGAAAGTGTTCGTGGAGCCTAGCAGCGAAACCGGCCGAAATATGGCGTTTTTTTTATTTTGGAGAGTAGATGGTCAAGTTGATTGCAGAGAAAAACATAATTCAAACACAAAGTGTTGGGGTTGATTTAGATGAGACATTACGTAGGAATAAGAAAGTTCTCATTGTTGATGACGATGCTGATACTATTGAATTGATCAAAAGAATTTTGAGATTATCTGATTTTGACGTGGCATCAGCTCGAAATGGAATGGATGCGATCTCGATTGTCGAAAAAATACAACCAGATATTATTTTACTTGACCTAATGATGCCGGATATTGATGGAAAAACTACTTTGAAAAATCTGCGTGAGATAACTCAATCACCTGTGATCGTTGTATCTGCCTTAAGCAGTAAAGACAGTATTGTTGACCTGCTTAACTCAGGAAGTGATGATTATGTTACGAAACCTTTTCATAGAGATGAGTTGATTGCCCGAATTCATGCAGTCTTACGACGCTCGAAATTATTATCAGTGATTGATGGCGTCTCCATTCCTGGGATTGGATTAACAATCAATTTCTCAAAACGCGAAGTTAATTTTCAAGGTCAATTTGTGCAATTATCACCCAAAGAATATGAGTTGGTTGAGATATTAACCAAAAACATGCCTCACATTGTTAAATATAAAGATATTTCTCTTGAAATCTGGGGTGAAAATGATAAATATGTCAAAAACCGAATTAAGTATCTGGTGCATACCATTCGGAACAAGTTTGAAGAAATTAAACCAGGAATAGAAGTGATTATTACTGCGGATCGTGTTGGATACAGGATCCAGACTGATTAGAGATGTTTTTAAATAAGGAGTTATTCATGTCATTAAAATTTAGAAATTTCATTAAATTGATACCTAGAATTATTACAATTCTAGGTGCGCTAAGTATCGCCTTTGCGTTGGTATTATCAATGGTGAAAATACCTGTTCAGGCTAACGACCTGGAAATGGGTAATATACCATTTCATCAGAGTGAAAATGGAAATTACAATGAAGGGCTAGGGTCAAATTCCAATTTGGGACCCAATAGTATTCCGGTTTCCCCAACACCAGAACCGACTGAACCAATAAAAATACCACCGACTCCGACCATTGAACTGCCTACTCCAACAGTGGAAGCACCGACTCCGACCGTCGAACCGCCAACCCCGACAGTCGTATTGCCTACGCCAACAGTGGAAGCACCGACTCCGACCACTGAACTGCCTACGCCAACAGTGGAAGCACCTACTCCGACCGTCGTACTGCCTTCTCCAACAGTGGAAGCACCGACTCCGACCGTCGTACTGCCAACTCCAACAGTGGAAGCACCGACTCCAACAGATGTGCCTGTTGAAACACAGACTCCTGACCCTGGAGAAACACCCGATCCTCCTCAGGAACCTACATTACCACCACCAACAAGCTATGATCCTCCCACAATATTAATACCTGTAACTGGTATGGAAATATCAAATCAATCCGCACTGGATAAGGTTCAATCAACAATGTTTAATATGGGACTCGGTTTATTAGGATTTGGACTGGTTTTACAGTCTTTATTCAAAAAATTTGATTAAAATTCAAAGGTAAAGTTCAATTAATGAGGGCAAGTTAGCGCTCTATTATTGGAATGTTACAAAATTAATTACAATATGATAAATACCCTGGATTTTTTTCAGGGTATTTTGAATTTTATTAAACCTGGTTGTCAAATCGTTAGAAATTGAGTAGTAATCTTGTCACTTATAATGATTTTTTTAAGAGTGATTGCAACGATTAATGATAAATTTATAAATTTCGTATGAACTTTGGAGAAAAATATTAAAATTCTAATATGATTTGGTTTGGAAAATGGTTATTAACAGATTAAATTAACTTGATAAATAAGATATTATTAGTATAATATAGATATCTTAACAGGGAATATTGATTTGAAACGAGGTTATGATCTACTACGATTACTTCTACGATCAAAATTAATATCCTCCTGAAGGGAATTGGATGCTTTGATACGGACATATAATTGGTCGCTTACCCTGCATGGGAAAGTGTTCGTGGAGCAAAAAGGCGAAACCGGCCACTTGACGTTATTTTTCAAAGGAGATTATTATGTCATCCAATTTACAAAAAATTTTTAAACATTTACCAAGGCTGTTTACGATAGTAGGTGCTTTAAGTGTTGCTTCTGCAATAGTGTTATCGATGGTAAATATTCCTGTCCAAGCCAATGGAATGGAAACTGGATATCTAGAAAACAATCGGAATGTTGATGTGACAACTACAGATGGAGTTGATGCCAAAATATCTGATTTTTATAATTCACCTGAGAGTGTTCCCCCGACTTCAACAGTTGGTGCCCCAACCCCAACGGAGATAATACCATCGAGCACTCCGACAAACACGCCAACTGATACTCCTCCAAATACACCAACATTTACCGCAACCAACACCCCAACCAA